>Ga0335085_10015651_pt1 | contig 10995 bp, 5 predicted proteins | sample Lox_Sample_45_FD_206712 | JGI IMG/M metagenome (GOLD analysis project Ga0335085, IMG submission 206712) | Soil microbial communities from Loxahatchee National Wildlife Refuge, Florida, United States - Lox_Sample_4.5 | ecosystem: Environmental > Terrestrial > Soil > Wetlands | place: USA: Florida... | reverse complement strand
TTGCGGTTTTGTTTCTGTGGCGGCCAATTGCGCGGGCAGCCACCCCCACCACGAGTCCACACGGTCCCAAGTTGCTGAAGTGCGAGAAGTGTCACACTGCGGTCTCCTGGAGGCCCACGCGGAAGGATGCAGACTTTGATCATCGTCGAACTTTGTTCCCCCTGCGCGGCATGCACGTAAACGTTCGCTGCGAAGGTTGCCATGCCAACCCTGATCTCAGTCATGTCGGCCGCCGCTGCCAGGATTGCCATGTCGATATTCACCGCCGCCGCAACGGAGTGCAATGCGATATCTGCCATCGCGTTACCGGCTGGGAGGTGGACGTGCACTCCATCAACGAGCACCAGGACCGCTTTCCCTTGATCGGGGCTCATGCGGTGGCTGACTGCTTTTCCTGTCATAAGGCGGGAGCCATTGGCGAGTTCAACCGGCAAAGCTTGTCGACAGAGTGTGTCAGCTGTCACCTGAAGGCATATGAGCAAGCCGTGGCGCCCAATCATCGTGCCTTGGGATACTCCATGACCTGCCAGGAGTGCCACCTCTCGATGGACAGTTGGAGAATCGCTGGATCTTTTGTTCCCCGGCGCAGGAGATGACTGAGGATTCTTGAGGTTGTTGATGCCACGTACTATCGCCATCCATCTGATCCTTTCGACGATCGTGCTGTGCAGTACTTCGTTCGGAATGCATTCAGCGACCTCGAACGTCGAGCTTGTGCGAATCCACCGCGCCGGAAACCGGGTCCGAATTGAACTCACCTTGAGCGCCGCAGTCGTCCCCGACATAACCAGAACCAGCGACCCTGACCGCTTAGTCATGGAACTTCCCCAAACTTCCACTGTGACCGAGCAGCACACGATGACGGTGAACTACGGGAGTGTGGATAGGGTGCGGATCGGATTGCACCAAACCAATCCACCCTCCGCCCGCGTGGTCTGCGACCTGAATAGCGCTGGCCCCTACGAGTTATCGGTACAGGGAAGAATGGTCATCCTGACGGTGCTGCCGGCTCGCGTCCCGCCTGCAAGGTCCATCGCGGTGCGCTCACGAACATGGTTTCAGAAAACAACCCGGCGGCCGGAGCACAAAACAGCGGAGATCAATCCTTCACCGGGAATGCCGGTTCCGACCCCATCGTCTCCTCTCGCATTTGTGGTGACCCCCGCCGCCCAGGTGCCACGGATCAGTTTTCGAATCAAGTACATTGCCGACGGCGTTGCCTATCTTGGGGGCGGAGGGAACGCAGGTTTACAGGTTGGCATGAAACTGACAGTGTGGGATGGGAACCCTCCTTTGCCGAATGTCCGCGCGACGCCGGCAGCCCAGTTGCTGATCACATCGGTAGCTGATTCCTCGGCGCTCACCGAGGTTCACGTGATCCGCAGGGAAGTTCATCCGGGTGACTGGGCCTATCTCTCTGCCGAAGACAGCGCGCGACTCCAAAAGGAGTCATCGGGAAACACACCGACTCCACGCGCCTCCTTGTTGCGGTCGGCTCCGCATGATGACAAACTCCATCCCCGGGAAACCGTCCCGGTCGATGAAAACCGGATGAATGGCAGGGTCGCCCTCGATTATTCCGGCATTCGCAGCCACGGCTCAACCCCGGGCAGCAGTAGCGAACTGGGGCTTTCCTTCCGGTCGGATATGACAAACATTGCAGGCACGCATTGGAACCTTCAAGGATACTGGCGCGGACGCCTGACACAGAATTCGCAAGCCACGGAACAGACCATCCAGGATTATCTCGACCGCACCTACACCCTTCAGCTTTATTACAACAATCCTGACTCGAAATGGCTTGCCGGGGTAGGACGGCTCTATCTGCCTTGGGCGGTAAGTCTCGATACTGTGGACGGGGGCTATCTTGGCCGCCGCGTGGCGCATGGCGTCATCGCCGGAGCGTTTGCCGGCTCTACCCCTGATCCCACCTCCTGGCGCTACCGTCCCGATCAACAGGTCGCCGGAACCTTCGTCAATTTTGCAGGCGGATCCTATGACCAATTTCATTATTCCAGCACCGGCGGTTTCGGCGTGAACCTGTTGGCATGGAATCTCGATCGCCCTTTCGGATTCTTCGAGAATGAAATCTCTTATCGCACTTTCTTCTCCGTTTACCATTCCTTGATCGTCGATTCACCCCAGGGCCTCACGACGGGAGGCATTCGTCCCGGTGCCGGCATCAGTCGCAGCTACCTCACTTTTCACTTTCAGCCTCATCCCCGCATCTCGTTCGACATTTATCACAACTATTTCCGGGATGTACCTACCGCGGCCACGCAATTAATTGGTACGGGCCTAGTCGACAAGCTCTTGTATCAAGGCCTCAATGCTGGAGTCAGAGTCGAACCCATACGCAACATCTCCATCTACACGACCTTGGGAGAAAGCAGAAAAACAGGGGACATTCGGCGCAGTTTGAATCAGATGTATGGTGTCACCTGGAACGACATCGCTCACTCAGGGTTCCGCGCCGACCTTCGGTACTCCAAATTCGACAGCTCGTTCGCCCGGGGAGACTATCGTCTGCTCAGTCTGTCTCACCAGGTCGGCAATCAGACATTCTGGAACGCACAAGTCGGCACGCAGAGCCTGAACTCCCCGTTTACCGCAAATCGCGGCTCATACTTCTTTGATACTTCGATCGACACCAACCTGACTCGCAGAACCTTTTTGCAGAGCGGCTACACGATTGAACGTGGTCTGGCCCTGACCTACGATCAGTGGTACGTAAGCCTGGGCTATCGTTTTGACGCGCAGGAAGAAGCGGGAAAGAATCTGGACTCTGGCGGAAAATCAGCGTCACCGGCGCCACGCTGATTCCCCAGCCATCGTAGTTATTGCGGTGTGAGTGTCGTCGTAATAAGTTGCCCGTTGATCAGGCCGCCGTTGCTCCAGGCTGCGTGGGCGATTCCGGTGGTCGGTTCCACCGTGATCCCGAAAAAGTCCCCGATGAAGGTGGTGTTGCCGTTAATCGTGGCCGGTGTGACCCTCGCGTTTGGGGCAAAGTTTGCCGCCAGATTCTTCGAAAAGGTCGCATAGACGTCGTACTGTGAGGTATCGGTGGGAGAATTCCTGGTATCGAGCCACAACGCGTGGAGGGTGCCGTTGCCATCCACCGCAGCGGCCGCATACTCGCGCTGGCCGGCACTGGAATCGTTAATTGCCACCGGGGTGGTGAAGCCTCCATTCCCCTTGGTCTGCCTCGATCTGGCCACCGCGATCGCCGATGTCGACCCCGTCTGCTCCGCCCACACGTCATAAACATATTCAGCCCCTGCAACCGGGCTTACGACCACATTCGGTGCGCTGTTCTTGCGGTAAGGGCAGTTGAATGTCACGTTCGTAAAGATGGGTGTCATTGCCACTGGTGTGCTGAACGTCTGGCCGCCATCGGTCGATACCGACAGGAAGTGCTGCCGCTCGTTGTTCAGCATGATGTAGTTCTGATAGGCAACGTAGACCGTCCCATCATTCCCTACCGTGACCATTGACCAATCTACAGTAGCCTGGCTAGGCAGATTGATTTGCACCAGCGGCGACCAGGTAACGCCGTGATCGGTGGAACGCGAAAATGCAATGAACTTCGCCTGGCAGGTGGTCTTGGTGCAGCCCGTGTAGTGCGTCCAAACTACGTACACGTTCCCTTCGTAGGGGGAAGTGGATCCTGCGTCCACCGCAAGCCAGTCCCGATCGACCGAAGTGGTGTTGCCCGTCGCCCCCGTATAAGTGAAAACCGGATTGCAGTTGGCATTCGTCATCGTCACGTTCGGCAGCATCCCCGCACACACATACACTCCGCCCGGATAAGTCTGCCGCGAGATCAGGTTGGGATTCACCTTGGCCTGCGCTTTTCCCTGGTTCGGCGCCAGCTTCAGATACAGCCCGGAAAAGTAAATGTAACCGTTGCGATCAATTCCAATCCCGGGGTCGCGATCGACCAGCCAAGTGACGCCGTCGCTGGTGTAGCCGTAGGCATTGTTCTTAATGGGAACGAACTGGTCCGCCCAGGTCATGCCACCGTCATTGGAAACAGTGAATTTGCTTACGCCGTTTACTTGATCGTTGCCGGGGCGTAGGGAGTAGTCCGTGATAATCCCAACCAGGTTGGAAGGATTGACTGGATTGATGGCGATGTTGGTTTCCGCCTCCGGAAGGGTAGTGGTGGTGGTCACCGGTGTGCCCACTAGATATGGATTTCCACCAAACCTCCCTGCATTGATTCTGGCTGTGACCGAAGGAATCGAGGTTTCCGTAATGCGCTGCGGCGCGAGCTCAATCTCATCATCGCCATTTTCAATCGGATCGGGATCGTAAAACGGTCGGAACCCCCACAGGTTGAGGGCGGCTAGTAAAAACAGTCCAAATAAAGACAGCAGAATTCTTCCACCCAGCCTACGTCGCATGCCAGCTCCTAGGAGAAATTCAGGGAACCCACATCCAAGCTGAATTGTCTTGAGCAATCCTGAAACCAAACCCACACCGGCGCTTGCGGGGAAAGCGCGCAGAATCGCAAAACTTTATCCTATTCGCGATAGTTGTCCTGTCAATAGCCCAATCCGGGTTGCAATAGATTGCACACTCCCGGGGTGCAAACTCTTGCACGTTTGCTTCGGGCCTCAGTTCACGGTTTGTGTGAGCACCGGCGAGGTGCTGGTCTTGAAGTTCGTGTCGCCCTTGTAAACCGCTGTGATCGAATGGCTGCCCCTTGCCAGCGAAGAGGTCGTGAAACTTGCCTGCCCGCTGCCATTGAGGTTCCCGGAGCCGATCACTTTGGTCCCGTCCTTAAACGAGACGGCTCCCGTCGGGGTTCCGCTCGTCGACGAGACCACCGTGGCCGTGAAGGTCACGGGCTGCCCGAAGGTCGAGGGGTTCTGGGAAGAGACCACGCTCGTGGTTGTGGCTGTCTTATTCACCGTCTGCTTCACCACCGCCGACGTGTTCGGATTGTAAAAGCTGTCGCCACTATAGACCGCGGTCAGCGAATGTGTGCCAGTTGCCAAGGTCGATGTCGAGAACGATGCCTTGCTGTTCTGCAGGGTCACGGTGGAAAGTACGGTGGTTCCGTCCAGGAACATGATCGTTCCGGTCGGCGCCGGCCGTCCGCTGATCGTTCCAGTGGCAGTTACCGTGGCTGAGAGCGTGACCGACTGCCCGAAGGTCGAAGGATTGGGCTTCGAGGTCAGCGTCAGCCGGTTCCCACCGGTGTTGTTGAAGATCTCGAACACATTCGTGTTCAAACCGGTTTGCTGGTAGGCAATCAGGATGTCTTTCGAGCCATCACGGTTAAAGTCAGAGGTGACCAGTGGCGCTCCTGAGCCCGTGTAGGCTGATCCCCCGGCGGGATAGCTGATGAACGTGTTGAAGGTTCCGTCGCCCTTGCCGATCAGGACATCCACCGCCGGACTTGCACCCATGGCCAGATCGAGGATGCCATCGCCGTTGAAATCATCGGCTACCACAGAATCTGAAGACGCGTCTGCAGCAAAGAATTTGGCCCCCTGATAGCTTCCGTCGCCATTGCCAAGAAAGATGTTGACGCCTTGTCCCTGGGAAACCGCGACATCCATATTGCCGTCTTTGTTGAAGTCTGCTGCGAACAGACCTTCCGCCCCGGAGGAGTTCGTGCTCGCTCCGGGCTGAAATGTCCCGTCGCCGTTCCCCAGAAGCAGGGCAAAGGCATTGGGCTCAACTATGGCAACGTCCATTTTCCCGTCATTATTGAAGTCAGCAGCCGCAAACATGCCATTGCCGCACGTTGGCAGGGTAGTGCTCAACCCTGAGTTAAACGTTCCGTTGCCGTTGCCGAGCAGTACTTTTATCGTGCAATCTCCCGCCGCGCTTACCGCCAGATCCATATTCCCGTCTTTATTGAAGTCCGCGGCGACAATCCACACCGGGTTCTCGCCGCCCGTGCTGACATCTGCCGGAGTTTGGAATGTGGCACTTCCATTTCCCAGGAAAACGCTGATCGATCCCGCAGACGGGTCGCAGTTGATGTTGGGAGTGCACTGGTTGGCCACAGCTACATCCATCTTGCCGTCTTTGTTGAAATCAGCGACCGCCAGGGAACTCGGATTCGATCCCGTCACCGGAAAATCGAGATGAGCCTGAAAGGTTGAGTCGCCATTTCCCAGCAGCAGGTCGAGAACATTGTCCTGCTGATTCGCTGCGACCAAGTCAAGAAATCCATCGCCGTTGAAATCTGCGGTCGCAATCGACGGCGTTGTGCAGTTGCCGGCACACGTTCCGGGTCCAAGCGGGAACGCCCGCGCCCCCTGGAAGAAGCCGTTGCCGACACCGAGAATCACGGTGACCGAGCCAACACCGCCGGCGACGTCGCCCACAGTATTGACCACAAGAATGTCGAGTTTCTTATCTCCGTTCACATCGGCAAGAGCCATGGCCGTCGGCGTTACCGAGGAACCGTAATACACGGGGCCGGTCAGGGTGTTGGTTCCATTGCCCTGGTAAACCACGACGCCGTTGGTCGTAGGGCCGACTCCGGCGACATCCGCGACTCCATCACCATTGAAGTCTCCCGTTTGCACCGGAGTCACCGAAGCGGCGTCAATGGCGCTGCCCCCACCCGTTTGAAAGGTTCCGTCGCCATTCCCAATCAAGGTCGTGATACCGGCAAAGTTGCCGTTTCCTACCGCCAGATCGAGTTTCCCGTCCTTGTTGAAGTCGCCTGCTGCAACCGAAATAGGATCGGCCTGCGCCGGCGTATTGAGTGCGGCCTGGAACGTTCCGTCGCCGTTTCCCAGCAGAATGGAAATCGCCGAGTTCGGCGCACCGCCCGGGAGCATCAGGTCAAGCTTGTTGTCTTTATTCAAATCGGCCGCCGCGATGGGAAAGGACGATCCCACCGGCGCGATTTTTGCGGCCTGGAACGTTCCGTCGCCGTTGCTGAGGAAGATCGTCACACCCGCGCTGCAACCCACAGCGATGTCGCTCTTCTGATCTCCGTTGAAATCGCCAACAACCAGAGAATTGCAGCCGCCGGCCGCGGTCAGGGTTGTCGGTATGCCGAACGTGCCGTTGCCCTTCCCCAGAAGAATATCCACGATGCTCCCGTTGTTCTGCACCGTGGCCAGGTCAAGTTTGCCGTCGCCGTTAAAATCCCCCATCCCCACGCCCACTGGGCTTGCCAACGTTCCCGTATTCTTCTTGGTCTGAAAGGTTCCGTCGCCATTCCCGAGCAGAAGACTGACGCTATTGCTACCCAGGTTCGCCACCGCCAAATCCTGCTTCCCGTCGCCGTTGACGTCGCCCACAGCGATCGCTACCGGATTCACCCCCACGGCAAATTGCTTGCCCGTCTGGAACTCTCCGGGTCCCATAGGAACGGGCGGTTTCGCGGCCAGGGCGAGGCTGCTGAGCAAGGCAATCGCGACGATGATGGAGCAGTATCCGAACTTCCGCATAGCTCTCCTTCTCGGATTCAATCTTCTGGTTGGCGATCCTGCGACTTCGGCGAGCGATGTGCCTGGCTTGCACACCAGCAGGGGAGGTGCCCCAAAACAGGCTTTGGAGGCGGATTATCGGGAACTTCCACCGGGGCTGTCAAGGTGAAACATTGTGCACAATGGCCGAGCGCGCCCGGAAATGCGTTGGACAGGCGGCGGCAGGGAACGAGGAGACCAAAGTTTCTGCCATGAGGGCAATGCTAGAGACCTTCGCCTCCTCAGGGCGCGCTCACTGATTCTGCAAAAGGATGGGTTTGGCACCCACGGGTACGGTTGACTTGCTGATGGTGTGCGTACCACCGGCAACATCTTTGTAGTGGATATATTGCGATCCCACCTTCATCGACTTCGTCGTGCAGGAGCCATTCGAGCAGGTCTGCGAGGTGTCCCAGATCGTCTCCCCCTGGTATCCGCCGGATTTGGTGTAGTTACAGCTCCACACCGTTCCGCTCTGCAGGCATTTGCCGCTCGGTGTGAGGCCGACCAGCCAATTCTCGACTTGCTGATAGGCGGTGCCCGCCTTTGAGATGCCGGAGCTGGCGCTCCATAATCCGTCATCGGAGTTATCCCACGCGAACCAGTAATAACGGACCACGCCCTCGCTCTCTTGCAGAATGTAGTGCCGCGCGAGAAATGCAGCGTGCAGGTCGGGGTCGGTAAAACCATTGCCGCTGGTATCACCCCAGCTGCCCTCGGTGCACCAGAGCGGTTTGTTGTTCTGGCCGTAAATCACGAGCTGGGCCTTCAGATTCTCGACCAGAGGAACAATGTCCTCCGGCTGCGGCCAGACGCCCCAGGTGCTGCTCCAGCTGTAGCCGTGGAAGCTGATGATGTCCGCGTATTTCCCGCCGCCAAGCGCGAGATACGGCCCCATCCAGTTGGCGACACCATGAATTCCGGTGGAGGGGGAAGGGGTGGTCACGATCGCTTTGGGATTGATGGCCTTGATGATGCCGTAAGCGTCCATGGCCATGCGCAGCAACTGCTGATCGGTGCCCTGCCAGTAACCCGGCACCGTGGGCTCGTTCCACATCTCCCAGTACTTAATCTGTCCCGCAACATGGGTGACAATCGCGGTCACGAAATCTTTGAAATGCTGGTCTGTGCCTGCGCCCGTAGATGTCACATCGTTCGGAGGAGCGCATGAGCCATCGGGCGCGCCGGAAGTGCCGCAAACCAGACCGGGATTCGACGAGGCCCACGAGGGAACCTCACCGAAGGTGAAGATCAAGTCCACTCCATTTGCTTGCGCAGAGGCGATCCACTGATCCAGCGTCGTAAAGTCATAAACGCCCTGTGCCGTGTTCATCATCTGCCAGTAGGTCCCCGTATCCCACAAGCGCAGCCCCGCGACCGTCACCGTAGGCCAATCTACCCGGCCGTGGGTCGTCATCGAAAATAAAGTTGCCGGCACCGGCGGAAGGGATTTACTGCTCTGGCCTTGGGTAGCCTGCCCGGAATTGTCTGGGCCGTCTTCCTGCGCCTCGCTTGAGACCCAGGGCGTGAGCGCAAACATGCACAACACGATCGCAAAAAGGACTTTTTGATAGCAGCGCAAGCCAAGACTCCTGAGGAAAATTGGCCAGAAGGGGTCAAAATGCGTAGACCAGTAGCGCTTGCGGTCACAAAGAAGCCGCACAAAAACTGCAACACCATTAATGCGAGGAAGAACGGTGCCGCCAAGATAGCGGCCCGAACGAAGGGGGGCAATAAGACGAAAGCCTTAACCGTTGTGGAAAACCGTTAAGGCTTCGGTCACATCCGGTGACGCGAATGTCTATTGTGGAGTCAGGGTTGTGCTTTGCATCTGACCGTTCAGCAAGCCGCCGTTGGTCCATACCGGATGCGCAAGCCCGGTGGCCGGTTCGACCGTAATGCCAAAGAAGTCGCCAATGAAATTGGTGTTGCCATTGATGAGCGCGGAAGTGATGCGGGCGTTCGGGGCAAAGGTGGCACCGCCATCCTCGGAATACGTGCCATAGACGTCGTACTGGGAATCGTCCTGTGGCGAGTTCCGCGTGTCGAGCCAGATGGTGTGAAGCGTGCCGTTGCCATCCACGGCAGCGGCGGCATACTCCCGCTGGCCCGCTGTCGAGTCATTGATAATGACGGGATTAGTGAACCCGCCGGCGCCTTTTGGCTGATTCGAACGCACCATCGCGATGCTCGATCCGCCGCCGTTCTGCTCCGCGTAAACGTCATAAACATATTCCGAGCCGCTCACATTGCTGACGACGATATTCGGCGCGCTGTTTTTCCGGTACGGGCACAGGAAGGACACTTGCGGGAACAGCGGCGTCATCGCGATGGGAGTTCCGAACGTCATGCCACCGTCGGTCGAGGTGGCGACGTAGTGCATGCGCTGGTCGCCGGTAGTGAAATAAAGTTCGTAGGCCACGTACACCGTTCCGTCGTTTCCCACGGTCACCATCGACCAATCCACAATCGCCTGATCAAGGCTGTTGATCTGAATGGGAGCCGACCAGGTCACTCCGTGATCGGTAGAGCGCGACAGAGCAATGTATTTCGTCGCGCACTGGCCTGCCGCGCACCCCGTATAGTACGTCCACGTCACATAAACATTCCCGGAATACGGCGAACTGCTGCCATCGACCGCAATCCAGTCCCGGTCTACCGACGTTGTCGGATTCATCGAGGTATCGGTCACGATCGGACGGCAGCTTGCCGACGTTAACTTTGGTATCGGCAGTTTCCCCGCGCAGACATAGACTCCGCCCGGCGTCGTTTGCCGAGCGATGGAAGCTGAGTTCGTCGCCAACTTTAAATACAGTCCCGAAAAGTAGATATTTCCTGAAGCGTCGATGGCAACTCCGGGGTCGCGATCCACCAGCCATTTCACGCCATCGCTGGTGATGGGATATTTCGAAGACAGCGGCACGAATGCCGATCCCCAGGTCATACCGCCATCGCTCGAGATGGCGTATTTGCTGGCGCCGTTGCTGGAGATGCCGCCCGGCCGCTGGGAATAGTCTGTGATGATGCCCACAAGATTCTGCGGGTTCACTGGATTGACGGTGATATTGGTTTCCGCCTCGGGCAGCGTCTTGGTGGTGGTTACGATCGCGCCTACAAGGTAAGGATTCCCTCCAAATGTCGCCGGCCGGCCAAGATCCACCTTCTCATCGGGGAGCGGTGAGATCCGCTGCGGCGCCAGTCGGACCTCCTCCTCTCCGTTCTCCACTTCTGCCGGTTCCGCGAAAGGACGCCAGCTCCACAGGTGAATTCCGGTCAAAGAGACGACGCAGACACAAAGAACCAAGATGGCGCGACGAAGCATGGATCGGCGCATGGCAACTCCTCAACCGGTTTACTTGTGATGCGAATGGTCACCCACGACCATTCGGGGGAGAAAGCGGGACCCTTACCAGCAGGTGCGAGGGATGTCGCGCGGTTCACCGCCTGGCTTGAGCCAGAGTTTTATCGCACCCTGATTGTCAATGTCAATGTGAACAACCTTGCACACATGCTCCCGTTTGATTGCACCCGGGAATATCTTCCAGAAACA
>Ga0335085_10015649_pt1 | contig 10996 bp, 8 predicted proteins | sample Lox_Sample_45_FD_206712 | JGI IMG/M metagenome (GOLD analysis project Ga0335085, IMG submission 206712) | Soil microbial communities from Loxahatchee National Wildlife Refuge, Florida, United States - Lox_Sample_4.5 | ecosystem: Environmental > Terrestrial > Soil > Wetlands | place: USA: Florida... | reverse complement strand
AGGCAATCCACGCCACCCCGCCAGCCTTGGCGCAACCGGCGTGTTGTCCCAGGCCTCGGTTCTCGACCTTTATGATCCCGATCGCTCCAAAGTGGTGATCTACCGCGAACAGGCCAGCTCCTGGGATGCGTTCATTTCCGCCTTCCAGCAGCTCCTGGCGCCTGTTCGCGCCACCCACGGGCGCGGCCTTCGGCTCCTCACCGAGACCGTGATTTCGCCGTCGACCGGCGCACAGATTGCGGACGTGCTGGCGGCACTGCCGGAGGCCCGCTGGCACCAGTACGATCCCGCCGGCCCGCATTCGGCACGCGCCGGCTCGCTCGCCGCGTTTGGCCGGTATCTGAACACGTACTACCGCCTGGATCGCGCTCGCGTGATTCTGTCGCTGGACTCTGATTTCCTGGCCTGCGGCCCCGCCTCGACGCGTTACGCTCACGACTTCGCACTCCGCCGGCGCGTGCGCGGCTCCAACACAGCCATGAACCGCCTTTATGCGGTGGAGAGCCATATGACCGCCACGGGCGGCAAGGCCGACCATCGCGCCGCGTTGCGCTATTCGGAGTTCCCGCAATTCGCCGCCGACCTCGCCGCGGCGCTTGGTGCGGGGGGCGCCGCACCGGCCGGATCGAAATACGCAGCTTGGGTCGGCCCGCTGGCGCGTGACCTCGACGCGCATCGGGGAGCATCTGCCATCATTCCGGGCGAGCACCAGAGCCCTTCGGTGCACGCGCTTTGCCACGCTCTGAACACTTCGCTTGGCAACGCGGGGAGCACGGTGGCCTACACGGAGCCGCTCGAAGTGCGTTCCGAAGACCAGATCGCTTCGCTTCGTGAACTGGTCTCCGACATGGAATCCGGGGCGGTGAGCCTGCTGCTGATTCTGGGCGGCAACCCGGTCTACAACGCACCCGCCGACCTCGATTTCGCCGGCGCGCTGCGCCGCGTGCCAATGTCTATCAAGTTGGGCCTGCACGCGGACGAAACTTCGCGGCTGACGCACTGGCACCTTCCCGAAACTCATTTCTACGAGGACTGGGGCGATGCCCGCGCCTACGACGGCACCGTCACGATTCTGCAGCCGCTCATTCTGCCGCTGTACCAATCGCATTCTCAAGTGGAAGTCCTGGACCTGCTCTTGCGTGCTCCGAATCGTACAAGTCGCGAGATTCTGCGGGCATACTGGCGCGGCCACGCTGCCGCGGGCGGTGGCGCTGCTCCGGAGAATGCCGACAAGTTCGAGGGCTGGTGGCGGAAGTCCGTGGGGGATGGGCTCATCGCAGGCTCGGCACTGCCGGAAGTAACGCCGGCGCAGGCAAAGGTGCCGGAAAGTCCGCGCGCTGAGACTGCAGTACGTTCGGGCCTGGAGCTCGTGTTCCGCCCCGACCCATATATCTATGACGGCCGTTACGCCAACAACGCCTGGCTGCAGGAGTTGCCGAAGCCCATCAGCAAACTGACCTGGGACAATGCCGTCCACATGAACCCGCGGACCGCTGCGCGGCTGCATCTGGAAAACCAGCAGGTCGTGGAATTGAAATACGGTGGCCGCTCGGTGCGCGGTCCGGTCTGGATTTCGCCCGGCGATGCGGACGATACGATCACGGTGAGCCTGGGGTACGGGCGCACCGACGCCGGCGTGATTGGAAACGGCGCCGGATTCGATGTCTACCGGGTTCGGGCGTCAGACGCCCTATGGTGCGTGGCAGGCGTGGAAATCGCTGCCGCCGGTGCCTCGCATTGGCTTGCCGCCACGCAGACGGAAAAGTCGATGCACGACCGGCCGCTGGTCATCTCCAAGCCGGTCGCCTTGTATGAGAGCGATCCGGACTTTGTGAGTCGCATCCGGCCGGAGCCGCTGCTGGATGAGACGTTATACCCTCAGTGGACTTACACCGGCTATAACTGGGGCATGGCGATCGATCTTACTGCGTGCGTGAACTGTAACGCCTGCGTCATCGCCTGCCAGGCCGAGAATAACATCCCGGTGGTCGGTAAAGCCGAAGTGCTCTCCCACCGCGACATGCATTGGCTGCGGGTGGACGTGTACTACACGGGCAACCCGGATAACCCGTCTGCTCTTTATGCGCCGATCCCATGCATGCACTGCGAACAGGCGCCGTGCGAAGAGGTCTGCCCGGTGCAGGCGACAGTTCACAGCTCCGACGGCCTCAACGACATGATCTATAACCGCTGCGTCGGAACCCGTTACTGCTCCAATAACTGTCCCTATAAAGTGCGGAGGTTCAATTGGAAGCTTTACGCCGACTGGTACACCGAGCAGCTCAAGATGCAAAAGAATCCGGATGTGACCGTGCGCAGCCGGGGCGTAATGGAAAAATGCACCTACTGTGTGCAGCGGATTCGCGAGGCTGAGATTCACTCGCAGGATGAAGACCGCTACATCCACGACGGCGAAATTCAGACCGCGTGCCAGCAGGCGTGCCCTACCCAGGCGATCAGCTTCGGCGACATGAACAATTCCGCCAACCAGGTGGCGCGGCTCAAGCGGGAAAAGCTGAACTACTCGATGCTGGCGGAACTGAATACGCGCCCGCACACAACTTACCTGGCCGAATTACGCAATCCGAATCCTGCCTTGTTGGAGCACTCATGAGAGTGCACGAAAGACAGCGCGAGACGGCCCGGCCGCTGCGGGCAGGCGAGGAAGGGCAAGCGGCTGTCGTCGCTCCTGGCGTCACTTTCAAAAACCTGACCGGGCAAATCACCGCTATTCCCCTGCAGCCGCACGTGCCGGCGTTCTGGATCGCCTGCTTCGGCGCGGCCACCGTCGCCCTGTGCGTGATGGCAGCGGCGATCGCCATTCTTCTCGACGTCGGCGTCGGCACGATGGGGAACAACATCCCGGTGGCATGGGCGTTCCCGATCGCCAATTATGTCTGGTGGATCGAGATTGCGGTCGGCGGATCTCTGCTTTCGTCCATCCTGCACCTTTTCAACCAGAGTTGGCGTAACTCTATTAATCGTCTGGCGGAAGGTGTCACGCTTTCGGGAATCGCCTGCGCCGGACTGTTTCCGCTGCTTCACCTGGGGCGCGTTTGGATTTTCTATTGGACGCTTCCTTACCCTAACACCTTGACGATTCAGCCGCAGTTTCGCAGTCCGCTAGTATGGGACGTCTTCGGGATTTTTACCTACGCCCTGGCTTCGATTCTCTTCTGGTATCTGGACATGATTCCCGACCTCGCTTCCATGCGGGACCGCGCCACGGCGCGCCTGCCGTACCTGGTTTACGGCATCCTTGCACTGGGCTGGCGAGGCGCTTCGCGCCATTGGCGGATTCATGAAAAAGCCGGCATCCTGCTGGCCGGCCTTCTCACGCCACTGGTGTTCACCGTGCACACCGTCGTCAGCTTCGATTTCGCCATCGCACTGGTGCCCGGATGGCATTCCACCATCTTCCCCCCTTATTTCGTCGATGGCGCGATTCTGGCCGGCATCAGCATGGTGACGATGATGGCGATCGCGCTCCGCGCCAAGTTCGATTTAAAGAACATTATTACTGAGCGTCACCTCAATAACCTGGCTAAGGTGATGCTGACCACTTCCGTGATTCTCTGCTACATCTACGTCTTCGAACCATTCACTTCCTGGTACAGCGGAGATCCTTATGAAATGTATACGGTCCACAATCGCGCCGCGGGGCCGTTTGCCTGGACCTACTGGGCCTTCGTTCTCCTGGGGCTCGGCGGACCGCAACTGCTGTGGTGGAGCAGGAACCGTACGAACCCGAAGCGCCTGTTCCTGATCGCGTTCCTGGTGGTAGTCGGAATGTGGGAAGAGCGCTACATGCTGATGGTGACCAGCCTGGGGCGGGACTTCATGCCATCGGCCTGGGCGAATTACGCGGCCACGGCGGAGGACAATGCCTTGCTCTATGGCTCTATCGGCCTTTTCCTGACGGTGTTCTTTTTCCTCTGGCGGACTCTCCCCATGATCTCCATTTATGAAGTCCGGCAGTTGCTGCCGCTTTCAAAGCCCGGCGGAGGAACCGTGAAATGACCCAGCCGAAACCCTACGGAATGGTCGCTGAATTCGAAGACGCCGACAGTTTGTTGGCCGCTGCCAGGGCCGCGCGGGCGTCCGGGTATCGGCGGGTTGAGGCCTATTCGCCGTATCCCATCCGGGAACTGGATGAAGTGATTCCGTCGTGGGACCTGCTCTCGCCGATGGTGTTCGCCTCCGGCGTTGCGGGCGGGTTTATCGGCTTCTACATGCAGTATTTCATCGCCGCTATTGTCTACCCGACGAACACCCGTGGAATGCCTCTGAACAGTTGGCCGGCGTTTACCGTGATCACATTCGAGATGGTGGTGCTATTCTCGGTGTGCGCCGTGTTTTTCGCTGCGCTGCTGTTCGAGGGCCTGCCGCAACTTTATCACCCTCTCTTCCGCATACCGACGTTCAAGCGCGTCTCCGACGACGGGTTCTTCCTCTGCATCGAGGCCCGGGACGGCCGGTTCGAACCGGCCCAAGCGGCGCGGTTCCTGCAGTCGCTCGATCCCCTCAAGGTCTGGGAGGTGGACAGTGAGTAAGTGGCTGTTGGTCGCGGTCGTCGCCGTAAGTTGTGCGGCCTGCCGCCAGGACATGCAGACACAACCGAAGTATGTGCCTCTCGACCGGAGCTGGTTTTACTCCGACGGGCGGGCGGCTCGTCCGATTCCTGCGGGCACGATTTCCGTGGATGAGGCCTCAGGCGACACGCCTGCCGCGACCGGGCTCGATGCGGGCGGAGCCTTTCTCACCACCCTCCCGGTTTCCATTACGGAGGGGCTGCTGGAACGCGGGCGGGAGCGCTTCGACATTTATTGCAGCCCGTGTCACGGCCGCACGGGCGATGGGCACGGCATGATCGCACGGCGCGGCTTCCAGCAGCCCGCCGACCTGAACGGACCGCGGGTGCGCAACGCCCCGCCGGGATACCTCTACGCCGTGATCGCTCACGGTTACGGAGCGATGGCGGATTACTCGTACCAGATCCAGAGCGTAAACGACCGCTGGGCCATTGTCGCCTACATCCGTGCGCTCGAATTCAGCCGCGCGGTGTCGCTTTCCGAGCTTACGCCTTCCGAGCGGTCGCAATTGGGGGCCCGGCCATGAGTCCATCTCTGCATTCGACCTTCGACCTGGAACAGGACTTGCGCGGCTACCGGTTGCCGCTTTTGAGCGGGGGCGTGCTACTACTCGCGCTCGCCGTGGTCGGCGCGTTCTTCAGTCCGAATGACTTTTTCCGCTCCTATCTCATCGGTTACGTATACTGCCTTGGTCTGGCTCTGGGCTCCATGGCGTTTCTGATGATTCAGTATCTGACCGGCGGGGCCTGGGGCGTGGTCGCGCGCCGGGCATTCGAAGCCGCTACACGTACCCTGCCGGTAGTGGCAGTGCTGTTCGTTCCGATCGGCTTCGGCCTGCATTACCTGTATGATTGGTCACGGCCGGAGATCGTCCGCCAGAGCCAGACGCTGAGTCATCGAGCCGGTTACATGAATCCGGCCTTCTTTTTGTTCCGTGCGGCTGTTTACCTGATCGTCTGGATGGTGCTGGCACACTTTCTCAACCGGTGGTCAGCGGAGCAGGACGATGGCCGCGGTGGCGTTTCGCGCCGGCTGGCAAGACTGAGCGCCGGAGGCCTCATCCTTTATCTCTTCACCGTTTCGTTTGCGGCAGTTGATTGGACGGAATCGCTCGAGCCGCGGTGGGCCTCTACCATTTGGGGCTTTCTCTTCATAGCTGCCGAGGGCCTGACAGCAATCGCCTTTACCATTCTGGTGCTGACGTTTCTTGCCCGGCACGAGCCGATGTCTCGCCTGCTGAAGCCAGACAACTTTCACGATCTCGGTAAGATCCTCTTCGGTAATCTCATGCTGTGGGCGTACTTCGCATTCTGCCAGTACCTCATCGTGTGGTCGGAAAACATCCCGGATGAAATCTCGTATTATCTGCCCCGGACGCGCACTTCATGGGGCTGGTTCGGCGTTGCTTTGATCGTCATGCAGTTTCTCATCCCCTTGCTCCTGTTGCTCAGCCGCCCGCTAAAGCGGAACGCATACTTATTGAGCGGGGTCGCCCTGATCATCCTGGCGATGCGTTATATGGATGTGATCTGGATCGTGGTACCGGGTTATTACCGGCAGGGTTTTCGCATCCAGTGGATGAACGTGGTGACACCGCTGGGGCTGGTGGGCATCTGGTTGTGGGCGTTTCTGCGCGAACTGCCGAAGCGCCCGCTGCTGCCCGTGAATGCCCCCGAATTGGAGGAAGCGCTTGCCCACGAGTCTCACTAAACCACCAGTGGCGACAGGCAGAAATGGAATCCCCGGCGTTCGGTGGTTGTTGTACCTGGCCGGTCTGACCGGCCTCGTGCGAACGGCCGGGGAATTCATCGGTGAGGCCGGCGCGCCCGCCGAAGATATCGATCCGGCGATTCGCACTGAGCCCGCCGATCTGAATCCGAAGGCCGTGGTGTGGACGGCGATTTGCCTGCTACTCGGATTATGGGCGATCGTCGTCGCGGTGTATCCGCTCTTCCGCTATCTCCAGTATGAGCGCACCGGCGGGTTACAGCCCTCTAAGGTGCTGGTGAGTGTTCCTCCCCTGCCGCCGCAACCGAGGCTGCAGGAGAACGCCAAACGGGACCTGCAGGACCTGAGGGCCGCGGAGAACACAGCTCTGAATAGCTACCAATGGGTGGACCGCGGCAGGGGAATCGTGTCGATTCCCATCGGCCGCGCCATCCAAATCGTGGCACAGCGCGGCGTGCCGCCAAGCCAACCCGGCGGCGCCCGATACTACAACCCCCAATCCGGAAGCCGCCAGACCGGCTTCGAAGGAAAAGTGGAGCCCGAGCCAAGATGAAAGCGACGTTAGCTGCCTGTCTGTTCTCCGCCCTCTCCGCCGCGCCTCTGGCGGCTGCCCCGGACGCCGGACGCCCTGTCCTGCCCGCATATTTGCAGGGCATTGGCATCGACCAGAGGCTGAACGCGCAGACGCCTCTCGGTGCCGAATTCCGCGACGAAACCGGTCGCACCGTCCGCCTCGGCGACCTGCTCGGCCGTCGGCCGGCAATTTTGGCGCTCGTCTATTACCGCTGCACGATGCTTTGCGATCAGATTCTGAACGGCATCGTCCGCGGCCTGCGCCCTCTGTCGCTTCAACCCGGGCGCGATTTCGACGTGATCGCAATCAGCATCAATCCGGCGGAAGACCCTCCACTCGCTGCAGCAAAGCGGCAGAATTACGTTCGGTTATATTCGAAAACTGCCTCGACCGCCGGCTGGCACTTTCTGACCGGGAGCGAGCCGAATATTCGCGCAGTCGCGGATGCCGTCGGTTACCACTATCGCTATGAACCGAAGACCGGCATCTTTCTCCATTTAGCGGGAATTATGGTATTAACGCCGGAAGGTAAGGCGGCGCGCTACCTATATGGCGTAGAATATGAACCCAAGGATCTCAAGCTAAGCCTCGTCGAAGCTTCCCATGATCGTATCGGGTCTCTGACCGATCAGATTCTGCTCTTCTGTTGTCCATACGATCCGGTTACCGGCAAATACACCGCGAGCGTTCTCAACCTGATGCGCGTCACCGCGGGCGCATTCCTTGTCCTGCTCATCGCTGTTCTGGCCGTGTGGTGGCGGCGGGACCTTCGCTTCCACTGCCGGGCGCCCGTCCGGGAGCAGAGTACATGAACAGTCTCGACCTTCTGCCACCAACTGCTTCGACTTATGCGAACCAGTTGAACGATTTCTTCTGGGTGATGGTGGCGGTTTGTGCAGTGGTCGCAACGGCCATCGCGATCTTCCTGATTTACTGCGCCGTTCGTTATCACCGCAAGGATCCCGACGAGTTGCCCGAGCAGATCCGCGGCGACAACAAGCTGGAAATTACCTGGACCGTGGTGCCGGCCATTATCTTCATGGGCATGTTCGGTTGGGGCGCCAAGACCTATTTCGACGTCGAACAGCCCCCCGTGAACTCGATGAATATCTACGTCGTGGCCGAGCAGTGGATGTGGAAGATTCAGCACCCGGACGGTATTCGTGAGATCAACACGCTGCACGTGCCGATCGACACGCCGGTGCGGCTCACCATGATCTCGCAGGATGTGATCCACGACTTCTTTGTTCCCGCCTTTCGCATCAAGCAGGACGTGTTGCCGAGACGCTACATGACTATCTGGTTTCAGGCCACAAAAGCCGGCAAGTATCATCTCTTCTGCGCGGAGTACTGCGGAGCGAAGCACGCGGGTATGATCGGCTGGGTGTATGCGATGAACCCGGCGGATTACCAGCAGTGGGTGGACCGCGGTGGCGGCGAAGGATCTCTGGCATCGACCGGCGAAAAATTGTTCCATCAGTTCGGGTGCGCGAACTGCCATCGCTATGAAGGCCACGGGCCCGGTCCCGACTTGCGTGGACTGTACGGCCATCAGGTAACTCTCGCCACCGGCGTCACCCGGATTGCCGATCAGACTTACCTGCGGGATTGCATTATGGGCGATAAAGGCGGCCCGGTGGCGGGGTTCCGGGACCACATCATGCCCACTTTCCAGGGCCAGCTTTCCGAGGAACAGCTTCTGGCTGTTATCTCTTACATTCAAGCCATGGGTCCCGCCACCGGAACCCAAACACCATCCAGCGCGGGGACCACGCTCGACGATTACGGCCGGCAGCCGGGGATTGCCGAGCCCGGGGCGACTTCGACCGCGGGAACGAAGCCGGATTCACGATGATCGCCAAAGTCCGAGCCGCAGAAACGCCGAATTATCTCACCGCTGAGCAAGGCATCCGATCCTGGCTGCTGACCACCGACCACAAGCGGATCGCCCTGTTATATATCGCTGCTATTACCTTCTTCTTCATGCTGGGAGGCGTGGCCGCTCTCCTCATGCGGCTGGAACTGCTGACGCCGACGGCGGACCTGGTGCAACCGGAGACGTACAACAAACTCTTCACCGCCCACGGTGTCATCATGGTGTGGTTCTTCCTGATTCCTTCCATCCCGACCACGTTGGGGAATTTCCTGATCCCGCTGATGGTTGGCGCGAAAGATGTGGCGTTCCCGAAGCTGAACCTTTTTAGCTGGTACTTATTCATGACCGGCGGGTGCATCACGCTCTATGCATTGGCGTCGGGTGGGGTCGACACAGGTTGGACCTTTTACACGCCATTCAGCACCGTGTATTCTACAACCCACGTGATCACCGCGGCGATCGGCATTTTCATCGTCGGCTTCTCCTCCATTCTCACAGGGCTGAATTTCATTACCACCATCCACCGCCTGCGGGCTCCGGGCCTGACGTGGTTCCGCCTGCCCCTCTTCATCTGGTCCAATTACGCCACCAGTGTGGTGATGGTGCTGGCAACGCCGGTACTCGCCATCACCCTGCTGATGATTGTCGTGGAGCGCGTCTTCCAGGTAGGCATTTTCAGCCCGTGGCTGGGGGGCGATCCGGTGCTGTTCCAGCACCTGTTCTGGTTCTACTCCCATCCGGCCGTTTATATTATGGTGCTCCCGAGCATGGGGGTGGTGAGCGAACTCGTGGCGGCGTTTTCCCGGCGTTCGGTTTTCGGATACACCTTTGTAGCGTTTGCCAGCATCTCCATAGCGGTGATCTCGTTCCTGGTATGGGGCCATCACATGTTCGTGGCCGGCCTGAGCGTCTATTCGGCGATGGCCTTTTCGTTTCTGAGCTATCTTGTGGCCGTACCGTCGGCGATCAAAGTGTTCAACTGGACGGCCACGCTTTACAAAGGATCGGTGTCCTGGGATACGCCGATGCTCTATGCCATCGGGTTCATCGGCCTGTTTACTATCGGCGGGATGACCGGGTTATTCCTGGCCGCGCTTGGCATCGATGTACATGTTACCGATACTTACTTTGTAATCGCGCACTTTCATTACATTATGGTCGGCGGCGCAGTCATGGGCTATCTCGGTGGCCTGCACTACTGGTGGCCGAAGATCAGTGGGCGAATGTATCCGGAAACGCTTGCCAAGGCTTCCGCCCTCACCATCTTTCTGGGGTTCAACCTGACCTTCTTTCCGCAGTTCGTGCTGGGATGGCTGGGGATGCCGCGGCGTTATGCCTCCTATCCCCCGGAGTGGCAGTTCCTCCACATTATTTCTACGGCCGGCGCCACGATTCTTGGAGTGGGTTACCTCCTGCCGCTGGTGTATCTCACCTGGGCGTGGAAATTCGGTCCGTCGGCGGGGCCGAATCCGTGGCGGGCCACAGGCCTGGAATGGCAGGTTCCTTCGCCGCCTCCGAAGCATAACTTCGAAGTAACGCCCGTGATCACACGGAAGGCGTACGATTACGCCGGGATGAAGGAGGAACTCCGCCTTGGTTAGCGCGAAATCCCTGGCGCTCCGGGAACACTACGCAACGCCGCAGCACCAGCGGGATACGGCCACGCTGGGGATGTGGCTCTTTCTCGCTACGGAGGTGATGTTCTTCGGGGGACTGTTCACCGCCTTCGCGGTTTACCGGATGTACTACACGCAAGGCTTTCTCGAAGGAAGCCGGGAAATGACGTTGGTGATCGGCACCGTTAACACCGCCGTATTGTTCACCAGTTGTCTCACCATGAGCCTTGCGATTCGCGCCATCGCGGATGGCCGGCAGTTTCGGACTTACGTGCTCCTGCTGGTGACCGCAGGAATCGGGCTCGTTTTTGTCGCGCTGAAGTTCGCCGAGTACTACCTGCATTACGAGGAGCACAAAGTTCCGGGCATCTGGTTTACGTCGAACCAGCCCAATTCCGGGCCGGAGGAGCTCTTCTTCGTCTTTTATTTCGTGATGACCGGTCTGCACGTGATCCATCTCTCCATCGGGATCGGCCTCACCGCTCTACTGGCGTTCCGGACGGCGGTGGGGCGATTCAGCCCCGGATATCATACGCCGATTTCGAATGTCGGGTTGTACTGGCACTTCGTCGATATCGTCTGGTCTTTCCTCTACGTCATTTTTTACGTG
>Ga0335085_10015648_pt1 | contig 10996 bp, 5 predicted proteins | sample Lox_Sample_45_FD_206712 | JGI IMG/M metagenome (GOLD analysis project Ga0335085, IMG submission 206712) | Soil microbial communities from Loxahatchee National Wildlife Refuge, Florida, United States - Lox_Sample_4.5 | ecosystem: Environmental > Terrestrial > Soil > Wetlands | place: USA: Florida... | reverse complement strand
CTCCCAGACCAGGGCCGGGTGGGTCGATGCCAGCCACAGATAGGACATCGGCGCGCCCCAATAGGAGAGATGATAATAGACGCCCGATCCACCTGAACGGTTGCGCTCGCGAGCGTTGCTCAAACGGCGGATGTATCCGTGGTTGTCGTCCGGCCAGACGATCGTGATGTCGTCTGGCAGGTCCAGGCCCGCGTCATATGCGCTAAGGACTTCCTTGTAGGGCGTAAGCACCTGGGGAACCGTGTTCGCAGGAACACCGAGCTGAGTCTCAAGGATTGCGCGCTGTTTGGCGATGACCTCCTGCATCACTTGCGCCGCAGCCCTGGGTCCGGCTGCGCCTTCCATGGGCGAATCGTGAATGCCCCTGAGACCGACCGTGTAAATGTTCTCGAACGACCCGTTTTGCTTCACGCTCTGCGTCCAATAGGAAAGCATGCGATCTTTGTTGGTGAGGTAATTGAAGTCTCCCATCCGTCGGACGTCCCATTCCCGGACGTTGTCGCGCAGCATCGGCTCGGCATGGGATGTGCCGTGGATGATGGCGTAGGAAGCCGCCATTTGGGCATTGCCGGGGATTTGATTGAACGGTTTCGTAACGTCGTGCATCGCTGGCCAGATTGTATTGGCCTTGAGCCGCCACATCAGTTCGAAGATGCGGGCATAGGTCTTGGGGCCGATGTCATGCGTCTTGGGATCGTATGTTTTCGCCGCCCAGGGCTGGAGTCCCCAATCCTCGTCGTTCAAGAAGATACCCCGATACTTGACTGCCGGTTCCTTCGAATAGCGCAAGGCGCCGTCCACGGTGATCCGCTTCACTTGGCGAATCTTGACGTCAGCCCACCATTCCCAGGCCGACACCCCCATCTCGCGCGTGAGATCGATGACGCCCCAGATCGTGCCGCGCGTGTCGGAGCCGAATATGACCAGCACCCTGCCGGTAGGATCACAGGGCGACGGCACGACGGCGCGCCCATAGGTTTCCCACTTCCGGGCGATCGGTGCCGTGTCGATGTCGTTTTGCCTGAGAAGTGTGCTGACAAGGGGTGCGCCGGCGTTACCTATTACGACTGTGTTTCGGCAGTGCCCCTGCAATTCGGTCGCTGGCGACACAGCCCGGCCCGTGAGCGCCTTCAAATCCCGCGACAGCAGCTGCGCTGCCTTCTCGATCGGCTGCCCACCTGACCTGTCGAAAACGACGGATGGAGCATTCCGTCCGTCGAATACTTCAAGTCCCGCCGCATCGGCGCCATGCACGGCCGGAACTGCAATTAAGAAGCCAAACAGCACTCTGGATAGAAAGCGCTTCATGCCATGCACCACTGGGCGGTAGAGTCCCTGCCTAAGAAAAAGAAGGCGACGCCTTGGAAGGCGTCGCCAGTTTTTGCCAATAGGGGAGGAACCCTGTCGGCAAGATCGTGGTCGGATGATCCCTGGCTCGCGAAACTCACTCCAAAGTTCAGGGGATGATTGGAGAAGAACAACAACACTCCACGAAACACGATGATGAAACCCGACTACGACCATAGATCTGCGATCGGAACTCTGCGTTCATCTGGGCAACGCCTGTTCGGCGCTGCCCAAATGAACAGACAGACTAGAACCTCCCGCGCAACCCGATGGTGTACTGCGGTCCGGCCCACAACGCGTAGGACGGCGCATTTTTGTTGCCGACGTATCTGCTGAACGTCGTTTCGTTGTTCAGATTGACCGCGTCGAATGTGAGTTCGGTCCCTTCGAACATTGTGCCTTCTAGAGGCAGCATGTAGCTGGCGGCCAAGTCCACCTGACGATGGATATCCTGGTATTCCGGCAGCTGGACGCCATCGTAGGCGGGCACAGAGATTGTCGTAAACGCAGCCGTGTAGTTGTAGGTCGCGTGCATCGAGAACCCATGACCCTCGTAGTACACACCAAAGTTTGCCTGCCAAGGTGGGATACCTGTCGCGACGGCTTGCGCGACCGCCGGAGTCAAGCCAGCATCCACGTGCTGCGTGACCCGTGTGTAGTTGGCCGTGACGCCCAAGCCTTCCCACACGAAGTCAAGAGGCTGAACGACCTGCGCCTCGAAGCCACGGATATGCAGCTTCTGCTGTAGGTTGACCTGCGAGTTAAGAATGACCTGGATGTTGTTCCCGCCATTGGCATTGAATTCAGCCTGCTGAAGGGGCGTCAGGATGGAGTAGGGAATACCGGTGTCGCCGAACCTCTCTTGCGTCGTACCAGCAACCGTAAAGCCGCTGACGTCCTTGGAAAACGCATCGACGGCGATCACACCTGGGCCGCCGGTGTAGTACTCCAACCCCAGATCGAAATTGTCCGAGAAGTAGGGTGTCAGATCCGGATTGCCGGCATTGATCGGGCTTATGTCGGCAGTCGGAAACGACGAACCCGGGAACATGCTTCCCGGAGCGGCGCGCGTCATGGAACGATTCCCGGCGAAGCGGAGGATCAGATCGCCCATGACATTGTATGACACGTTCAGAGACGGCAGGACCGCATCGTAGTCACGATCCGTCGTAAGAATCAGCCCCGCGCTCGTCGGAGCAGACTGCAGCGTCTGATGGGTGGCGATATAGCGAACGCCGGCATTGATGTGAAGATCACGATCCAGGACCTGGGTCGTCGCATTCGCTTCAATATAGAACCCGTGGGCCGCTTCCTTGAACGCTCCGCCACCGGTAGATATCGGGGTCGCTGTCGCTGCCTGGCTATGCTCGAAAGCCCTGATCTGGGTCGCCGCCATAAGCTTGTTAAGGTCGACTATCATATAAGAGCCAAGCGAGCCCGCGTTCTGGCCTGACAACTTCATGAAGTCTGCCGGGCCAGGAATAAAGAAGCTGCTAAGGGCCGAATTGGGAACCAGCCCAGGAGTTCCCGGCGCCATTGCCGTACCATCAGGCAGCGTGCACGATCCACCGGAGGCGGTACCGAGCACAATGCAGTTACCGACGTTGCCTGCCGCTCCGTAGTTCCATTGCCTGCGATACTGCTCGTCATAGGCATAACCGACGCGAAGGTTAGCCTTCTCATTGCCGATCGTGGCGTCCCAATGTGTGCCTTTTGTCGTCGACGCATAACTCACCGGCTGAGCGCGGACGAGGTACCACTGCCACATCGTCGGATCGTTGAAGGGCGCGTTTGTGACGAGCGTCGGCATGGGGGCGCCCGGCGTCTGCGTGAAGGTGGTCGTGTAGCCCGTGCCGGTGTTCCGCAGGATCAGCGACACCTGTTCATGATACATGGGGCTGTCGTCGAAATAGGCAGAGCCGTCGACTTTCAGCCAATCGTTGACCGTCCACGAGACGCTCGGATTGACGTTCATGTATCGTAGCGATTCCGTGTACTCGGTATTGTCGAGGAAATACTGAGAATTGAGGAACTTACCGGACAAGAGGTTGCCGAGCGAATCGATTGTAAAATTGACCGGTATCTCGCAGTTGTCGATTGTCTGACCAAAGACCGTCGGGCCCGTCGTGCCGGCGAGATTGCACGATTGGCGATTGTATTGCTGCATATCCTCGAGCTGCTGGTGCTTGCTCTGGCGCTCGTACATCGCGTCGAGCACAAAGAGCAGGTTTTCGCTCGGCTGATATTCGATCGACGTCAAGAAGGAAATCCGCTGGTTGAAACCGAAGCGATCCTCGGTACGCGGAAGATGTGGGATAATTGTTCTGCTCAGGTCCGTGACGGATAAACCAGAAGTGCCGCCTGGCGTCGTGAAGTCGGTGGTGTTGTAAGCAGGTCCGGCGTAGGTGTACGGCGTGCCTGCAGCGCCAAGACCGTAGGCCGCAGCGTCGGCAGCGCTGATCCCCGGCGGAACAACAGAAGCCCAATGCTCGGGCTTCGATGAGGCGACGTTGGCAACGCAGACCGTGGACGGGCAGACAGGACGGCCGAGGTTGGCCTCCTGGTCCACGATGCCGGGAATGTCTACACCGATGCTCTCATAGTTGTCAGACCGATACTTGTAACGGGAAGCGGCAACGCCGAGCAATATGCCGAACTTGTTTCCCCAGTTCTCGCTGGCAATGACCGCGCCCCGCGGACTGAAGCTGCCACCGGATTCTGCATACTGTTCCTGAGCCGAATAGGCCAGATGGAACCCTTCTTCCGGATTGTCAAAGGGCCGCACGTTCACGATGTTCACATTGCCGCCAATGCCACCCTCAAGCGAGTGGGCATCCAGCGACTTGGACACTGTGATTTTGTTGAAAAGCTCGACCGGGAATAGTTCCATCGGTGTCGAGCGGTCAACGGTGCCGCCCACCACGGCCCGGTTCCCGTTGATCAAGACCTGCGAAAAGGACGGCCCCAAGCCACGAATGCTAATAGTGGAACCTTCGCCTTGGTCGGTGCGGTTAAGCGTGATGCCCGGGACGCGGTTGATTGCTTCGGCGAGATTTCGGTCGGGGAATTTGCCGATGTCCTCGGCGACGACCGAATCGGTGAAGCCGACGCTGGTCCGCTTTGCCTCTGCGGACGCAGCCAAGCTGGCCCGGTAGCCGGTGACCGTAACGGTCTCCATGCCTTCGGCGGACGTGTTGTCTGCCTGCGCGTAACAGTTGGGAGCGCTAACACTACCCAACAACAATGCTAAGATGGATGCTGTGGTCCTTGCTTGCGATCGAAGCGACATGGCTTCCCCCTCTTTTGGACAACCTGTTGCCCGCATGGAGATCGTGATGACTCCTTGCGGTGTAAGGCCGCCGGAAAAGCCAGTTCCTTTGAGCAGAAGATCGAGAGCGTCCGGAACCGTGTACCGACCTTGGACGGGCTGAGCGCCCGTGATTCGAGCCAGTTCGTAGGGATAGAGGACCTGTACGTGCGTCTGTTGCGCAAGTTCGTATAGTGCCTGTCCGATTCTCGGTTCAGAAATATGGATTTCATATTTCCTGTCGTCAGCGCATGCCGGGGCGACAAAAAGCCAATACGCCGCTGCTATAGCGCAGCAGGCGTCCTGCCCCGCCCGTCCTCTCTTCCCTCTTGTCACATTCTGACTCGATGATCGGCGTGTACTGCCTTCACACCGGCCTTAGTGTTGGTTAGACCGGTGGATCGCCGAAAACCTCCGTTGCAATCATGCAACATAGCCGCTTCGAACGGCGCTCACATTCGGGCGCCTGTCTGCGGACCATTTCGTCTGTCGAATACGGGGGACTTGGCTTGCTTCGATGCCGGGGGATGTGAGAACTACAGCTTCCCGCGGAAGCCCAACATGAACGACCGCCCCGCCCAATACACATACGACGGTTGGTTCTTGTCGCCGACATAGCGCGTGAACACGGTCGCGTTATTCAGATTAACGGCATCGAACGTGATTTGCGCACCATCAAACAACGTTCCTTCCAAGCCTGGCAGAAGGTAGCTCGCCGAAAGGTCCAACTGGCCGCGGGCATCCTGATATTCCGGCAAAGGGATGCCACTGTACGCTGGTGACGGTGTGTAGACGAACTTCGCGAGGAAGTTATACATCGCGTGCAGCGAAAGGCCGTTGCTCTCGTAATACGCTCCCAGGTTGTATGCGTAAGGCGCGATACCTGTCGCAACACTTCCCGCCTGCGCTGCCGTCAGGCCGCCATCCACGCTCTGTTGGACTCTGGTGTAATTGCCCGTGACGCCGAGGCCATCGCAGATGAAATCGAGCGGCTGAACGATCTCCACTTCGAAGCCGGAGAGATGCAGCTTCTGCTTAAGGTTCTGCTGGCTGTTCACCGTAACAATGAGATCGTCTCCACCGTTGGCGTTGTACTCCGCCAATTGGGTGGGCGTAAGCGCAGAGGTGGGAATGCCCAAGTCACCGAACCGCACCTGGCGCGCGCCTGCGGTCGTGAAGTTGGCGATCTCCTTCGCAAAAAAATCGACTGCGATGATCCCCGCTCCCCCCGTGTAGTATTCGATTCCCAGATCGAAATTGTCGGAGAAGTATGGCCGCAAATCTGGGTTCCCCGCATTGATTGGGCTGAGTGTTGCAGTCGGAAAGGATATTCCCGGGTACATGAACTGCGGATTCGCGCGGGTCATAGTGCGGGCGCCCGCTAAGCGGATGATGAGGTTGTCTTCGGCGTTCAAAGACAGGTTCAGTGACGGCAGCAAGGCGTCATAACCGCGCTCAGTCAGTGTCTGTTGGACGCCGTCCGCCAGGAACAGCGGGGCTGTAAGCTTTTGAGACGTGGTGACGTAGCGAATCCCCGCGTTGAGGCGCACTTCCCGGTCCCACACGTCCCGATCACCGTTCGCCTCGACATATACTCCTTGATTTTTTTCATCAAACGATCCGGCGACGGAGCCGGCGGGCACCTGCGGCGTCAGCGTCCTATTGTCTTCGAATTGCCTGATCTTTGTGGCGGCCGCTAGAGCATCCAAGTCGGCCACGACGAAAGAGACAAACGAACCGAGCTTCTGACCCGAATGGGAAAGGAAGTCCTTAGGACCCGATATCAGGTACTGCGAAATCGTGGAGTTCGGAACAAGAGCAGGCGTGCCGATCGGCTCAACCGTACCGTCCGGCAAAGTGCAAGGATTGGCGGCAGTGGAGCCCACGGCAATGCACGTTCCCATATTGCCCGTCGCGCCGTAGTTCTCCACGTTCCGGTACTGCCGGTCATACGCGTAACCGACCCGCACGTTTGCCCGTTCGCCTCCAAGGGTGATGTCCCAGTGCGAGCCCTCAGTGATCGTGCTGCGTGAGATCGGCTGAGCGCGCGTGATGTACCACTGCCATCCACCGTTCGGATCGTTGAGGGGCGCGTTCGTTTCAAGCAGCGGGAAAGTCCGCCCCGGAGTGATCGAGTAGTTCGTAACCAGGCCGGAACCGGGCGGCGTCTGGAATATCAGCGAAATCATGTGACGATTCATCTGGCTGTCGTCGAAGTATCCGGAACCGCTGATGGTCAGCCAATCATTGAACTTCCACTCCATGCTTGGATTCAGGTAATAGAAATTGAGATTGTCGGTATTCTCGGTATTGTCGAGGATATAAGAGGAATTGAGCAGGGTCGCGGACGTGACGTTGCCGAGGCCATCCAACTTCACGTTTACCGGCACTTGGCAGTTGTTTCCGGCAGTCTCAAAGATGACGGGCCCGTTCGTACCCGCAACGTTGCACGACTGGCGATTGAACTCCGACAAGTCCTCCAATCGCTGATGCTTCATTTGGTGCTCGAACATTGCATCGAGTACCAAGTGCATGTCGTTCGAGGGCTGGTATTCAACAGACATCAACAAGGACAACCGGTCGTTTTGGCCGTGGCGGTAATCGAAACGGGGAAGGTGCGGCCACACGGATCGACTCAGATCCTGGATCGATAGCCCGGAGGTACCGCCAGCAGTCGTGAATCCTGGGCCCGCAAACTTGTAGGGTGTTCCGGCAGGGCCGAGTCCGTAAGCGGCGGCATTGGCAGCGCTGACGCCCGGGGGAACCACAGAGGCCCAATGAAAGTTCTTGGATGCGGTCGTGTTGAGTGCGCAGATGTCCGCCGGGCACACTGGCTGACCAAGGACTTCCTCCTGATCCACTGTGCCGACGACGTCGACGCCGATGCTCTCATACCCATCGGTGCGGTAGAGATAATGCTGGGCGGCAATGCCAACCAACACCCCGAATTTGTCGTCCCAGTTTTGGCTTGCGATGATTGCGCCGCGCGGGGCGAAACTATTGCCGGAATCCGAGTACTGGCTCTGCAAGGAATAGGCGAGGCTAAAGCCGGTGTCGGGTTTGTCGAACGGCCGCAGGTTCACGATATTTACGGTGCCCGAGACGCCGCCCTCGGTCAGGTGCGCGACGGGCGTTTTCGCGACTGTGAGCCTGCTGAAAAGCTCCACCGGGAACATGTCTATGTCGACTTCACGATTGGTCCCGCCGGTATCGCTGGCGACCGCGATCTGATTGCCGTCAAGGAGGACTTGCGTGAAGCTCGGCCCCAGACCGCGGATCGAAACGGTGATTCCTTCGCCGGCGTCGCTGCGCTGAAGCTGGATGCCAGGAATGCGATTAATGGCTTCCGCAAGGTTCCTGTCGGGGAATTTGCCGATGTTTTCGGCGAAAACCGAGTCGCTGATGCCGACGTTGGTCCGCTTGGTGTCGGCGGATGCAGCCAAGCTCGCCCGGTAGCCGGTCACCGTGATGATCTCATACGCGTCCGATCGAAGCCCGCCGCGCTCCGTAGCCTGGAAGCGGCAATTGGGAGATGCAACATTGCTCGGCGCCAGCCCTTCTGATGATGAGGCACTCTCTGCCCCCCACTCCTCCGGGCAGCCGGTGGACGGCACAGAGATTTCGATAACGCCGCGCGGTGTGAGCCGGCCGGTATAGCCGGTTCCCTTAAGTAGAAGATCGAGAGCCTCGGGGACGGTGTACCGGCCATGGACCTGCTGAGCGCCGTCGATCCGAGCTAATTGGTAAGGATAGAGCACCTGGACGTGCGTCTGGCGCGCCAGGTCGAGCAAGGCCTGTCCAACGCTTGTGCCAGAAATATCGAGGTCATATTTCGTCTGTTCTGCGGATGCAGCGGCGGCCAGCAGCCAGCAGCCCGCTGCGATAGTGCAGCAGGCGCTCAGATCCACGTGACATCGCCTCCCCCTTCTCACATTCTGACTCGATGATCGGCAGCTATGTTGCCTTCACACCGGCCCTATTCTACTTCGACCGGCAAGGCAGCCAAATCCTCCAGTCGCATTTCAGTGATAACGTTACCTTGCATGGACATTCTGGGGTGGCGGCGACCATACGCCGAAGCGTAAGTCGTCTATTGCGGACGTGCCCTTGCGGACCGCCGCCGCGCAGATACGAGCTCAACATGGGTTGCATCACGCCGTTGCGCCACGATTCCGAAATTGGAGCGGAGCGCATCAAAGAATGCGTCGATCTTGCCGATCTCAAAATAGCCTCCGACCTGAACGGTCCTGAGCTGCGGATCTTCAATTTCTACTGAAACGTTGGTGTAGCGGCTGTAATCGGCGACCACCTGGGCCAACGGCTCGCCAGCGTAAATCAGGACACCTTGCCGCCAAGCCAGCTGGCGGTTGATCGCGGCATCGGAAATGAGAGCCAAGTGCTCTACCTTCCTGTCAAAGACTGCGGCCTGGCCGGCTGCAAGTGTGGCCAAATGCTGCTCAGTAGTCGTCACTGCCTGCGGCCCAGCGTCGAACGTTGCGAGTTCAACACTTCCTTGCGCCACGGTGATGTTGATGGATTGACCATCCAGCCGCACGTCGAAGGCCGTTCCGATATCGCGCACCAACCCGCGCGCGGCATAGACCGTAAACGGGCGCTGCTCATTGTGGGCCACTTCGAAATAGACTTCGCCACGAAGCAAATGGACCTTTCTCGTCCTGTCCGAAATCTCAGCCTCGATCCGGCTGTTCGTATTGAGATAAGCGGTCGATCCGTCGGGTAGCCTGACCGTCCTCTGCGCTCCAACAGCTGTCTGGTAATCCACCACAATAGGCGGCGTCGCGAGCAGCATGTTGTAGAGCGGGATTGCGGCCACAACAGCCAGCAGACAGGCCGACGCATAAAGCAAGTGGCGTGTGCCGCGGAAGATCTCGTTTCGCGCGTTCCGTCCGATCGCCGCGCCGAGACTCGCCGGCTTCGCGAACGTCTTCAACTCGTCGAGTTCCGACCAAATCCACTCCATGCGGCCCGCGATCTCACGATGATAGGGGCTGGTATTTTGCCATTCGTGAAATGCCTTGAGATCCTCGGCGGTGACGTTTTCGCTCTCGAGGCGAACCGCCCACCCGGCTGCCTCTGCCTCGAGCGCGTTGGTGTCCGGGAACTGGACGATATTGTTGGATTTGTCACGCATCACGCGCCAAGTCCCGACGTTTCGGTTCCAACCTGGAAACCTGCCCCGCAGCGTCCGTTTTGGCAGACGCTTTACCAACATCCCAACCGCGGGCACGCAGATACTGGCTGCACCTCAGCAGGCCCAAAGCTGCGTGCTTCTCAGCCGTACTAACCGAAATACCAAGCCGTTCAGCAATTTCCTTGTACGACAACCCATGAACCTTACGAAGCAAGAAGACCTTGGAGCACTGCGGAGGCAGAGTCGTCATCGCTTGGGCCAGCACGCGCACGCGCACCTTGGCATCCATCTGCTCTTCCGGGCTCGCCTGAGTAGCATCCACTAAGACCGTCGGCTCGGTGAAATCCTCTAGTGGAACGGATGTCGCATTCACCATTTTGGCCCGTTCGTTCAGGGCCAAATTCCTTGCCGTGGTAAACAAAAAGGCTTTCGGCGACGTAATTGGGTTTATCGCTTCTGCAGCGTAAGCTCTGACAAACGACTCTTGCGCCAGATCATCTGCGTCTTCAGGACGCGGGACGTATCGCCGAAGAAATCGCTTTAGCGCGGCTTCATTCTCCAAGTACGCATCGAGCACTGAATTTTGTGCCACCTAGCTTCCCCTGAAGTCCCCCCGCTAGGTGCACATTATCGTACAAATGCGCAGGTGATACAATCTAGCGGGGCGTGCATCGCGGCCCCGTAAGGAAAAGTCGCACGGTGTGATACGCCACTTGAGCGTCGGCCAGGCGATCTCGATATCCGATTCCCGCTTTCCTGGAATGATGCCCCACTGCGACATCGCATGCGCAATCCTCTTGGCGTCGGTTAACGCGGACCATCGCCTCTCTTCACTTTCGCGGGAACGACTGGAGGTTTTTGGCTCCTCACCTGTCTCAGCGCTCAACACCTTACCCAGCGCAGGACAGTTTCGACAATCGCGGCAGTTGTATGTCAAGGCCGCAGTCAGCTTGCCTGCATCGATTTCGCCTTCGCCGCGCTCCCCGCGACAAGCATCAAGACGTCGGTGATGGACGTGGCTCAGTTCCGATCAATACGAAACGGCGCGTCCGACCCACGGCCCGCCGACTTCGGGGGAAAACGAATGCATCTTTCGCACACAGACATCGCGGTGGTGATCGGGTACTTCCTTTTCATCTTCGTGCTGGCGCAACTCGTCAGCCGCGAGAAGAAGGGACACAAGAAGGACG
>Ga0335085_10015647_pt1 | contig 10996 bp, 15 predicted proteins | sample Lox_Sample_45_FD_206712 | JGI IMG/M metagenome (GOLD analysis project Ga0335085, IMG submission 206712) | Soil microbial communities from Loxahatchee National Wildlife Refuge, Florida, United States - Lox_Sample_4.5 | ecosystem: Environmental > Terrestrial > Soil > Wetlands | place: USA... | reverse complement strand
TCCGCGCGTCCCCCAGGAGCTGCTGCAGCTCCGGCGCCGCGTCGAGCAGCTGATCGCCGCGGTCGAGATCTTGAATGCGCCGCGCCAGCGCGCGCAACAACGCCACCAGCTCGCGTGCGCGCTCCGGGCCGTATACTTCGTGATCCTGCTCTCGCTCGTCGCTCATGCGGCCTGCCTTCCGAACCGATCCTTGTGGAAACCGGCGCATCCGTCGTCGCGCTGCCTGCGCGCCGCGCGCGCCCCATGTCATTATAGCAGGGGTTGGGAGACCCCGTCGGGCCTTGGCGTCGTGGTCGGCGTCTGTTACATTGCGGCGCGTTTTTCCACCACGCCCACTCGGCACAAGGAGCAGTTCCCTGCATGGGTAAGAATCGTCCAGAACCGCGTAGAGCCATCGCCCCCACCCCCACACCATTCGAGCAAGCGCGCGACGAACTGTTCTCCCACATTCTCCGCTGTGGCGTTCTCGAAGCCGCGCCGGAGCACCAGAACGAATGGTTCGACGACACGGTCCAGTACCTGCGTGAGCGCTATCCGCAGCTCGATGACGAGCAGGTGGCCGAGTTGCGCCTGCTGGGCGAGCGCTATTGTCGTCCCGTGGTCGCGCGCACTGCGCCCGTAGGCGCAACCACCTGACCGCTCGCAGCACCGGTGCTGGCGTAGGGGGCGCTCCGCAAGAGCGCCCTTGGTATTCTCGGGACTATTTTCCGACCTTGAAGCGCCGCCAGCGTAGGCCAGCCGCCACCCTGACGCCCCCCTCGAGACCGATCTCCACGTACCAGCCACGCGTCTTGGCGGGCGCCGCTTCCACGCCCAGGAGCACGGCCAAGTAGGCGGCGCCGTGCGTGTCTTCGGCTCCGGTCCATGCGAGTCCAATCCCGGCATACGGGCTCGTCCCCGAGCGGGCGCGCGGGCGCAGCAGGAATTGCGCGGTGGCTCCGACACGAGCGGCGGCGGCTCCACCGCCGCTTCCCCCCGCCACGGCGGCCGCCAGGCGGCGACCGTCTGCGCCCCATGCGAGTCCCATTTCGCCACCCCAGAAGTCGCGCGTCGCGATCACCGCCGCAGCTCCCACCGCGAACTCGGTGGTGGCGACGCGCTGCGCCCGTGCGAGGCCCGGCGCCATCGCCGCCGCGAACGCCAGCGCCCCAGCGCGGACCCAGCGCTCAGCGAAGCGTGAGGTCGTAGGTGATGCGAATGTCGGGCGCGAGGGACGCCACCACCGAGCAGTACTTCTGAAGCGAGAGGTCGATCGCGCGACGCGCCGGGCGCTCGTCCGCGCCCACGCCGCCGATCGTGAATTGGAACCGGAGGGCGGTGAAGCGTCGCGGCTCCTCATCGCGACGTGTGCCGTCCACGCCCACGTCGAGCGACTGCACCGGAAGCCGCTGCTTGCGCAGGATCGAGACGACGTCGGCAGCCGAGCATGCCGCGGCGGCCAGTAACAGGAGCTCGACCGGCGAAATCGCGGTCACGCTGTCCGCGTCCAGGGTGACGCTCGGCCGGCCGGCGGCACCTCCGTCGAACAACATTCCCTCACGCCAGTGCAGCGTGACCCCGCCTCCCGCACCCACCGTCAGTTGCCCCGGCGGCTCGTGAGCCCGACGTACAGCCGGTTGTGTCGAAACGCGTCCATCGCGTGATACTCGAGCAGCCAGTTGAACGTGGAGCGATAGCGTACCTCGAAGCCCACCACAACGTTTACCCACACTCCCGGGCAGCCGGAATCCGAGCCGCACTCGGCGTGCCCCGCGAGGGCGACGCCCCCACCGGTGTACGGCACCACGGCGTTGTGGTCGGCAGCGAAGCGGTAGACCAGTTCGAGGCTGCCGGCGTAGGTATTGGCCCCGTTCAGGATGCCGATCTCGGCAGACGGGCGCAGCCGCAGTCGGTCGGTGAACAGGCTGCCTGCGTCGATGGTTCCCCCCAGCACCGCCTGTCCTTGACCGGAGAAGTCCGCGCCGACCCGCAGCCCGAACCCGAGGAGCCCAAGCTTGGTGCCGCCCGCCTGGCTCCCCACCGGGGGGGGGTGGAACGCTTGCGCGCCCAGCGGAACCGCGCGCAGCAGGATGGTGAGCGCCACGGCCCAGGCGCCGACGTGGTCTCGCCGCGTCACGTCTCGCTGCCCCGCTCGGGGCGATGCAGTCGCGCCGCTACGCGGCCGTAGTCCCAGATGGCGATGAGCCCGACGACGGCGGTCATCCACGCGAGCGGATGAGCCAGCGGAGACGCGACGATCGCGGCGATCAGCGTGACCATCTGCGCCACCGTCACAACCTTTCCCCCCGTGCGCGCCGGCACCGCGGCCGGACGCTGCAGCAGCCAGGAGCCGAGGAACCCCACCACGGCGATGATGTCCCGCCCCAATACCGCGAGCACCTCGATGGGGCGAAGCACGCCGCGGCTCCCTACAGCAAGAAACGCCGACGCCATGAACAGCTTGTCCACGACGGGGTCCAGCACGGCACCGATGCGCGAGCTGCCCATCCGCCGCGCGAGGATGCCGTCGAACACATCGCTAATGGCGACCATCGCGACGACAGCGAGCTGCTGCGCGGGACGATGCAGAAACGGAAACAGGACGGCGAGCGGAACGCGCAGTCCCGTCAACACGTCCACCGGCGTGACCCACCGTTTCACTTGCACCGCCCTCCCGCCGACCATAGGTTCACGCCGTGGATCTCAATTTGCTCAAGAACGCGGCCATCTTCCAAGGCCTCGAAGAGGGCGAGTTGGCGCGGGTGTCGGAAGTGTGTCGCGAGCAGCGGTTCACCGTCGGCCAGCACGTCTTCAAGGAAGGCGAGCCGGGCAACCGCTTGTTCATCATCGCTGAAGGCGAGGTCCGGATATCCCGCACCATCCCGGGCTCCGGCGAGGAAGCGCTCGCCGTGCTGAAGCCCGGGGGGTGTTTCGGCGAGATGTCCATGTTCGATCGGTCCGAGCGTTCGACGGACGCGATCGCCAATACCTCGTGCACCCTCATCACGATCTCCCGGTCCGATTTCGAGCTGCTGCTCGACTTCAATCGCGATATCGCCTACAAGGTACTCTGGTCCGTGGTGCGGCTGCTCTCGAGCCGCCTGCGAGCGACGAACGACAACCTGCGTTCGTTCCTCGCCATGTCGATGTTCTAGGAGGTGGCATGAACCGGCTGACCCCCTATGCTGCATTCTTCATGCGCCTGGCCGTGGGCGGCGTGTTCCTGCGCCACGGCATCATGAAGTACCACCTGGGAGTTGCCGGCGTCGCCGGGTTCCTCCACAGTGTCCCCATCCCCTTCGCGTCCGTGTGGGCAGTCTACCTCATGGTGGTCGAGATCATCGGGGCGGTGTGCGTCCTGCTCGGGTTCTTCACGCGGGCATGGGCCACCTTGATGGCTGCGAATATGATCGTGGCGATCCTCGCAGTGCAGCTTCCGAAAGGCGGGACGTTCGAGCTGGAGGCGTTGCTGCTGGCCGGCGCCGTGACGCTGGTGGCGCTGGGTGATGGTCCGCTCTCGGTGGCGATCGGCCTTCGACGGGGGAACTGACGGGAGCTAGGGCTAGGGGCTCGGGAGCCTCCCCAGCTCCCCTGGGCCCGTCCTCTCAGTGCAGAATTCTCAACAGACCGGCATCGGCGCTGCCGCGGATGAAACTCTCCGGGTCCGTAGCAGGAATCGCCATGCCGGTCTGCTGGCGTCCGCGACGCGCGCTTGCGAGCATGTACGCCTCCAGTGATTCTCCGGCGTGCTCGCCTGCGTCGTCCCGCATCTGCAGCACGATCTCTTCCCAGGTGCCCACGTAGGTAGCGCCACCGTTGGTGCTCACTCGGTGGATCTCACTCGACCCGGAGCGGGCGCGCATGCCCTTGAGCTCGGTCAGCAGCGTGCCGAACAACTCGAGCTGGCGCGGATCGCGCATTTGGCCGTCGGGCCCCGTGGCTTCGATCTCGGCGAGCAGGAGCTCGTCGGGATCCGCCTCGCCAGCGAGGCCGTCGAGCCGCGCCTGCCAGGGCACGAGCTCGGGGTCGTCGTCGCGTAGCCGGTACACGCTCTTCTTCAGCTCGATCAAGCGCCAGATCGCGAGGCCGTCGAAGTGCTCGTCCGGATCGGTACGCTCGAGATGGAAGAGCGCGGCTTCGTACTCGCCACGGTCATAGAGCAGGTTGGCGAGGTAGATGCGCGCTTCGCCATGGCCCGCGTCGAGCTCGAGCGCGCGGCGCAGCCAATAGAGCGCGCCCCCCTCGTCCGCGAGGCGATGCGCGGCGTACCCGACGCACGCGGCGGCATCGCCGGATTCCGGGTGCGCGGTCACCGCCACTTCGAAGAACCGCCGCGCGTGATCGAGCACTCCTTCGCGGAACAGCGCGCGCCCGGCCTGCAGCATCAGGTCATGGTCGTCATCAAAGCCGAGGGCAAGCAGCCGGTCGAATGACTCCACGGCGCCCCGGCGCTCGCCGAACTTGAGCAGGACCTCGCCCAGTCCGGCAATCGCGTCCTCGTGATCGGGATCGATCCCCAGCGCATCGTTGAATGCCCGCCGCGCCCAGGCGAACTCCTCGCGCGCGACGTGCGCGTAGCCCCGACCCACGTGGAGGTCGACGGCATTGGGATAGAGCCCGAGCCCCTCGCGCAGGGTATCGAGCGCTTCGTCATAACGGCCTTCGTTGTAGAGTTGATGCGCGCGTTCGTCGTAGTCGTCGGAGCTCAAGAACGGATCCGACATCGAACGGGCCTCCCGGGAAGGTTGTGCTATGATACGACACGACGGGCGGTTACACAAGCAAGCGCCGCCCGCTATTTTCCCCGCTGCGGATGACAGCGAACCTCGTTCCGATCCCCGACGGATCCGTGACGTCGCCGCGTGGCTTCACCGCCGCGGCCGCCCACGCCGGTCTCAAGGCTGACGGCGCGGACGACGTCGCCCTCCTGGTCAGCGCCACGAGCTGCGCGGCCGCGGGAGTATTCACGCGCAACGCCGTGCGTGCCGCTCCGGTCCTGTACGATGCCGACCTCCTGAGCGAACGTCCGGGCCGAGTACGGGCCGTCGCGATGAACGCCCGCGTCGCGAACGCTTGCACCGGACCCACCGGACTCGCCGACGCGCGCGCCATGGCCCAGAGCGCCGAGCATGCCGCGGGCCTGCCCCCGCGAACGGCGCTCGTCCTCTCAACCGGCGTGATCGGCGTTCCACTTCCGACCGACCGGGTGGCCGAGGGGTTGCGCCAGGCCGCCGCGCGCTTGTCGGCAGACGGTGGCGCCAGCGCGGCGCGTGCCATCATGACCACCGACACGCACCCCAAGCACTGTGCCGTCCGCCTCGACACGCCGACCGGCGCCATCACCGTCGGCGGCATCGCCAAGGGCGCCGGGATGATTCATCCTGACATGGCCACCCTGCTCGCGGTGCTCACCACCGATGCCGTGGCCGAGCCGGCCGCCCTGGGACCGCTGCTGCACCGGGTGACAGACCGTTCGTTCAACGCGATCTCGGTGGACGGCGACACCAGCACGAACGACACCGTGCTCCTCCTCGCGGGAGGCGGCTCCGGGATCGACCCCGCGCGCGACGGTGCGCTGTGGGCCCAGTTTGAGGAAGCCGTCCAGCAGGTGGCCCGCACGCTCGCCCTCGCGATCGTGCGCGATGGAGAGGGGGCGACCAAGCTGCTCGAGATCCATGTCGCCGGGGCGGCGAGCGAGCGTGCCGCGCGCGAAGTGGGCCGCGCCATCGCGCGCTCGGCCCTCGTCAAGACCGCGATCTACGGGGGAGACCCCAACTGGGGACGCGTGCTCGCCGCAGCCGGCGCGGCCGGCGTCCCGCTTGCGCCCGATCGCCTGATGCTTCAAGCGGCGGCGGGGGAATCCTGGGTGACGCTCGCCAGCGGCGGGGCGACCGCACGTCCTGACCAAGCCCGCGCGCGCGAAATCTTCCAGCAAAACGCCATCCGCCTCCGACTCGACCTTGGAGTCGGTCGAGCGGAGGCGGTGGTATGGACGTGCGACTTGACGCCTGACTACATCCGGATCAACGCGGACTATACGTCGTAGGCGACCTACTTCGCGTGAGCGGTGTCCTTCGGTGCGGCCGTCTTAGGAGCCGTCGTCGTGCTCTTCTTCTTGGTGGAGCTCTTCTTCTTAGCCGTGGTGTCGTGATGGGTGGTGTCGTGCTGCTGCGCCTGCGCGGCGACGTGGGCCGGCTGCGCGAGGACAAAGGTCGTAATCAGTGCGACGGCCAGCATCGTGGGACGAATCATTTCGCTCTACCTCCGAGGGGAATTGGCGAACCGACGCCGGTTCGCTTCGTAGCGTAGACCCGGAATCCATCACGGGCGTCACTGGATGGGACGCCGCGAGCCCGCAGGTTGTTGCAGTTCGGAACGATCCTTAGGGCCTGGAGCGGGGTGCTTGCTGAACGGGGCGGACGGCCTGGCCGGATGGGTCGGGCACTTTCGTCGTGGAGACTTGCGGCAACTGACTCTGCACCGTGCCAAGGGCCTCGGTGTACCCACGGCCGCTCTGCAACTCCAGGATCGCCTTGTCGGCCACGTCGAGCAGTCGCTCTCCCCGAAGCCCCATGCTCGCGGCGGCCAGGATCAGATCGGCCGCCGAATCCTGATCGAATCCGTGCCCCACGAGGTCGGCCACCGCGTGGAACGCCGCGCTCCTGGGCTCGGCGGGAAGCGCCTCGACGATGCGGGCGACGGTAGGCGGCGCGAGCCCGCGCTTCAAGGCGGTATTGAGCGTCGCGACTTCCTCGGCCGTCGTCGGGGGTTTGTCCCCGCCGTCGACCAGCATGTTGCGCGCACGCCGCAGCTGGTCGAGGTTGACGCGCACCGCCACCACGATGTACTCCGGTGCGACATGCTTCGCCCCCCCCTCGATGGCCTTCTGGACGAGGAGCTCTGCCGGCAGCGACTCCGCCGCCGCGGTCTGCACCAGCGAGTCAATCGTTGGAATCACCTCGGCGGGGACGCGCCCCTCCAGCCTGGCGCGGACCGACTGGGCCGCCATGGGGCTGGCGAGGCACAAGAGGAGGAGCTGCAACCTCATAGATGGGACACGCGGGCCGGCTGGACGAGGACCACGGAATTCTCCCGGCCGTAGTCGTCCTGGACGAAGCGCTCCGCCAGCGGATCCGCAATCCAGCGCTCGCCGTCCACTACGAACATGTATTCGTGCGCACCGGCCGGGAGCACCACGCTCGCTCCCCAGACGCCGTCGTGGTCGGGATCCTCGAGCCGCGTGGATTCGGGCTGCCAATCATTGAACGATCCCACGACCGCGACGGAGTGGGCTCCTGGGAACCGCGCCACGAACTGGGCTATCCCCTCTCCCTCACGGAGCGCCACCCTCGACTCCGGCAGAGGCAGGAGCAGCGCAGCAAGGAGGCCTGCGGCCAGGGCGAGACTCCAGGCTGGCCGCACCCGCAGTACGATGGCACGGGGCGTCACGAGCCAGTGGATGAAGCGGTGCGTATGCGCAGGCGCAGGGCGGCGGATGGCCGTCATGACGCGATCAGCGACGCTCGCCTGCTCGAGCGAGGAAGCCAGAAGCGCAGCCGCCTGGTCCAAGCGCTCGACTTGACGGCGCAGCGCAAGGTCAAGCGACTCGCGCGGCTCCTCGCCGTCCAGGACTCGATGGACTCTCGGGTCAAGAAACTTCATTCTACCTCCTCCAGCGCCCGCAACAGCGCTTCACGTGCTCGATGCACGCGCATCTTGAGCGTCGGGATGCGTTCCCCCGTCGCCGCCGCCATTTCCTCGTAGCTCATCCCCTCGACGTGCTTGAGGACGAACGCCTCCCGCTTATCGGGTGAGAGCTGCGCGAGGGCCCGCTCCACCAACGCCAACTGTTCTGCACGCTCCAGTGTCGTTTCCACGCTCTCGGGGTCCGGGACGGGTGGCGCATCGTCCAGCGAGATCGAGGCAGTGGGCCGCCGAGCCAGCTCGCTCTTGCACCGGTTTGCCACGATGCGGTACAGCCACGTCCGCAAACGTGTCGGGTCCCGACAACTCGCCAAGTGGCGGTACGCCCGCACCAGCCCCTCCGCCACTGCGTCGGCCGCCGCATCCCGGCTTCCGAGCATGCGGGTCGCGTAGCGAAGCAGCCCCGGCTCGTACCGGCGGATGATGATGCCGAAGGCCTCGGTCTCACCCGCCAGGATGGTGGCTACCACCTCGGCGTCGGACGGGCCCTCACCCTTTTTCATGAGACTTGGATTGGGCACTGCGCGTCACGCTACACCCGTCTCAGGGTGACGCGCCAGGGGCCACCAGAGCCAGGGTGTCCAACCGCTCATGAGCGACGGCCCGCGGGAGCGGGCGTTAGGGCGAGAGGATGGCGAGCGCAACGGCGAGGTAGGTCGAGGCCGCTACGTCCTCGCTTGGCGCCATGCCGGCAAACGCCTCGAGGGTAGCCTCTGCGCGCCGCCGGTAGCCCGGCTCGCCGGTGGCGTCGGCAAGTTGCAACAGGACACGCGCCGCCCAGGCGTTGGCTCCCGGGAGCAGGTCGTCCCAGACCGGCTTGGTGCGGTCTCCCCACGCAGGCACGGCGCGATCGACCCGGGACGCGTCGAAATACCCGCCCATCGAGTCGGCGAAATCCCTGTCCAGGACCTCGGCCAGATCTACGGCAACACGCAGGTAGCGCGGCTCTCGACTGGCGTTGTAGGCGGCGAGGCAGGCGCTCGCAACCTGCACCTGATCCCCGAGTAGCGCCCGGGTCGTGTCCCCCTCACTCGCGGCATGCCGTATTCCCCAGCCGGCCGCATAATGGCGCGCCAAGACGCCCTCCAGAGCCGCGAGCGCTCCGCGCTGTGCGGCGGAGTCGCCGATCGCCGCCGCCGATTCCAGAGCCGACCCGATCACGTAGCCCGCGCGGTCGGCGAACTCCGGTGTCCCATCGCTCCCCCGCAGGGCCGGGGCGAGGGATGCAAGCAGGCTGTGGGCCGCCGCGCGGTACCTCGGGTCCGCCAGGAGAGCCCAGCCGACGGCAAGATTGCGCGCCATCCCCGCCCGCACGACACCGGGCAGCTCGTCCAGCTCGCCTTCGGGGGCGAGCACCCCGCCCGAGTCGGCCAGCAGATCGAGCACGCCCCGCGCCGCTCGACGCTCGCTCGAATCACTGCCGCGAGCCGCAGCGTCGAGCACGAGAGCTGCCGCCTGCTCGTATACGAGGCTGGCCAGCGGCCTCCTTCGACCCACAGCCTGAGCCAGTGCGAGGCGAACGCGCGCGACGCCCGACGCGACAGAGCCTGGCTCCAGCACGCCGTGGGCCCCGATCTGGCGGTTGAGCGAAAGCTGCCGCACGAGAGCCGCTTGGTGTGTGATGAAGCTGCGTTGCGCCCTGAAGCTGCGAGCGCCGTCGAGCAGGATCTGCTTCATTCCGCGCCCTGTCACCGGATCGTCCGGGGGGAAGTAGGTGCCGCCGAAGAACGCGGACCCCTCCGGGGTGAGAAAAACCGTGAGGGGGTAGCCCCGCAAGCCGGTCAGCACCTGCACCGCGATCCCGTACCGCTGCGCGATGTCGGGTCGCTCGTCGCGATCGACACGCACCGGCACGAACAGTGAGTCGATCATCGCGCCCAGCTCTCCGCTGGCGTAGGTCTCGCGATCCATGGCGGCGCACGCCCGGCAGTTGACGGCGCCAATGGTCAGCAGGATGGGGCGATCCAGTCGGGCTGCCAGCGTGAACGTCTCCCGACTCCACTTCTGCCATATGACTGGCTGTCGAGCCGCACGGGTGAGGTAAGGAGTCGCGGTCTGCGACATCTGACTTGTGAGCGAGCCTCGCTCGGGGGCACAGGACAGCACACAGAGTGCGGCAAACGACGCGAAGGCAAGACGCACGAGGGGGACTCGAACACGGCGCGGCTTGGTCACATCGTACACAACCCTCATGATTTCTGTTCGCCCACTCGATTCACTATACCCTCCCGCCATGACTGACAGCCCCACAGCCACACTCCGAAAGCCCGGGGATTCCCCTGTTCCGCAAGGCCGGTCCTCGAGTTCGGGACTCCTGGGAGGGCGCTCCGGGCCGTCGGAAGTCGTTGTCCTGCGCCGTTGTGGCCGCTCACCCACCGGACCGCGCTGTGCCCCGCGTGACCCCGCTCCCACAATCTGAGCACGCCGTATTATGTTGTGACCGTCTCGGGAGGGGGGTACTGCGGACACGGACCCCACCCGCCAGCCCCCTGCCCCTGCCCCTGCCCCCTAACGGAGGATTCACATGGCGAAGGGCGCAAAGACTCCGATGGCTGCGGATGAGGGCTATTGCGTGAAGTGCAAGGCCAAGCGGAAGATCTCCAACCCGCAGCAGGTGAAGATGGCTAACGGGCGCCCTGCGCTGAAGGGTGTCTGCCCCGTATGCGGCACGGGGATGTTCAAGATTCTTCCGCCCAAGTAGCACCCACGCGTCGAGCTCACTTACACCGCCCCCCGCGATCGCGCGTCGGGGGGCGGTGTCATTTCACCGCCCGGCTCCCGCTGCCCTGATACGCGTATCGAAACGTGATGCACGCCGTCCCCGCATCCCGACAGTAGTACGCCACCATCTCGATTTTGGCATACCTCCCTCGCGCCGTCCGCACCGCGTATACGTGGTGCTTCGACATGAGCAGATGGGTCAGCATGCTGTACTCGTACCATTTCCCGACGCCCGGATTCGTGGTATCTCCCCCGACCGCGGTATTGGCGAGGTAGCCTTCGCCCGGGACCTCACGCACCGAGTCGAACGCGACGGGGCCGAGGTCCTGAATGCCGCCACCCGGCGCGGTGATGAGGTGGAAGCGACGGAACGCGATGTCCCAATCCCCTGAGTCGACCACCGAGTTGCGGGCGAAGTCGAACACCCGCCATCGGTCGGTGGAGGACGCGTCGAGGGTGTAGCTGGCGGGACCGACCAGCGTGTCGCCGACGGCCAGCGGCGCGGGCACGGTGAGCGCGACATCGGGCAACTCGGGGCGCGTGAACGAGCCGATCAGCAGCGCGGCGACCAACAGCACGAACGCGGCGGCCA
>Ga0335085_10015645_pt1 | contig 10998 bp, 10 predicted proteins | sample Lox_Sample_45_FD_206712 | JGI IMG/M metagenome (GOLD analysis project Ga0335085, IMG submission 206712) | Soil microbial communities from Loxahatchee National Wildlife Refuge, Florida, United States - Lox_Sample_4.5 | ecosystem: Environmental > Terrestrial > Soil > Wetlands | place: USA... | reverse complement strand
TCTTCCTGCGGAAATATCCCGCCGGCTGAATACGAGAATGCCTGGCTAACCCGCAAAGATCACACTATAATTATCCCTGAAGCCAAAGCATCGTAGCCTCCAACGAACCCGGGGCGGCTCAGAGACCTCTACGACTCGATCATCCGGGAAGGTACACCCTCCTTCGTCATCAGCCCTTTCCCGGCCGATCCACAGGTTTCAAGCATTGCTCAAGCACCGGACCTCGGCCCGCTGTAGGAGGCCGCCGAAGCGGCGGAACTGGCCGAGGCCGTCTCTGGGCTCACCGATGGTTCCAGCGGGCCGTTGCCCGCCTGTGACCCTCTCCGCCCGCTGGCTTGTGCGATCGCCCGGGCGCTGACCGAGGCCGGGTTCACACTCCACCACTGCGCCCGGCACCATCCGCGGTACAGGCTCGGCGGAGTGTGCCTGCTGCCCGTTGCTGCCGGGCATGCCCTACAGCGCAAGGCAGGAGTGGTCGTGTCCTGGACTACACACGATCTGCTGTCGCTGGACTGGTCTCGCTGGCCCGAGTACCACGGCACTCAGGAGGTCATGAACGGCGCGCTCGGTCATGTGCTTGGTGTGCTGGGTTTCCAGGTGGCGCAATTCGGCTCCGGCGGGGCGCATATCGTGACTGCTGGGCCCACGACGGCCAGCCGATAACGGAATGTAGCTGCTTGTCTTAAGCCGGGATCGCGCCTGATCCGCCGTTCTGGCGCAGTTCCCTGCCCGTCTGGCGTGGCTGGCGGCGGCGCCCAGATCTGGAGTTCAGGTGCAGGGTGGCTGATGGCTTGTCGGCCCCAGATGACGCGTTCCGCATCCTGAGGCTGGATGGTGCGATTAGCGCCCGCCTCGTCCGGGCGCGGTTGCGGGGTCATGCTGGAAAGTGGATCGGGTGAGCCTGGACCTTGCGGGTATCACATGGCGCACTACTTCTTGCTGGCCAGGACGTAGGCCGCGTTGTACAGCGTCGTGATGTTCAGGCGGGTCGGGTGCCGTTCGAGCATCCAGCTGATGGTGTCGGCCACGGACAGCCTTTTGGCCAGCACGTCGTCGAAGTCTTGCAGGTAGGCGATCGTGTCGGGGATGGTCTGGGCGGTGTCCTCGGCGTCCGGGCGGCGGTGTCCGGCGACGACGATCTCGGGGTGGAGCTCGCCGATGGTGCGCAGCGAGTCCATCCATGCCAGCCGCTTGGCGTGGTCGGTGGAGGCGATGTTGACGTGCACGTCGTTGTAGGCGATGTCGCCGACGATCAGTGCCTGCAGCTCGGGGATGTGCAAGTACGTCGAATGCACCGAGTCGGACTGCTCGACCGCAGCGACGGGCAGCTGGCGGCCTTCCAGGTCGATGCGCCCGTCGGCGAGCGGCTCGGGGACAGCGAGCTCGGCGACGATGTCGCCGTGGAACATCGGCCGCCAGTAGGTGTCGACGACCGGGGTGGCGAGCTGCGCGCGGATGCTATCGGCCACCGCCGGCAGGGCCACCAACCGGGCGCCGGGGAACCGGTCCAGCAAGACGGCACCGCCGGCGATGTGGTCGACATGGTCGTGGGTCAGGTAGATCGTCGTCAGGTTCCGGCCCTTTGCGGCGACCCAGTCGGCGAGCTTGGCAACCTCGGTGGTAGTGACCAGGGTGTCGACCAGCACGGCGTCGCGCTCACCGGACACCAGGGCAGCAGTGTTCGGCGGCCACGTCCAGCCGCCGGGCGGAGCAGGCGGTTCGGGCGGGCGAACCACCGGCTGTGTGGGAACGGTGTAGACCTCAAGGGCGAGAGTGGAACTCATTGCCCCAGTTCACCGCAGGAGACAGCGGACATGCTCGCCTTCTGGCGCCAGGCTCGGCCGCCTTTCCGCGCCAGGCCACTCGCCCAGCTGGGCCCTGGCCCACAGTGTGGACGGCCCTGCCTAGCCGTGCGATGCTGCGACCATGTCGGCAGCGGCCGAGGCCGGCCTCCTGCAGTGGTCCCGGAGTGGTTCGCTGGACTCCGCCTACTGCGGCGAAGCCGTGACAGTCGGGCACCCCACCGGTGGCATCGAGTGGCACGCCACCTGGGGTGACCCGGGCTCGGCGTACCAGTTCAGCGCCAAGTCCGTCACCGGGCCAGGCCTGATCATCTACAGCTCCTACGCCGGAACAGGTGCCCTCGCGAGCCGCGGCCACTCGATCACCCGGCGAGCACACTCCGACTGGCTTGTCCTGTTCGCGCCGCTGGCCGGCTCGCTCGAGATGACCTGGTGGCGCCGCGAAGCCCGGCTGCGCCCAGGGCAGTTCGGGCTCGCTTCCACCACTGAGCCGTTGGAGTTCCGGATCCCGCGACGGGTACAGAGCCTCACCGTCTACCTGCCCCGCGCGCTGATGGACGGGCTCACCCCCAGCGCCGGGTCCGCGCTGGGCCGTGCCCGGCCGGCCAACCCCGCGTTCCACCTGCTCATGCAGCACCTCAAGCTCACACTCCAGCTGGGACGATCCCTGGACGGGCAGGCACGCGACGCAGCCACCCATGCCGCATCGGAACTGCTCGCGGCGGCAGTAAACTCCACCGACCCCGAAGCGGCCCAGTGCCACGACGCCGTCCAGATACCCCAGGTCAAGTGCTACATCGACAGATCGCTGGCGGTTCCGTCCCTGCCCATCGCACAGGTGGCCGCCGCGAACTTCGTATCGCAGCGGACCGTGCAGCGCTTGTTCAACGCAACCGGTGAGACCGCCTCGGCCTACATCCGCCGCCGGCGCCTGGAGATGTGCCGCGCCGACATCCTCGCCAACCCCGCGCTGCCCATCGCAGAGATCTGCCGCCGCTGGGGCCTACCCGACAGCTCCCACCTCGCACGTCAGTTCCGCGACCACTTTGGCGCAACCCCACAGCAGATCCGCGCCCAAGCCACCAGCGGATCGACAGCTGACACGACCGCTGGCAAGCCGCCCGGCAATTGAGATAGCAGGCGCGCGGCGCGGTCAGGCGGCTGCCAGGGCTAGGGACACACAGAACCGGCAAATCTGGCCGCCTGCGCCACAGCCAATCTATCGGCGGCTCACCCGCACCGAGTCGGCAGGGGCTTGTTGCAGGCAATCACGCTCAGTGAGACGCACCTCGGCCCTGTTCGGCGGACCGGTTGCCGGGCTGCGTGGTAGGCGGGCGCGGGTTTCGCAGCGTGGTGAGCGTGCACAACCGGTCATCTGGTTCGCCAGGCTCAGTGCAAACTGGCTTGGTCCCGGGGTAGGTAGGGCCTATGGAGCCAAGTGAAGCTGGCGCTGACCAGAGGGCCGCCGCGCCCGCGGACGGGCTGGAAAAGCTCTCCAGTTCCGCTCGCGGCTGGCATACCATTCAGGTGGCCGTGCTGGGTTTCATCGGTATCTGCGGCGTCCTGCGCACTACCGGCAGTCCGGCCCCGCGCCCGGTCCAGTGGCTGGCCGCGGCGCTGGCCGTCGCCGCACTGGCAGCCGCGTGCGTGGCGATCTTCACTGTCGGGCGGGTCGCCTACCCGGTCAGCGACGTCGCTGACGGCGCCAGCGCAGTGCCAGGCGCCACCGCGCGGCTACGTACTGGCATCCGGCTCACCATTGTGGCTTTGATCCTGGCTGTGGTCGCTGCACTCTCGGGCTGGTGGCCCGCGGCCAGTACCGCCGCTGCGGTCGCTGTCACCGCCACCAGCGGCCAGGCTTGGTGCGGCCCGCTTGTCAGCGGGCGAGCCGGTGCCATCAGCGTCCGCACTGCCCACGGCGTCGTCACCGTGCCCGCCCAGCTGATCGCCCAGGTCCGCCCCGTAGCGCAGTGCTAGCAGGCCTGCCAGACACCCGATCACCGGCCCCTATCTCGCGCATCCGGGCCCCTGCCGGCGCATCCAGCGATTCCTGCCCAGCCACCACTGCCTAATCGCCCGGGCCACTTAACGCGCCCGACCCGCCGTTCTGGACGGGGTGCTGCGGTGTGGCTGCGCTGGTCAGGGCCGCGCATATGTGGACGTTCGGGGTGAGTCGGCGCCCGATAGTCGACAGCGTCGTTGCAGGAGCCTTTTACCAGTGGAGGTGACAGTCGGTCATGCCATGGTGCACGGTGGCGCCGGGGATCTGTGGGCCGCGTGGCCGTGCCGGTGGTGATCGTGCCTGTGGGAATCGCCGGGACAGGCCGGGCCAGTAGATCCGTGCTCAACGGCGTGCGGGCCGGGACTGCCCGGGCTGGGTCCGAAACGCCCGACACCAGCAGGATCTGGTAGGGCACCTGGCAGCAGTTGTCTCGACGATGCGAAGACGGCTGAAATGGCTGTCGAGCCAGGCCTGGACCTTGGCCACTTGCCCGGGCCGGCCAGGCCCGTCTTGTTCAGGATCAGCATGTCCGCGAACCAGATTGGCGGTCCTGCACCGAGATCGGCGGGTCCCATCTGACCTGTTCGGTTTTGGCGGAAGGTTTCGCCGGCGCTGCGTGACGTTCGTTCCGTTGGCGGCCGACCATTGCTCCAAGGTGGACGACTACCCCGGTCGCGATCATTTAGGACAGCAGGATCATGGTCACGCCGACGGGGCCGTAGCTCTTCTCGTGGGAGATGATCGATTTGGAGAAGAACGGGGCAGAGAACACGCCAAGGCCGGTGTAGCAGAACGCTGCAGCCAGGCCGGCTGGGGAGGCGAGCGGTTCGAGGTCTCACAGACGGCGGTGCGGCTGATAGGTGAGGCAGGCGTCGAGCTGTTCGTCGATGGCTGTTCGGCCGGCGCCGGATCGGCCGGCGATGATGATGAGTTCGGTGCTGGGGGGCCGGTCGGCCCACTTGTCGAACCGGTGGATCTCGCCTCGTTGCCCGACTGCCTGGAGTAGGTATCGGTGGTCGGGGTCGTGGGCGTTGTGCACGAACCCCTTGATCCGGTAGACGGAGCGGGGAAGAAGCCGGATCGAGGCGAGGAGTGAGTCGATGTCGACGGCGCCATGGCGGGTGTAGGTCCAGTGCTCGAAAGCGCCGGACCCATGGCGATGGCCGTCGTCGGTTTGATGGTCGGCGGTCGCCGCGGTTTCGGCCGGGCCGGTGCCGAGCAGCACGTGGAAGGGCACCTGTGCGTGGCTGGTCTCGATGATGCGGACCGCCGGGAGGCGGTCGTGCACGAAGCTGCGGACGGCGTCGACTTGGGCCCGCTGGGCGAGGTCGATCTTGTTGAGCACGACGATGTCGGAGTACCCGATCTGGCCGAACACCAGATCCCGGGTCGTGGGGTCTTCGGCCTGGGCGGGGAGCTGTTCGGCGTCGATGACGGCGACGATGCCGTCGAGACGGACCGGTGATCGGAACGCTTCGGAGGTGAATGTACCGGCGATGCCGCTGGGTTCGGCCACCCCGCTGGCTTCGAGCACGAGCGCGTCGAGTTCGCGGTCCTGGCCGAGGACACTGTCCACGGCGGCGACCAGATCGCCGCGGATCTCGCAGCACACGCACCCGTTGGCCAGGCTGACGGTGCCCGGCTCGACGCCGATGATTAGCTGCGAGTCGATGGAGACCGCGCCGAAGTCGTTGACGATCACTGCGATGCGCAGTCCGTGGGCTTCGGACAGGAGCCGGTTGACCAGCGTGGTCTTTCCCGCGCCGAGGAACCCGGTCAGCACGGTGACGGGCGTCGCCCCCGCCGCGTCGGCTGGCTCGGCCGGTGCCAGCAGCCAGTCGAGATCCTCGGCCGTGCCTGGGCTGGTCACGATCGCTCAGGCGTCCGGGGCGGTGAGGGCGGCGAGGTTCTTCTTGTAGGCCTGCCGGTGCCGCCAGGCGGCCCCCATGCCCTGGAGCATGGCGTCGGGCATGAGCTCCATCGGGACGACGAGGTCGCTGCCGACCGGCCATTGAGGGAGCAGTTGCGGGTGGTAACCGTCGGGGTAGTACTCGTCCGGGTCGATCTCCTGGTCGCGGATGAACGGTTCCTGGATCTCGGCGCGGCTGGTGGGGGGATGCGGCACCACGAGCTGGCCGTCGTCGAAGTCGAACTGGGGCGCCCGGCTGTTGGGATAGTCCGGTAGCACACCCTCGCGGACCCAGATGTCGTCCTTGGTGACGTTGACGACGATGCCGTCGGGTGCCCCGAAGTGGTAGGGGCCCTTCCAGTGCTTGCGCACCTCGGCCACGGTCTCGGCGTTGATGTAGGGGTCGAAGGGCATGTGCGTGGTCATGAACAACCGCGGGTTCGCCCGGCTGGCGACGTACCCGGCGGCGTAGCCGGGGGTGTGGTGGGTGTCCAGCGTGTAGCGTCCCAGGAACGGAGGGACCCCCTGCACGCCCGAGCTGATCGCGCACAGCTCCGGCTGGGTCTCGGTGATGTAGACGTCGGCGCCCGCCGCGAACTGCGCGTCGAGCTTGGAGGGGCGACCGTCGCCGGTCCACACCACCTTCAGCCCGTTCCATTCCAGCCGGTACGCTGAGGCGCCGTCCTTGGCGTGTGACCGCTGCCAGTGGATGACCTTGACGCCGTTCTCGTCGTAACAGACGCCGCCGTTGTCACGGAAGTCGAACTCGGTGACGTCGACGTCGTGGCCCTGGCCGACCGGAAACACGCTGAACGCGTCGCGGTGCCAGGTGAGCATCTGCTTCATGCCCTCCACCATGTGCGCCGTGCCATACTCCGGGCTGCGTCCCGACGGGCCGAATACGCGCAGCGGCTTGTGCCACCGCCCCGCCCACCCGCCGAACATGTACAGGTACGGCAGCGCGCCGAAATGGTCCACGTGCAGGTGGGTGATGAAGATCTTGTCGAGCTGGTTGAGCGCCAGCCCGGCCGCGATGTAGTTCGCCACCGACCCTTCGCCGAGGTCGAACACGAAGTTGTCGCCGTTGCCCAGCTCGATGAAGATCGACGTGTTCATCTGCCCCGGGCGGATGAATGGCGCCGTGCCCATGAACGTGATCCGCAGCTCGCCGGGCCCGACCTCTTCGGTCCGCGGGAACCAGTTCGCCGCGCTCGCCAGGCCCGGCGTCGGGTTGATGCCCCCGAACATCAGCCCTTCCTGCCAGCGTCCCATCGGCACACCCCCGGTCAACGCTGCCTGGATGTCAGCTGGACTTGATGGCTCTCTCCGTGCGTTTGCTGCATTTGTCATGTTGTCGCTGGCTTCCACCTATGTTCTCCTTTGTCCGTTTCCATTTCGTGGCTGCATGCGTGCCTTCGGTGCCGCCCAGAGGATCAGGCGCATTTGCTCTGGCTGGCGGCAGGTCCGGTGTCGCCCATCAGTCATGTCGCCCCCCGCGCAATGCTGGGTGCCGTTGCTGCCGGGCTGGTTTGTTCGGTGCGTTCGGGCAGGAGCAGCAGCGCGCCGGCGAGGAAGCAGACCGCGCCGACCAGGGTGCCGAGGTTGGCCCGTTCGGCGTTGTGCAGCTGGCCGGTGGCGGGGTTGATGTAGCCGGCCACGGCGGAGACGCCGAAGGCGATGGACCCGATCAGGTTGGCCAGGGTGATCCACCATGCCCACGACCGGGGGCGCCAGGCGGCCCAGCCGTGACAGGCCTCGAACCAGGCCAGCGCGCTGGCGGCCAGGAAGCAGACCGAGCCGACGGCGTCGGGCCGCCATACATGCTGGTGGGCGGCATTGGCCGACAGGTCGGAGATCATCGCGACCCCGGTGCTGATGTTGAAGAACAGGGTTCCGGCCAGCTGCACAGCGGTGGCCCACCAGTCGATCCGGTGGGGCTGGTAGACGAAGAAGCGCCGGCGGGCGCCGCCCGGTTCCTGCGGGCCGGCGTCGACGGCTTCCCGGTAGGTCAAAAAGGCGGCCGCGGTGAAGAACAGCGAGCCGATGAAGAACGTGACGGCGTCCCAGCGGGTCCCGACGGCGCTGGCGTAGCCGGGAACCGCGCCGAGGGCGAACAGCAGCGACCCGGCGGCGAACAGGACGGCGATCCACCATCCCCGGGCCCTGGGTGACCACCAGGTCGACCCGGCGGCCCGGGTGCCTTGGGGGTGCTTGCGGTGGTCGCGGGATTCCCACCGGGCCAGGGCGCCATCGGGGCGTCTGCGTTCGACGAAGGTCACGAAGGGGCCGACGCGGCCCTCGCGGTCCTGCACGGACATGGGCGCGTCCTATCCGGCCGGCTCGGTCTTGCCGGGCGGCCCCGGCTGCGGGTGGTGACGGTCGTTCCACCGGCGGCCGACCACGGCTCCAAGATGGACGACCACGCCGATCGCGATCATGTAGGACAGCAGGATCATGACCACACCGACCGGGCCGTAGCTCTTCTCATCGGAGATGATCGAGTTGGAGAAGAACAGCGCGGAGAACACGCCGAGCCCGGTGTAGCAGAACGCGGTGGCCAGGCCGGCCGGGAACAGCGCCCGCCAGCTCATCGTGCCGAGCAGCAGGATGTGCACGGTCCACCACCAGAAAAAAATCGCGATCACGAACAGCACGAGGTAGATGAGCACGTGATGGCCGGCCGGGCCGACCTGGGTGCCGATCTGGACCTGCAGCCAGATGTAGGCCGCGAACCCGGCGATCCAGACCGTGCGGCTGTACAGCAGGCGTATCGCGTTACGGGGCGGCGGCTGGTCGTAGATCTTCTGATACCAGGCCTGCAGGGTGGTGGAGATGCCGATCGCGGACAGGGCCAGGAAGACGATTCCGGGCACGGTCAGGCTGGTGAGCGCCTGGTGCCCGGAGGAGATGAGCGCATCGACGTCTTTGGCGGCTTGCGGGCTCAGCCCGAGCCGGACGGTGATGACCTTTGTGGTGCTCCCGCCCAAGGCCGCGGAGACGACGATCAGGAGCGGGAAGATGCACAGCAGCGCGAAGGTGGCGAACTGGAAGGCACTGTTGATGAAATCGACGGTGTTGAGCTGGGTCCAGAACGTTCCCGCGCGGGTGGCCTTGGCCCGGTCGAGGGCCGCGTTGCCCTTGCCGACCAGCGCCTGACCTTTATCCCGTATCGAGGCACCGGAACGCTTCGCCGTCTTAGCTGGCAGTGGTGGGGACATCTTTCGTGCCGCCTGTCTTCTTAAGGTCCGGACTGGCTGGTGCGGCGCCTTGGGGCGGGAGGAGGCCGTCATCGGGCGGCCGGGGGGTCATCGCCGGTCTGTGATCTGCGTTCCCGGCCGCGCTGCACCGCCTCCAGGAGCACCCGGATGCCGGCGCCCAAGAGCACCAGGTCGGCGAGCATCTGGACGATGAGCACCACCCGGGCGGTCTCGGATTTGGCGGTGATGTCCCCAAAACCGACCGTCGTGAAGACGGTCACCGTGAAATACAGGGCATCGGTGCGGGTCAGCGGCTGGGTGAAGCTCGCCGCGAAGGCCCGTGCCATCAGGAAATAGGTGGAGGCGAACAGCAGCAGGAAGAACGGAAGGATCAACGCCAGCGTCTCGGCGGCCCGCACACCGGGGTAAGGCGAGCCGGCGGTGATCTTGACGCCCCCCGTGATGACGGCGGCGATGACCAGCAGGCCGACCAGCAGCCCGATGGCCGTGGCCGCATCCCACGGCCGGTCCAGCGGAAGCAGGTAGTAAACAGCCACCAGCACCGCCGCGATCAGCAGACTGCGCAGCACCGCCCCGAAAATCAGCCACCGCCGCTTCGCCGGCGGCAGGTCCTGGTAACGCCGATCGGTCATGTCGCCCCCGCGGAACGCCCTGAGGGCGCCAACGCTAGCCAGACGGGTGGCTGGCCGCGTCACCCCGCGAGTATGAGGCGCATGGCCAGCTAGCGGGGCATCGTTGCTAATGCGGCCAGCGGTCGGTCGCCTGCCAGTGCGAGGGCGCCGGGACTTCGGGCCGGGTGTCTGGTGTGCCGTCCCTCGTCACAACAGCCACAGCACCGGCTGGGATAGAGGAAGAGCCATGACTCAAATGGCGAAGGTGTTCGAGCTCAACCGCAAGGGGCTCAACGTGCGCAGGGCCGTCGGCGTGGCGGTGGTCATGGTGGTGCCGCTGATCGTCTGTAAGGCGCTGGATCAGGAGGTGTACTACGTCAGTGTCGCCTTCGGGGCCTTGTTTGTGGGGCTGAATGATCCCGGCGGGGAGTACGGGTACCGGCTGCCCCGGCTGGCGCTGAACGCCGTGGCCGGTGCGCTGCTGACGGCGCTGGGAGTCGCGATCGGCGCTGGTGCCTGGGGGGTGGTGGTGCTGGCCGCCTTCGTGGTCACCTTGGCGGCCGGGCTGATGGTGAAATACGGCCTGCACGCATTCAGTTCGGCCTACATCCTCAACTGCTGGTTCCTGGTGGCGATCGCCATGCCGATCGGCTTCCACCTCAGCCATGGCCATACCAACGCCTGGGCGCAGGCGCTGGCCTGGCTGATCGGATCGGCGCTGACCATCGCCTGGACCGCGATCGTGTGGCTGGCCCGCGGGCGCACCGCCCAGGAGCGGCCCGTCGCCGACCTCATTCCCGGGTCCACCAAACCGGTTCCGCTGACCCGGCCGGTGATCTTGTTCGCGCTGATCCGGGCCATCGCCGTCGCGATCGCGGTGGCGATCGCGTTCGGGTTTCACCTGCCCGACGCCGACTGGATGCCGATCGCCTGCCTGGTCGCGATGAAGTCCAGCCTGGACCAGTCCACCCTGGTCGCGATGCAGCGGCTGGCCGGGGCGATCATCGGCGCCGTGGTGGCCGCGGTGTTCCTGCTGACCGTGGACAACAAGGTCGTCCTGGGAGTGGCCACCGTCGTCCTCGGCACCTTGGCCGGGTCGATCCGCGCGGTGAACTACGCCTTCTACTGCGCGGCGCTCGCCGCGGCCGTGCTCATCGCCGAGGACCTGCCCCACCCCACCAACCTCGGCCACGAGGCGCGCCGGGTGCTGTTCACCTTCGCCGGTGTCGGAATCGCCGTCATCGTCATGCTCCTGGCCGGCCTACTGCAAAAACGCACCGCCAAAACGGCACCACAATCAGCGCAGGCTGGTGCCACGTGAGGCTGGCATGGGAGGCCTGCAAATGAGCGCCAGTGAGTTTGACCAGCTGATATCGCGTAACGGTGTCCTCATGGCCGGACGATTCGGCCCGGACTGGACCGTCGCCGAGCACAGTGCACGGGCCCGTTCCTGGAG
>Ga0335085_10015643_pt1 | contig 10998 bp, 8 predicted proteins | sample Lox_Sample_45_FD_206712 | JGI IMG/M metagenome (GOLD analysis project Ga0335085, IMG submission 206712) | Soil microbial communities from Loxahatchee National Wildlife Refuge, Florida, United States - Lox_Sample_4.5 | ecosystem: Environmental > Terrestrial > Soil > Wetlands | place: USA: Florida... | reverse complement strand
ACATGGTTGGCGCAGCGGTCCCGATATCAGATTCACTACACGCCCACCTATTCGTCCTGGCTGAACCAGGTAGAACGGTGGTTTGCCCTCATCACGCAACGGGCGATTCGCCGCGGCTCATTTGGAACTGTCAAAGAGCTGGTGGAGAAGATCGACTCCCTCGTCCAGCATTATAACCGTTCGCAACGACCTTTCGTCTGGACTGCAACGGCGGATTCAATTCTGCAGAAAATTACGCGACTTTGTTCACGTATTTCCGGGACACGACACTAGATGCCGATCACACTGCGTGATAGCGTAGCCGCCCACCTACAATTCGACCAATTCGACCGAATTATCGGCCCGGGGCTACGCCGTCTCTACCGTTGGGATCGAATGGGAGCAGGCCCGCCAATACCTCCGCGACCAAAAGGCGGCGGATGGAGCAGCCGGACAATGCTCAAACAACCTGTACGGCGCGCACGCGCGAGACTTGCTCCAGCTTGAGCGCTTCTTTACAGTGGATATCATGAAGCACGGCGGTGTTCGACTTATCCCTTGCATCCCTCTTCTGCTGCTGGTTTCGGCCGGCCCACTCGTGGCTGTGGAGATTGAGCACTTATCCATCGACGCGTCCAAGGCCGGAGCGAAGATCGACCGCAACCTGTTCGGCCAGTTCGCGGAGAATCTGGGACACGGCCTTTACGGGGGCATTTGGATTGGCCAGGATTCTGCCATTCCGAACACGCGCCGGATCCGCAATGACGTGGTTATCGCGCTTCGGGCGTTGCACGTTCCCAATGTCCGCTGGCCGGGCGGCTGCTTCGGCGACGAGTACCATTGGCGCAAAGGAGTCGGCCCACCCGCAAAGCGGCCGGCCACGCTCAACTCCTCATGGGGAGGTGTAGTCGACGATAACAGCTTCGGCACCGCCGAGTTTATGGATTTCGTCCAGCAAATCGGCAGCCAGGCATACGTCTCGATCAATGTCGGATCCGGCACTCCCCAGGAAGCGGCCGAATGGCTGGAGTATATGACCGCCGCTCAACCGACGTCCCTGGCCCGGGAACGCGCCGCCAACGGACATCCGGATCCCTATAGCGTCCCCTTCCTCGGCATTGGAAACGAGAGCTGGGGCTGTGGCGGCAATATGAGCGCGGACTACTATCTGAGCCAGCTCAAGATCTACAGCCACTTCGTCAGGAATGACAATCCTTCCCAGCGGATGCTCAGGATAGCGGTTGGCCCGGGCACTCCCGAGACCGAGTGGACCGACACCATCATGAAAGCCTGGCAGCATCACGACTGGAGCTGGAATATCGACGGGCTTTCGCTGCATTGGTACACGGTGGCGAATGGATGGCCGCCCTCGACGCCATCGATAAGCTTCGGACTGGCGGATTACGCCAAGACGCTGAAATCCACGCTGTTCATGAATGAACTCCTCCGCAAGCAGGAGGCCGTCATGGACCAGTACGACCCGCAGAAGAAGGTCGCCCTGGTGGTGGACGAATGGGGCGCATGGCATGCCGCGCTGCGCGGCACCAATCCCAGCTTCCTCGTCCAGCAGAACAGCCTTAGGGACGCCATTCTGGCGTCGCTGAACCTGAACATCTTCGCGCGGCATGCCGGCCGCGTGCGCATGGCTAACATCGCCCAGATGATCAATGTACTGCAGGCGATGATCCTGACGGACAAGGAGAAGATGGTTCTCACTCCTACCTACTATGTGTATAAGTTATATGTTCCGTTCCAGGACGCCACGTTTATTCCCGTCGCCTTTGACGCCGGCACCTACACACAAGGAAGCATCAGTCTGCCGCGAGTGGATGCTCTCGCCGCCAAGGACGCGTCGGGCAAGCTCTGGCTGGAAATAACGAACCTGGATACGGAAAAGCCGGTCGACGTGGATGGCGAGATCGCCGGCATGACGGCGAAGTCGGCGAATGGAGAGACGCTGACTGCGCCTGCCGTCGACAGCGTGAATACATTCTCCGCGCCCAATGCCGTTGTGCCGAAACCTGTTGCCGCGAATTTGAAAGACGGCAGGCTGATACTGACGGTCGCGCCAAAGTCGGTAACGGTCATCTCTCTGGAGCGATGATGAAAGAGGATGTCAACGTCTATTCGTCTCCAGTACAGTAGCTGAGTGTTTCGAGGGAGGATTCCGATGAGGAAAATGCGAGTATTTTGCGAATTGACGCTCACCATGGCTGTGGTAGCCGGGCTACCGCTAGCGGCCCAGGTGCAGACACAGGTTCCGCCGTTGGTCCCGGGCGCAAAACCGGTCACGGTCGAGCAAATCAAGATCCACGGTGCGGCCCTGGAGGGCAACCTGGAGGGGGACGCCGTCGACCGCGACGTCATCGTCTTCCTACCGCCAAGCTACCAGAAAGACAAACACCGCCGATATCCCGTGGTCTACGCGCTACATGGTTACTCCATCGGCGCCGAGCAGTGGACCCACGAAATTCACGTGCCGCAAACCATTGAAGGCGCTTTCTCCGAGGGCGCCAAGGAGATGATCGTGGTTCTGCCGGACTCGAAGACGCTGCACAACGGGTCCATGTATTCGAGTTCCGTCACCACCGGCGATTTCGAGAGGTTCATCTCTCACGATGTGGTGGCCTACATAGACTTGCATTACCGCACGATTCCAGATCGCACGAGCCGCGGCTTGGTGGGCCACTCGATGGGAGGATATGGCGCGGCCCGCATCGGCATGAAGCATGCCGACGTGTTCGGCAGCTTGTATATCATGAGCCCGTGCTGTCTGTCCGCACGGATGGCCGGTCCTGCAAATCCGGAGCTAGAGAAAACCCTCGAGTCCGTGAAGACGCCGGAGGATTCCGCCAGACTGCCCTTCTTCGCGCGCGCGCAGCTCGCCAGCGCGGCGGCCTGGTCGCCCGACCCGAAGAATCCGCCGCTCTATCTCGATCTGCCGATGAAAGACGGGGTTATGCAACCCGACGTGCTGGCTAAATGGGCGGCCAACGCGCCCCTCGCGTTTATCGATCAATACATTGGCAATCTCCGCCAATACCGCGCAATTGCACTGGACGTGGGGGACCAGGACCGCTTACGTACCGATACGGCTAAGCTGCATGACGTTCTTGATTCATACGGAATTGCGAACAGCTTTGAGGTGTATTCAGGCACGCACACCAGCGCCGTGGCGGATCGCTTTCAGAATCATGTACTACCGTTTTTCAGCAAGAGTCTTTGCTTTGAGGTAGGCTGCCAGTAGTATGCCGGTCGCAACTTTCCGAAAAACATGAAAATCTCTTATTTCCTGCTCTTCACGTTTGCCGCCGTGGCCCAGACGCGCACCGGCCAGCCAGTGAGCGCCAGCGTCGACGCCTCCAAAACCGGCGCCGCCATTTCTCCTTGTCTCTATGGCCAGTTTGTCGAGCACGCCGGGCGCCTTGTCTACATCAGTCTTTGGAGCGAGATGCTCGATGACCGCAAGTTCTACAATCCGGTCGTACCGGCAACGGCGACGCCACCGGATGCCGGCCGAGCAGGGCGCGGGCCCGGGCGATGGGGAGGACCCGCCCGGCGATGGGTCCGCATCGGTCCTCCAGAATCCATCGTCATGGATACGAAGAATCCTTTCGTCGGCGATCATTCGCCGCTCATCAAACTGGAAGGCTCGGAACCTCGCCGCATCCGGCAGTCCGGTCTCACCTTCGTTGAGGGCGCCACCTATCACGGTCGCATCCAATTGGCCGGCGACCCGACGGCAAAGGTTTCGGTTAGCATCGTCTGGGATGCCGATAGTCCCGGCCAACGCCAGGCCATCTCTCTCGGCCCGCTGCGTACTTCATACAAGAAGTTCACCTTCTCATTCAAGGCGGCAAAGTCCGGCACGGCGCAATTCGAGATCAGCGGCACGGGAACAGGATCCTTCCACGTCGGCGCGGTTTCGCTCATGCCCGCCGACAACGTCAACGGTTTCCGCCGCGGCGCCATTGCGGCTCTCAGTAGTCTTCGCTCCGGCGTGTATCGCTGGCCCGGCGGCAATTATGTTTCCGCCTTCGAATGGCGCAACGCTGTCGGCGACCCCGACAAGCGCCTGCCCGAAATGGACCCGGTCTGGCGCACACTGCAATCCAACGATGTCGGTACCGAGGAGTTTATGACCATGTGCAAGCTCCTCGGCGTGGAAGCCTATATCACCGTCGACGCCGGCTTCGGCGACGCGTGGTCGGCCGGACAATATGTCGAATACGTCAATGGCGCCGTCACCACTCCGATGGGCAAACTGCGCGCCGCCAACGGCCATCCCGAGCCCTATCACGTGAAGTTCTGGGGCATCGGCAATGAAATGTGGGGCAGCTATCAGTATGGATATATGCCGCTCGAGCAGTTCGAACACAAGCACAACCTGTTCGCCAAGGCCATGCGGAAGGCCGATCCCACCATCGTGCTGATCGCCAGCGGCGCCATGCCGGACACCATGACCGGCTCCAAAGAGGCTCTGAAACTTGGCACCGATCTGGTGCCGAAGATCATGTCCCCTGCGGATTGGACCGGCAATCTGCTCAAGCATTGCTTCGACAATATCGACTTGATCAGCGAGCACTTCTACAACTACGGCGGCACGCACTTCGATCTCGCCCAGGGCAAACAAGTGCCGAACGATCCTAAGGAACCCATCACCGATTGGATGCGCCGTCCCGCCAACCACGTGCGCATCAAATACGAGACGTACAAAGAATACGAGAAGGTCCTGCCGGAACTCGTGGCTCATCCCAAGCCAATCAATATGGACGAATGGGCCTATGTGGGTAACGGCAAATATCCCACCTATCCGGCGTACGCCTGGGTTTTCCACGAAATGTTTCGCCATTCCGATATCTTTCAGATGGCGGGCTACACTTTCGCCACCTCGCTGCTCACCAGCGATGGCCCGGCCGTGAAGCTGAACGCCAACGGCGAAGTCTTCAAGATTTATCGCGACCACTTCGGTTCGATCCCGGTGGAAGTCTCGGGCAATTCGCCCCAACCCAAGGTGACGGAACCGGTGGGCGGCGAACAACCCGCTGTCTACGCCGGCAGCGCCACTTTTCCGTTGGACGTGGCCGCCGCCTGGACCGCGGACCGTCACACTCTCACCGTGGCGGTGCTGAATCCCACGGACGCCGATCAACCGCTCAAGCTGAACATCGCGGGCGCTTCGCTCGCGGGTAAAGGCACCCTGTGGAGGCTGGCGCCCATCGGCGACGACATCCAGAATCCGGCCATCACCAGGTCGCCTGTAGATTCCATTCCCGATGCACTGACTCTGCCGCGCTACAGCATCAGCATTTACGAACTCGCGGCCAAGCAATGAGGATGCGATTGCAATGAAGAACACTGCTGTCCAAGACAAGGCAAACCTGTAGCGCGGCCTGCTGAAAAGAGGTGACTTGGAGGGGATTCGCTGAGCTATTCGGGTGGAGGTCTCCGTTTTGAATTGTGGCAGCCTGTCCAAATCACGTCAGAGCCAACGAAAGTTGTTCGGCAGTTGGGACAAGGGGCGGAGTGCCCATGGGATTGTCGATCCACTGGCATCGTGAATCATCATCACCAGATCGAGCAGGGTCTTTTCCGGGGCGCGGGCAGCGCGGCGTAAGAAGACGCAGGCAAACTGGCGCACGAAGAATCCGGAGTATGCGGTCGGCTACCGCATTCAGCAGCGAGGAACGCGGGAACAACCGCCGGAGCTATTGCGTTTGCCGCCACCGTTGAGTCAACTCCCCTGGGATCTCGCGAAAGACGAGTTCGGGCAGAAAGGCTCTGATTTCATTGGGGTTATGGGATCACTCCTGGTGCGGTCGGCGAAAGACCAGTTCCGCGCAGATCTCATTGATCCCACAAGAGTTCCCAACCCACTTCCCGCTGCGCCCGAAAAAGACCAGTGCCAGCCTGCTCCATACTGATCGCGACGCCAAGGACAATCGCCATGCAACTGGAGTTTCACCAACTGAACCGGCGATGGGAGCACCTACGAGTCCGCTATCCACAACGGCAGCCGCGGCTGTTGGCCTCTCTGGCCGGCGCGCGACCGTGGTTCTTGTCTTCGTCGGCATCGGCGTGTCGATTGTGATCGTGCGTTTCTGGCGTCCGCTTACCATCGATGCTTGCGTCTTACAGCCACGGGCCCCTAAAGCCGTCGAGTCGCCACGCTGGGGTGATGGAAGCCCGCGAGATATACCTCATCCGTCGGAATCCGCGGCGGTTGCTGAGCCGATTGAAGTCGGTTTGTGCGATATCGTCAGCCGACCTTGGGGCTGGCGCAAGAATAGTTTCACAGATTCGGTCGAATGGTGTAGTTCCAACGCGGAATCACTTTGCCCGGGGTGAAGCTGAGGGAATCGATCAACTGTGGGTTGGGCTTGAGATGGGTTTGCTACTCATGTCGGTCCAGATAGGCGGTCACGACCAAGCCAGTTTTGGTGGTGGTGGCACGGATGAATTTGAGCATCTTTTCGTAGCTGTCCAGCGGCTCGGCCGCCCAGTGTTTGGAGATCTCGGAGAATAACCGGTGTTCGATGGGGTTCCATTTGGAGGCACCGGTAGGATAGTGGGCGATGGTGACTGCGAGGCCGAAGCGATTGCATAACTGACGCTGGAGTTCGATTTTCCATGCTCAGGAAGTGCAACTGTTGCTGCCGCCGGAGTCGGCCAGGAGCAGAAGCCTGGGCGCACGGCCGTAGCGGCGGGTTCCTTCGCACTTCCACCAAGTGGCGATGGAGTGGGCGGCGAAGGCCGGTGTGTCGTGGGAGATGCTGACGCAGACGGTGCCGCGGTTGTGGGGCGGGTCGTAAATGCCGTAGGAGATGCCGACGCCGCTGGCTTCGGTAAGGAAGTCGTGATCATTGACCAGAACGGGCGAGCGATCCCATTTGGCGTCGGCGTTTTTGAAATTGCCGATCATTTCGCGTTTCTTGGTGTCGACGCTGATGATGGGGAGACCCTGGCGCTGGAAGCGGGTCTGTAGTGCGCAGATGTGCTGGAACTGTTGATCGCGGTAGGGGCTGGAGTTCGTGGCGATCTGCTTGCGGTTGACGCGCAGACAGAAATGCATCTGGTAGAGAAGACGAGCGACCGTGTTGGCCGAAACGGGAATGTCGATCTGCTGGAGAACCGCGGCAATCTTCTCCGTCGTGGTGCGGGTCCACCTCAGTCCGGTGATGGGATCGCCAGCGGTATCGTGCTCCAGGAGAATCTCGATAGCATCGATTATCTCGGGCGTTTTTTTTCCACGCGCGGGCGGCCCGCGCCGGCTTTGCGTACACCGTCGATTTCCACGTTTTGGGCTAATAACTGTTGTCGCCCACGGGCCACGGTATGGGGATCCAGATCGAGAAAATCGGCCAGTTGGCGGTCGCCGCCACGGCCCAACTTGAGGGACTCCAGCCCTGCATAGAGGCGGCGCTGCTGCTCATCGAGCAAACTGTAGAACAGCAGAATGGCGGCTTTGACTTCCTCGGCGTCAACCTCCAGCACGGAGGTGTCCGCCACCGTGGGCAGGAATTCCACAGTACGGCGCGTTAGCAGTTGTCGTCGTTGGATGACGGGATACGTAGCCGTGTACAGATACCGGCCGGAAACGAGCTGGCGGAAAACACGACCTTGCTGGGCCAGTTGATGCAGCGCATCCTGGACTTCGACGTGTAAGGCGGGGGCCAGTTCATCGGCGAAATATCCACACGCGGAGCGCTTCACGAATGCTTCCGCGGTGGCCAGCAGCGTGCCGAAACGGGAGAACCACACTTCTTTCCGCGCCCAGAGTCCGTGATCATCGAAGAGAGCGATCTCGCGGAGCGTGTAGAACCGGCCGCGATGCGAATAACTGCTGAGGTAGTCCAGCGGCTTCAGTTTTCGGAAGACGGTGATGTCGACGGGAGTGCCGAGCGCGTGCTTGAGATCATCCAGAGTGGCTATTTTATTGCGCAGCAGAAGCGTGCGAAGTGTATCGGGGCGGAAGGATGTGGGGCGCATAATGTTATAGTTCCGATTATAGCGGACCTCCTAATCGAAACTATAACACATCTGAAGAGTCTCGGCCACTGGATCTCAATGTGCGGGAACAGCCACCTTTAAAGACATCCAAAGCCGGTTTAACGTGTAGCAGATCACCGCCAGTGAAGCCAGGTTATGACAGAGAGGCGATCAGTTGTGAGCTATTATTGTTGCGAGAACCCTAAGCCGTGGCGGAACAGATGGGCGGCGCCGCGCCCGGGGCGCCGAATCCCGGCTCGCGCGAGCGCCACGTGTATAATACTACCGACCGCCGCCGGCCCTCCCAGTCCGGTATGCGGTGCCCGCAGTCGTAGGAAGATTCGCCGGGATTGGCTGACGCCGCGATCTTTGCGAAGGTAGGCGGTCAACGCTTGGCCAATATCCTGCAGCAGCGGTAAGCGCTCTACAGTGCGACCCTTCCCATGGACGACGATTTCGGCGTCCCGCCTGGATCGGTCTGGATCGGTCTGTTGCTGCTAGCTAGCGCACGTGTTACCTGTTCCGGCGACAGAAAGGCTGGCGGAGCGGATTGGCGGTATTTGCAGACCCTGAGAACGGAGGCAGCCAGGTCGACGGGCATCTGGCCGGAAAGAAAAAGGAAGAGGCAAAAGGAGCGCAGCGCAACGGAGAGGAGGCGGACATACTCCGCGGACCGATTGCGCGTTTGCGCGACTATGAAGTCTCGGATCTCCAGCGCCTTCAGCGATTGTGGGAAGCCGCTGTTCGCGCGTTTGGAGGCGAGAAAGGAACGGATCAGCGGCAGATAAACGCGGAGCGAATTATCGGCGAGCCCGCGATCCTTACGCAGGTGATTCTCGTACTCTTGAAGGAGGGAGGCCGTGAAGGATTGAGGCGCTCGCGGGTGCGGAAGCTGGAGACCGGCATTTGTGCGTAAATAGCGAAAAAACAATAGCATCACCGCGAGTTCGAACTTCACATGGGATTTCCGCTTTTGAGGTGGTCGCGCTGTGAACGCGTCTAGGTGGCATTCGCCGAGGTCACAGGCGGCAATTCCTTTCCGTTCCACCCATCGGGCAAAGGCTCTAAGAACTGTTCGCTTCCGGCGAAGCGTCCGCTCCACGTAACCAGCGGCGCGAAGCTGTTGAAGAAAGGGTTCGATTCGATCATCCAGCAGTTGCTGCTCTGCCCTGCCGGACCGGTTCGTCGGCATAAAGCTCTCCTATGATGGCATTGCTGCCAGTCGGGAGAGGCGATACGATTATGCCGCGTCAGGGACTTTCAAAAGGCAGGCAGGCACCACGAGAAGACGGGGCACGCGGCATAGTCCGGGAAGCGGCATAACAAGTACTTGCATTGCCGAAGGCGAACCCGCCGCGGCAGGAGTCGTTGGTGCTTCCACCGCGACTGGATATGACGCGTTCTGGTCCACGTTCACCACTCTGGGCACGGGATTGCCCGCCGCCTGCAAAGCCTTCCGAAAGAACCGCTTGGCACCTGCGGCATCTCGTTTTGCGGTCAGCAAAAAGTCAATGGTCTGGCCGGTGGAATCCACCGCACGGCAAAGATACCGGTCTTGGCCCTTCACCTTCATATAGGTTTCGTCCACGCGATAGCTCTTGTTGGTGGTTTTCAGATGCGGGCGGCAACGCTTGTCAAACTCAGGGGCATAGGCCTGGACCCAACGCCAAATGCAGCTGGCATCAATCGATAACGCTCGGACAAAATCTCGGACACGTGGAGGTACGCCAGCGGATAGCGAAGATACCAGCGCACCGCCCACAGGATCACCTGCCCAGGATTTTGGCGTCCCTTAAATGGATTCTTCGGGATCATCGGCATCAATTCTACCCTACCAGAGCCAACGACGATCTTCGCAACGGAACCGTCTTGTGCGCCTTGATGGCCTCCACGGCGACCTTGGCCTTCAGGCTGGGTGGATGATTGCGCGTTCGGGGCATTGTCTCTCCTTCATTTTCAATGCCGCCCACCATCTAAGCAAAGGCCTTTTTCGTGTCCAAATTTTGGGGTCCATTACAGCAAGCCGAACCGCCGCGTCACTCGCCGCGCCGACGCACCTTCGCAGGCTTGCCCCACCGCATCTTCAAACCGTTTGCTGAAGGGCGTCTGCTAGATCGCCTCGTGGTGATCACCGCCCAGGTGGGCGATGAATACAAAGATACGGGGAGGGACGTGGAGGCCTACATCCTGCCGATGATGCGCCGGCACAGGATACGGTTCGTTCAAGTTGCCCGTCATGGACACCGGGAAGCGGATGGGATTAGCATCCTCGACGACTCACGGGAGCCGATCCAGGTCTTCCTGGATGGCGGCTACAAGCTGTCCGACGAATTGAAGCGGAATGGAACTGTTCCACAATACGGGGGCGTCCATCGCTGCGCGCTGAAGTTCAAAGCCTGGGTAATCGAGCAGCGGCTTGAAGCGAATCTCCGCGGCCGCGCACATCACGCGCGTTTGGCTACAACTCGGAAGAGCGACGGAGAATCAATCAGAGCGAGCACGCGATTCGAGAACGGATTGCCTTCGGGTTCAATGCGGACGAGGGCAGGCGCATTGACCGCAGTCTGCGAGTACAACACGCCGACGCGGCGAGCGTTCTATCCGCTTTTGGAATGGGACTGGAACCGCGCAAAATGCCTCGACTACATTCGCGAGAAGCTGGGCGTAATCTGGCGCAAATCGGCCTGCGTATAATGCCCGTTCAATGCGTTGAAGGACGGGGCTATCGACCGGTACCTGGAACATCCGGACCAGGTCGCCGATGCGGTGGTGCTCGAACACATGAGCATGGCCCTCAACCCGCGCGCCACGTCGTACAAAGGGACGAGCGAGCCTCAGCGGGGGCGGCTCAAACTCAGGCCATCTGTCAGGCGTTAACACCCCGGCAGTCGGCACACGTTCCATAGAGGACCAATTCGTGCCGGGCCACCGAAAATCGCTTACGCGCAAGCCGGTTGATATTCGGCAAACATCCTGTTAGATCGAATACGCGGCTGCACTGGTCGCAGTGAAAATGATGATGGTGAGGCT
>Ga0335085_10015642_pt1 | contig 10999 bp, 10 predicted proteins | sample Lox_Sample_45_FD_206712 | JGI IMG/M metagenome (GOLD analysis project Ga0335085, IMG submission 206712) | Soil microbial communities from Loxahatchee National Wildlife Refuge, Florida, United States - Lox_Sample_4.5 | ecosystem: Environmental > Terrestrial > Soil > Wetlands | place: USA... | reverse complement strand
GATATCCGGATTGATGCGGCCGACTTCTATAGTCAATTTCAGAAGGATGAAAATGCAGGCAATAAAAAATTCCTCGATAAAATTGTCGAAGTAAAAGGGAAAATTGCCGACATACATCATGAAGGAAGTGTAACCAATATACAATTGGATAGTGGCAATCCTGCGGGAGGAATCAATTGCAGTATTTATGGCAATGGCGATAATTTTCAATTGCCTTCCAAAGGATCGGTAATTACCATTAAGGGGAAATGCGCAGGTTTTTTGATGGATGTAAACCTGGTTGATTGTGTAGTCGAACAATAAATTTTTAAATATCTATTGAAACAGATATCATGAAGAAAACATTGTACTTTTTAGGAAGCGTTTTTGTAAGTGCAATATTATTTCAACTCTCATGCACAAAAAATAATATTGATCAGATTCCCGGCGGCAATACCTGCGACACAACACATGTATCCTATCAGGCCGATGTTCTGCCTATCATGCAAACTTATTGTTATCCCTGCCATAGCAACAATAATAAAGTTTTTGCCAACGGGGTTAACCTTGAAGGCTATGATAATTTAAAAGGATGGGGACTGAGTATTTACCTTCTGGGTGATATTCGTCATGAATCCGGGTTTACGGCTATGCCTTACGGTAAGCCAAAACTGGGCGATTGTTCAATCAACATCATGACCGCATGGATCAACCAGGATTTCCCACGGTAAGGGATTCAAAAGTATAATATGAAAAAACTAATCGTATTCACCGGATTTATTCTTGGATTTTTTTTCAAATCGGATGCGCAGTTGTGTATGACGAGATCAGGATTCATCGGTTTCTATTCAAAAACAGTGATGGAAGATATCATTGCTGAAAATAATCAGGTATATGGAGTGATTGATATTGGAAAAAAAAACCTGGCATTTACTGCTTTGCTGAAGGGTTTTATTTTCAGGAAAGAACTGATGCAGGAACATTTTAATGAAAATTATGTCGAAAGTGATAAATATCCTAAAACCACATTTACGGGTGTATATACAGGTGATGTTTCTCTGACAGCTGACGGGGTGTATAAAATAATGGTAAAGGGAAATCTCACACTCCATAATGTGACTAAAGAAATTGAAGCGCCTGCCACACTGGAAGTGAGCCATGGCAAAGTAACGGGCAAATCAGAATTTAAATTGAAGCCGGGTGATTTTAATATCACCATCCCTTCCCTCGTAAGAGATAAAATCCAGAATGAAATTGATGTTCAAGTAAAAATCGATTGTAATCCTTCAAAATAAACTATTATGAAACATATCATTTACTTTTCCCTGGCCCTGACATTTTCATCTGTTCTGCATGCGCAGGATAGCTCTCTGCTGAAAATGCTCAACGACTCAATGACAGCCAACCTGAAGCCGTTTTATGTGACAGGAACTTTTAAGGCAATGCATATCGTCAATATGCAAACGATTGAAGCGCCGGCAGCAGGGGCATTGAATTTCGTTATACAACACCGCTTTGGCCAGCTGAACAGTGGAGCATATAATTTCTTTGGACTGGATAATGCGACTTTGAGACTGGGTTTGGATTATGGAATTACTGACCGGTTTACAGTTGGCATTGGCAGAAGTTCATACCAGAAGACATTCGATTCTTATTTAAAATATAAATTATTACGTCAGACGGATGGATCCGAAAAAATGCCTCTGAGCTTGAGTGTGCTGGGAACGATCAATTATGTTACATTGGATTTTCCGGCATCAGAAAAACCCGATATGACCACCGGCGACAGGATTTCCTATACTGCACAGTTGCTGATTGCCCGGAAATTCAGCAGGATTATTTCTATTCAAATTGTTCCTACTTATTTGCATTATAACCTGGTGCAGACAGCAGGTGATAAGAACGATGTCTTTGCATTAGGAATGGGCGGTCGCGTTAAGATCACAAAGCGCATGAGCATCAACGTTGAATACAATTACCTCCCGACCGGCCAGATTGTTTCATCAGAAATACATAATTCATTTTCCCTTGGTTGGGATATTGAAACCGGAGGACACGTATTTCAATTGGTGTTTACCAATTCGCAAAGTGTTCTGGAATCTCAGTACATCACACAAACAACAGGAAGCTGGGGCAACGGAGGGATTTATTTTGGGTTTAATATTTCCCGCAATTTTAATCTGACAAAGAAAGCCAAGAGCAGTGTAAAGACCAATTAACGTTTTTTCATCAGTTGTATTAAAGAAAACTATCGCCCATTGAGGTTCTGAAAATTTTAAGTTTTCTCAATTCACGAATTTATCTCTGCGACTCCGCGATTAAAATAAATTATTACCGTTGAGACGCGGAGCCGCAGAGTATTATGATCAACCATTGATCGTTTACAGGTTGAAACTGAAACATTTCCTAATTTTGTCTACCACATATATATTTCATTATCTTCGGTGGTGAATCATATTTATATTTATGCCAAAACTTTTTCTCACTGCTTTGAGCGTTTCTTTATTGCTCATCATTTTTTCCTGTAATTCGTCGCAACAAACAAATAATAATAGTTCTTCTGTAAATGCAGACAGTTCTTTTAAAAATTTTGAGAACCGATTCCTGGATGATTATTGGAATCAATATCCGTCTGCGTCCATATTTATCGGCTATGGAAAATATTATGAAAAATTAGTGATTCCGGACAGCCCGTCTTTTGCTGAAGTTCATTCTTTCTCGAATCGTTGGCTGGATTCATTACGCGTTCTTCCATTCGATAGTTTGAGTGATAACTACAAGATCAGTTACCGCATCATCGAAAATCAATTGCAAAGCGACAGATGGTATAACGATACTTTAAAAATACAGGAATGGAATCCTGCTTCCTATAATATTTGCGGTGAGTCCTACTATATTCTTACACAACCCTATGCTCCTCTGGATAAGAGATTGAGAATACTGATGACCCATCTTGCTCATGCTGCTGACTATTATCAGGCGGCTTTTCATAGCATTCATCAGCCGACGCGAGAGCATACTGATCTCGCCATTAAACAGAATGAAGGCGGTCTTGATGTTTTTGGCAGCGCACTCACCGATTCCATTAAAATCTCAGGATTGACAGCTGCTGAAAAGGACAGCCTGAAAAAAAATGTGGAATCAACTGTTGCTGCTATTAAACAATATGTGAGTAATCTGAGACAAATGCTGGCAGACAAAAAACAGAATTTCCGCGATTTCAGGTTAGGGAAAGATCTCTACAATACAAAGTTTAAATATGATCTTGTAGCGACTTTTACGCCTGAAGAGATTTTCAAAAAATCGATGGAGGATAAAAATTTTTACCACAATGAAATGTATACAGTATCATTGTCTTTATGGCCAAAATATTGTGGGAATGCAAATAAACCCAAGGATTCTCTTGCGCTGGTAAAAACTGTAATTGACAAAATATCCCTGCAACATGCCTCCCCTGCCTATTTGCTGGACACCTTAACAAGACAGGTTCACGAACTGGAACATTTCATTATTGCAAAGGATTTGTTTAATTATGATACGAATTCTTCTCTCAAAGTGAGAATTATGCCTGCTTTCCAGGCCGGAGTTTCATTGGCAAATGCGGATTTCATTCCACCTTACCAGGAACAGGGAACAACCTATTTTAATGTCGAAGACCTGAGTAAAATTCCAGCAGATAAAGTTGAAGGTTCATTGCGTGAGTATAATAATTATTCAATACAATATCTCACCATTCATGAAGCGATGCCCGGGCATTGCATGCAGGGCATTTACAGCAATAAAAAATCACCGGATATCATCAAATCGGTATTCCAGAATGGAACCATGATCGAAGGATGGGCCGTCTATTGCGAAACTATGATGTTTGAAAATGGATGGGGTGATCATTCGCCAGAGATGCAGTTGATGCATGACAAATGGAAACTTCGCGAGCTTTGTAACGTGATTGTCGATTATGGATTGCATTGCATGAATTATTCGAAACAGGATATTACTCAGCTCCTCAAGACTGATGCATTCCAGACGGATGCTCAGATTGAAGAAAAATATCACAGGGCTACAGTTTCACAGGTGCAGCTTTGTTCCTACTATACCGGAACTTCAGAAATTCTTGCACTGAGAGAAGATTACAAGAAAAAAATGGGGGATAAATACAGACTGAAAGATTTTCATGAACGATTTTTAAGTTATGGAAGTTCGCCGATCAAATATATCAGGGAGATGATGATGAAGTAAGTCGGGAGTCCTTAGCCGGAAGTCGGTAGCGAAATCCTCCGACTCCCGACTATGGTCTCAAGCCTACCGACTCTCAAATGATTCCTGCCTTCACTGCTTTGATAAATTCTTCATAATCTTTTTCTGTCTGGTTTGCATAAGCAACTGCAAAACGACTAATAGCTTCGTCAAGCATTTCACTTTTTCCCATATAACCTGACATGAGTGAGGCGTTACCAGTTTTTGCATGGGCACGGGCCAGCATACGGCCGCATAATTTTGCGTAGGCTATCAATACTTCTCTGTCAAACTCATCAACAGCAGGTGCAATTTTCCGGTCGCGCAATTGTCGCAGATAAAAATAGCGTCCGCCGGTTCCTGTACTCCAGCCAATAAAAATATCGCTGGCAGCCTGAACCAGACGTTGACCTTCCACCACACGTTGACCGCTATGTGCATAAATGCTTTTAGCAATATATTGCTCTAATACGCTTTCTTTGGCTTCTTTCACCTGCAGGAACAATGGTTCTTCTTTGTGATTCATCATCATCAGCACATAACAGCGTGTTCCAACACTACCCACCCCAACTACTTTCAATGCGACATCCATTAAGGTATATTGATTGAATAAGGAACGGCGGTCTGTTTGCAGAGTCTGGCTATAAAAATTCAGAAATTGAACCCATTGTGTTTTATCATCTGTAACGGTCTCATGATAGATCAATGGAGGCTGATCGGCAATTTCAAAATTGCCAGATACATTCCTGGTGGTTTTGTATAATATTTTTTCATTGCTCTCCTTTTGCGCCTTATTCATAGCGGCATCCAGCATTTGTTTCAGCTCAATACTTTTTGATTTTTCGGCAATGGATTGGATATCGAATTTCATATACCAGAGATCAAGCAAACTCATCTGTTCGAATTCTATAATATGCCGGCGATAGGATTGGACAAGGGTGAATGCCAGTTCTTCATTGTTGGCTTCTTTCAGTTGATTATTCCGGCCTGCCAATACAAAACTTGTTGCAAGTCTCTTTAAATCCCATTCCCAGGGAGCAGGAAGCGTTTCATCGAAATCATTGGCATCGAATACAAGAGTTCTTTCGGGTGTTGCAAACCCTCCGAAATTCATCAGGTGACAGTCGCCTATTGCCTGCACCTGGATATTTGTATATGGAAGAGAAGAAAGATCAAGCGCCATAATACCGGCTGTACCCCGATAAAAACTAAAAGGAGAAACAGCCATTCTCTGATGTCGAACGGGGATGAGTTCAGGCAAACGGTCATGCTCAGACGCTTTGACCATATCGGCTACCGAAGGCCGGCTGTGAGCTGTGCGGAATTCTCCCTGTGTTTTACGTCCAACCTGTTGGCGAAGTTCCTTGCCCTGTTTTAAATGAGATATCATATCGAAGATTTAGAATCATGGGTCAGGAAGGGGAATCAAGTTATGACAATTATGGGAAAGACCTGTCGTTTTCCCAAACTTCTCTTATTTTCGCTGATCAATTTTTATCAATGCGCTCTCGGCTGACTATTATCGTATTTGCATGCCTGTTATATGCGGTCACAGGATGTCATTCAAAAATATCCCTGGATCAGCTTAAACAAAATATCAGTGATACATTGAAAGCCCAGAAAGGGCATTTCGCACTTGCCTTTAAAGATTTGTCTACGGGCAATGAAATTTTAATCAATGAACATGAAAGCTTTCATGCTGCCAGCACGATGAAAACCCCGGTATTAATTGAATTATATAAGCAATCAGCCTCGCACAGGTTCTCGCTCTCGGATTCACTGGTAATAAAAAATGAATTTCGGAGTATTGCCGACAGCAGCATTTTCAGCTTAAATGCAACTGATGACAGCGAAACAGATTTATACAAACATATTGGCGAGAAAAGAGCGATTCGTGATCTTGCTTATCTGATGATTACTGTCAGCAGTAATATGTCGACCAACCATCTTGTTGAATTGGTCGGCGCAAAAAATGTAACGCAAACTATGCGCGAGTTAGGTGCAAGGGATATCCAGGTTCTCCGTGGTGTTGAAGATAATAAGGCCTATGAAAAAGGGATGAACAATACTGTAACGGCATATGACCTGATGCTGATTTTTGAAAAAATTGCGAAGGGTGAAGCAGTAAACAAAGATGCATCAGCATCTATGATTAAAATTTTATTGGACCAGAAATTTAATGAAGTGATTCCTGCCCGCCTGCCTGCTGATGTAAAAGTGGCTCATAAAACAGGATCATTCACTACTGTCCATCATGATTCCGGAATCGTTTTTCTTCCCGATGGAAGAAAATATATTTTGGTTATCTTATCAAAAGAACTTGCAAACGACGAAGCCGGCATCAAAACGATGGCATCAGTTTCGGAAATGATTTATAAATATATGGTTCAGTGAAATCTCAAATTGAACAGGATAAATATTTAATTCTTTACTTCAATCCAAGCTTTGACAAGGTGCCTTCATTTCTCATTGATTTTATAAACTCATGGAAATTTCTCTCTTTGTCAATAGTTCCAAATTCATTTTTGCCTTTAAATATGATTGCGTCTCTGTGCTCCATCCGACTGTATTCTCGAATCGTTGGTTTTATGCTGTCAATCCGGTAGGAATATGCTGATTCCAGTTTTCCCGTCGTATCGGTTTCCTTTGCCCAATTGTAATTCTTGTTAATTGCTAACAAATCGAAGTTTAGTTCGAGCTTATTTTTGTCCAGACGATACTGACCTTTGTAAAAAGAAGAATCTGCTTCACAATAATCGATCATCACAAAAGAACTATCTGTGAGGAATAAGACATTTGAAGAACAGCAATCGCAGGCACCGGTCGCTGTATAATTCGTGCTATCGAGTTCCGGTGCAAAAAAATAGATTTTACCGACAAGAGTTTCTTTTATTTGGTCGTTTTTTGAACTGTCTTTGTCTGTTAATAATTTATTTGCACTGAGACTGTCAGCATTTTTTTTCTGTTCTGACTGATTATGACAGGAAATATTAATAGCTAGAATCAATAAAAAATTGATTAATTTTTTTGCTTTCATGGGGTTGTACAAAGGATACAATTATTTTAAAGAAGCAATATCAATGACAAACCGGTAATGCACATCTCCTTTGAGCATTCTTTCGTAAGCCTCATTAATTTGATCCATTCGAATCAATTCCACATCTGCCACAATATTTTTTTTAGCGCAATAGTTGAGCATTTCCTGAGTTTCCCTCATACCTCCGGTCATTGACCCCAAAATACTTCTCCTGTTTTTGAGCAGGGCGAATGGTTTTACCTTCGGCTCCTGTGATGGAAGCCCCACAATAATCATTGTTCCATTCAGCGCGATCAGGTCAAGGTATTTTTCATAATCATGGTTGGCTGAAACGGTGTTGAGGACGACATCGAAATAACTATCATATTTTTCCATTTGCTTAGGATCTGTTGCCAGCAGGAAATGATGAGCTCCTAATTTTTTTGCATCTTTTTCTTTGGATTGAGATGTGCTGATGACGCTTACTTTCGCTCCAAATGAAACAGCAAATTTCACTCCCATATGTCCCAGTCCCCCCAAACCAATCACACCGACTTTAGTTCCTTTTTTTACACCGGCATAACGCAACGGAGAATAAGTGGTAATCCCGGCACATAATAGCGGAGCGACTGCTTTCAGGTCCAGTTTTTTGGAGATGGTATGTACATAACGTTCGTCCGTTACTATCAGTGTCGAGTAACCGCCCTGGGAAACGGTCTTGCCATCTCTTTCCATTGAATTGTACGTACCCGTGGCACCTTCATTACAATATTGTTCCTCATTTTTCTTGCAATTTTTGCAATGCCTGCATGAATCGACTATCACTCCTACTCCTGCGAGATCGCCTTTTTTGAATTTCTTAACCTTCTTACCTGTTTTTACTACACGGCCAACAATCTCATGTCCGGGTACCATCGGATAGGATGAACCACCCCATTCATTACGAACCTGGTGAAGGTCACTGTGACAAACACCGGAATACAATATTTCGATCTGCACGTCACGGGGACCTGGTTCCCTTCTCTCAAATTGAAAAGGAGCTAGTGGGTCATGACTATTGTAAGCAGCGTAAGCTTTTGTTGCCAGCATAGTACAAAGTTTTTAGCAATTAACAATTATTTGTTGAGACTGTTGAAGAAAATTTTCAGAAATTATTTCCTAGGCATATTTTATGGCATATACATCTGCTTTCAATTGCAATTTCGCAGATTCAGTGGACAGACATTGAATTTTTAAAGCTTCAGACGGATTAATGTCCTGCGCTTTTATTTCTGCTGCACCCCAGGATAAACCGCTCCATATCATTTTGTCATATTCGATGTACTGAGGAATGATTTTTTTTCCCTGGGTGACAACTATTTTCAGGAACTCATTTATTTTTTTCCCATCAGGCGGCGCTCCACCCCATGAACGATATGGATAGCCATAACTGTCGAATTGCTGAAGAACGATGCGGATATCTTTTCCTGCGGGAACTTTTACAATTGCTCCGATTGTATTGTTTGGACCTGAACTGAAAGAAGTTTCTATTTTTTCGATCGCTAAAGGAATATGCACCGTTTCATCGACACCTAATTTATATTTTTCTTCGGCATATTCATCAAATCCGACGATTGCTAGTTGTTCAGGACCCAGTTTTAATATCTTATGATCGATCGTGGGTTTAAATCCTCCATCTGCAAACAGAATGGCGGCTTTTGAATAATCTGAAATTGGTAAATCTATTGCAGCAATTATTTGCGAAGGATTCATAACAGTGAGCACTGATCCATTAATTGTTTCTGCTTTGAATCCATATGGCTTTGCCGTTCCCGGAATGGCACCAAATGTATTCCATAATCCGTATTGTTGCAGATTATGAAACATTTTCTGAACTTTTGCAAACCATTTTGCATCTGAATCATTGATCAGTTCCATATTACCATGATAGACATTTACCCAACCTCCTCTTGCCAGTTCTAAAATCAACATACTTTTCCATACATGATCTGCCCTGAAGTAGCAGGTGCCGGTTTTTCCTGTCATGAAACCACAATTATCGATCCGGCGAAGAGGAAGACCATTGAATTCGAATTGGCGAACCATATGATCCGAATAGATATCCTGCGATCGCCATATATTCATTGTCGGCACATCTGCAAATCTTGGATCACCACTGTAAATCGTGTCAAATATTTCGAGCCATCGTGGATCAACTGTTTTTTTGAAAACAGTAAATGTATTTTCCATATCACCACCAAAACCGTTGTATCCAACTATCAGCACATCCTGATTTTTTATCCTGAATTGCTTCAGCATATCCATCAGTGCAAGTTTATTCATCTCTTCAATTACTTCAGGCAAATGTGCCTGTTTTGCTGCTTCCGTTGCAGCTTCGAAATATGCAAAATCAAATTTGAAAGCCCGGACCCCTTTATTATACCAGATCTGAAGAGTTTCACGCAGATGTTTTAAATAACCTCCGCTAAACAAGCACATGATATTGGGATCTGTTGCCAAAGAATCCTGCCATTCGGGAATTACTTCCAAAAAACGTCCGCTTCTCGTGGCAATAAGATTGGTCGAGAACCACATGCCTGGTTTAATCTGATTTTCTTTGCATGCATTCAGCCATTTGTCAGGTCCATTGGGCCAATGTTCGCGATGCCATATACGATAGCCACCCATTTTATCAAACCAGAAAGCATCCATCATATAATAATCGAACTGCACCCCATTTTTTTTCAAACGGATTACTTCATTGAGTTCCCGCATCGCCAGTTCTTCTGTCAGTGGAATATTATCAGAGAGTTCATCGTAAGAAGACCAGTTATTATAAATAGTCAATGGAGCTTTAGGACCACTTGTGATCAGGTTCGTGCGGCGGTCTTTCAAAAATTTTGATTCTTCAATGACTGAAGAATTATGATCGAGTTTTTTAATGAGCGGATGAATGGCAACGCTGCAGCCCAGGGTATTTTGAAGAAATTTTCGTCTGTGCATTCGCGAAGTTATACTTTTCCAAACTTTCAAACTTTGGAAAAGGGTGTCTTAGTCTTAATAAAGAGTTTTGTCGTTTTTTAGCTTCCATTTTTCAAATAATTTCAATGCGTCTTTATTTTCAATAGCGAGCATTTTTATTTTCCGGTTTTCCCGCGAACGCGTTAATTCATCATAAATAAAGGAATCATTAAATCCTATCGCGGCAGCGTCGTTTTTGTTGTTCGCAAAATAAACTACTTTAATCCGGGCCCAATAGATTGCTCCCAGGCACATGGGACAGGGTTCGCAGGAAGTATAGAGTTCACAATCCGGCAGATGAAAGACTCCCAATTTTTTGCAGGCATCCCGGATAGCCATGACTTCTGCATGAGCCGTAGGATCATTGTCAGCAATCACCTTGTTCCACCCCCTTCCTACAATTTCTTCATTCAAAACAATGACACAACCAAAGGGTCCGCCATGATTTTTTTCTATGCCGGCTTCTGCCAGACGGACTGCTTCCATCATAAACTTTTCTTCCCTTTCCACTAATTTTTTTTCAAAATTACTGAAGAAAAAACTCTTGGTTAGTGTGAGTCATGCGTCGAAATGAAATACAAAATCCTGCCAGAGACAGGATTTTTTTTGATATATCTTACCGTTTATTATGCTCTTTGCTTTGTGCTGCTTTTGCGTTTTGATTTTCTCAAGGCCGAATCAATTCCTTTTTTTAGATTTTCATATGTCGGTTTTCCAGTGAAAGGAACACCATTGATGAAGAAAGCAGGAACACTGGTCACTCCTTTTTCT
>Ga0335085_10015641_pt1 | contig 10999 bp, 7 predicted proteins | sample Lox_Sample_45_FD_206712 | JGI IMG/M metagenome (GOLD analysis project Ga0335085, IMG submission 206712) | Soil microbial communities from Loxahatchee National Wildlife Refuge, Florida, United States - Lox_Sample_4.5 | ecosystem: Environmental > Terrestrial > Soil > Wetlands | place: USA: Florida... | reverse complement strand
AAGCGCCCCGAGCACGCGCAGCGCGGCGAGGACCACCGAGCTGTCCCGGTGCTGCAGGATGAGCGCCGGGATGAGCCCGGGCCGCCCGGCGCGCCCGAGCAGATCGAGCGCCGTCAGCACCTCGACGGTGCGTGGCGAGCCGAGCGCGGCGACCAGGACCTCGGCCGAGCGCAGGTCGAGCTGACCGGGCGCGAGCGACTCCAGTCGCCCCGCTCCGAGCTGGCTCTGGAAACGGACGAGGTACCGGCTCCGCAGCGCGCGCGTCGCCAGGATCCAGCCGAGCGCCACGAGCGCGAGCAGGGCGGCGACCACCGTCAGCCTGCCCTGCGGGGCGACGTCGCTGGTGACCAGGAGCGCCACCGAGGCCACGGCCTGGCCTCCCCGCTGGCCCAGGATGTCGATCGACGGCTTGATCAGGCGACGCTCGGGCGCAGCGACCGGCAGGTAGAGCAACTCCGTGCCGACCCGGTGGATCGAGGGGCGAATGCCGCCGTCCAGCATCTTCAGGACGAAGACCAGCGCCAGGCTGCCCACGACGGCGTACCCCGCGGTGCTGGCCAGCAGCAGGAGGGGGAGCAGCGCCACGCTCCGGGTCACCCCGGCTCGCCCGAGCAGGACCCGGACCAGGACGAGCTCCACCAGCAGCGCGAGCACGCTCTGGCCGAGCTGCACGTTGGCGATCGCTCGCGGGATCCGCTCGGGAGCCGTGCCGCTCACCACCGCGGCCTTGAACAGGTAGTCCAGCAGCGTGGCGCTCGCGGCGGCGAGCAGCGTGAGCATCGCCAGCAGGCGGAGGTAGGGGTCGGCCCGGACTGCCCCGGGAACGGCTCGGTTGAGGACCGCGCCGGGCTCGGCTGCCCTCCCCGATCCGCCGCCGCGGCCCACGCCGAACGCGTAGACCCCGGCCCCGAGCGTCACCGCGGCGGATGCGGGGAGCAGCAGGACGGGGCCGGAGACCTGGACCAGGAGCCTGGCGCCGGCGCTCCCGGCGACCGCTCCGACGAGCCCCCCCGCGGCGATGAGCCCGAAGGCCCTCTTGGCGTCTTCGAGACCGAACGCGTCGTCGGCCGTCAACCAGAACTGCACGAAGACCAGCGAGGAGAAGAGGGCGGTCCAGACGTAGAAGGCGAGCACCACGCCCCGGTGGCCGCTGACCCCCCAGAAGAGAAGGGTCACCGCGGCCGCTCCGGTCAGCGTGAGCGGCAGGGCGGCACGCGGGGCGGCGGCCCAGAGCGCGCGCTGGACCGGCGTGAGCGCCAGGACCGCCGCCGTCACGGCGAGGAACATGATCGGGAGCCGGGTGAGCGGCTCCCTCACCAGGAACAGGCTGTCGCGCGCCGTCTCCAGCAGGGCGTGCGCCGCGACCAGCAGGAGCAGGAGCGTGCCGAACAGCAGGGCGCGGCGAAGAGCCATCGCGGTGCCACGCGGCGGCACGGAGTCAGCCTCCGGGCGCCCGCGCATCTGGTCCAGCAGCGACATGGCCTCGCTCTCCCCGCTCTCAGGCCGCGAAGGCGCGGAGATCGTTGCGGAGCCGCGAGCGAGCCCGTGACAGGCGGACCCGCCGGGCGAGATCGGTGATCCTCAGCGTCTCCCTCGTCTCCGCAGGGTTGCACCCCTTCAGCTGGAGGAGGACCACGGAGCGCTGGGTATCGGGGAGTGCTTCCACCGCGACGTCGAGCGCGCGTCGCCGCTCCCGCTCGAGGACCACCCGCTCGGCCGTGATCTCGCTCGCCGGTTCCTTGCTCTGCTCCTTGCTCGCCGGCGCGGCCGCGTCGGAGGACTCCGGGCGCTCGGGGAGGCTGGAGAGTGGAACGGCGCGGGCGGACCGGCGCCGGTGGTCTCGCGCCCGGTTGAGCGCGATCCCGGTGAGCCAGGTCAGCAAGCTGGAGCGCCCCTCGAAGCGATCCACCCGTTCCAGCACCACCAGCCAGGTGTCCTGCACCGCATCCTCGGCGAGCGCAGGGTCCCGAACGAGGTCGGTCGTCCGCTGGAGCAGCGTCTCGTGGTAGCGCCGCACCAGCTCCGACTGGGCCTCTCGGTCCCTGGCGCGGAGGCGCTCCAGCAGCCGGAGTTGCTCGCAATGGGTGAGCGGCATCTGGGAGTTGCGGGGCGACATCGTGGTCTCCTTCGGACTGCGTTTGGGCGTCGGGACTGAGGGTTGGACGTGGGGCTGATCGATCAGGCGGCGGTGGGGAGAGCCGGGCGCGGGTCGACGCGGGGCGGCGGAGCCTTCGGCTGCTCCTCGCCCTCCCAGCGCACGATCCGCAGGTCGCGGACGAATACCGTGTACATGAGAGGCACGAGCACCAGCGTGATGACCGTGGCGATGCTCAGCCCGCCGATCTGGGCGTAGCAGAGCGGCTCCCAGAGCGGTCCACCGTGCATCGCCAGCGGGATCAGCCCGAGCACCGTGGCGCCGACGGTGATCATCACTGGGCGGAGCCGGATGATTCCTGCCTCGATGAGCGCGTCTTCCAGCCCTCGGCCGTGGTGATGCGCCTCCTCGATGAAGTCGAAGAGCACGATGACGTGGCTGACGATGACCCCGACCAGGCTGGCCACTCCGAGGAAGGCCATGAACCCGAACGGCTGGTGCATGATGGCCAGCATCGCCAGTGCGCCGCACATGCCGTAGGGAATGGCCCCGAAGACCAGCAGGGGCTTCACTGCGCTGTCGAACTGGAAGACGAGCGCGAAGTAGATGAGGGCCATGGAGCAGAGCATCACCAGGGCCATCTCGCCGAAGCCCTTCTGCTGCTCGTCGTACTCGCCGCCGATCGCGATCCGGTACCCGGCAGGAAGGCTCGCGGTGATCGCGTCGATGGTGGGCCGGGCCGCGTTCAGCACCTCGGACGGCAGGTGGCCGGGAGCCGGGTACGCGGACACGGTGATCGTCCGCACCTGGTTGCGGCGCTGGATCTTCGAGGGAGCCGCCTCCCGCTCGAGCGTCGAGACCTGGCGAAGAGGAACGCTCTGCGGCGTGGTAGTCGAGAAGACGTAGGTGTTCGAGAGGTCCGCCAGCCGTGCCCGGTCCTCGAGGCGCAGCCGGGCGACGATGGGAATCTGCCGGTCGCCTTCCCGGTAGAAGCCGACCGGGCTCCCGGAGATGGCGGTCTGGGTGGAAAGCGCGACGTCGAGCCGGCTGACTCCCGAGAGGTTGGCCCGGTCATCGTCGATGGCGATGCGCTCCACCATCCCCGGAGGCCCCCAGTTGTCGCGAACCCGGACGGCGAGCGGCGCGGCCCGGAGTGCGTCCGCGACCTGGGCAGAGATCCTCCGCAGCTCCGAGACGTCCTCCCCCGAGACCCGAATCGAGACGGGGATGCCGACGGGCTTGCCGGTCTCGAGCTGGCGCACGTCGATCCGTGCGCCGGGAACTCGGGCGCTCAGCGCATCCTGGATGGGCCCGACGAGCTCGTTGGTGAAGTGCTTGTCGGTGACCTCGACGATGATCTGCGCGTAGTTGATCTGCTGCTGCTCGGGCTCGATCGAGAACCAGAACCGCGGGCCGGCTCCCCCGATGAAGCTGGTCAGGGTCCGCAAGACCTGCGGATGCCCGTGGTGCTTCCCGAACTCTTCGGCCACGTCGCGGATGACCTGCTCCGCCTGGGCCGTCGCCTGGCTGGTGGCGGCGAGCGTCGCGTCCTCCGGGAGCCACACGTCGATGTACGAGAGGTAGGAGAGGTCTTTGGGGAAGAACTGCGTCTTGGAGCGAGCCATCAGCACGCCCCCGCCGAGGAGCAGCAGGCAGGAGGCGGCCAGCACCGTCTTCCGGTGATTCAGCGCCGAGAGCACCATTCGCGAGTACCAGCCGGTGAACCCGCTTCGCCGGCGCTCCTCGATCGGCTTCTCGGGCTTGCCCGGCTTGCAGAGGCCGAAGGCGATGAGCGGGATGAAGCTCATCGAGACGATGAACGCCGCCACGAGGGTGGTGGTCATGACGACGGGGAGGCTGTGGAGGAAGCGGCCAGTGTCCCCCGTCAGCATCAGGAAGGGCAGGTACGCCACCACATTGGTGAGCGTCGCGAAGAAGATGGCGCGGGTGAGCCGCGTCGGGCCGATCCACGCCGCGACCTCCCGGGGCTGGCCCTCTGCGAGCTCGCGCTCGATCGCGTCGCCCGCGACCACCGGCATGTCGACCAGGAGCCCGAGCGCGATGATGAGCGTGGCGATCGACACCTGCTGGATGTCGATGCCCAGGAACAGCATCGCCGCGAAGCTGATGGCCAGGGTGATGGGAATGGAGGTCGCGACCAGGAGGGCCGAGCGCCAGCTCCAGAAGCCGAGCCAGGAGACGACGACCACCAGGAAGATGGCCTCGTAGAGGCTCACCATGAACAGCGAGACGTTCTCCTTGACTTGAAGTGGCTGATCGCTGGTGCGGGCGATGATGAGATCCGGCGGGAACTTCCGGCGGAGCTTCTCCAGCGCCGCGTTCACCTCCTCGCCGAACTTTCCGACCTGCTCGCCCGAGCGCATCTGCACCGCGACGGTGATGGCCCGGTTCCTTTGCCAGTTGCCCTGGGCGTCGCGTGAGACAAGGTAGTTCAGGTACCGCGGCGGGCTCTCGTATCCCCGCGAGAGATTGGCCACGTCGCGGAGGCGGACCGGCGTTCCCCCGGGACCGGAGGCGATGATCTGGTCCTCCATCTTCCGGAAGCTGGAGTCGCGAACGTTCGGGTCGATGACCACGTGCCGGTCGGCGACATCGAAGGTGCCGCCCGGCAGCGTGGCGTTGCGAGCGGCGAGAACGGCCCCGATCTGCGAGGGGATCATCCTCGAGGACGCCAGGCGCTCCTGGTCGTAGTCGACGAAGATCCGCTCGTCGAGGACGCCGCTCCGGGACGCCTTGGCGACGATGGGAACGTTCTGCAGCACCCGCTCGATCTCGTGGGTGACGTCGTCGAGCTCGCGGTAGCTGTAGAGGTCACCGGCCACCTCGGAGAGGCGATCGGAGGACTGCGCGGGGTCACGGATGATCACCGGCCCCCAGGCGTCCGGATGCAGATCCGGGTTGCCGAGCCGCTCGCGCAGGAACCGGTCCACGTACGCGCGCAGCTCGGCGTCGTTCCGCTCCGTGTGGAGGTCGAACCCGGTGCAGCCCGCGGCAGACAGCGGGGCCGCCGCCCCCGCAATCCCGTCCTGAAGGACCTGGGCGGAGAAGAGCGCCATAGGCCGCTCGATGACCGAGGTGGCCACGTTCGCGGGGAAGCAGAAGAGCAGGGCGGCCCTGCTCCCGGCGGGGGCGCTCGCCCGTTCCTGAGCGATCGCCTTCCCCAGGGCGAGGCCCCGGATGCGCAGCTCGGTCTCCGGCACCTTCGGGCTGGCGACGGTGAGCATGAGGGTGGCGGTGTCGCCGAAGTCGCTGACCCAGGTGACCGGTCCGGCCCCGGCCGGGAGATCGGGGATGTGAGTCACCCGCTGCCCGATGTCCGCGAACTGCTCGACCGTGTCGGCGATGCGGTCGTCGAGCTTGATGAGGACCACCGCGATGCCGTCGCGGGTGGTGGACTCGATCTTTTCGATCTTCGAGTTTCCGGCCGCGGCCTGCTCGATCTTCCGGGTGAGCAGCTCCTCCACCCGGTCCGCCGGGACGCCCGGCCACGGGCAGACCGCCATCGCCTGGCGAACCGGGATGTCCGGGTCCTTCCGCTTGGGCATCTTCTGGTACCCGACCACGCCAGCGGCCAGGGAGACGACGAGGAGCGCCCAGGCGACCTGCCGGTGCTGGACGAAGTAGCGGGCCAGGTTGAAGCCGCGCTGCTGGTTCGGGGTCGCGTTCACGGCTGCTCCTTCGGAAGGACCTCGATGCGCTCGCCGTTCTTCACCATGGTCGCGCCGGTGGTGATGACCTGCTCTCCGGTGGAGAGTCCGCGCGTGACCTCGACGCGGTTGCCCACCACCTCGCCCAGCGTGACCTCGCGGAGCCGCGCCTGGGTGTTGGGGCTGGCCCCGTCGACCACGAGCACCGCGAACCGGTCCTTGCCGCCGGGACCCGGGACGAACGCGGTGAGCGGGAGCAGAGGCGGGCTCTCCTGCTTCGAGTCGCCGCCCATCTCCACGGTGGCGATCATCCCCGGCTTCCACAGCCGGTCCGTGTTGGGGATCTCCACCTCGAGCTCGAAGGTGCGGGTCACCGGGTCCGCGGTGGCGGCGATCCGGCTCACCCGCGCGGCAAAGGTCTTCCCGGGCAGCGCGTCGGTGCTCACGGTGACCGGCTGCCACAGCTTCACTCCATGCAAGCCGATGTCGGGGAGCCCGAGCACCACCTTGATGCTGCTCACGTCACCGATGACGAAGGCCGGCGTCCCCGGCGCGGTGTAGGCCCCGGGCTCGATGGACTTCTTCAGGACGTCCCCATCCACCGGGGCGACCAGGGCGGTGTCCCGGAGGCCCACCTGCGCCTCGGCCAGCGCGGACTCGGCGGCCGCGACCTGCGCGCGGCTCGCATCGTGCGCCGCGGTCGCGGTCTCCATCTCCGGCCGGGTGATGCTCTGGGTCGCGAAGAGCCGCTTCGCGCGCTCGTACTCGAGCCGGGCTCTCTCCGCGGCGGCCCGGACGGCGGCCAGCTGGCCCTGCGCCTGACCCACCTTGTCGCGGTACTCCGCGTCGCGCAGGCGGGCCACCACGTCACCCTTCTTGACCCGGTCGCCCTCGCCCAGCGCGCGGCTCCGGCCGTCGCTGGTCTTCACCGTCATCAGCTCGGTCACGTACCCCGGGCCGCGGAAGGCGAGCGGGACGGTCGCCTTCGGCTGCGCCACCGCCGAGTAGACGCTCCGGCTGCCCATGGCGTTGGCGGAGCGGGCCTCCTCGACGCGCACCGCGAGTACGGGCCGGGGAGGAGGCTTGGAGGAACACCCGAGGACCACCGAGGCCCCGAGCAACATCAGGTCACGAGTTCGCATCGCCAATCGTCCTTTCGAGTTCTGCGGTCGCCGACCAGTAGCCGGCCAATGCATCGGTGAAGTCGCCCCGGGCCCGAGAGAGCCGTGCCTCGGCCTCGAGGACGTCGTTCAGCAGCGTCGCATCCTCGCGATAACGGTTGCGGGTGTCGGCGAGGTATGCACTGGCGGCCTCCTCGGAGACCCGCGCAGCCTCGAGCCGGGCCGCGGCGTCCTGGACCGCGCGCCAGCGCTGGCCCACCTCCACCGCGACGCCGTCCTCGGTTTCCTGCCGGCTCTGCCTGGCCTGCTCGGCGGCGGCCCCCTGCTCGTGCGCCTCGTGGAACCTGCGTCCCCAGTCCCAGGGTTCCCAGGAGAGCGACACGCCCACCACCGCCGCCTCCTTGGGAATGACGGTGTAGTTGATGTTCCGGTTGTAGGCCGCGAACAGCGAGACGTCGGGGATCCACTGCGAGTAGGCGATCTTCCGGGCGGTGACCGCCTTCTCGATGCGCAGCGAGTCCTTGCGGATCTCCGCCCGGTTCTCGATCGCCCGCTGCCGCGCGTCCTCGAGGGACAGCTGGTTCGTGACGGCGACCAGCTCGGACGGGGTGGCGACGCGATAGCTCGTGCGCAGGTCCCGCCCGAGCAGCTGGTTCAGGTGCTCGTGCTCGGTGTCCCAGCTATTCTCCGTGGCCTGAAGACGCTGCCGCTCGCGGGCGAGTCGCGCCTTGACCTCGAGCGCCTCGGAGCGGAGCACCCGTCCCTCGGTGAGGTAGCGGCTGGTGAGCCCGTCGACGTCCTCGATGGCCTTGACCAGATCGCGGAGCGCGATGATCCCCGCCGCCGTCGCCGAGAGCTGGTAGTACGCCGACTTGACCTCGGCGGTGACGCGCTGGCGGTCCTTCCGAAGGTCCTCGGAGGCGATCTGGTGATCCAGCTGGAGCGCGTCGAGCTGCAGGGCGATCCGGTACTGCTGGGTAATGGGCTGGCTGACGCTCGCGACGACGGTCGCGACGAAGTCCTTGGGAATGCTGACCGAGGTGTCGGTGGCGCGAACGGCACCGATCCCCGGGTACGTCCCGAACGAGCCGGCCGGGTAGGTGAACTGCGGTGAGTTCAGGAGCTGCATCCCGATTCCGTCGAGCCGGAAGGCGGGATAGCGGCGGGTCCGCATCGCCGCGGAGCGCTCCTCGATCTTGTCGACCTCGAGCGCGCTCGCCGCCAGGACGTGGTTGCCGGTCCGGGCCATGGCCACTGCGTCCTCGAGCCGGAGCAACGGCTCGCTTGAATCACGGGCCCGGGCGGGCCCGGCGGCAACCAGCAGCGCCAGCGCGACCCTCGCGGCTGACCAGGGTGTCTGGATCACGTCGTACCTCCCAAACCGGGTTCAACTAACTCGTTAGTTACTTCGACTAACTAGTTAGTTACATCTGGTTCGGTTGTCAAGTCGGTCGCCGGCGCGACGTGGATCCCGAGCAACTTCGAGCTCTTGGAGATTCGGGCGGAGGGACACCCCGGAGGGAGTGCAGACGACCGGCGGCCGGGAGCCCGCACCCGGGTGCAGGAAGCGGTGAACCCGGGGGGATCGACGCGGACACTGACGGGGGGGTTGGAGTCCCGAGATCTGCTCAGGCCGTTCGCAGCTCGCGCCGGCTCTCGGGCGAGGCCAGCAGGGTGCGGCAGGCGTAATCGACGAACTCGTCGTCCGAGACGTGGATGCCCTCGCGCGAACGGCTGAGGAGCATCGCCGAGTGCTGCACCGTGTAGCCCAGCCCGAGCGCGATGAGCGTCGTGCGGAAGAGCTCCGGGTCGAAGCTCGGGGGGAGCTCACCGGACTCGAGGCCTCGGGTGACCAGCGTGGTGATGAGCTGCAGGAGCGGAGCGGAGCTCTCGAGGATCAGCTCCCGGGCTTCGCGACCGGGAGAAAGGAGCTCCCAGGCGACGAGCCGGGCGAACGCTCGATCCCGGATGAAGGTCCGGAGGTACCGCCGGATGACCTCCTCCAGCGCGCGCCGCGGGCCCGCCTCCCTGGCGAGCGTCTCGGAGATCACCGGATCGGCGAACTCGCTCACGCGGGACGACAGGACTGCGCGGTACAGCCCTTTCTTGTCACCGTAGTACGCATAGATCAGGGCCTTGTTGACGCCGGCCCGGGCCGCGATGTCGTCCACCCGCGCCCCCGCGAATCCCTGCTCGGCGAACACCGCATTCGCGGCGTCGAGGAGCACCTCCCGGGTTGCCATCGCATCTCGCGGGCGCTGTGTCTTCCGTCGTGCCATCGAAGTACATTCTAACCAACAAGTTGGTTACTTGCCATCTCCTGTGGGCTCTTCCGTGACCCGGCCGGGGTCACCGCGACCCCACGGTCCTCGAAATGGCCCTTCGATGCTGGGTCGTGTGCTGGGGCCGAGTCGTTTCCTCGGCATCCTCCGGGCAGCGACGGAGTGATGCCGAGGCGAGGGACGCCGAGCGCGCGGTGCGGCCGCACACGCACGAGGGTCGTTGCTCGGCGCTCCGCGAGCGGTCCAGGCCCGGAGCGCCGACCTGAACCGGGACCATGGCGAGCAACTCAGGCCGCCATGAGCTGGTGCGACCCAGCCAGCGCTGTGCAGCCAGCACCACGTTCAGCGGCAGCACGGCGCTGACAGGGGCGTGGGGACAGATGCTCTTCAGCTGTGAGGGCGTGAGCGAAATGGCCATGACACCGACCTCTACCCTCAATGCTGACTGACCACGTCGAGGAAGGTCGTCCGCCTGCCGCTCACCAGTACCCAGAGGCAGCGGACGAGACAGCGAGCGCCAAACTCCCGATAGATGATTCCGACGTTCCCCATCACGTCCCGCCCTGTAATGATCCCGCGCATGGCGACCCTCCGATCGATGGTCCTAACTAACTAGATAGTGGTAATATCTAACTGGTTAGTTACATACTGTCAAGCGGTCGGGTCTCCTTGGGAAAACGTCGCAGATTCAGCGGCTTGTGGACCGGCCCGGCGGCCGGTGGGAGGCCGATCCCGGACGTGGAGGTGGGCGGCCCGCGGGCGGGAGCGGTGGTGGGGAGACGGCGGAGCCTGCGGCCGAGCGGCGCTCGATGCCCTCGAGGGGCGGCAGGAGCATTCGGCTGGCGTAGTCCACGAATTGATCGTCGGTGCGGTGGTCGCCGGTCCGCTCCCGCGCGAGCAGCATCACCGAGTGCTGGAGGATGTACCCCAGGCCGAGCGAGACCAGCCCCGAGCGAAGGAGCTCCGGATCCGTGGCGGCGGGCATCTCGCCGGAGGCACGCCCGCGACCGACCAGCTCCGAGATCAGCTGGAGCATTGGACCGGCGCTCTCGAGGATCACTTCACGTCCCTCGCGCCCAGGAGAGAGGAGGTCCCACGCCAGCAGGCGGGCGAACGGCCGATCCTTGATGAGCGTCTGGAAGAAGCGCCGGATGACCTCTTCGAGGGCGCGGCGGGGGCCCGCCTCTCTGGCGACGGCCTCGGAGACCACCGGATTGGCGAACAGGCTCACGCGGGAGGCGATGACGGCGCCGTACAGCTTCTTCTTGTCCCCGTAGTAGGCATAGATCAGCGCCTTGTTGACCCGGGCCCGCGCGGCGATCTCGTCGACCCGCGCACCCGCAAAGCCCCGCTCGGCGAACACCAGGGTCGCCGCGTCCAGGAGCGCCTCACGGGTGGCGGTCGCATCTCTCGGGCGCTGTGTCTTGCGTCGTGGCATCGAGGAGGAACCTAACCAACGAGTTGGTTACCTACCAGCCCCAAGGGGCAGCCAAGGTGAAATCCGCCGGACTGCGGCGGCTCAGGAGGCGAGGCAGGCAGCGGTTTCCGTCACGGCCCCGGGCTCGGTCCGGGACGCTCTTTCCGCGGTCCGCGCGCGGTGCAGCGCCCTGACCCGGAGGGCGACGGTGAACCAGACAACCGCGAGGACCACGTTCAGTGCGGCGAAGTCCCGGGCATGCAGCCCCCGGCGCACGCCGATCCACACCGCCGCAGCGGAACACACGTCTCCGAAGCGGACCACGAACGTGTCGATGACCGCCTTGGCCTTGTACTTGGCGTCTCGAGAGACCACCAGGTAGAGCGCGTTGAGAGCCGTGGTCTGGACCGAGTACT
>Ga0335085_10015639_pt1 | contig 11000 bp, 8 predicted proteins | sample Lox_Sample_45_FD_206712 | JGI IMG/M metagenome (GOLD analysis project Ga0335085, IMG submission 206712) | Soil microbial communities from Loxahatchee National Wildlife Refuge, Florida, United States - Lox_Sample_4.5 | ecosystem: Environmental > Terrestrial > Soil > Wetlands | place: USA: Florida... | reverse complement strand
GAGCCACACGCCCACAATTGGGTGTCCGGAGAGCATTTGGCCGAATGCGAGGATCAGCCCCTGGGCCGGGAGAAATTTGGAAACGTAGGTCGGTTTCTGGATCACATGAAAGGTCTCGAAGTGCATCCACATAGGGTGGGTTGGATTGCTTAACCGACCCGCTGCAAACGTATCCGCCGCGAGGAGATAGCTGAACTCATCATGCGTATGCGGATACGGTATGTGACTAACGAGCACTAGCAAGGAACTTCCCACTAGGCTCAACACTCCGAGAGCAACCGCTGAAATAACCCGATGATTCGCGAGATGAAAAATCCAGCGCTCGGTATTCCTCGTCGCCTTCGGGCAAAGCTTCGCGCACAGAACGATCGCCAAGCCGAGAAGAAGATCAACGATTTGCAGCACGTGACCAGGGAAGGGGGACATTCAACGCTGACCTAGCGGCGGCCGTTTCTAACACCGTTCGGTTCCACGGTCAAGGTTCCGATCCAGTAGCTGCTGATCGAAAGGTTCTATTCAAGATAGCAGCGGATTTTGTTACCACTGCCTGAAAATGTTCGCAAAGCTCATGCCATACTAAGTCTTTTGAAATCATTGGGGAAAAATTGAGCTTTTCGAGAGTTTGCATCTTTTGGGAAACTAATTCCTTCGAAAGCCAAGCTCTTCGTGCTTTAGAGGAAGCTCCGTTTCCCCTGTAGCAGGACTCAAACGAGGCGTTCACATGCATTGGGGAACGGCGCAATATCTTGGGATTAGTCTCCGCCAATCGATCGTATGCGGTATCGTTCAGTTCCTGTCGATCTGATGGAGAACCGAGAACACGAGCAACCTGGAAAAGAAGAATATTGGAACACGGTCGCAGTAAACGCATCTCGAGGGTTGCGCCTAGACGTTTGGCGAGCATACATGCGGCGCGTGTATCTTCGGTTAGTCAACCAGTGGCTTTTCCGTGACGACTGCGGCTATGTATTGAAGACGGACCTGTTTGAAGAGGCTGTCAGCCCCCACAATCTGCTGCCAGATCTCGGGACGCGGTCTCTAGGGATCGACACATCGCCCGTAGTTGTCGGTGCAGCGCGCGAACGACTCCGTAAACAGGGAGTCGAATCACCCTTAGTAGTTGGTGATCTTCGTCAATTGCTTTTGCGGCCTAGCAGTCTCAAACAAATTCTTTCAGGCTCTTCTCTGGATCATTTTGTCAGCAAGACTGACATCGCAAGGGCCTTGGAAGAGTTGGCTCGAGCCCTGATGAGCGTACGCCTGATCGAGCACAGACGAAGCGCAGCTGGCTGCTGCACATCGGGCGGGTTCGGCGTTAGTCCGGAGGTCAGTTAATGAAAAAGCTTTTGCTGTGTGCGGCGCTGGTTGGTTTATGGGCCACGCCGGCATTAAGCCAAACGACTGAAGAGTTAAACAATGACGGCAAGAATACAGAAAATGTTCTCACTCAGAGCATGGGCTACGACCGAAAGAGCTACAGCCCGCTCCATCAAATCAATAGATCCAATATCAGGCGGCTGGTGCCCCTCTGGAGCACGAGTCTCATGAATGAACTCGGCGAGCTGGCGGCGCCGACGGTTTACAACGGCGTCATGTACGTGGTCAATGGCAATTGGACCTTTGCCATCGATGTTGAAACCGGCCATCAAATCTGGCGCACGCCGGTGGAGCTCGAAGTGGGGACTGATCATGCCGCCTTCAATCGAGGCGCGGCTACCATTTATAACGGTAAGGTTTTTCGCGTGACGGTCGACAATCATGTGCTCGCGCTCGACATGAAGACTGGAAAAGAGGTGTGGAACCAGAAATTCGCAGACTCAAAACAGGGCTACTACGCTACGGGTGGACCCATTGTAGCCAACGGTGTGTTGATTTCTGGCGTATCCGGCGGAGAGTCCACCACGCGCGGGTTCCTTGACGGCTGGGATCCGGACACCGGCAAGAAATTGTGGCGCAGATACACCATCCCAGCGCCCGGTGAGCCCGGTTCTGAAACTTGGCCCAAAGACAGCGATGCCTGGGAGTATGGCGGAGGCCCTACGTGGCGCTCCGGTTCCTACGACCCCGAGCTCGATCTCGTCTATTGGGGCACGGGCAATGCGGAGCCGTACGATCCCAGGCCTCGGGGAGATCTGGATAGCCTGTTCACCTCGAGCGTGCTCGCCATCCGCCCGAAGACTGGCGAGATTGCTTGCTACTTCCAATACACCCCAAATGACGTGTATGACGTCGACGGCACAGACGAGAACGTACTTGTGGACATCGAGGTTGATGGGCGTCGCCGGAAGGTGATGATTCAGACCAACAAGAACGGGTTTCTTTATGTGTTGGATCGTACAAACTACAAACTCATAGCTGCGCATCCATACGTCAAAGTCAACTGGGCCACGCGCGTCGACCTTGAAACCGGGCGGCCAGTGGAAACCGACATACACAAGCGATTTCTTGGCGGCGAAGAAGTGGAAATCTGGCCCTCGCGCGGCACCAATGCCGTGCCGATCGCGTTCGATCCCACGACTGGGCTGGTGTACGCGAGCACTTGGAATGTGCCGCGCATACAGAAGCTCGCGGCACCCAGGCCAGATGTCATAGGTGGGCTTTCGACTGGCGTCGAGAGCAAACAGCCGGATACGAAGCCGGGCGACATTGTCGGCCATTTTCTGGCGATCAATCCGCTAACCGGTGAAAAGAAATGGGAAGTTCCGTTGACCGATCTGCCCGGCTCAGCCGGGATGCTGGCGACAGGCGGCGGGCTGATCTTCACCGGAAAATTGACGGGCGAGTTTATTGCGCTCGACGAGGTAACGGGCAAGACCCTTTGGCAATTCAAAACCGGCTCGAGCATCAATTCTACAGCCATCACCTACACCCACAACGGACGTCAGTATGTAACCATTGCCTCGGGACTCGGCGGCATTCTTGCCACTCGCTATGCGGCAGCCAAAGTGCCCACGGGCGGCTCGATCTGGACATTCGCGTTGTTTCCCCCGAAATAGATTTCACAAGCGCAATTCATATTGCAAGCGCCTCCGAACGCCGCCCAAGGCGATCGGGCTGCGGGCCGCCGTCAAGGCTCCTGATGAACTCGCTGCGCTCGGCCTTGACTGCGGGCCTCGCCGGCCAAGTTTCCTGGTTATCACGGCGAAGGAGGACAGGATCTGTGGACACCACCGCCCACGGATGGGTGTCGCAGCCATAGACGAGAAAAAGGTGAAACTTCTCTTGACGAGAGCCGACTTCGTTAGAGATGTGCGAAAAACTCTGGACACTACCCCGCAAAGCGGATATCTCACTTGCTAATTAACCGGACGTATTATGTGCTGCCGACAGACGCTAACTTCTTTTGTTGACATTAGCCTTATCTCAAACTACGATCTGCGCCAATAAGCTCTTTTAGAGAAAGTTTCTCTTGTTCGCACTAGTTATTCGAGGCCGCCAAAAGGGTTCCTCGAGAGGTTGATGTGAACAAAGGATCTGCGGGTTCTTACAGGATCGGGCGATTCCTACCGCCAGGGTATCGAACCGCTTTGCTAGCTTCGAAGGGCCCCGGATCAATCGTGGTTGCCGTTGCCGTGCTGATGTGTTGCCTCCCTGCGTTCGCACATCATGGGAATGCCGAATTTCAGATGGATCAAAGCGTGACTCTACAGGCGACCGTAACGGAATTCTCGTGGAGCAGTCCTCACATCGTCATCTATTTCGATGCTAAAAACGAAAAAGGTGAAGTTCTGCGCTGGAGCTGCGAGACTTCAGCTCCGCCAAAGATGCATCGAGATGGTTGGACGAGAGAGTCGCTAAAGCCGGGAGATCACGTGGCTATTGTGGTTCACCCCGCGAAGAACGGCCAAGCTGTCGGAATTCTTATAAGGGTCCTGCTGGCGGATGGCCACCAGCTAGGCACAGGCGGCGAGAGCTATTGATTGCGTGTGGTTGTATTTTTCACCGCAACATGGTTGCAGGGAGATTCAAATGCGTTCTTTAAGTTTCACGCTTGTTACCCATCAAGTGGAGGTGTGTTGATGAAGATCAAAGCGGCAATCGTGCTGGCTTTTGCTCTATTTTCGATTTGTCCTTCAATATTTGCCCATCATGGGAACGCTGCCTTCGACTTAACGCGGTTCGTGACTTTGAAAGCGACTATTACAGAGTTTGTGTGGAGCAACCCTCACAGCCAGATCTATTTCGACGTAACGAATGATAAAGGCCAAGTTATACATTGGACTTGTGAAACCGTACAGCCGGCACTTTTGCATCGGGCTGGCTGGACCAGAGAATCCTTGAAGCCAGGCGATCAGGTAACGATTGTGGCCCACCCAGCTAAGAGTGGCGAGCCGATCGCATATCTTTCAGGCGGAAAGATCATCCTGGCAAATGGCAACGAGTTAAAGATGGACATACCCCAATCGTAGGAGCGATGGAGTTTAACAGATTGCGAAACCTTATATCGCAATCGAGGACACGCGGCGCATGCGAGGTCGCTCAAATTTATGACCAGCTATCCTGTAGCATGCCCGTACCGACATCTGCCGAAACGCTTCTTCGCATGCGCAGCAGGGCGTCAATGTTCTGGTCCACCTCTACTTCCGTCATCAGGCTTCAGCTGTAGCCCAAGGTGAAGGTGAACGCCACTGAGCTTCCACAATGGTCACGTGGCCTCCTAATTTTAAACGAATCTCACGAAGAACAATTTGGTTTACTCGAAAGGGCCTCTGGTGTATATGCTTGCCCATCTAGCGGGCAAAATGAAAATCCCAGGTCTAATGCTTCCAAAAGAATATACATAGCCTTGTTAGTACAGATCGGTGGCCTAGTATGTAATTGTGGTTGAAATTTTCTCCGAGGAGTGGCCACAAGGAGAATCGTATGCGTTCTTTAGCTGTCGGTTTCGCGCTTGTGTTAGCGGCAGTGCCGGCTTTCACGCCAGTTGCTTCGAGCCAGAGGGGGCAGCAGTCGTCCGTCAACAAAGCTCCGAGCGCTCCTGCCCCTCTTCGTGATCTCTCGGGGGTTTGGTTTCCCAAGGGCGGTGGACTGACGCAGGCAACACAACCTCCGTTCACGGCTTGGGGGCAGCAACAATTCGATGCCAATCGGCCCGCATCCGGACCGAGAGAAGACACGGCCAATACGAATGATCGGTATCTCCAGTGTGATCCACCCGGTTTGCCACGAATCTACGAGCTTCCGCGCCCCTTGGAGATCCTGAACACTCGCGACAGGATGTTAATCGCTTATGAAACTGCTGGCACGTGGAGGGAAATCTGGACGGATGGTCGAGAGCTACCGAAGGATCCCGATCCGTGGTGGTATGGGCACTCGGTGGGCAAGTGGGTAGATGATTATACGTTTGTGGTGGAGTCGAACGGTTTTAACAACAAGACCTGGCTTGACCGTCCAGGCCATCCGCATAGCGATCAAATGCATTTGACCGAGCGCTTTCGGCGGCTGGATCATGACACAATGGACGTAACGTTTACCGTCGATGACCCGAAGGCATATACGAAGCCGTGGGTGGGGACGCCGAGAATCTATGTGTTGAAGCCGACATGGGAACTCGAGGAAAGTTACTGCACGGTTGAAGACGAGAGCCGATACTTCAATGATGTTACGCGTCCGTCTGCCCTTAGGGCCGCGCCGGAGAAAAAGTGATCTTCACTTTACCAGCTTGAGGCCGAATAGCGTCGAGTACGCGCGGAGGCCAAGAGACTCAAGGTACGTTCGTCTGGAGGGCGGGATGTACCCTCGCAACTTTCAGGCAGCCAGCAACAGCGCATTGCAGTGGCGCGTTCGCTTGTGGCCCAGCCATTGATATCGCTTGCAGATGAGCCTACCGGAAATCTTCAGATGGAAGACGCGACGGGCATGGTCGCGCACGAACCGCGTTCTTCCTATATCACCGTGACCGCACAATTCACCCTTTCGTTGACGAAATCGTCGAGGAAATCGACGGTTCGCGCATAGCTAACGCTAGTTGCCAAATTAGAATTGAACCGGTCCAGAGCATATCTAATAAGTAAAACCCTGCCCCAAAACCTGTTGGTTCTTATCTTGTTGACATTTACTTGATCTCAGGGTAGCGTCCCGCGCATATATTACTTTCGTAACGCAAAACACCGGCCCAAAAACGAGTGCGAGTGCTTGAGAGGGCAATGTGGATAGGCTCGGCACGTTCCAACGGAATCGAGTGATTACCGCGATAGAGCAGGTGATTGCGTGCGGCTGCATTTTGTCACTGTGACATGGTTGTGAGGAGAATCATATGCGTTACTTAAATTTCACCCTTGTTGTGGTCGCAACGTTGGCCTTGTCTGTATTGGGTCAGGCGACTCAGCAATTGGATGGTAAGAAGGCGCAACCCAGTGGTCCTGCTCCTCCTCATGACCTCTCCGGACTCTGGTATCCGTCGCGGGGACCTGCTGGCGGCGGTCGAGGAGCAGGGGCCGCTGGTGGCGAAGGAGGAGGATTCCCTCCTCAGTCCTTCCCGGCCAAAGACTTTCCTTTTACAGCTTGGGGAGAGAAACAGTTCAACGATAACAGGCCTTCCTCTGGGCCGAGAGAGGCTCCTACTACCACGAATGACCGATATCTGGTGTGCGACCCACCCGGCATTCCGCGAATTTACTTTCTACCTCGGCCCCTGGAAATCGCCTATATCCCCGGCAGGACATTGATTTTTTACGAGACGAATAACACCTATCGAGAAATCTGGACGGATGGTCGAGAGCTGCCGAAGGACCCCGATCCGTGGTGGTATGGGCACTCAGTGGGCAAGTGGGTGGATGACTACACTTTCGTGGTGGAATCGAACGGTTTCAATGACAAGACCTGGCTCGACTCAAATGGCCATCCACACAGCGATCAGATGCAACTGACCGAGCGCTTCCGGCGACTGGATCGCAACACGATGGATATAACGTTTACCGTTGTTGACCCGAAGGCATACACGAAGCCGTTGATCGGTCAGCCAAGGACTTTCCAGACGAAGCCGCAGTGGGAACTCGAGGAAAGTTACTGCACGGTCGAAGACGAGCAGCGGTATTTCAACACGGTTACCCTTCCGGCCGGTAATGGGGGTGAGTCTAAGCCGGATAAGACATCACCTAGGTAGCTGAACAAATATGGGTGGGGTTTTCTGGCGAGGTGTGACATGAAAAACACGGGTGTGACAGTGCAAAACACGATTCGAGTTTTCGGTATGAGTCTCGGGTTGTTGTTTTTCTGTTTGCCAGCTTCCGCGCAGCTCAACTTAGGCCGCATTTTGGGAACAGTGACCGACCAGAGCGGCGGCGCCATCGCCGGGGCTACCGTGACGGTGACTGACATCCAGCGGGGAGTCTCACGAACGCTGACGACTGATGTGGCTGGTGCGTACTCGGCACCCAGCTTGAATCCGGGCGCATATTCGGTGCGCGCAGAGGCTAAGGGATTCAAGGTGTTGGACCGTACCGGCATATCGGTCGGCGTTGGCCAGGACGTGCGCGTCGATCTTACATTGCAACCCGGGGAGCAGACTCAAACGGAGACCGTGACCGGGGAGGCTCTGCAGGTGAATGCCACCAATGCCACGCTGGGCGGCACCCTAGAAAACCAGGCGATCAATGAACTGCCGCTCAATGGCCGCGACTACCTCTACCTGGTCACCTACCGTCCTGGCGTACTGCTAAAGCCAGGCGGAAACACCAATAACGCCCTTTCCTCATATGGTGGCCGTCCCGAGGAAGCGATCTTTCTGTTCGACGGTCTGTGGAACAACAATATCTTCGCTGGCGGCAAGCCCATGATCAGCGGCGGCGGCACCGCCGGCGCCGACCAGCAAACCATCCTGCCTATCGACGGCATCCAGGAAGTCAATATTGAGGCGCAAACTAAGGCGGAATTTGGCTGGAATCCTGGCGCCCAAATCAACGTGGGCTTGAAGTCGGGCACGAACAGCATTCACGGCACCGCCTACGCTTTTGGCCGCGACGACTCTCTCAACGCGAAGAACCCGTTTCTCACGCCGGCGGTACCCAAGGCGACGTTGGAATTGAAACAGTACGGCGCGACCATCGGCGGACCTATCAAGAAAGACAAGCTTTTCTACTTTGGGGCCTACGAAGGAAATCGCTACGTTGCAGGGGTTCCCAAAACAAATCAAGAACCGTCCTCACTCCCGGGTGCTGGGGTAACCAACAGCCTTCCGGATGCCATTGCTGCTATGAACAAGGCCGGCCATCCGCTGAGCCAACTGAGCTTGAATCTGATGGGCTGTACCGCGGCGGGGGTGTGTACTGCAGCCAACGGCCTGTTCGGAAATGCCACTAGTTCCCCATCCGTCCCCATCTCCCTGAACACCACAGGCGGTTCCGACAATGCGATCGCGAAAGTCGACTACCATCTCAACGATCACAATACGATCAACGGTGAGTTTTTCTACGGCAAGGGAACCGTTGACGGTCAGATCAATGGTGAAGTACAGCCGTACTGGAGTGGCGATAATCTCCAGACCGTGGAAGTGGCCCGAGCCGTCTGGATTTGGACCCCCAATTCCTCCTGGGTGAATGAAGCTCGCTTTGGTTTGGACCGTTCCAATACAAATTTTCTTATTTATGAATGCGCGCACCCTGGCTCGGGCCCAAACTACACCAACCTAGGCTTCATCAACGGCTCAACGGACTACGCCATCACGTCCCCCAACTGTGGATTTCCGTCGCTCACCATTACCGGCTTTGCCGCGTTGGGAAATGGCAGCCCACAGATTCAGTTTCAGAAGACCTACCAAGGCCTGGACGCCGTTTCGTATACGCGAGGCAAGCACCTGTTCAAGTTCGGCGGCGAGGTCCGCAACACCGTATACCCGGGAGCTACGGCCGTAAATGGTTTGGGAACCCTGACTTTCGGAAGCGTCGCCGCTTTCACCGGGGCCACGCCACTGGAAGACTTCCTGGCCGTTGGCAACCCCAACCGGAATCTTCTTATAAGGTCGTACGCCGCCTTCATTCAGGACGACTGGAGAATTCTCCCTAGACTGACCTTGAACTTGGGGGTGCGGTACGAGTACGAGGGGCCTGTCACGGACAGTAATGATCAACTGGCGAACTTCAATCCAAACGCCGGCCTCACAGGACTGGTGCAAGAGACGAGCAGCACCACTCTCTACACGCCCGATCCACACCTTTTCGCGCCGCGCCTGGGCTTGGCGTGGGACCTCACGGGAAAGGGTACAACCGTGCTGCGGTCAGGCATTGGCGTTGCTTTTGTCCATCCCCCGCTACAAGACTACATTGGGAACCAAGGCGCTCAGCTCAACCTCAACCCCTCCGGATTTAGCTTCGTGGAGCCGAATGGAACAGTAGTCCCAGGACCTGGAACTATCGCTGCCGGAACGCTTGCGCTCACATCGCAAAACATTCCCTGGGCACTCAACACGCCTGTTTTCAATGGCACGCCCTCAGGGCTCAAATGCGGCAACGGTGTCGGCACCAACCCAGCGCCCTGCGCCCTGCAGATAATCAATCCCAACATTCGTAACGGCTACGTTACGACCTGGAGCCTGGGTCTCCAGCACGCCTTCACTAACAACCTGTCGCTCGACGTTTCCTATGTTGGCAACCATGGCACGGGCTTGGTCACTCTGCCAGACATCAATATTCCGACCCCAGGCGCAAAGAACGGTAGCGGCACAAGCGCCGTTGGTCCTCCCCCCGCGGGAGGTTACATCGAGCAGTCGCGGCGACCGTACAACGCCAAATTCCCCTTTTATCAATCCATCGTTGAGTTTACGAACGGGGGGATATCCAACTACAACGGTCTGCAAGCGCATTTGACCGAGAGGACCTCCCACGGGTTGTCCTTTACGGTCGTTTACAGTTACTCCCATGCGCTGGATACCAATTCCAACGAAACGACGGACACTTATATGAATCAGGCGTGCCTGAAGTGCGACTATGGGGACAGCATTCAGGATATCCGCCATAGCATGCATCTGACTGTCACATACATCATCCCTGGGCACAAGGCGCCGGGACAGATGCTGGATGGCTGGGAGTTAAATTCCACTGTGACTGCGCTCAGTCCGTCGCCGTACAACGCAACGGATGCCGCGGATGACCTCAGCGGAACAGGGCGGGGGCTTGACCGCTGGACCCTGGTCGGGCCCCCCAGCAATTTTGATGGGCTCAATCCTCTTTTGCAGCTTCCCTGTTACGGCGCCGCAGGCAGCAGCTTCGCCAAGACGGCGAATTGCATTACGGGGCTTCCGGCAGCGTGCGTTTCGGCAGCTGCGGCTGAGGCGACCGGCCCGGGCGGCACAACCGGTACGGCTTCACTGAACAGTCTAGGCTGCTACATGGCAGGCAGCTCGGTCATCGTTCCGCCGGCGCAGGGGACCTTCGGTACGATGGGCAGGGACGTTCTGCGAGCTTTCCCTGCAAACGAATGGGATTTGTCCTTGAGCAAGAACTGGAAGTTCAAGGAACGCCTCACCGCGCAGTTCCGGGGTGAGTTCTTCAACGTTATCAACCACAGAAGTTTTGCGGCTCCCAGTTCCAGTCTCAACGCGCCGAGCTCGTTCGGGCAGTCCCAGACGTCACCTAACACAGCCAACCCGGTGATCGGGACCTTCAGTCCCCGCGAGATCCAGTTGGGCTTGAAGCTGATATTTTGATGTTGTACGCGGACGACCGACGTGGGGTGGCGTTCACTCCACAAACTTTTCCATCATGAATAAGGACATGTAGGCAGGCCGCAGGGTTTCGGCGTCATGAGCGATGCCCCGGGCGCGTTGGAGCAAAGCCGAACAAGAAGGCGAATTGTCAACTCGCGGACAGTGCTATGCGATGTAGAAGCGGGTTGATAGCACAGGAAGGCGGGGAATAGGTCTGTGCTCAGATGAAGTAAGAACTGGAATTTCCACGCACATTCCGCAGAGTCATTCCCAAAAGCAGGAGGCCACATGAGGAGATGGAGTCGAACCGCGGCGATCGTGAGTTTCTTGGTTTCTTTGGGCGTCGCGAGTACATCTT
>Ga0335085_10015638_pt1 | contig 11000 bp, 7 predicted proteins | sample Lox_Sample_45_FD_206712 | JGI IMG/M metagenome (GOLD analysis project Ga0335085, IMG submission 206712) | Soil microbial communities from Loxahatchee National Wildlife Refuge, Florida, United States - Lox_Sample_4.5 | ecosystem: Environmental > Terrestrial > Soil > Wetlands | place: USA: Florida... | reverse complement strand
GTAGACGGTGCCGTCCGCCTGCACGAAGAAATCCACCCGGGCCATGCCGGCGCACTGCAGCGCCCGGAAGGTGTCGACCGCCAGGCGCCGCACCCGCTCGCTCACCGCCGGCGGCAGGTCGGCGGGGATGCGCAGCAGCGCCCCGTGCTCGTCGAGGTACTTGGCCGTGTAGGAATAGAAATCGTGCTGCGGCACGATCTCGCCCGGGACCGACGCCTGGGGGTCGTCGTTGCCCAGCACCGCCACCTCGATTTCGCGGCCCGCGATAAACTCCTCCGCGAGCAGCTTGTGGTCGTAGCGCAGCGCGTCGGCGCGCGCCGCCGCCCAACCCGCGGCGTCGCGAACCTTGCTCACGCCGACCGACGACCCCGAGTTGGCCGGCTTGACGAAGAAGGGCGCCCCGAGGCGGGCCGACAGCGTCTCGAAGGTCGCGGCGCTCGCTTCCCGCGCGGTGAGGGTGACCGCCCGGCAGACGGGCACGCCCGCGTCGCGCAGCACCCGCCGGGCGATGTCCTTGTCCATGCCCAGCGCCGAGCCCAGCACGCCGGCGCCGACGAACGGCACGTTGGCGAGCTTGAGCAGGCCCTGGACCGTGCCGTCCTCGCCGTAGGTGCCGTGCAGCACCGGAAAGACGACGTCGAGCTGCGGCAGGCCGCGGCGGGAGCCGCGCACCACGAGCGACCGGGCGGTTTCGCCCGGCACGAGCGCGACCGTGTCGCCGGCCGCACCCGCCGGCAGCCCGGCGGTGGGCGCGGCGGCGGTGTCCAGCCGCGCCGCGTCGCAGACGTGCCAGAGGCCCGCCTTGTCGATGCCGATCAACGCGACCTCGAACTTCGTCTTGTCGATCGCCTCGTAGACGTTGCGCGCCGATTGCAGCGAGACCTCGTGCTCGACCGATTTGCCGCCAAAGAGAATGCCCACGCGCTTTTTGGCCATGCCTCCATTTCGCCGTTCCGCGGCCCCGCCTCCAGCCTGAAATCGCGGGCGCTCAGCCGCCGGCGGCGGCGGGCGCCGGCCATTCGGCGGGTTCGGCAGGGGCGGCCTCCCGCGCCAGCATCCAGCCGAGCAGGCCCTGGGCGAAACCGTGGCAGGCCGGCTGCGCGCGCCGGTCGAACACCCCGAGGGAGCGCAGCGCCGCGCGCAACCGGGGCGGCAGATCGCCGGCGTACCAGTGAAACCAGACCCCGGAGCAGTTGCACCCGGAGCGCGCCGACCACAGCGGCAGGAAGCCGTCGCAGATCAGGTTGTCGAGCCGGGTCCCGTGCACCGCGTCGCCCGCGAGCTCGCGCGCGAGGCGGGCGCGGAGGCGCGGCAGATCCGCCTGCTTGCGCCAGGCGGGGGTCGGCGCCGACCGCTCCTCGATCGGCGCGCCCGGAAACGCCGCCGCCACCTCCGCGAGGCGCCCCGGCCACGCGGGCTGCGCGCGCGTCCAGGCGGCGTACTGGCGCAGGCGCACGCCGGGAAGGTTGGCCGGACGCACGCCCTGCAGTTTCCAGCTCGTCGTCTCGTCGGCGGCCAGCGCGTCGATATCGACCGGGCCGGCGGCCCACGCCGCCAGCGGCCGCCGGGCGGCAACCTTGAGCATCGCGACCCGATTGAAGCGGTAGCCGAGAATCTCCAAGGCGGTGTGATGGCACGCCTCGTCCCAGCCCAGCCGCTCCACCCGCCGCCGGGCGAAATGGACCTTCTGGCGCCAGCGGCCCTCCGCATGCACCCGCAGCACCGACCGCGCCTCCGCGGCCGGCAGCCGGGCCAGCTCCTCCGCGGCGCGCCAGTCCGTGCGGTTGGTCAGCGTCTCGATCGCGTCCTCCGCGGCGTATTCCTCCAGGTCGTGCAGCAGAAGCGGCAGCAGGACCAGCGTCGGCAGGGCGCAGCCGTCGGCCCGCCGCGCCTGCTCGCCGGGGCCGGGCGGGAAGAGCACGACGTGCAGGGCCACCCCGTCGTACGCCGGGTCCGCGGCGTGCGCGTGGGCCGTCCAGTCGCCGGCATAGAGGTGCAGCTCGACGTCCCCGCACAGGTTCGCCTCGCCGAGGCGCAGCCGGGCGCGGCAGAAATCCGGGCCGCCCAGCAGATTCCAGCGCCCCGGGTGCAGCACGCGCAGCGGCCGGCCGTCCTCGGTGGCGGCCCGGGAGGCGTCGAATTCGCCCCGGAGCCAGATCTTCTGCAGCAGGCGCTCGGTGAAGATGAACGGCCCGTAAAGCCCCTGGATCTCCGCCACGCTCCAATGCTCCCTCGCTGCTGCGGCCGGCTCCATGATGCGATCTCCTCGCCCGCCAGCAAAACACCTGCCCGGGGCATGGCAACGAATATTTTCACTTTTTCGAAATCTACCGGCCCGGCAATTTCCCGCTTGTGCCGCCGCGGCGGCGGCCGCTTGATCAGGGCGATGCCCTCCCCTTCCCGGCTGCAGTTCACCCTGATCCTGGTGCTGCTCGTCGTGCTCTGCCTCTTCGTTCCCAGCGTCCTCTATTTTGCCGAGGTGGCGTTGCGCGAGCTGCGCGTGATCTGGTGGCTGCTCCTCGTGATCGGGGGCCTGGCCTGGTTGCTGGCCCTGGGCCGGCGGAAGAAATAGGGGCGCCGCGCCGGCCGGGCCTCCCCGCCCGCCGCCGCCCGGAGAAAGCTCGACAACCCCCGGCCCAAGGCAAGGTTAGAGCCCGTTTCCGGAGGAGTGGCTGAGCGGTTTAAGGCACCTGACTTGAAATCAGACGTGGGCTTCGGCCCACCGGGGGTTCGAATCCCTCCTCCTCCGCCAGCCTTCGCCGAGCCTACGGCTGGCAGGCCAGCCAAAAGCCGACGGAGGTCCGAGGGAGGTACTGAAGGCAGGATCCAGTAGCGAGGCGAAGGCTGCGCGCCGAAGGCTTGGCGGAGGCGGGCATTGCCGCCAGCATAGGAGCCCCCTATGCACTACGTCTATCTCATCGAGAGTGTGTGCGACCGCAGTCGGCGCTATGTCGGCAAGACAGATGACCTCAAGGCTCGAATTGCTGAACACAACTCGGGGAAATCTGTCCACACCGCACGATTTCGGCCGTGGAATCTGATCTGTTATCTCGGATTCGCCAACGAACATGCGGCCATCGACTTCGCACAATATCTAAAAAGCGGTTCGGGAAGAACCTTCCTGCGACGTCATTTTCTGTTGGGACTGACTATCGGGGTTTCCCAAGGCTGGAAGGCCAGCTCGGAGCGGCCGCGTCGAAGCACGGGTTCAAAAGGCAGAGGCGGACGCGCTCCGCGCTCAGTCGTTGCGCCGCATGGAGAGCAGCCAGAGCAGCTCCACCAGCGAGCCGATGAAGGCCGCCACATAGGTCAGCGCCGCGGCGTCCAGCGTCTCGTTGACGCCCGGCATCTCATCGCGGTCCAGGATGCCCAGGCCGACCAGCTCGACCTTGGCCCGGCGGCTGGCGTCGAATTCCACCGGCAGCGTGACGAGGTTGAACACCGTCAGCACCGCGTAGCAGATGATGCCGAGGTCGAGCAGGATGCCGCCCATCCCGCCGAAAAAGAAACCGCCAAAGATCACCACCGGCAGGATCTTCGACGTGATCTGCGTGACGGGCACCAGGGCCATGCGGGCCTGCAGCGCCTTGTAGCCCGCCTGGTGCTGGAGCGCGTGGCCCGCCTCGTGGGCCGACACGCCCAGGGCCGCGAGGCTCGTCCCGCGATAGTTCTCGCTGGACAGGCACAGGCGTTTGTTGAGCGGGTCGTAATGATCGGTCAGCCGGCCCTCGATTTCCACGACCTCGACGTCGTGGATCCCGGCGCGACCCATGACGGCCTCGGCGGCCTCGCGCCCGGTGATCCGGCCCCGCGAGGGGATCTCCGCGTTCTTGCGGTAGGCGTTCGACACCCGCATCTGCGCGTACAGGGCGAAAACGAACACCAGAATCAGCAGCAGCCAGAACACCGGCTGGGGAATGAAGCCAAAGGCAATGGGCATGAGCATGACGAAAGGAGGTTTGGTGATGGTGACAAGCAGGTCGCGGCCCAAGTTTCAGGCAAGACGCGGATCCGCCTCTCCTCCCACAAATCATCACGGATCCGCGGCTTGCAAGTCCAAGCGTGCGCGCTGGAAAGATCGCCGGCCGCTGTAATGGGCTATCGCGTCACGCCCGCTGCGCCAAGTCTGCGCACCCGGCTCCGCACCGCTCTCACCCTTTACCAGCGGTTGGTGACGCCCGCGGACACCTCGCGCCGGGCAGCCGGCACGGCCGGCACGTCCTCAAACGCCGAATTCCACAGGTTGTCCGCCTGCAGCGACAGCTCGACGTTCGGCGCCTGCGGCGGCCGGTAGAAGAGGCCGAGCGAGGAAATCAGCGCGCGCCGGCCCCCGATCGTCCGCAGGGGACTCGGCTCCTGGATGCGCGCCTCGTTGTCCATGCGCAGCTCGAAGCCGCCGCCCAGCCGCGCCACGACCGCCGCCGTCAGCCGGTGCTGCGGGAAGTTGAGCGCGTAGAAACTGCCGTCGACTGTGGCCGCGCCGTAGTCGGCGGTCTTGTGGAGGAAGGTGTAGCCGGCGGTGATGGCGACGCGCGGCAGGGACCATTTCAGCACCGCCTCGGCCCCGACCGTGTCGAGGTCGACCGCGTTGGCCGACCGGGCGAAGACGCCGTTCTGGAAGGTCCAGTCCACGAGCCGGTCGTCGCGCCGGTAGAAGACCGCGCCATGCCACTGCCAGCGGCCCCGGTTCCCGTCCTCGCCCAGTTCGACGTTGCGGCTGGTCGACCGACCGAGATTCGGATTGCCCAGGAACAGGCCGGCGGTGGGGCTGGAGTTGAGCGCCGTGTACGTGGGGACCTGCGTGGTTTCCGTGTAGCTGACGTAAAGCCGGCGGGCATCGCCCCCGCCGTCCGCGGTCGCGAGCGCGAGCTCGGCCAGCGGCGACACGGCGGCGGAATCCCGGTTGGTGTCGTCGTAGTTGGCCCCCGCGCGCAGTGTCAGCCGGCGCCGGTCGGCCAGCGTCCAGGTTTTCTCCGGCACGACGCCCACCTTGACGTAGCTGCGGGTGTGAAACCGGCCGTAGATGAGCGACGTGGACTTGAGGTCGTCGGCCAGCATCTCGGCGGCGTAGCCGAGCGCCACCGCGCCAAGATCGGCACGCCCCGACGCCGACACGCCCTCGACCCACGTCGTGTGCTGGTAGGGATGCACCGGGCCGAGCGGGGCAAAGCGGTTGAACGCGTAGTCGTCCTTGTTGCGCCGCCAGAACACCCCGGTTTCGAACCAGTCCCCCGCGTCCCACTGCCGGCGGTGATGGAGGGCCACGAGCACCGTCTCGAGGTTTTCCGATTCGTCGGAATCGAAAGGCGTGTAGAGGTTGGGCCAGCCGAAGAGCTTCGCTTGGTAGCCGTAGAACAGATCGGTCTGCGCGCCGTCGCCGGCCAGTTGCAGCCGGAAGTTGTAGCGCTGGAACCGGTGGTCGCCGAACCGCACCGAACCGTCGGACGTGGAGCGGGACACCTCCGCGTCCGACGCCAGCGTGGCGCCCGCCACCGGCGTCGGGCTCACGACGCCCTCGTAGAGACTCCCTTCGTAGGTCCGGTATTCGCCGGCGGCGAGGCGCAGCTCGCCGCGCGGCTGGATGCGCTGCCAGTCGTAGGCCACCGTGCCCACCGCGGCATTGAAGCCGTCCAGCGAATTGTCGACGCCGGTCAGCACGCGCGGCGCGGACAGCAGGGCCGGCGCCACCGGGAGCTCGGCGAAGTAGTGCCCGGTCTGGGGATCGAAGAGATCGAGCCCGCCGATGCGAAAGCCGGTGTTCTCGAAGATGCCGCCGCGGATGGTGACGTCGGCCTGCGCCTCGGCCAGGTTGCGCGCCTCGACATCGACCAGGGGCTCGAAGCGCAGCGCGGTCACGGGCATGGCGAAGGAACCCGCAGGGTCCTGCAGCGCCACCCGGGGCGAATAGACGGCGAACGCCGGCAGCTCGACCGGCGCGGAGTCATCGGCCAGGGCCACGGACGCCGTCGCGGCGGCGAACGCGAGGCTCGCCCCGAGCGAAAGCATCCCGCGCCACCGCGACGTCGCCTGAATCAGGCTCGGGAGCAGGGATTGCATCCGGTTAAGTCAGTCTGTGATTGTAATTAACCAACGTCGGCCGCAAACGCCAACGCGAAATCTCATTGGGTGAAAACCCCGACGGAACCGACCGGAGCCCGGCCGGGTTTACTGGTCGCCGTCGTTGCCGATCGCCTCGACCGGGCAGCCTTCCAGCGCTTCCATGCAGGAGGCAATCTCCTCCTCCGTCGTCGGCTGCTTGCTCACATATGAATAGCCGCCCTCTTCGGAGCGGGTGAAGAAGCCCGGGGCCGTCTCGCGGCACAGGTCGCAGTCAATGCACTGCTGGTCGACGTAGAACTTTCCTGCCGCGTTGATTTCCCACTTGTCTGCTTTGTTGGCCATGATGAAGGGCGAACAAAAACGAATGCCGGGGCCTGTCAAGGGTATCCCCTCGGAAACGCCCCCGGCGGCGGGGCGGCCCCGGCCGCGGCCCGCGGCGCCGGTGCAGGGACTTGAGTTTGTCGACGGCTGCTCCTAATTTCCGCTCGCATGCTGTCCGACCGCCACTACATGCGGGAAACCCGTTCCGCGTCGCCGTTCGACCCGGTGAAGTGGCTGATGATCATCTTCATCGCGCTCTATGTTCTGCAACTGGTCGTGGAGCGCTGGCTGCGGCAGAATCTCTGGTACTACGGCTGGTTCGCCCTGGCGCCCGGGTCCGTGCTGCACGGACGCCACCTGTGGACGCTGGTCACCTACAACTTCCTGCAGAATACCGCCGGCTACACCGGCGGAGTATTCGGACTAATATTCAACCTGCTCGGCCTGTATTTTTTCGGGGGCGACCTGCGCGGGCTGATCGGGAGCCGGCGCCTCGCCTGGCTCTACGCCGCCTTCATCGGCGCCGGCGCCGCGGCGTGGTGCGCGGCCTATCCCCTCGGCGTCGACTGGCCGCTGTTCGGGCCCGTGGCCACGCTGGCCGGTCTCTTCGCGCTCTACTGCTGCTACCACGCCAACGAGCAGATCACCTTCCTCGCCTTCTTCATCGTGCCGGTGACGATGAAGCCGAAGTTTTTCTGCTGGTTCTGGATCGCGCTCGACCTCGTCGGCTTCCTCTTCTTCGAGGCCACCGGCCGGCCGTCGCCGTTCTGGAGCGGCCATGTCGCCGACCTGGCCGCCATGCTGACCGCCTACGGCTATTATCGCCTCGCCGGCCAGGTCGATCCGTTCGGGGCGCCCACCGCCCGCCTCGAGCTGCCCCGCTGGCTGCGCCGCCGCAAACCGGCCCCCGCCGCCCGCTTCACCCTCAACCTGACCAACCGCGACGACCTGCGCGCGGAGGTCGACCGCATCCTCGACAAGATCAACAGCGACGGCTTCGGCGCGCTGACCGCCGAGGAGAAGCGCCTGCTCGACGAGGCGCGCGACGTCCTCAGCCACCGCTGAGCTCCCTGTGCCGTGAGCACGCCGGCCCGGCCCGCCCCGCCCGGAGGCTTCCGCGAAGCCCTCGCGCAGGAGCACCCCGACTGGGCGGCCGACGCCCTCGCCCCGGAAGCCTGGGCCCGCCTCGAGCGCCTGGCCGACGCCAGCCCGATCTACGCCCAGGTGCTGCGCCTGCAGCCCGACTACTGCCTCTGGCTCGAGCAGGCCCAGAACCGCGACACCGATTTCCGCTACCAGGCGCTGCGGGACGAGTGGCGCGCGTTCGCCGCCGCCGCGCTCCCGCCGGACGCCGGCGATGAGGCCACGCTCGGCGCGCTGCGCCGCTGGCGGCGCAAGATGACCCTGCGCATCGCCTACCGCGATGTGAACGGGCTCGCCCCCACCCCGGTGACCGTCGAGGAGCTGACGCGCCTGGGCGAATACTGCCTGCGCGAATGCCTGCAACTCGCCCGCCGCCAGTGGGTCGAGCGGTGCGGCGAGCCGTGGGACGAGGAGATCGACCGTCCGGCGCGCTTCGGCGTGCTCGGCTTGGGCAAGCTGGGCGGCCAGGAGCTGAACTTCTCCTCCGACATCGACCTGCTCTACCTCTACGAGGGCGAGGGCCACTGCCGGCGCGACGGCCAGCCTGGCGCGTTCAGCAACGTCGAGTTCTTCACCAAGGTGGCGGAAACCGCCACCGGCATGCTCCAGGCCCAGACCGCCGACGGCTTCCTGTTCCGGGTCGACGTGCGCCTGCGGCCGGAGGGCGCCTACGGGCCGCTGGTCCGCTCGCTCGCCAGCCTCGAGCACTACTACGCCGCCGCCGGCCAGACGTGGGAGCGCATGGCGCTGATCAAGGCGCGCCCGGTCGCCGGCGACCTCGCCCTCGGCGCGGAGCTGCTGGAAACCCTGCACGCCTTCCGCTACCCGCGCCACCCGCCGCCCTCGCTGCTGGCCGAGGTGGCGGCGATGAAAACCCGGACTGAGCAGGAGGTGGTGGGCGCCCGGTCGCTCACCCGCGACGTCAAGCTGGGCCGCGGCGGCATCCGCGAGATCGAGTTCATCGCCCAGGCGTTCCAGCTGCTGCACGCCGGACGCTACCCCTTCCTGCAAACCCACGCCACGAACGCGGCGCTCGACCAGCTGGCCCGCTACGGGCTCATGCGTGTCGGGGAGGCGCGGTTCCTCGGGGAGGCCTACTGGCTGCTGCGCCGGGTCGAGCACGCGATCCAGATGCGCGAGGAGCACCAGGTGCACGCGCTGCCGGCCGACGGCGCCGAGCTCGCAGCCATCGCCCGCACCGCGGGCTTCGCCGCGCCGGCCGAGTTCAAGGAGCGCCTCGAAACCGTGCGCGCGCGCGTCCGCCACATCTACGACGGCCTCTTCCGCGGCGAATCCGGCGACGCCGCCTTCCAGGAATGGTGGGAGTTCTTCTCGTCCGCGCGCACGCCCCCGGCGGTCCGCGACCGGCTGCAGCGCTGGTTCGGGCCGGAGCCCGCCGCCGCCGCCGAAGTGCGCCAGTTCGTCTGCGGCGACCGGGGCCACCAGGTGAACCGCGAGCTGGTGGTGCGGTTTCAGCACCTCGCCGATTCGCTCGACACGATCCTCCCCGCCCTCGCCCAGCCGGTCCCGACGCTGCGCCGCATCGCCCGGTTCGCCGAGCGCTACGGCACCCGCCAGCAGTTTTTCAACTCCTGCGCGGCCAACCCGCAGTTCTTCCGCGTGCTCGCCCTGTTGTTCGACCGCAGCGCGTTCATCTGCGAGCTGCTCGGGGCGCATCCCGAGATCCTCGAGGAGGTCCTGCGGCCCGAAGTCCTCCGCCAGCGCAAGGATGCGGCCGCCCTCGCCGCCGAGCTCGCCGCCGGCCAGGACTCCGCGGCGTGGCTCTGGCTCTACGTCCGGGCCGAGCAGGTGCGCCACGCCGTCGGCGAGCTGCTGGGGATCTTCAGCGTCGAGGACGTCGAGACCGGGCTTTCGCGACTGGCGGACGCCGTGCTGCTGCGCACGCTGCGCCGGCTCGATCCCGCCGGCCGGCTGCTGCTCGTCGCCCTGGGCAAGTACGGCGGGGCCGAGCTGACGTTCGGCTCCGACCTCGACCTGCTGTTCGTCGGTCCGGACGGGGAGCCCGCCGCCGAGGCGGTCGTGCGCGAGCTGCAGCAGGTGCTGCACCACGGCGGCCCGCTGGGCCCGGCGTTCAAGCTCGACTTCCGGCTGCGCCCGCATGGCGACGCCGGCCCGTTGGTCACCACCCCGGCGGTCGTGCGCGCCTACCACGCCCCCGGCGGTTCGGGCCAGGCCTGGGAACGCCAGCTGCTCACCCGCGCCCGGATGGTCGGCGGCAATGCGCGGCTGGCGGCCCAGTTCCAGGGGCTGGCGACCGAGCTCCTGTACCGCGCGCCGCTGCCGGAGGCCGAGGCCGCGGCCCTGTGGGCGATGCGCGGCCGGATTGAGCGCGAACGCGACGCGGTCACGCCGCCGGAGCGCGCTTTCAAGGCCGGCGCCGGCGGTCTCGTCGACTTCGAGTTCCTGGTCCAGCTGCTGCAGCTGCGCCATGGCGGCGCCCGGCCGGACCTCCGCCAGCCCGGCACGCGCCAGGGCCTGCGGGCCCTCGCCGCCGCCGGCCTGATCCCGTCGGACCCCGCCCGGCGTCTGCTGCTCAACTACGATTTTCTCAAGCGCATCGAGATCCTGCTCCGGCGCGACGCCAACACCGCCGTCAGCGTGCTCGGCGCCACCGCCGCCGAGCGCACCCCGCTCGCCCGCTGGCTGGGCTGCCCCGACGAGGCGGCCTTCTGGGCCGAACATTGCCGCCGGCTGGCCGAAACCCGCGCGCTGGTGCTCCCGCTGCTGCCCCCGGGGGCGATTCCGGCGCAACAGCCTTGAAGCCCGCCGGCTTTGTGCTTTTGTATGGCCCTTTGGCCCGGCGGGTTCCTCGTGAAACAATTTGTCGGCCGACGCATCTTATAGTCCCATGATTTCCCTGCTCTCCCTCGCGCCCCGGCTGCGCCGCCCCGCGGCGGTGGCCGCCCTGTCGCTGGCGTTCCTCGCCTCCGGCCGGGCCCTGCCCGAGCGCAACTTCGAGACGTCGCACACGCTGGCCACCGAGGTGAGCACCATGGTCGAGCTCCTCGAGCAGGTGAACTTCAACCACGAGGCGGTGAACCAGGAGCCCAAGGACAAGCTCGGCGGGGACCTGATCCACGACTACATGGCCGACCTGGATCCCAACCGGATGTTCTTCCTCGGCACGGACCAGGAGGCGTTCACCCGCCGCTACGCGTCCGGCGCCGGGTTGTACTACACCCTCCGCACCCTCGGCCGCCTCGACTCCGCCTTCGACATCTACGTCCAGTACGAGAAGCGGGTCGAGAACCGCGTCAACTGGATCTTCGAGGACCTGAACAAGGACTTCGATTTCACCACCCACGAGACCTTCCCGATCGACCGGACCAAGAGCGCCTGGCCCGCCACCGAGGCCGAGGCCAACGACCTCTGGCACCGCCGGCTCAAGTTCGAGCTGGTGCAGGAGCTGCTCGACAAGAAGACCCTCGTGCAGGCGAAGCAGGACGTCCACCACC
>Ga0335085_10015637_pt1 | contig 11000 bp, 9 predicted proteins | sample Lox_Sample_45_FD_206712 | JGI IMG/M metagenome (GOLD analysis project Ga0335085, IMG submission 206712) | Soil microbial communities from Loxahatchee National Wildlife Refuge, Florida, United States - Lox_Sample_4.5 | ecosystem: Environmental > Terrestrial > Soil > Wetlands | place: USA: Florida... | reverse complement strand
GGTTCGCGCCGGCGGCTCGGGCCGGCGGCCTTATCCGGTCGCCGCGGGGAAGTGGAGAGCCGTGAGTCTCGACGATTGGGCGCCGGTGGCGGGGACGAAGACGAGATTGCGCCAGCCGAGCAAGCGGGCAGGGCCACGAGACGTCGATGCCCTGCGACTCGGGGGCGGCGTATTTCGCGTGCGGCGCGGTTGCGAGGCCGTTCGAAAGACCAGATCGCGCTGCCGGACTCGGCCGTTACGGTCGAAGCGTTCGCCACGGCCGGGGGGCATCCAAAACCGCGGCAGTTGACCGCCCCGCTCGAATGACAGCGCCCCGACGGCTGATGACGAGGCGGTCCGCCGTCTCACTTTCGCGGATCGAAGCGCACCTCAAATTCGGTTCTCACTTGGATGGGATGGCCGTTTTGTACTGGAGGCTGGAACCGAAACTGCGACCACTCCACGGTCTCACAGAGCTGAGCGCCGGTTTCGAGGCGGGCAATTTTTCCTTTCGAATTGATCAAGACTTTGCAACTCGCAGTTCCTCCTGCAGGCTCCCAAAGCGGCGCCATCTGAACGGTCGGGCCCTCGATCAGAAAAGCGCGCTGTTTTTGGGCCGCCACCGAGACCTCGGGAGAACTATCGTCTTCGGCGGGGGCGTCGTTCTTCGGTTCCGCGGACACCGCGTCCGTCGACGTGGCAGGTCGTATTTGGGCAACCAGGAACAGAGGCCTCGCGGGATAGCGCTTCACCCTGGCGCGCACAACCGCTGCGGTCGGCTCAACCGCATCGAAGGAGAGGTTGGTCCAGGCCTTTCTGACGATGTGTTCGCAGCTTGACTCCAAGGGATAGCCATTCTTGCCTTGGTCGGGATCGCCGATCTCGTCAATGGCCTTTTGCGCGTGAATGCCCTCTGCGACATATTCTTTGCCATCGATTATCTCAACAGGGGTCCGGAGAAACAGACGATAGCGATGCGTGCCTTGCAGAAGATAAACGGAAGGGCCACCGGCATTCAGAGCGACATTCGTCGCGTCGGTGGATTCCACCAAGACCTGAGCCTTTCCCTGGATTTTGTCCAAGGGGTGTTGTTGGGATTGCTTGGCCGTCCGCTCGCCGGAGCAACCGCTATACGCGGCGAGCGTGAGCAGGAGAAGACCTACAATCGGTGAAGTTTGCTTCATCCGTCGTGCCTCGCTTTCAGGACTTCACGGTCCGAATCTGACGGTATGACGGTATCACGAGGCCTGATCCCGCACAACGGGGTTGTCGCTCATACAACGTCCCAGCCCGGTAATGCGTGGGATGCTATTCTCCTGCGGATTTGTGAACCAGAGCGCTTTCCGAGCGCCAAAGTGTCCGAAACACGGTATCCGGTCTTTGTTTCAGGGCAAATCAGAATATCAGGTGAGCCAATTCAGGGAAGCGAAATCTAAGCCCGCTAGCGGGCCGTTTATGCGTCTTCTATGCCGAAACTTCGCCGCAAGGCGGTGGTCCGCCTGGCCTCCAACCAGCGGCCATACTGCGAACTGCCTGGTAGCGACTTGCGATGGCGAGATCGCCGGGTACGACGCTGGATTGGGAGCCGCAGTATCCTGGGATACCCGGCAGCGGAATTCCGGAGATCCAAGACCTGAACGTGCTACCGCGTTTTCGGCGGCACGGGATTGCCGGCCGGCTGCAGGATCGCGCCGAGGCGGAAGTCCCGGCAGCGGAGCGAGGTGGTGGCCATCGGGGTCGGACTGCATCCGGGTACAACGCCGCGCCGGTGCTGTACGCAAAGCGTGGTTACGTGCCGGATGGCCTGGGCCTCACGTGGCGGAACCGGTATGTAGCGGAAGGAGATCGGGTGATGGTGGATGACGACCTGGTACTCCATCTGACGCGACGGCTGAAGGTCCGGCAATGACCTCCAGTGGAGATTGTCCGGGAAACGATTATGCCATTCTGGTTACATGCAATGGATGGACGCAGAGGTGGCGGACGGTCTCACGCTGCGGATCGCCGTGTCGCCCGCGGGATTGCGCGCGATCCATTTCGACTGCTCGGGCATTCCGCCATCTCCTGATCCCGATCCGGAAAATGCGCTGCTGGCGGAGACTGTGGAGCAACTGCGCGCCTACTTCGCCGGCCGTTTGCGCGAGTTTCACTTGCCGCTCGATATGGCCGGCACCGGGTTCCAGATCCAGGTATGGCGGCAGTTGCTGACCATCCGGTACGGCGAGACGTGCAGTTACTCGTTCATCGCGCGGGCGATCGGGCGTCCGGCGGCGGTGCGCGCGGTGGGCGCGGCGAACGGGGCGAATCCGATTCCTATCGTGGTGCCCTGCCATCGGGTAATCGGCGCCAATGGACGGCTGGTCGGCTACGGTGGCGGTTTGCCGCTGAAGAAGCGTTTGCTGGCGTTGGAAAGAATTGACGAGACCCTTCCCGCGCTGCGGGGTTAAACTCCGAATAGGCCCCTGAGGAGGACAGGTGCTTACCGGGCAGCGATCTCTCGCCGAGACTCTGGGGCGGGAAATGCGTAAAGCAGTACCCGCACCCCTACAACCTTACCTGCTGTCGCTGGCCAGCCTGGCGGCGTTGGCGGGTATTGCTGCGATCTCGTACCAGGTATTCGGTCCGCGCCTGCCGCCGATTATATTCGGCTTGCTGGCCCTCCTCTTTTTGATGACTATCCTCAGTGCGGCCTGGCTGGCCTATGGCGCGGGAATCCTGGCCGCCGCGCTCGCCACCATGATTGCGCCGCGGATGCGGCCGAATGCGATCGGAAGCCTGCGGGGCGAGTTGTTCCGCTTCGGCCTGGCGGCGGTCGTGTCGCTGGTGGTGAGCCGCATCTCGCAGGTTCGGCATGAACGCGAGGCGACTCTGCGCCGGACGGCGGAGGAGTTGGAAGCTCGGGTCCAGGCGCGTTCGGAAGAAGCGCTCACCTCGGCGCTGGCGCATCGCGAGGCCGAGGACCGGTTGCGGTTCGTGCTGGATTCGGCGGATATCGGCTACATCGATTACGATATCGCGCGCAATACCAGCACGCGGTCGCTCAAGCACGACCAGATCTTCGGCTTCCAGGATGCGGTGCCGCATTGGGATTTCCGGTCGCTGATGGACCGGGTGCATCCGGACGACCGACGGCCGGTGAGCGACCAACTTCGCGGCATCCTGACGCGCGGCCAGGCCGAAATCGAGTTCCGCATCGTGTGGCCCGATGACAGCCTGCACTGGCTTTGGGCCAGGGCGCGCTGCCATCGCAACGCGGACGGCAAGCCCGCGCACATCAGCGCGGTGGTCGCGGATGTGACGCGGCGCAAGGTGGATGAGGAAAACCTGCGCGAACAGGCCCAGTTGCTCGACCTGGCGCACGACGCGATCGTATCGCTGGACCTTGCCGACGCGATTCAGTTCTGGAGCTACGGCGCCGAGCGCACGTACGGCTACCAGCGCAGCGAAGCGCTGGGCTGCAAATCGTACGAGTTGCTGCACACCGATTATCCGGCGTCGCTCGATGAGATTCGCGCAAAGGTCGCCGCCGAGGGCCACTGGGAAGGCCAGTTGACGCAGGTGCGCAAGGACGGCACGTCGATCAAGGTGAGCAGCCGCTGGGCGGCGCGGCGCAGCGCTTCCGGCCAGATTCAGGGGACGCTGCAGATCAATACCGATGTGACGGAGCGCTTGCGCATCGAGGAGCAACTTCGGGACACGCAGAAACTGGAGAGCCTCGGCGTGCTGGCGGGCGGCGTGGCGCACGATTTCAACAACCTGCTCACGGGGATTCTGGGGAATGCCAGCCTGGCGCTGGACAGCGTGCCGGAGGCGAATCCGCAGCGGCAGTTTCTGGAAGAGGTGATGCGGGCTTCGGAGCGCGCCGCCGACCTGACCCGCCAATTGCTGGCTTATGCCGGCAAAGGCCGCTTTATCATGCGGACCGTGGATCTGTCCTCCGTGGTGCGCAATATCGGCGGGCTGATTCAAAGCTCGATTCCCAAATCCGTGCAGCTCCGGCTGCAGCTTCAGAGCCGCCTGCCGGGGATCGATGCCGATCCCGGCCAGTTACAGCAGATCGTGATGAACCTGGTGATCAACGGGGCGGAAGCGGTGGGGCAGGAAGGCGGCTCGGTGCTGGTAGTCACGTCGGTGCAACAAGTGGACAGAGCGTATATCGCTACGATGTCGACCGCCGGCGAACTGCTACGCCCAGGCGCGTACGTGATGCTGGAAGTACACGACACCGGCAGCGGAATGAGCGAGGAAACCATGGCTCGCATGTTCGATCCGTTCTTCACCACCAAGTTCGCGGGGCGCGGCCTGGGACTTTCCGCGGTGCTGGGCATCGTGCGCGCGCATAAGGGCGCCATCAAGGTGTACAGCAAGCCGGAGCAGGGTACGACCGTGAAGGTGCTGCTGCCGGCCTCGACCGATCCGGTGGCCGAGGCCCCTGCGACCTTCAGCGGCGACCTGAGCGGCACCGGCACCATCCTGGTAGTGGACGATGAAGATGTAGTGCGGCAGATCGCCAGCAACACGCTGCGGCACTATGGGTACGAGGTCGTGCTGGCGGGTAACGGCCTGGAAGCGGTGGAATGCTATCGGGGCCAGGCGGATGGGTTCGCGCTGGTGTTGCTCGATCTGACCATGCCGGTGATGAGCGGCGAAGAGACGCTGGCCCACTTGCAGACCCTCAATCCCACGGTGCGCGTGTTGTTGACCAGCGGGTACAGCGAAGTGGAAGCCGTGGAGCGATTCAGCGGCAAGGGCCTGGCAGGGTTCATCCAGAAGCCTTATACCGCGGCGGCGCTGGCGGAGAAGGTGAAAGCGCTGATCCGCGATTGACGCGAATCAGTGGGTCATGGAATAAAGGATGTAGTTGACGCCGAGGCGGATGGCGAGATCGGAGAAGCGCTCGGGATAACGCGGGTCATCGGCGTACTCCCATGCATCGCCGACATCGGAGTTGTAGGTGATTGCCATCATGATGCGGCCTTTGTCGTCGTAGATGGCACGCCAGTGGGCCCCGAGGGCGCTGGAACCGTTGTTCGCCTTGTAACCCTGGTAGAGGTGGGCCTGGCCGGGAAGCTGATACTTCTGGTCGAGGTCATAGACCACGTGGAAAATCGGATCGTCATCGGGGATCTCGACGATCGGCCGGTCGGGGAAGGCCTTCTTGATGCGCGATTCGAATTCGTACCACTCGTCACTGCCGTGGAAATCGTCGGCCATGAAGAAGCCGCCGCGCAGCAGATACTCGCGGAGGGCCTGGCCCTGCTGATCGGTGAGGCCCCATTCGCCGACCTGCACGGCGTAGAGCCAGGGCCAATCGTACTGGTCGCCTTCGTCCAGGTTGACGAGTTGTTCGGCGGAGCGCACATGCAGGCGCGTCAGGCGTCGCATGGCGAGCGAGAAGTGGCGATCGGCGCGCGGAAAATCCTGGCTCCAGAGCGAGATGCCGGTGTGCCAGTCGAGGTCGCGGCCCATATATCCGTTGAGCGGGCCGGGCGGAAACATCAACCGGGCGAAGGCCCACTCGGTTTTTTCGTTGTAGTCGGGCGGCAGGGCGATGGCGCCGAGGCGGTATTCAATTCCGGGCAATTCGCGGAACGGCCGCTGGAAAGCGCACAGAACCCCGAGGCAGCCGAGGCCGCATCCGATTCGCTGCAACGCCGTCCGCAAAGGACATCCCTCCCGTGGTCTATTTCGAGCATAGCATCGCCCGGAAGCGGCGCTCCGGCTCACACCACTGCGTTATAATCCGCTTGTCGGGAGTGGCGCTGCACCTCCGCGCGCCGACGCTCCTCCGCCTGCTGAGCGAATCGCTATGCAACTTCGGATTTGTGTGCTGTGTTTTTTGGGCTGCGCCGCGGCCGTAGTCGGAGTGTTTCACCCACCAGCCCTGGCCGCCGATTCGGCGTCTCCGATGCTGGCGGTGCTGGATCGGTTCGTGGCGCCGGGTGTTCCTGCCACCGGCACAGCGGAAGGATTACCGTCGCGCAACTGGCCGCAGCCGGCATCGGTGCCGGAGCGCCCCGGTAAGGGTCTGGCGCAGCATCCGATGCTCTACGCGGGCGAGGGTTACAACACCATTTTTCTGGTGAATCACGGGCAGGTGGTGTGGACGTATTCGCTGGACGGGAAGGGCGAGATCGACGATATCTGGATGCTTTCGAACGGCAACGTTCTGTTCACCAGTCAGTATCACGTGCAGGAAGTGACGCCTCAGAAGGAGATCGTATGGCACTACGATGCGCCGTCGGGCACCGAGGTACACACCTGCCAGCCGCTGGGCCTCGATAAAGTGATGCTGGTGCGCAATGGCCTTCCTCCGAAGATCATGATACTGAACAAGCGGAACGGTGAAACAGAAGTGGAGCACGATCTGCCGGCGGAGAGTTTCGTCGATACTAAAACGGTGCATGCGCAATTCCGGCGCGCGCGCGTTACCGCGCAGGGCACGTACCTGATCTCGTTTTTACGCCTGAACAAGGTGGTGGAGTACGATCGCGATTTCAACCCGATTTGGGAATACGCCATTTCGAGTCCTTGGGCGGCGGTGCGGTTGCACAACGGCAATACGCTGATCACGGATGAACGCGACAGATTGGTACGCGAGGTGAATCCGAAGGGCACGACGGTGTGGGAGTTGAAACAGGCCGACTTGCCCGCCGATGTTGTGCTGCACAATTTGCAGACGGCCGACCGCCTGGCGAATGGCGACACCGTGATCTTCAGTTCGACCGGCGGCACGAAGCCGAAGGACCGGCCGGACATCATTCAGGCAGTCGAGGTGACGCCCGATAAAAAGGTCGTCTGGGTGCTGCAGGATTGGAAGCATCTCGGTCCCGCCACTACTGCGCAATTTCTGGACGAACCGGCGATGCCGGAAAAGGCCGGCGACCTGCAGCATTGATCGGCCGCGACGCGGCACGGTAGACTGCAAGCGGAGGTTGTATGTCGCTTCGCCCGGTCAAAAGGTTGATTCTTTCGAAGCCCACGATGGAAGGCGCCGGCGTGCATCTGCGGCGCGCGTTTGGTTTCGGCAGCACCTCCGAGTTGGATCCGTTTCTGCTGCTGGACGACTTCCGCAACGACGTTCCAGCGGATTATCTCGCCGGCTTCCCCTGGCATCCGCACCGCGGCATCGAAACCATCACTTACGTGCTGGCGGGCACCGTGGAGCACGGCGACAGCATGGGAAATCATGGCGCGATCGCGGCGGGCGACGTCCAGTGGATGACGGCGGGCAGCGGCATCATCCACCAGGAAATGCCCAAGGGCGACGCGACCGGCCGGATGCACGGGTTCCAGTTGTGGGCCAATTTGCCGTCGGCACTGAAGATGACGGCGCCGCGCTACCAGGAAGTGAAGTCGCCCGACATTCCGGAGATTCAGGATGACGACGGCACCAAGGTGCGTGTAGTGTGCGGCGAGTTTTGGGGAGCGAAAGGACCGGTGGACGGCATCGCCGCAGACCCGATCTACCTGGATGTTTCGGTGCCGCCCGGCAGGCGCAAAACGCTGCCGGTGGAGACCACGCGCCACGCGTTTGCTTATGTGTTCGGCGGCGCGGGCAAGTTCTGCAACGCGTCGGGTCCGTTGGCGGTGCCTACCGAACCGGTCGGCTGGCTGGACACCGCTCCGCCGACCGAGGCGGATAACCGTTCGCTGGTGCTGTTCGATCGCGGCGATGAAGTGAGCGTGCAGGCCGGAGAGGACGGCATCCGGTTTCTGCTCGTCTCCGGAAAGCCTCTGGAAGAGCCGGTGGCATGGTACGGACCGATCGTGATGAATACGCAGGCGGAGTTGCGGCAGGCGTTCCTGGAATTGGAGAAGGGCACTTTCCTCAAGCCGCCGAAGCGCTGAGCCGTGGGGCAGGTTCGGGGTCCGCGCTCAATCCGGTGAATTGATTCCGGACCCCCAGTCTGGAAAGTGGTTCACGGCTGGCTGATCGTAATTTCAACGCGGCGATTGCGTCCTTTCCCTTCGGTGGTGGAGTTGTCGGCCGCCGGATTGTCTTGGCCGTACCCGTTGACAGTCAGGCGATCCGCCGATATTCCGTCGTGAATGAGGTCATTCTTGACCATGTTCGCGCGCGCTTGAGAGAGCCGCATGTTGGCGGCGGCATTGCCGGCGCTGTCAGTGTAGCCGTTCACCGTCACACGGGCATTTTTGCCATTGGCGGCCAGAGCGTTCGCAAAGTCGTTGAGCCGGGCTAGCGAATCGGGCCGCAATCTGGCCGAACCGGTGTCGAAGTACAAATTGACATTCTGCGGCAGGCTGGCGGCGGGGGCCGGGTTGGGAACGACCGGGGCTTCCGGGATGCTCCGATTAGCCGTCCCGCTGTTAGTGGTGGTCGGCGTTTGCACCCGGTGCCCGTGGGAGAACAGCCAGATGAGGCCGGGGACGAGGCAGCACAACAGCACTAACGGCAGCAGCCAGCCCATCGAGGATTTCTCCCGAGTGACCGTCTGGGCGACCACGGGCGAAGCGGCGGCAGCGGCGGTTTGGTGCACGCGAGGCCAGAGCAGGTCGGTAACTCCGGCAGGCAGGACCTCCCGGATGGCAGGAATTTCCCGCTGCAAGAGGTTCCCGAGTCCGCCCATGCTGAGGCCCTGGTCGCGTACGCGCTTTCCGAGGAAGCCCATCACCACGGGCGCCGCCATGGCCAGCAGCGACGATGCCGCGCCGGATGGCAGTCCTGTGCCCGCGCCCAGCGCCTGGGAGACCGCGCCTTCCGAGCTTCCGAAGAGAGTGGAAAGCATGCTCTTGCCTGTGGTGATGAGAGGGGAGTTGGGATCCAGCACGCCCGCGCCGAGATTCGGGCCAGAAAAAGCCCCCGCGCCGGCCGGAACCATATCCAGTAGGCTGCGAAGTAAGCTTGGGTTGTCGGACTTAGTCGCCATTCCTCCCAAAACCGTAGCAATGGCGGATCGCATCCCTCGTGAAACGGTATGCTCGGACTCACCCAACGCCGCCGCGGTGCTGCCGATGCTGCGTTGGTCCATCATACTGAATAAGTCGGTAAGTAGTGACATAAGAATCCTCGCTGTTGGATTACTGTCAGTTACGACCCCCGGGCTATTCATTTCATGAATTGAGATGAACCGTTTGCAAGCTCGGACGGAATTTCACTCAAAAGGCCGGTGATAAATTGAGTCCGCGCAGCAGCGGGATGGGTCAAAATTTATAAGTTGGCTGGGCCGGTTCCGTGTGCCTGGACGGCCGGCGTAGGAGGAGAGATGTTCAGTGTAATCTGGATGTTGTTTATCGGTTTGATCGTAGGTGCTTTTGCTAAACTGATTATGCCTGGCCGCGATCCTGGCGGGATCTTCGTGACCATGATGTTAGGAGTAGCTGGCGCATTATTGGGCAGTCTGATCGGCAGGTTACTGGGTATTTACCAGCCCGGCCAGCGCGCCGGCTTCTTTATGTCGACCCTGGGAGCGATCGTGATCCTGGCAATCTACCGTTTCGCGATCCGCCGCCGCATAGCTGCCTAGGTTGGCGGCGGTGAATCGCGTAGACTTACTCAGCACCGTTGCGAGCCTGGCGTACCTGGTGATGCCGGTCGCCAGGCGAGCGGGGTGAGGTGAAGCCAGAACCTATTGGAAGGTGTTGCAGGAGTTCACCTCGCCCGACTCGAGGCCTCGGCGGAACCACTGCGAACGCTGGGCGGAAGAGCCGTGAGTGAACGACTCGGGACTTACATAGCCTCTCGCCATCTTCTGGATGCGGTCGTCGCCTACTGCAGCTACCGCATCTAACCCCGATTGGATATCGGCCTGATCGATGAGCCTGCGCTGCTCGGTGGTGTGGGCCCAAACGCCAGCCAGGCAATCGGCCTGCAATTCCAGACGTACCGAGAGCGGGTTGGCTTCCGAAGGATCGGCGCGGCGCAATCGCTGCACTTTCTGTTCGATGCCGAGCAGGTTCTGCACGTGATGGCCGAGTTCGTGCGCGATCACATAAGCCTGTCCGAATTCGCCGGGCGCGCCCATGCGATTAGCCAACTCGTCGAAGAAGCCGAGATCCAGGTAGACCTTCTCGTCTTCCGGACAATAGAACGGTCCGGTGGCCGATTGGGCCGTGCCGCATCCCGAAGTGGTGTAGTCGCGGAACAGCACCAGTTTCGCGTGCCGGTAGGGGACGCCCGCTGTCTGCGGCAATAGACGGTCCCAGGTGCGCTGGACATCGTCGAGGACGAACGAAATGAATTGCACTTCCTTTTCTTCGGCCGGATTACTCCCTTCGATTGCGCGATTGGCCGAGCCGTACGGGGATGCATACTGGCCCGTACTGGCGGGTTCCGGTCCGAATACGTGGCGAAAGATAAAGCTGATCACGATCAGCAGCAACAGGCCGCCGATGCCGATGTGGCGTCCGCCAAGTCCGCCGCCGAAAATCGGCCCTCCGCCGAAACCGCCAAAGCCGAAACCGCCGCCGCTCTGGCCGCGGCGATCCTCGATATCGGGACTTTCTCCGCCGGGTGTCCAACGCATCTCGCAACCCTGTTATGCAAGATGAAGGCCAAGCCGGCTGGGCACAAATCGAGGGGCTACGGCGCTCCCGCAACGTCAGCGTTCCGCCGCGCATGGAGAAAGGTGAGCCATTTCTCAATTCCGCGGCCCGTCTTGGCGGACACTTCGAAGACCGGCATGCCGGGACCTACGGCGTGGATGTTGGCGACAGCCTGCCCGCGATCGAACTCGACCGCGCCGGCCAGGTCGATCTTGGTGATCACGGCGACATCCGATGTGTTGAAGATCGTCGGATACTTGAGCGGCTTGTCCTCGCCTTCGGTGACGGAAAGCAGCACAACCCGCAGTTCTTCGCCGAGATCCCATGAGGACGGACAGACCAGGTTGCCGACGTTCTCGATAAACAGAAAGTCGAGATCAACCAGGCTCCAGCCGCGCAGGGCTTCTTCGACCATGGCGGCTTCCAGGTGGCACAGCGTGCCGGTGGTGATCTGCTTCACGTGCGCGCCGCTCCGAGCGAGCCGCACGGCGTCGTTCTCGGTGGCCAGATCGCCG
>Ga0335085_10015636_pt1 | contig 11001 bp, 8 predicted proteins | sample Lox_Sample_45_FD_206712 | JGI IMG/M metagenome (GOLD analysis project Ga0335085, IMG submission 206712) | Soil microbial communities from Loxahatchee National Wildlife Refuge, Florida, United States - Lox_Sample_4.5 | ecosystem: Environmental > Terrestrial > Soil > Wetlands | place: USA: Florida... | reverse complement strand
GATCGTGGGAGCCGGCTCCGCCGGGATCTTGATGTTGGGGGAGCGATCGCGGCCTCCCGCCTCGAGCAGCAGGACGCGCACGGAGGGGTCCTCCGAGAGGCGGTTCGCGAGCACGCACCCTGCGGAGCCGGCTCCCACGATCACGTAGTCGTACATGCCCGTCTCCCGCCCTCGTCAAGCATCCGCGAGCTGTGGGGCCCCGGAGCGCCGTGCGCCGACAGGCGACTCTCCGGCGGGCATGGGCGCGGCGGTGGTGAACTCGTACTCGTTCACGTCGAGCTCGCCCGTCTGGTCTCGATACTCGCGCATGTACCCAGGCCAGTTCGCCACGATCCGCCCGTGCTCGTCGCGGTACCAGGAATCGCACTGCGTCCAGGCTGTTCCACGAAAGCGCGCCTGCACCGCCCGGTCGCTCGCGTCCTGCACCTCGGGCCGCACCGTGATCGCCGCCGCACCGCGCTCGCGCAGGCGTTCGAGTGCCTGGCGGATGTACGCGGCCTGTACCTCCTCGTAGAAGATGATCGAGCCGCCCGAGGTGTTCGTGTTGGGCCCATACATGAGAAACATGTTCGGAAAGCCGCTGACGCAGATGCCCAGGTGCGCGCGCGGGCCGTCCGCCCACGCTTCACCCAGCGTGCGCCCGCGAGCCGTTATCTCCATGGGAGACATGAAGTCCATGGTCTTGAACCCGGTTCCCCAGATGATGCAGTCCGCCTCATGGAGCGCACCGTCTGCACTCCTCAGGCCGCGCTCCTCGATGTGCGCGATCCGCTCGGTGACAAGGTCGACGTTCGAGCGTTCCAGCGCGGGCAGGTAGTGTGAGCTGAACAGGACGCGCTTGCACCCGAAGGTGTAGTTCGGCCAGACCCGGCTGCGGAGCACGGGATCACGCAGCTGGTAGCGCATGAACAGGGCGGATCGTGCCGCGACGATCGGTCCGATCGTCCGCGGGTGACGGATCGCGGCGGTGAGCGTCTCGCCATAGTTGAACACGAACCGCCTGCGAAGGTCCTGTACGCCGGGCATCCGCTCGACAGCGGATTTCACGATCGCCGGGTAGCGCCTGTTGCGTCGCGGCAGGAACCAGTTCCCGGTGCGTTGGAACACGGTCAGCTGCTGCACCTTGGGTGCGATCTCGGGGATGAACTGCACCGCGCTCGCGCCCGTCCCGACGACCGCCACGCGTCGCCCCGCGAGTGGGTATCGATGATCCCAGCGCGAGGAATGGAAGCTGTGTCCGGTGAAGCGCTCCAGACCGTCGAGCGCCGGATATGACGGCCGGTGGAGCTGACCCGTGGCGAGCACGATCGCGTCCGCCTGATAGTGCCCGCCATCCTCCGTCTGCACCTCCCACCGCAGCGAGGCCTCGTCCCAGGAGCAGGAGGTCACGGTCCGCTCGTACTCGATCAACGGCTCGATGCCATGCTCGCGCGCGACGTCGTGGAGATAGTGGTGGATCTCGGCCCGCGGTGAGCACAGGCGCGACCAGTCCCGGCGCTGCGCGAACGAGAACGAATAGAGATGGCTCGGTACGTCACAGGCGGCGCCCGGGTAGTCGTTGTAGTACCAGGTGCCCCCGAGGTCTCGCGCCTTCTCGAGAATCCTGACCTCTCGAAAGCCGCTCCGCGTGAGCTCGATGGCGGCGGCTATCCCGCCGAAACCCGCGCCGATGATGAGCACGGAGCGCGGTCCGGCGGCGGACGGCCTCCCCTGGGCGGTGGTCTCGAGCATGGTTGATCGTGCCTCCTCTTGCATCTCCCATTGTCCACGATTTGCAATTGGGTGAGCCGTGCGCCCGCGGCCCCGCTTGGCAGGCACCCTCGCCGCCCGATTCAAGGGGCGTGGGGGCGGGCGGTCGCGGTCTCGTCAGAGCTGAGGATCGAGTTGACGGAAATACCCTCGCGGCGAGATGTCGTAGTGGTTGTGCGGGAAGTCTTCGCGCGATAGCTTCGCCACGAGCTTTGCGCTTGCGCCCGAAGGATCCGCTCGCGGCAGCCCTTCCACGAGCCGGATGGGGATCCAGCGGCCGGCGAGCACACGGCCACCGGGACCGAGTTCGACGCGAAGGATCGCGCTCTCGGAGAGGATGCCGCCGCCCGCGAGCGTGTGGTAGCCGACGAAGTTCCCGAGCGAGTAGGCGATCAGTCGCCCGTGGTACCGCTGGATGCCGCGAACCACATGCGGGCCGGAGCCGACCACGATCGACGCGCCGGCGTTGATGACCGCGTGTGCGAAGGCTCGGGCGTCACCGCGATTCTCGCCGAGGTAGTACTCGCTGCCCCCCGGAGTGTGGAGCGCGGCGGCGCCCTCGGCGCCGGCGTGGATGATGACCACGACATACGGCGCGGCCTTTCGCGCGCGTCGCACGAGCGACTGAGCCGCGCGAATGTCGAGAAGGTTTGCGTCATATGCGTAGGGCGCGAAGCCGACGAAGGCCACGCGCGCGCCGTCTGTGTGAAGAACCGTGATCTCACCCGGCAACCCGGTGTACGCGACGTGCGCGCGCCTCAGCGCCGCGATCGTCTGCGCGCGTCCCGACCGACCGTAGTCGAGTGAGTGGTTGTTTGCCTGGTTGACGAGCCGGAAGCCAGCCGTTCGGAGTTCTCCCGCGATCGACGGAGGCGCCTGAAAAGCGAAGCAGTCGCCGCTTCCGACGCCACCGCACTTCGAGCCCCCGCCGGTTGAGAGTGTCCCCTCCAGGTTGCCGAGGGTGATGTCCGCGTGGTGCAGGAGGGCCCGCACCGGCGCAAGCGCACGGTCCAAGCCGCCGGGCGGAAGCCCGCGCTGAGTGCTGAGCGCGATGTCCCCCACCCACTCGAGCGTGATCGCCGGGGGCATCACCGCGCGCGGCGGCCGGACTTGGCGGAGGGCCGCTCCCGATGCGAGCACCACCCCGATGCCGGACATGGCGAGCCCCGCGGTGAGCGCCGCAAGTGCCGCCGCCGGGCTCAGTTCCTTCCTCAAGCGTCACCATGATATGCCGCGCCGGTACCCGGTCCGGCGAGGCGCTGATGCGGCGGTGTCAGCTTGCCCCATCGCGGGAGCGCCGGTAGCGCTCGTAGATGACGCGCGAGCCGAACGTCCTGGTCTCGATCAGCTGCAGCCGAACCTCTCCGGTGACCGGGGGCAGAAAGGGCGTGCCGCCGCCGACGAGGACCGGATTGCGGAACATGCGCAGCTCGTCGACGAGGCCCAGCTCGATCGCCGCCGCGGCCAGGCCGGCGCCGCCGATCGAGACGTCCTTGTCGGTCGCCTCGAGCGCCGCCGCGGCCTCCTCGGCCAAAGACATGCCGGCGAGCCGGGCGTTGCCCTGAACGCTGTCGAGCGTGCGGCTGAAGACGACCTTCGGGATGGCGCACCAGACGTCGGCGAACGCGACCCTGAGCTCGGTGTCGCGCATCGAGGGATCCGTCTCCCACGGCAGCATGGTCTCGTAGAGCCGGCGCCCGCACAGATAGCAGCCGAGCTCGCGCACCTGCGCGAGGTGGAAGCGAAACTGCTCCTCGCCAGGGACCGTCCAGCCGAACGCGCCGTCGCGGTCGGCGATGAAGCCGTCCACCGAGACGCTCATCGAGTAGATCAGCATGGCGCGGGGCTCATCGCACCCGGTGACGGGCGATGATCGCGATGTATTGCCGCGTCGAGCCTGACATCGGGCTCTCGTCAGGGAAGGCGGACCGCCGGCACGGGCTGTCCACGCCGTTCCGCCTCAGCCTTCAGGCGCGGGCCAAGACGGCGACCCTTGCGCAGGAAGCCGACGCTGCGCTGCAGCCGGTTGCCGGTCAAGCTCCAATCCGCGAGCGCGCGCTCGACATGCAGACACGGCCCCCCGTCGCCCCGTGCGAAGGTGCCCATGAGCGTGTGGTTCTCCTGGGTGGTGAAGCGCTCGTCGTGACCGTGAACGGTCAGGCACGCCGCACCTTGGGGCAGCTCCGGGGCACCGGCTCCGATCGTCAGCCGCACGTCCGCGCCGTCCATCCCGCCCGTTGCGACCGGGACACAGATCGGGAATCCGTCGTCACCGACGACCGTCAGGTCGGCAAACGGAAGCTCCCGAAGCGCGCGGGCCGCAACGTCCTCCCATCTCCGGGGTGGGTCCAACCAGGGTGGCGGCTGGGTTCCACGCGGCGCAGGGTCGGACTCCGGTAGCGGCAGATCTCGGTCGGCGTGCCAGGACTGCGGCCCGCCGGCCAGTGAGCGATCCGGCCACCAGTGGATGTGCTGGGGGGTCACCTCAACCCAGATGCGGGCGTAGTAGAAGGCGAGTCGCCGTAACAGCGCCTTGGGTTGACCCTCTGCAGCCGCCGGGAGCTTGGCGAGCGAAACGCGCGCGTAACGGTCGGTGTTGGCCTGAAGGTCCGCGTCGCGAACCGCGGCGTGTCCCTGGACGAGCACCACGGGCGCCTCACTCGTCCCAGAACCGATCGGGTCCGCAAACAGCATCGCGACCTTCGGATTGCGCCGCGCGCGTTCTGCCTTGGCCGGATACGTGAGCCCGGTCGACACGTCGAGCGTGCCGAGCGCACCGACGTACGGGGTGGTGGGAACCGTCACCGGTGCCGCGGCACGGGTGAGGCTCGCGTACTCACAGGTGACGGCGCGCTCGAAGACCTCGAGCAGCTCCGTCGGCCAGTCGGCCTCGAACGGTGGCGCCGGACACACACGCAGACCATACCCTCCACCCACAGGGAGGGCGAGCTGGCGCCGACGCGCCGAGCAGCGGCAGCGTCCGTCCCCGGGCGGACGCCGACCGGGAGCTGCCCGGGCGCCTATCTGACGAGGACGCTCGCTGCGGCGGCGGCGCTGTCTGCTGCCGCACGCGCCGCCTCGCCGTCGGTTCGGGCGAGATGGGCCTCGAGTGCTTCGGTAACCGTGGCATCGAGTCGGTGCGGGACGTCGCGATCGATGATGGCAAGGCCCTCTGCGGCCGGGAGGCGTCCGCGATACGGGCGGTCGGCTGTCAATGCCTCGTAGACGTCGGCGACTGCCAGGACCCGCATCGGCAGGTCGAGATCCTCGGCGTCCAGCGCCCGCGGATATCCGCTGCCGTCGAGCCGCTCGTGGTGGTTGGCGGCAAGATCCGCGAGGTCCACAAAACAGGGAGCGCGCTCCAGGATGTGCAGGGTGTGCTCCGGGTGGGCCTGCACAGCTCGAAACTCCTCGTCGGTCAACTTGCCCGGTTTGTCGAGGATGCGATTCGAGATCGCGAGCTTGCCGATGTCGTGCAGGAGCGCGGCACGGCGCAGGACGCAGCGCCCGACAGCATCGAAGCCGAGCATCTCGGATATACCGTCGGCGATCTCGGCCACCCGCTCGGAGTGACGGGCGGTGTAGGGCGACTTGGCGTCGATCACACGCGCGAACGCCTCGGCGATGCGGTCGAGGCGCGCGTCATCGCAGACGAGCGCGAGGTCCGGCGGCTCCCACTTGGAGACGTCCGGGGTCTCGAGTGCGTCCCAGAACTCGCTGTCGCCGCAGAAGCCCAGAAAGGCGTCCACGAGCTCGGGATCGAACCAGCGCCCGCGCCGTCGCTCGGCGACGCTGCGGGCTGCCTGGACTCCTGCGTCGGCGTGGAACACCTCGACGGTTTGGGCCAGGCACATGATGCGAGCGGCGAGCGGGATCTCTTCGCCTCGCAGGCCGTCGGGCATGCCGCGCCCGTCCCAGTGCTCGCTGAGACTCTGGATCGCGGCGGCGGTCTCCTCCGAGAGGAAGAGCATGCGCGCGATCTCCGCCCCGCGGTCGCACCGCGTCGCCATGAACTGGCGTGTGACGGCGTCCGCGTGCCGCAGGCGCCAAAGTGCGGCGGTCCGCCGCGGCAGCCCGGCGCCAACGGCGACCCGGCGGAGCGCCCAGAGATACGACACACGCCGCTTGCTCCAGTCGATCCGCCGCGAGGCAGGCTTGCTGGCGAGGTCGTCAGCGACCAGCAGGGACGCCGTGTCGTGCGCATTTGCGGAGCACCCCACATCCTTCAGGAGCAGGGCGTAGAAGAGGTCGGAGCGCTCGCTCGCACTCAGCTCCAGCTCCTCGGCGAGGCGCATCCCGACCAGGCAGGTGCGGACGGCATGACCAGGCCGCTCTCCCCCGACCATGTCGAGTGCGTAGGAGAGCGCACCGATGACGCCGGACAGCTCGATCCGTTCCATGAATCGAGGATCGGCGATCTGAGGCGACTCGTTGAAGGGGTGAGACGCCACTCGACGAAGGATGAGGCCCCAAAAGGGCGGCCGGGGGGCAGCAGAGAGCCGGTGACGGGATGGCCGACACGCCCCACCTGGCCCGAATGGGGCCGACATGGCCCCCGAGCCCCCTACGCTCCGACACGCAAGTGCACCGCTTCGCCGGCAAAGCACGGGCGCCGAAGAGGCGAGCACATCCTCGAAGCCCGCAGACTCGGCGCGTTCGCGGCGCTGCGCTGACGCGTGCCCGGCGATCAACCTGTCGTCGAAGGAGTGCCGCGCGGCACCCGTTGCGTCATGGAGCTCTCCGCTCCCACCAGGCCTCCAACAGCGATGGCCCACAGCACCGCCGAACCCGCGAGGTGCCAGGGCCAATCGAGGAGGTTCGCGACCAAGAAGGCGACCGCCGCCGGAGCCAGCACGAACGCCTCAGAGCGTCGAGCGCGTACCACTGCGACTCCGACCGCGCCGTAGAGTCCGAGAATCAGCAGGACGCCCGGGACACCGAGCTCGACCCACGCCTCGAGGGGCAGATTGTGGGCGTACTGCACCGGCACGGGCCTTCTGCGTAGCTGCTGGCTGCGGCTGGCGCGGGCGAAGCTCTCCAGCCCATGACCGATGAGCGGCCGCTGCTCTGCGGTCGCCCATGCGGCGGCCCAGATGCCGGTCCGTCCGTGCGCGAATTCGGCCTCGCAGCCGCTCGCGCGCTCGGATGCCGTCGAGGCCGCTGCGGCGGCGGCGCCAATGACCACGACCGCCGCGATCCACCTTCCGCGCCCGGCCCGCTCGCCATACCGTCGTAGGAGCGGCCACACCCCCACAACCGCGACCCCGACCGCCCCCGCGGCGGTCAGCGCGAGGGCGGGATCGTCGCCGAGGTCGCCGCCCAGGCACAGAGCGGTTGCGGCGCCCCCACCTGCGATGAGCGCCGCCGCAATCGCCCCGGCACCGCCGCGGTCGCCCGCTAGCGGAAATGCCGCGACGGCGAGCAGTGCCAGGGCGGCGAGCGCTACCTCGAGACGGCTGCCCGCGACCGCGGCCGTCGTGGCCAAAAGCCAACCCGCGCCGGCGCCGGCCTGGGCCCGCCATCCGCGCGTCTGCACCATCGCCCCCACCGCGCACGGCAGCGCCATTGCACAGGTGAGAGCGAGCGCTGGCGGATACTCGAATGGGCCCGCCGGTCGCCAGGAGCCGCACGCGAAGAGAGCGATTCGGTTGTAGTGGCCAATCGCGCCAACGACGCCACTGGCCGCCGCGGTGACCGCGATGAGAAGCAGGATCAGCGCGATCTCAGCTGGAGCGCGGACCGCTGCCGCCACGCCCACGATTACCGCGAGCGCAGCTAGCACGAGCGCCCAGCGCAGGGCGTCCGAGGGCTCGGCGACGGTCCATGCTGCGCTCAGTGCGCCGAGCGCAGCGAGCGCCACGAGCAGCAGTGAGCACGGGCTCCGCAGCCCGGCTGCGGTCTCGATGGGTCGCGTGCGCAGCGCGAGCCCGAGCGCTACGCCTGCCAGCAGGACAACGGCTCCCCGTCCCGCCTGCGTGTATCCGCCGCGCCAGGCGACGGCCGTCGCCGCCGTCAGCGTCAGCACCAGCAGAATCGTCCGCTTGGAGCTGCGCGGTGTGCTCTCGCTGACGCCGCTCACGTCGGCGACGCCGCCAGTTCAGGCGATGTCTAAGTGGACCACTTCCTCCTGGCGGTCCGGCGACACTTGGCGCGCTGCTTCGGCTTCTTCGTGCCGCACTTGGCGAGTGCCTTCTTGAGTTCGACTTCGGCGTGCAGCTTGCAACTCTGGAGGGCCTCGCCGCCGATGCCCTTGCAGGGCCCGCTGGTCGGTGGGGTGCTCCCTCCGCCGCCGTACGCCGCGGTCTTGACATCGCTGGCCGGGCCGGGACTCGCCGTGGCAGTGACGACCGCGCCGGCGGCGAGCAGGGCGGTCACCGACAGAATTGAAAACCAGCTCATCAATCGCCGCGGCCGTCTCGGGTGCATGCGCCTTACCTTTCTGTCTGGATGTAGGCCACTCTGCTGCGCGTGGCAGCCGACACTATAAGGCCCTGGTAGGCGACCTGCCTAACCCGTCGACGGGGATGCCCGGAAGTCCCGGAGGCTCGGCGACGGACAATCGGTCGCGGCGAGCCACCAGGGCGGCGACCGCGGCGCCGAGAGCACGCCGTGGCTGTGGCCGCACCAGGATCAACTGCTGATGAAGCCCACGCCTGAAATGCGTGGTTTGCCGCTCAGCCTGAAGAGCACCACCTCGCCCTCGCCGTCGCGCTCGAGCCGCCGCTGGGGAAGCTTGAGGTCGACCAACATCTGATGATCGGTCTTTCCTTCCAGGTCGACCGTGGCCAGTAGCTGGAGCTTGCGGGCCCCCAAGGGATACTTGGTAAACGCCAACTCGACGCGACCGCAGTCGTGGCAGCGCTCGGCGACGAGTGCGGCCCTGGCCGGCGCAAAGAACGCCGCGTCACCAATCGGCTGCACGAGAGGATCGTTCCCCAGCACGATGTAGTAGTCGCGCCACGCCTTTGAGTCCCTAACGCGGTGGAACACGTACGGCCCCCAGAACGGCGCGAACGATTCGGGGATCGTGGTACAGGTGGTCTTGCTATTTGACACGTTGCCGACGCTGTCACGCGCGTCGACCTTGGCGCAGACCGTGGTCCCGGTGTATGGCTTGAGCAGCAGCGCGGTCCGCTTTGTGCGAAGGTATTGCCTGACCTGGACCAGGTTTTCGTCGTGCTCACCCTGTCCGGTCGAATCCTCCGGCACAGTGGTGACCGTCACGTCGTAGGACACCGCGCTCGGGTCGCTCTTCCACTGGGCCTGAAGCCGTGTCTCGAGGGTGAACGCCGGCGTCGCCAGTAGTTTCGACAGGGGGTTTGTGAACGTTGGGGCCGAGCCGGGAGCCGGAGTGGTGCCAGGAATCGGCGAGGCGCTGCTCGACTTCGCACGTGGAGCGGCGAAGATTGTCACTTCGGGGCGCTTGGGCGGGGTCAGGTCGCTGGTCCATGAATACACCGCCGGCGTTGGATCTACGTTCCCAGCCGCATCCACGGCACGCACGTGGAACTTGTGAGGGCCCGAGTGAGGTACTGTGACGTAGTCCGGCGACGTGCAAGCTGCGAACGGTGCGCTGTCCAGTGAGCATTCAAAGGTCGCGTTCAGCTCGCTGGAGCTGAACTTGAAAGCCGGATCCGACTTGGCGACTATGTTGCCCGGGTTGGCGAGCGCCGTGTCCGGCGGCGTGGTGTCGACCGTCCACGTGATCGGCTGAGCCTGGGTGTCGACGTTGCCTGCTGGGTCGACCGCCTGGATCAATAGCGTCCGCGTGGCGTCTGCGAGGCCGGTGTAGATGACCGGTGAGGTGCATACCTGCGAAGGGGCGCCATTGAGCGAGCACTGGAACGTGGCCGTGGGATCCGGCGAGTTGAATTCAAAGGTGGAAGTCGTAGAGCTCGAGAGCGCAGGCGGTTGTTTCCTGATGACCGTCTTGGGCGGCGTCAGATCGACCGTCCAGTCGTACTCGACCGGTGGGGGAGCGCCAACGCCAGTCCCGCTGCCCTGTACCGAGAGCTTGTGCGGACCTTCCGAGAGGCCGGAGAAGTCCTGTGGGGAAGTGCAGGTCGCGGCGCTCGCTTCGTCGAGTGAACAGGTGTAGGGCCCCGTCCCGGTCCATTCGAAATGTGCCGAGGTGCTATTGGTCTGCTTCGGCGGGGTTTTTGTGAAGACGACCGACGGGGTTGCCGCATGTGCCGTGGCGATGACCACAGCGAGCACCGCTGCCATCAATCCGGACGCCCACCGACGCACGCCCCCAGTCTGCCACAGGCCCGGGCGCACAGCAAGGGGTCTCCGAGCGGGCATCGAACATCCGTCTACTTTGAGCCACGAGCCAGACGCGCTCAGGTAGCTTGCTAGCGCGGTTGGTAGGCGCTTTGCACACGTTCTGGTCCCGCGTGGAAGACAAGGAGGAACCGATGCCCAACGTGACTACGCAGTCCAAGATGTTCGTTCCCCGGCGCAGGCGGATCGGGGGAGGGGGGACGATGATAGGCATCGTCAACCCGACGACCAACCCGGACCCCGACCCTGTGTTCCATGTCCAGGGCGTCGAGGCGTCGGTACTGGTCCACTATCCGAAACCCGAAAGCCCGGCACAACCTGCGAACTTCGCCTTCTGGAGCATCGTCGGGTCGGCCGACGGCGAGTACACGGTGCGGCCCAAGAACCCAGAGCAGGGGGTCGATGTCAACCTTGATCCAGCCACCGATATGACGGCTACCGCCTGGTACATGTTCGCCGGTGGCGGGAGCAACGGTGGTGCCTCTGAGCTCGAGACAGATGCATTTCTCGTCGACCGGGAAGAATTCGTTGAACCGACACCGATCGAAAGCGTTACGCCCGCTGCTGCATGGGATCCGAGTGACGTACGGGAGTTCGTGTTCACGGCGGAGGCATCAAAGGTCGAGGCGCTCGACAGCGTCGTCGACCCCAGCGAGCATTTCGAACAGTGGTACTCGCTCGAAGGGGAAGCGGCGCCTGGGCCCGGCCGCGGCCTGGTCGTGCCGGAAGGTGATTCGGGCATCGCCATTGCGACCTACCGCGTGCCTCCGCCCACCCACTTCAAACCGCCGCGCGAGCCCGAACTGGTCGGCACGCTTGTCGGCGGCGTCGCCCACGACGGCGAAGGCGGGATCATTGTCGGCGGGCACTACCACCCGATCGGCCCGTGGGATCCGTTCCTCGGCGCGCTTGCCGTTTTCAACGCGGCGAAGGGGCTTCGGTCGGAGGCTCGCGCAGCGGTGCAGATCG
>Ga0335085_10015635_pt1 | contig 11001 bp, 10 predicted proteins | sample Lox_Sample_45_FD_206712 | JGI IMG/M metagenome (GOLD analysis project Ga0335085, IMG submission 206712) | Soil microbial communities from Loxahatchee National Wildlife Refuge, Florida, United States - Lox_Sample_4.5 | ecosystem: Environmental > Terrestrial > Soil > Wetlands | place: USA... | reverse complement strand
GCCGGAATTCGCGGCGATGATCTTGCGCGCCGCCTCCGGCAGGGCATCGAATTTGCTCTTGCCCATGAAGACGACGGCGATCGACGAGCCGATCGGTGCGTCGATGTGATAGGTCGTGACCTCGATCAGCTTGAAGGGCTGGAAGGACGGCCAGCCCGTCACCGTGCCGTCGACCGTGTGCCGCAGCAGCGCCTCATAGACCTGAAACGGCGGCAGCGAGATCGGCGCCCCGCCGAGCCGCGAGATGACGTCGGCGGCGGTCTTCGAGGTCACCATGATCTTGTTGCCGGCGAGCGCCGTCGGCGACGGCAGCGGCTTGAGCATGTGGATCGACGCCTGGCTGATCGTCGAGATCGCCAGCACGCGCACCTGGTCGTATTCCTTGGCGAGCGTGCCTTTCTCGTAGAGCCGCCATAGCGCCGGCGATGAATATTCCGAGATGTTGCCGGCGACATAGGGCAGCGTCACGACCTGGGTGCGCGGGAATTTGCCGGCGACGAGATTGGGCAGCATGAAGCCGATCTGGATCGCATCGCTGAGGACGCGGTCATAGGCCTTGGCGGGATCGGAGATCGCGCTGCCTTCGCGGAAATCGACATGCAGCACGCCTTTGCCGGCGGTGTTGAGCTTCTCGGCGAAAGGCCGGAAGAATTCCTCGCTGACTTCGGAGCCGGCCGGGCTGCCGGTCGCGAAGATGAGGTTGATCTCGTCGGCACGCGCGCTGGCCGCGCTCAGGAACAAGGCGGTTGCGAGGAAGAGGGCGCGGCATTTCATCGCTCAATGTTCCTTGAACATCGCGCGCTCGCGCGCGAGGAAAGCTTCGACTTCGGGCCCGTCATAGGGCACGTCCACCGCCATCTTGTCGTAAGCGGCGACAAACTGCCCGCCGTAAGGCGCGCCGCAGTAATGCGCCGATTTCACTTTTTCCCAAAGCACATAACCTTCGCCATCGACGCAATCGGCGTCCACCGAAGCGGCGACGACGCGGCCGACGATCATCAGCCGCTGCGACCATTCCCTGGTCCACTCGACCGTGCATTCGAAATGCCGCGGACATTCGGCGATGCGCGGCGGCTTGACGATGGTCGAGGGCATGGCGGTCAGGCCCGCCTTGTCGAGCTCGGAAATGCCGGGCGCGAAGGGCAGGCCGACGATGCGCACCTTCTCGAGGCTTGTCCGCTCCCAGCGCGGCAGGTTCACGACGAAATCGCTGCCGGCGAGAATGTTGTTGGCGTTGTCGGCGCCGATATTCGCGGTGAAGGCGATGAACACCGGCTCGTGGTGCACGCGGGTGCAGGTGCCATAGGAGGCGGCATTGACGCGGCCTTGCGCGTCGACGGTCGTGATCATCGCGAGGCTTGAGCTCGGCGCGAACAGCCGGTCCCAGTATTTCGGCGGCTGGTCGAGCTTTTTCGGCGCCGGCATCGGCTTCCCTCCCTGTTGCTCGCGACGTTAAGGCGCCACCCACGCGGAATCAACGCGAAGCCTGGGGCAAGAGCGCCGGCGAAATGGCCGCGTGAAGCCATCGCCGCTTCGTGGTATTGCTAGGGACGCACCGCGAAAAGCGGGCAAAAAAAGGGAGGCGCCCAATGGCGAGTGTTTCGATCACCGGCGAGGAATCTGCAGCTTCCGTCGATGTCGCGCGGCGCAGCGAGATCTTGGCCCGGCTCGAGCGGCTGCCGTTCTCGCGCTTCCATCTGCGGCTCGCCGCGATTCTCGGTGTCGGCACCTTCTTCGACGCGTTCGACGCGCTGACCATCGCCACCGCGCTGGCGGTCGTGTTCACCACGCTGCACATCAATTTCCTCTACGCCGGCGTGCTGATCAGCACCGCCTATGTCGGCCAGTTCGTCGGCGCCTGGGTCTTCGGCTATATCAGTGAGGCCTATGGGCGGAAATTCGCTTTCATCAGCGCGCTGCTGCTCTTCGGCGTGATGAGCGTCGCGACCGCTTTCGCCTGGGATTTCCAGAGCCTCGTCATCTTCCGCGTCATTCAGGGCCTGGGTCTCGGCGGCGAGATTCCGGTCGCGGGCGCGCTGTTCGGCGAATATCTCCGGACCGCCAACCGCGCGCGCATCGGGCTCATCTATCAAAGCCTCTTCATCTGGGGCGCGGCGCTGACGCCGGCGATCGGCGTCGCGATCTTTTCGCTGGTCGGGCAGGATCCGGGCTGGCGCGTGCTCTTCGTTTTGGGCGGCATCCCGGCGCTGGTCGCGATCTATGCCTGCTGGGGCCTGCCGGAATCGGCGCGCTGGCTCGCCGATAAAGGCCGCTACGAGGAAGCCGAGAAACTGGTCGCGCGGATCGAGGCCGAGCCGCGCCGGCAAGCACTGCCGCCGGTGCGCGTGACGCCGCATCCGGCGCCGCGCAAGACGCGCCTGGCGGAGCTTTTCACTGGCCTTTATGCGCGGCGCACGGTCCTGCTCTGGACGCAATGGGCGGCGACGTTCTTCGTCGCTTACGGCAACAGCATCTGGCTGCCGACGCTCTATGTGAAGCTTGGCGGCCTGCCCGTGACCAACGCGCTGTTGCTGACCCTGGTCACCTGGGCCGTGACCTTGACCTCGATGTATCTCCAAGCCTGGCTCCTAGAGAAGGTCGGGCGTCGGCCGCTTTTCATCTTCGGCTTTGCGATGATCGCGCTCGGCGCCGGCGTCGGCGTGGTCGCGGTGCTGTTCTTGCATGCGACCGGCTGGCCGGTGCTCTTTGTTTCGGCGCTGGTCATGGGCATCGGCACCGCGCTGAATTCCTCGGCCTGCGTCAATTACACCGCCGAGCTTTATCCGACGCGCATCCGCGGCTTGGGGATGGCGACCGGCAGCAGCATGAGCCGCCTCGCCAGCATCTTCTCGCCCTTCGCGGTCGGCGCGCTCCTCAATGCCGGTTACGGCATCGAAAGCGTCTTCGCGATGTTCGCCGCGGCCGGGCTGATCGGGCTCGTCGTGATGATCGCGCTCGGTGTCGAGACCAAAGGCCGCACGCTCGAAGAACTATCGCCGTGAAAAGGAGAACTCCGATGATCCGCCGCTTCCTGTCCCTCGTCGCCGGCACCGCCGCTCTGGGCGCGGTGGCGAGCGGCGCCTTCGCCGATGAGCCGCTGCAGCTGCGCTATGGCGATCCCGGCCCGGCCGACGCGTCGATCCACACCGATCTCGTCGCGCCCTGGGCGGCGAAGGTGAACAAGGAGAGCGGCGGCACGCTCGATGTCAAAGTCTTCGTCGGCTATTCGCTGGTCAACATGGTGAACACGCTCGATCGCGTTGCGAACGGCGTCGCCGATTTCGCGTTCTGCATCCTCGGGCCCGTATCCTCGCAATTCCCCAAGACCCTGGTCGCGACCTTGCCCTTCGAGGCGGAGAACGCGCATGAGGCGGGCTTGGCGCTGCAGCGGCTCTACGACCAGGGCATCATCGCCGACGAATGGGGGAAGGTGAAGCCGATTGGCTTCGGGGTCTTCGCCAACGCCTCCTATCACACGATCCCGCCGGTGAAGACGATGGCTGATCTCAAGGGCATGAAAATCAGCGTGCAGGGTCGGCTCGCCAGCGAAACATTGCAAGCGCTCGGCGGCACGCCAATCTCGCTGCCGATCAACGAGGTGTACGAGTCGCTTCAGCGCGGCATGGTAGTCGGCTCGGCGATCGGCTGGCCTGCCACCGTGTCCTTCAAGCTGACCGATCTCGCGCACAACCATGTGATGGCCTCGCTTGGCGGCGAGGCCGCGATCATGATCATGAACAACCAGACCTACGCCAAGCTCTCGGGCAAGGCGAAGCAGGCGATCGATGCGAATATCGAGACGCCCTACACCAACTGGTTCAACAAGGTGATCGACGATACCGAGCGCGACAACATCGCGATCGCGGAGAAGATGGGCAACCAGAATTTCTACAAGCTGCCGCCCGCCGAACTCGCGCAATGGAAGAAGCAGGTCGAGCCGGTGATCGGCGAATGGGTCAAGCGCACGCCCGACGGCGCGCGCGTGCTGGCCGCTTTCCGCAAGGAGATCGCCGCCATCCGCGCTGGGTCGTAGCGACTATCGCGCGGGCTTCACGCGGCGCAGCGTCGCCGGGTCGAATATCTGAATTTCGCTGCCCATGTCGGCGGCGATGACGATGCTCGGGTCGTCGCGCATGATCCAGAAGATCGGCGCGCGGTCGAAATAGATGCCGAGATCGCCGCACGGCGCCGGCGCGTCGCCGCCTTCCTTTTCCGCCTTGTCCCAGGCGGCCTTGGCCGCGCCGGTCGGCTCGTAGGTGAAGACCGCCGCGCCGCGCGCGAATTTCTTGCTGTCGGCATCGTCGAAGGGCACCAGCGCGCAGCTTACGCTTTGCGCACCCGGCGAGGCGGCGCGGATCGCCGGCAGCGCCGCCGTAATCGGCGAATTCGCGGCAATGGTAAAAGCGCGGATCACGGTTTTGCGCGTTTTGCCGTCGGGCCCGTTCGATTCGAGAACGAAGCCGGGCAGGCTGTCATCGGCGAGAAGATGCGCGTCGCCGGCTTTCGGTCCGCAAGCAAGGCTCCAGATCGACAGCCCCGCGCCTTTGACCTCGCCCCATTTGCAGCCGGGGAATGTCTCCATCAATCCGGCCGGCGGTTTCGGCGTCTTGTCGGCGGCGAATGATGGTGGTGCGATGGCGAGGAAGAATGCGGCGATCGCAGCCGCGGCAGCGCGAAGGGGCATGGTTCTCTCAGACGCTAGAGGCGAAGCCTACTTCGCGCCGACGCTGGCTTTTTCGGCGAGCAGCGGGCGGAGGCGCTCGAGCGTGACACTCTCGCGCTCTTTCGGCGGCAGCGTGTCGCTGGCGATGACGAGGCCGGCGGCATCGCGCCCGAACTCGCCGAGCGAGCGCATGTCGCCGATGCCGATATCCGAGCCTTGCGGCACTTTCATCACCAGCGCGTGGCAATAGGTGCGCACCGGGTCCTTGCCGTAGAGCCGCGGCAGCACCGGGTCCTTGCCGTCCTCGACCTCCTTGATGCCGCGCGCGAGGAGGCGGCGGAACAGCACGACGCCGCGATCGGTGGTGCCCAAATGCTCGGCCTGGCGGTTGGCGACAGGACCCTGGCTCGAAATCGCGTCGTAATCGCCGGGCTCGCGCTGGCGCTCGACATAGGGCCGGTCGGCGGTCTGGCCGATGAGGTTGAGCTTGCCGACGCCGATCGTCTCTTCCTTGATGCGGCCGTCGGGATTGGTGATCGAATTGAAGCCGGTGAAGCCGATATAGAGCGAGTTGTGATCGTCGAGCGGCACCGCCCAGCGCGTCAGGAAGGCGGCGATCGAGAAATCCTCTTTCTCGCCGATCATCTGCGGCCCGCCGAGGAATTGCGCGACATTCGGCATGATCATGTCGCTGGCGCGGATGAAGACGTTGTCGTTGATGCGCCGCGTCGCCGAGCAGATGAAGCCCAAGGGCGATTCGACGAATTCGAGCGCCGGCATGATCGCGAAATAGGGCGCGAATTGCGCACCGCTGACGATGACGTGGAGGAACGCGTTGTGGATCGGATCGGCGGCGTTCTCGCTGATCTGCACCCAGTTGCAGGGTAATTCCAGCTTCAGCGGCACGAGGCGATTGCCGTGCGGGTGCGTGAACGTGTCGTAAAGCGGGAATTCCGGCGTCCGCTCCGGCGGGCCCATATAGGCGAAGATCAGCCCCTGATACTCGCGCACCTGATAGGCACCCTGGCAGAAATTCGCCTTGATGCGGCTCGCCTCCGGCTCGGCCGGCGTCTCCAGCACCGTGCCGTCGACATCGAAGAGCCAGCCGTGATAGCAGCAGCGGATGCCGCGCGGCGCCGGGATGCCGAATTCGAGCGAGGTGCCGCGATGGATGCAGTGGCGATGGAGGAGGCCGAGCCGCCCGCTTTGGTCGCGGAAGAGGACCAGGTCTTCGCCGAGCAAACGCACCGCTTTCGGCGTGTCCTTGAGCTCCGACGTCATCAGGAAGGGATGCCAGAAGCGGCGGAGATATTCGCCGCCCGGCGTGCCCGGCCCGACCTGCGTCAGGAAGGAATCATCCGGCTTGGCCGGCCGCTGGTAATAGCCGCTGAAAGGCTGATGGCTGCGCTCCCCTCGACCAAGTTGATCGGGGCCGCCATGCTGATCGGGGCTCATGGCATCTCTCCCTTATGGCGCCATCTTACGCCGGTGCCGCGCATAATCCTATAATCGCCGCCATGGATAATCGGCCCGCCGAATTCATCACCAGCCGCGCCGATGCGGCCCGCGCCGCCCTCGGCAGCGATCTCGTCATCGCTGGCGGCTGGGCCTTCGTGAACAACGTCCTGCCGATCGATCCGGCGAACGATCGCACGCCGCTGCCCGAGCAGGTCGAGGCGCAGACGCGCAAGGTCCTCGCCAATTTCGAGGCGATCATCAAAACCAAGGGGCTTCGCCGCGACCAGGTCGTTGCGGTGCGCATTGCGGTCGCCGATCTGCCGCGTTTCGAGGAGCGGATGGAGACGGTCTATGCCGGCTTCTTCGCGGCGGGCCGCTTGCCGGCGCGCAGCGTCATCGGCGTCGCCAGCCTGCCGCGCGGCGCGCTGATCGCGATGGACTTCACCCTCTATCTCGGCGCCTAGCGCAGGTCGAGCTGCGCGCCGGCGTTCTTCGGCATGCGCGCGAAGACACCGGCGGCGCACAGCGTCGCGAAACCGATCACGAAATAGGCCGGCGTGATGTCGTCCGGCGCGATCGCGTCGTGGCCGTGGAATTCGCGCGCGAGCTGCATGATCAGCGCGACAAGGCCGACGCCGAAGCTCAGCCAGATCTGCTGCGCCATGGAGGAGAAGCTGGTCGCGCGCGCGGTCAGCGCCGGCGGCAGATCGGCATAGGCCAGCGACTGGATGGCGGTGTATTCGACCGAGCGCGACAGGCCGGCGATCCAGAGGATGAGCAGGATCACGAGGTAGGGCGTGCTGGCGCGGAACAGGCCGCAGGCGAAGATATAGGCGGCAGTCAGCAGCGTGTTGTAGATCAGCAGCCGCCTTATGCCGAAGAAGCGCAGCACCGGCCGCACCATCGATTTGATCATGACCGAGCCCGCCGCGGTCGCGAGCGTCGTGAGGCCGGATTGGAACGGCGTGAAGCCGAAGCCGAGCTGCAAGAGTAGCGCCAGCAGGAAGACCTGTGAGGTCGCGCCGATATAGACGAGCGCACCGCCCCAGATCGAGGTCGCGAAAGTGCGCTGGCGCAACAGGCTGAGATCGACGATCGGCGCGTCGCGGCGCCGGGCGTGGAAGATATAGAGGAAGGCGCAACCCAGCCCGACACCGAGCAGCACGGCAACGGCCGAGACCGGGAAAAGCCCGCGCCCCATCGCCTCGAAGCCGAGGATCAGCGCCGCGACCGCGAAGCCGACGAGCACGAAACCGCGCAGATCGAAACGCGGCACGTCGCTCTCGCGCAGATCGGGAATGAAGGCTTTCACCAGGCACACGCCCAGAAGCCCGATCGGCAGGTTGATGAAGAAGATCCATTGCCACGAGAAATAGGTGACGATGAAGCCGCCGACCGACGGGCCGAGGATCGGACCCAAGAGCGCCGGGATCGTGATCCAGTTGATCGCTTGGACGAGCTCGGATTTCGGCACGCTCTTGATGACGATGATGCGCCCGACCGGCGTCATCATCGCGCCGCCGACGCCTTGCAACGTCCGCCATATCACGAGCTCCGCGAGTGAATGCGAGAGTCCGCAGAACAGCGAGCTCAGCGAGAAGATCACGATCGCGATCATGAAGACGCGCTTGCCGCCGAATTTGTCGGAAAGCCACCCGCTCACCGGCACGAACACCGCAAGCGCGAGCAGATAGCAGGTGATCGCGAGGTTGAGGCGCAGCGGATCCTCGCCGAGCGAGCGCGCCATCGCCGGCAACGCCGTCGCGATCACCGACCCGTCGAATTGATGCATGAACTGCGCGCAACCGACGATCAAAGGCACGATGAGGGAAGGACGCGCCATGCTCAGACGAGAATGCGGGGATACCGGAAGCACGAATTTGTCTGCGTATTTCCCCCCTCCCTACCCTCCCCCTCGAGGGGAGAGGGGGTTTTGACATCGTCGCAAATAAACCCCTCCCCCCTTGAGGGGGAGGGTAGGGAGGGGGGTGACGGCGCGCCGCTCGCTCCTCCCGCCTTCGCGGGGCTGACGAATTTATTTTCTCTCACGCTTTGCTGCCGCGATACCAATCGAGGATCTCCTCGCCGGTCCAGAAGGCGACGCCTTTGTGGCCGCGCGCATAGTCGAGGAAGGCTTCGAGATATTTGATCCGATGCGGAACCCCCGAGATGTAGGGGTGGACCGCAAAGCAGAGAATCTTCGCGCGGTGCGCACCCTCGGCATAGAGCCGGTCGAACTGGTCGCGCGCGCGGCTCAAGAACTCGTGCGCGCTGTGATGTTGCACCATCATCATCGGGATGTCGTTGAGCTCGACCGTATAGGGCAAGGTGACGAGCGGCCCGTGTTTCGTTGCAAGCTCGCTCGGCTCGTCGTCATGGACGAAATCGCCGACATATTGCACGCCGGCCTCGGTCAGGAGATCGGGCGTCTCCTCGGTCTCGGTGAGGCCGGGGCCGAGCCAGCCTTTCGGCCGCGCGCCGGTGAAATCGCCCAAGAGCTCGAGGGCGCGGTGGATCATCGCCCGCTGATCCTTCACCTGATGGATCGGCATCTGCACCAGCGAATGCCCCATGAATTCCCAGCGCCGCTCGCGCGCGGCGGCGGCCACGCGCGGATAGATCTCCACGACCTCGGCATTGATCGACAAGGTCGGGCGAATGCTGTGCCGGTCGAAGGCATCGAAGAAGCGCCACACGCCGACGCGCATGCCATATTCGTGCCAGCTCCAATTCGGGATGTCGGGCTGCACGGCGACGCCGGTCGGCGCCGGCAGCACTTGCCGCGCCATCGGCCGCTCGATCTCCCAGACTTCGAGATTGACCACCGGCCAGAGGATGAGCCGCAAGCCGTCGGGCAGGGTGAGCGGCGGCCGGTCGACGATGGCGGAAAATAGCGCACGCTCGCGCGGCTTCATGGCGCATGCCTCCCCATGGGTCTTGCCGGCAGAGTATCGCGCCGGCGCGGGCAGGGCGACCCGGTTACATGCAACGGTGTCCCGCGCCCGCCACAAGGGGGCGCGGGCGCGGCGCGCAATTCACCGCTCAGTAAAGCTCTTCGGGGATGCGCAGCGCGTATTCGGCGTTGAAGGCCTCGGCGTCGGTGCCCGGCGTGGCGCGCGCCGCGAAATGGCCGAGGGTCGGCACGCCCTTCGGGCGCTCGCCGCTCCCGGCACGCCAGAAATCCGATCGGATCAGCGCCTTGGGGCAGTGCTGGAACGCCTGCTCGACCGCGATCACCAGCACCGTGCGCGGCGCTTTGCCGCCGACGGCGAAACGCGCCTTGAGCGCCGGGTCGGTGCTGATCGCGGCGCGGCCGTTGACGCGATAGGTCTCGCCCGCGCCCGGCACGAAGAAGATCAGCCCGATTTGCGGATTGTCGATCAGGTTCTTCATGCCGTCGATGCGGTTGTTGCCCGGACGGTCGGGGATCATCAGCGTCTTGCCGTCCTCCGATACGGTGACGAAGCCGGGCTTGTCGCCTTTCGGCGAGCAATCGAGACCCTGCGCCGTGCCGGTCGCGAGGACGAGGAAAGGCGAGGCGGCGATGAAGGCGCGGCCCAGCTCATTGACGTGATCGAGCTCTTTCCGGATGACGCGCTCGCTCGGCGCGTCGTAGATCGCCGCGAGCTCGGCAAGGCTCGTTACCACATGTCGCTCGATCTGATCCATCGCTCGCTCCCTCCCGCGAAGATTATTTCGGCAGCAGCGGCTTCGCGCGCGCGATCCAGGCATCGAGCCGCGGATCCTCGGCGAAGCTCTTGTCGATGAGATAAAGCCCGACCGCCGGGCAGATCGCGCCGAGCTCGACCAGCACGGGCTTCAAGAGCAGATCGGGCGCGAGGAGATGCGCCGGCCCGGCGCCGAGCATCACGGGAAACGCCGTGATGCCGGCCAGCCCGTCGCTCGGGATCTGATCGAGGAAGAGCTTCAAGAGGCCGGTATAGGTCGCTTTGAAAGTCGGGCTGGCGCAGACGAGCACATTGCAGCGCCGCACCGCCTCGATCGCCTCGTTGACCTTGGCGTTGCCGAATTCGAGCAGCGCCGGACCGAGCTCGATCAGGTCGAGCGTCAGATCGGGCTCGGCGCCGGTCAGTTTCTTCGCCACCAGCACGCCGGCTTCGAGGGTGCGCGATTTCGCTTTCGGGTTTCCGACGATGACCGCGGTTCGCATGGCGGCAGTTTCTCCAACACGATAACCGCCCCATGATCCGGCAGCGGCGACGAAAGGTCCAGCGCCGCGCTCAGCCCCACGGACCTTTCGGCGGCGGCGGCGGGGGATTGCCGGCATCCGAATCCCACGGCCCGTGGCGATAGGGCTCGACCGACGGCACGTCCGGCGCGGCGTGCGGCGGCGGCGGGGCGAAGGGCGTCTCCTGCCCGACCGCGACGCCGCCGAGATTGCGCAGCCGCGCGATGCGATCGGGGATCGGCGGATGCGTCGAGAACAGCCCGCTGAACCACGCGCCTTTCGGCGCCGCGATGCACAGCGCCGAGACCGGCGAATTCGCCGGCGCGACATTGGTGTCGCCGGCCTCCAAGCGCTGCAGCGCGTGGATGAGGCCGGTCGGGTTGCGCGTCAGCTTGGCCGAGCTGGCGTCGGCGAGATATTCGCGCTGGCGCGAGATCGCCATCTGCACCAGCTTCGAGGCGAGCGGCGCGACGATCATGACGACCACGAGAAGCACGACGACGACCAAGGTCAAAGCGATGCGCGCGCCGCCGGCGCCGCCTTCGTCGCGCGATCGGCTCGGGCGATAGCCGTAGCCGCCATAGCCATAGCCGCCCCAGCCGAAGGAATATTGCGCGATGTTGCCGAGGAAATGCGCCAGCAGCACGACGACGCCGGCCATCGCCGCGACCACGGTTGTGTAGCGCACGTC
>Ga0335085_10015634_pt1 | contig 11001 bp, 14 predicted proteins | sample Lox_Sample_45_FD_206712 | JGI IMG/M metagenome (GOLD analysis project Ga0335085, IMG submission 206712) | Soil microbial communities from Loxahatchee National Wildlife Refuge, Florida, United States - Lox_Sample_4.5 | ecosystem: Environmental > Terrestrial > Soil > Wetlands | place: USA... | reverse complement strand
TGGTGCGCAAGGTGCTGGTGGAGTCGCTGCTGATGGCAGCGCTCGGCGGAGTGGCGGGCATTGGGGTGGCGTACGCGGGGACGCGGTTGATTCTCTACCTGGTATTCCGGTATGGCCCGCCGGATCATTATGTGCCGATCGGCGCGGCGCCGTCGTGGGCGGTGCTGCTGTTCACGCTGGGCGCGTCGGTGCTGACGGGTGTGGTGTTTGGGATCGCGCCGGCGTGGATGACATCGCGAACGGATCCGGCGGAGGCGCTGCGGGGGACGGGGCGGACGATCGGGGCGGGACGGTCGTGGGCGCAGAAGGTGCTGGTGGTTGCGCAGATTACGGTGTCGGTGGTGCTGCTGTCGGCTGCGGCGTTGCTGGGCCAGAGCTTGCGGAACCTGGAGCATCAGAACTTCGGGTTCGAGACGAAGGACCGGTACATAGCGTGGATCAATCCGAGCCTCGGCAATTACAAAGCGGTACAGATGGAGCCGCTGTTCCGGCAGATCGACGACCGGCTGATGCAGATTCCGGGGATGCGGATGGTGGCGCCGGCGCTGTACGCACCGATGACGGGAGATAGCTGGAACGAGGGCATTCGTATCGAAGGCAAGCCGGAGCCGGGTCCTAAGGAAGACACGGGGGCGGGGTTCGCCAGGGTGATGCCCGGATTTTTCGAGACCATCGGGGCGAAGATGCTGCTGGGGCGGCCGTTTTCAGAGCGCGATACGAATGCGACGCGCAAAGTGGCGGTGGTCAACCAGGCGTTTGCGAAACGATTTTACAAAGGCCAGAACCCGATCGGGCAGCATTTCGGCCCGGACCGGATGCGGTACTCGTCCATGTTCGAGATTGTGGGAGTGACCAATGACGTGCGGGTGATGACCTGGGGAATGAAGGAGCCGGTGCGGCCAATGTTCTGGTTGCCGGAGACGCAGACGGCGCAGTATGACGATCCGGCGTTCCAAAGCGGCGAGAACGGGTCGCACTTTTTGAACAACATCGTGCTGTGGCGGCCGGGGAACGCGGCGGGAATCGAAGAGGAAGTGCGCAAGGCGCTGGCAAGCATCGATCCGGACCTGGTGCTGTATGGCGTGGATCCGTACAGCAAAGTGGTGAGCTCGGATTTCCAGCAGGAGAACATGATTGCGACATTGACGTCGTTGTTCGGCGGGCTGGGGCTGGTGTTGGCGGCGGTGGGGTTGTACGGCGTGCTGGCGTATTCGGTGGAGCGTCGGACGGGCGAGATCGGCGTGCGCATGGCTCTGGGGGCGGATCGCGGGCGCGTGGTGGGGATGGTGATGGGCGGCGCGTTCGGGCAAGTCGCGGTGGGGTTGGCGCTGGGGCTTCCGGCGGCGGTCGGGGCGGGGAAGTTGATGACCACGCAATTGTACGGCGTGAAGCCGTGGGACCCGGCGATGTTGATCCTGGCGACGGTACTGCTGGGAGCGGCGGCGCTGGTGGCGTCGGTGGTACCGGCGTGGCGCGCGGCGGGCGTGGAGCCGATGGCGGCGCTGCGGTCGGAGTAAAGCGGGGTCAAAAGCGCGCGATCCGGGTGGTTCAAGGCGGCGGTGTTGCCGCAGTGACATCGACGGTGACGCCGGTGATGGTTCGCGCCAAGTGCGAGGCGAGAAACACGGCGGTATCGGCGAGGTCCTCCATCATCGGGAGGCGCATCAGCACGGTGTCGTCTTCCATTCCGCGCACGACGGTTTGCATGGCTTGCGGGCCTCGCGGTCGCGGGGCCGCTGAAAAACTTGCGAATCGGGCGGGGCGCCACCCGCGCGATGGGCACCTGTTTTCCGACGCGGAGTCGCGGAGAGAGCGCGGAGGAGAAACAAAAAAAGCTGAGACGATGGCGTGGGCTCAGGGTCAGCAGGCTTCGTGTGGCTCGAGTTGGGTACGCATGTTGGCCAGGGCGCGGCGGACCCAGGTTTTGATGGTGCCCAGGGGGCGATCGAGGGAGGCGGCGATTTCGGTGTGGGTCATGCCGGCGGTGTAACAGAGGTCGAGGACCAGGCGTTCGTCGGCGGGAAGGCGGGTGAGGGCCTGGCGGACGAAGGCGGAGAGTTCAACGGGTTGGGACTGGGCGGCGTGAGAGCGTGCGGAATCGAGGGAGACGGAGTCGCGGGAGGCGCGGGCGGGAGCGGAGCGGAGGTGATCGAGGGCGCAGTTGCGGGCGACGGCGACGATCCAGGTTTTGAGAGCGCCGCGGGACGGGTCGAAGGACGGGGCGCCGTTCCAGATGCGGAGGAAGGCTTCCTGGGTGAGGTCCTCGGCAATGGAGTGGTTGAGGACCAGGCGGAAGATGATGTGGTACGCGAGGCGGCCGTAGGAGTCGTAGATCGAGGCGAGGGCGCGCGGGTCGCGGGCTTTGAGGCGATCGATGAGGCTGGCGGTTTCCTGTTTGGTTTCGGTAATGCAAGGCATGTGGTGAGTCCCCTTCGGTTAATGCGGAGGGAGGGGCACGAAGGGGCTCACGGGGCAAAAATAATTTGGAAGAGGAAGTACTGTCGCGCAGGTACGGCCGCCAAGGACCGGCGAAGAAGATCAGCGGGAGAGCGCGCGAAAGATCCAGGTCTTGGCGAGAATCCAGTCGCGCTTGACGGTGGAGGGGGAGATGCCGATGACTTCGGCGCTTTCCTCGATGGAGAGGCCACCGAAGAAGCGGAGTTCGACGATGCGGGCCTGCTGCGGGTCGATTTGGGCGAGGCTGGTGAGGGCGTCGTCGAGGGCGACCAACTCGATGTGGCGTTTGGCGGGGATGGCGAGGGCTTCATCGAGGGCGAGGGGCGGCATGGGACCGCCGCGTTTGAGGGCCGCGCGGGAGCGGGCGTGATCGACCAGGATGTTGCGAATGATGGTGGCAGCGACGCCGAAGAAGTGGGCGCGGGACTGCCAGTCGGTGCGGTTCTGATCGACCAGGCGGAGGTAGGCCTCGTGGACGAGGGCGGTGGACTGAAGGGTGGCGTTGGGCTGGTGGCGGCGGGCGAGGCGGGCGGCGATGAGGCGGAGTTCGCTATAGACCAGGGGCATGAGGCGATCGAGGGCAGAACGGTCGCCACCGCGCCACTGGGAGAGCAACTGAGTTACATCGCCGCGATTTTCGTCGGTGGCTTCGGACATGGGCCCGGCCAAGCGCGTCCCAGGTGAGCGCCGGATTTCCCTAGGGTAGCAAAGGGCGGCTGGGGCAGTTACTTGGTATTGGTGCGCTTTTGGACTTCGGGGGCGCCGGCAGGGGCGGGGGTGGGAGAGGATTTCGAAGCGCGGGCGCGGCGTTTGGGTTCGGCGGGTTCGGTGCTGCGTTCGCCGCCTCGTTTTTGAGCTGCCAGGCGTTCCAGGCTGGCGATGGCGAGATCGAGATTTTCCAGCTCCAGCCGCAACTGGGCCAGCACTTTGGAAAGATCCACGGCAACTCCTGTTACATGCCGAGAGCGGTACGAACGGCGTGGAAACGGTTAGACCGCGCGGCTGAAGAGACCGTCGTCGGCCACATCGGAAGATTCCGAATAGGTCTGCAAAGAATCCAGGGATTCCAAAACGCGCTCGAGTAAGCTATCGGTTTGGGAGACGGTGGTCTTCAAGACCTCGATGGAGTGCGCCTGGGTGGTGAGGCGGTCGTCGAGGGAAACCATAGTTTTGGAAAGGAGTTGCTCCATGGCGGCCACAATTTGAGCGGTCGAGGGGACCTCGGCGAGTCTAGCGGAATGTTCTTCGAGGCGCTGTTCGATCTGGCCCAGGCGGGCGGTAGCGGCGGACTCGTGGGCCGCGAGGCGGCTCTCGAGAGCGCCGACGGAACGCTTGATTTCCTGAGCTGTGGCAGAGTCGAAGGAGGCGGCCGGGGAAGCGGCGGCGGCGGAATTATCGGAAGCGGGGGCAGCGGCAGATTCGGGCGATTTGCGCGAGCTGAGAATTCCCGCAGTGACACCCGCCAAGAATAGAACGATTCCGGGGAAGTAATCTGTGGTTCGTTGCATGGGTGTCTTACTTATAATACTTTGCGGACCATGATGCAAGAGGAATGCTTTCCTTTCTAAGAGAACGAAACGTACCAAGTACGGCCACTACTCGCCGATAAGACATAAATGTTGTCATTCTGGCTAGGATAGATCCTCTGGAATAGGAGACTTCTGAATTGGAGCGGGGCTCCGAACCCGAGTTTACTCCCCCGCGGGCAACCGGTACAGGTGATGCGAGCAGTGGAGCCGAGACGACGAACTGGCGGCCTGCTCCTCTCGCGGCGGGGAGTATGACGCCTTTGCCCGGGAGTAGTGTGCCCGCCGGGCCTCCGGGGGAGCAAACCGACATGGAGACCCTGGTGAATCTGCAGAACCGGTTCATCCAGAGGTACTTCCGGCTGCAGCAGATGGAGCGGAAGTTGTTGGCGCGGGCACGCGCGAAGAAGCCGCTGGGGGGGAAGAAGGCGATCGAGCAGATCGAGCTGGAGCGGCAGAGGCTGGGGCGGGATCTGCACACGGGAGTGGGGCAGATGCTGGCGGCCACGCGGCTGCAACTGGAGATTATCGAATCGCAGATGCCGCAACCGCCGGCGGAGGTGAAGAAGGCGCTGGACCGGGTATCGGCACTGGCGAGCCAGGCGCTGGACCAGGTACGGTCGGTATCGCGGCGGCTGCATCCGCCGGAGTGGCAGAGGCTGAGCCTGGCGGAAGCGGTTCGCCAATTGTGGGAGTTGAGCGGGCTGCCGCAGAAGGCGCAGACGACGATTTACATCACACCGGGGCTGCCGGAGCCGGAGTTGGAAGGGAAGATTCTGATCTACCGGGCGGCGCAGGAGGCGCTTTCGAACGTGGCGCGGCACTCGAAGGCGACGATCGTGTCGCTGGCGCTGGTGGCGCGCGGGAAGCGGCTGCAACTGACGGTGCGGGATAACGGCGTGGGGTTCGATGCGCAAGCGATGCTGAACGCGCCGGCGAACCTGGCGAAGGGAATCGGGCTGCGCGCGATTCGGGAGCAGGCAGTAGCGATGGGCGCAGATTTCGGTGTGCGCAGCGGGCCGAATGGCACTACACTGGAGGCATCCGTTCCCATAGGAGAGACTGGGGCGGCGTCTGGCTGAAGGAGCCTGGATGCAGGAATCGCGCCAATCGACAGTTGTGATTGCAGATGACCAAGCCATCGTGCGAGAAGGCTTCGTGGCGTTGTGCGCGGGGTCGGGGATGCAAGTGATTGCGGAGTGCTCGGACGGAGCGGCGGCGCTGCAGGCGATCACGGCGATGCAACCGGATTTCGCTATTTTGGACCTGCATATGCCGGTGATGACGGGTGTGGACGTAGTGCGGCGGCTGCGGGGCCAGGGATGCACGACGAAGCTACTGATCCTGTCGATCAGCCGGGAAGAGAATTGCGTGTTGGAGGCGCTGCGGGCGGGGGCGGACGCTTACCTGCTGAAGGACGGTCCGTTCCGGCATTTATTAGATGCACTCAATTTCATTCGCGACGGCGGAGTTTATGTTTCGCCTCTGCTGAAGGGGGCGGGGTTTTTCGCGAAGCCGGACCGGCCGGCGGAGGATCCGCTGGCGGCGCTGAGTCCGCGGGAGATGGAAGTGTTTTCGTACCTGGTGAGCGGGCTTCGGGCGAAAGACATTGCCGACCGTCTGGAGATCAGCCCCAAGACGGTGGATACTTACCGCGCCAGCCTGATGCGCAAGCTGAACGTCCACGACCTGGTGGGATTGGTGAAGTTTGCGATCGAGCGGAACCTCACGAGCACTTCCGCGCCGCGCTGAAGGGGATGCACGGGGCTTTGGGCTGTTTGGTCTTTTCGTAGTTCTGGAGCGAAGAGATCAACTCGTCCACCGCAGCCTTGCGCATGTAGAGGCGCTCGAGTGCGCGGCGCCGCATATCGTAAACGTCATCGCGCCGGGGGCTAAGTACTACCTCGTGAAGTGGCATCAGTGTATTCCTAGTCCTAGTCAGATATATCCGGGGTAGAAGATACAGCATACCCGCGGAATTCACACAAATCAAGATTTTGTTTGAAGATCCAATAATCTTTTTTTTGCAACAGGAACTATGTCGAATGTTTTGCCGCGGGAGAGGCGGCCTGCGCGCCGAAATATCGTGTTACGATATAATCAAAGTATGCCCGACAGTCACGATCTGAGCGAGGCGGATTATCGTTCGCTGGGGACGTTCCGCTACGAGATTCGGCGCTTCCAACATTTCAGTGAAGAGGCGGCTAAGACGGAAGGGCTGGAGCCGCAACAACATCAAATGCTGCTATCGATCCGGGCGCTGGAGAATGGCGACGGCGGTCCGACCATCGGACAGCTGGCGGAGCACCTGTTTATCCGGCATCACAGCGCGGTGGGGATGATCGACCGGCTGGCAGAGCGCGGACTCGCAGAGCGGGAACGAGGCGAGGAAGACCGGCGCCAAGTACGTGTGCGGCTGACGGACGAAGGGCGGCTGAAGCTGCTCAAGCTGGCTCGAATCCACCGCGAGGAGTTGCGGCAGAGCGGTCCGGGGCTGGTGGAGACACTAAGGCATTTGCTGGAGCTTGGGAAATGACCCGAACTAATACGACTAATACTGCCATAACTTCGGACGAGCTGGGAGACTTCACGACGTCGTGGCGGGTGGTGTTTATCTCCTCGCTCGCGCTGCTGATCGGACTGGTGAGCGCGTATATTGCGTGGGCGCTGCTGCGTCTGATCGGGCTCTTCACGAACCTGTTCTTCTTTCAGCGGTGGTCGACCACGATGGTGTCGCCGGCGGGAAACACGCTGGGGTGGTGGGAAGTAGCGGTGCCTGTGGTGGGGGCGCTGATCATCGGGCTGATGGCGCGGTACGGGTCGGAGCGGATTCGCGGGCACGGGATTCCGGAGGCGATCGAGGCGATTCTGATCAACGGCAGCAAGGTGGAGCCGAAGGTGGCGATCCTGAAGCCGTTGTCGAGCGCGATTTCGATCGGCTCGGGCGGGCCGTTCGGAGCGGAGGGTCCGATTATCATGACGGGCGGCGCGTTCGGGTCGATGATCGCGCAGCTCTTTCATTTGTCGGCGACGGAGCGGAAGACACTGCTGGTGGCGGGCGCGGCGGCGGGGATGTCGGCAACGTTCGCGTCGCCGGTCGCGGCGGTGCTGTTGGCGGTGGAGTTGCTGCTGTTCGAATGGAAGCCGCGGAGCATGATTCCAGTGGCGTTGGCGAGCGTGACGGCCGGCGCGGCGCGGCGCTACATCCTGGGGCTGGGTCCGCTGTTTCCGGTGCCGGCGCACCCGGTATTTATCGGGCCACAAGGGCTAGCGGGCTGCCTGGTGACGGGGCTGCTGGCGGGGGCGCTTTCGGCGCTACTGACGCTGGCGGTGTACGCGGCCGAGGATTTGTTCCGGCTGGTGCCAATCCATTGGATGTGGTGGCCGGCGCTGGGCGGACTGGCGATCGGGCTGGGCGGCCTGGTGTTTCCGCAGGCGCTGGGCGTGGGCTACGACACGATCGGGGCGCTGCTGCAGGGCGACGTGCCGCGGGCGATGATTCTGGGGATCCTGCTGGTGAAGTCGGCGATCTGGGCGATTTCGTTGGGAAGCGGAACGTCGGGAGGTGTGCTGGCGCCGCTGCTGATGATGGGCGGAGCGCTGGGCGGGATCGAGGCGATGTTCCTGCCGCACGAAGGCGTAGGCTTCTGGCCGCTGGTGAGCATGGGGGCGATTCTGGGCGGGACGATGCGGTCGCCGTTCACGGGCGTGATCTTCGCGCTGGAGCTGACGCATGACGTCAACATGCTGGTGCCGCTCTTGCTGGCGGTGACGATGGCGCACGCGTTCACGGTACTGACGCTGAAGCGCTCGATCCTGACGGAGAAGGTGGCGCGGCGCGGGTATCATTTGAGCCGCGAGTACGCAGTGGACCCGCTGGAGATTCTGTTCGCGCGTGAGGTGATGCGCGACAACATTCTGGCGCTGCCCGCTTCGATGACAACGGGGCAACTGAGCGAGATGCTGTCGCAGAACGGGCGGCACGGACAGTTGCTGTATCCGGTGGTGGATGAGGCGCGGCGGCTGGTGGGAGTGATTCCGCGCGGCACTCTGACCAAGATGATGAAGGAACGGCCGGCGCCGGAGCGGACGCTGGGCGAGATCGCCAAGGGAGAGGCGGTGGTGGCATATCCGGACGAGCCTTTGCGCGTGGTGGTGTACCGGATGGCGGAAACCGGCCTGACGCGCTTTCCGGTGGTAGAGCGCGGAGAAGACCGGCGCCTGGCGGGCATGGTGTCGCTGGACGATCTGCTGCGGGCGCGCACACGGACGCTCGAGGAGGAGCGGCGGCGTGAGCGCGTGCTGCGGATCCGGGTGCCGTTCCGGGCGAACAGGGGGCCTGGACTCACCGCGGAGGAACGCAGCGCTCGGGGATAGAGCGGAGAGGGTCGAGAGGGAGAAGACTATTCCCCCTGCGCGACTTCCCGGTGCTCGGCGGCTCCCCGATCAACGGCGGAGCTTGCTAACCCTCAACCTGAACCACAAGCACTCGCAAGTGGCAATAGCCCGCGGGGGGCAGACCGGCCGCGAGTTCGGCCCAACAATCACGCCAGCGGGCTGGTCCTTTGACAACGTCACACTAATTGCCGATGGTGATGCCGTCGGACGATAGGGTGCTGACGATGATGTTCATGGGGTTCAGAGCCGCGCTCTGCGAATTGGCCGAGGAGAACATGGCCAACAGTTGGCTCAGCCGGGACGGAGAGCCGGCGCTGGCGCTGGATGAAGCGCCGGCGGTGCTTGCGGCCGCGGTTTGGGCCGCGCCTTCCAAGCCGTGGTGGTGATGATGGTGATGATATTCGCCGGCGGCTTGGGAACTGTGATGGACAGCCGGCGTGACGGAGGAACCGTTCGACGCGCTGGAGTTTGCGTTAGTGGCGGTTAAGTTGGAAGAGTTAGTCGAGTTAGTCGAGTTAGTCGAGCTGGCGGCGGCGGTATTGCTGGAGTTGGAGCTAGAGTTCCAGTTATAGAAATGATGATGATGGTGGTTGCCGCTCATGGCTTGGGCGAGGTCCGCGATATTGGGGAGTTGGCCGCTGGTGGACGCGGTCTGAAAATCATTCGAGAGAGTGGTGAGCTCCTGGGCTTGGGCGGTGTTGCCATTGGCGAGCGCGGTCTTGGAGGCGGATTGCAAATTGGCGGCGATCTGCTGGGTGACCTGCGCATATTGATTCGGATTATTCTGCTGGAGCTGTTGCATTGTGCTCATGAGTTGCGCGAATGGGGAAAGCTGCGGCGAGCTGTCCTGCGGAATCGCGCTGGAAGACGAAGTGGAGCCGGTGGCGTTGACGCCCGCGGCATTCAGGGTGGACATGGCCACGCGGGTGAGCGACTGGATGTAAGGGTTGGCGATGTTGGAAAGGGCGTTGAGGAACATGCCGCTCTGCTGGCACTTGCGCGGCCAACCCGGAAACCATAGAAAACAAAACGCGGACGGGGGTTTGGGAGCGACGGTTTTATGGCGCGGCGGCAGAATCGTGGCGCGTCGCGTGGTACGCTGGACTTTCTGTCCTCACTCCCGATGCGAAACGTCATTATTATAGGTTCCGGTTGCGCCGGCAACACGGCGGCGATCTATACGGCGCGGGCCAATCTGAAGCCGCTGGTGATCTCGGGTCACGAAGCCGGCGGCCAACTCTCGCTGACTACCCTGGTAGAGAATTTCCCCGGTTTTCCGGAGGGCATCAATGGTCCGGACCTGGTGGAGAACATGAAGAAGCAGGCCGAGAATTTCGGCGCGGACTACATGCACGGGGCGGTGATCGACACGGATCTTTCGACGCGGCCGTTCCGGTTGAACGTGGAAGGCGAGTGGCTGGAAGCGCGCACGCTGATCATCGCGTCGGGGGCATCGGCGCGGTGGCTGGGGCTCGAGTCGGAGCAGCGCCTGATCGGTCGCGGAGTGAGCTCGTGCGCGACCTGCGACGGGTTCTTCTATCGCGGCAAGAAGATCATGGTGGTGGGAGGCGGCGATTCGGCGATGGAGGAGGCCAACTTCCTCTCGCGGTTCGGCAGCGAGGTGACGCTGGTACACCGGCGGGACGAGTTCCGGGCTTCGAAGATCATGCTGGACCGGGCGCGGCGCAATCCGAAGATTCAGTTCGTGACGAACACGGCGGTGGAGCATATTTTCGACGTGTCACAGAACATGGTGACGGGGGTGCGGCTGCGCAATGTGAAGACGGGCGAGATTTGGGAGCGCGACGTGGACGGGTTCTTCGTGGCGATCGGGCATATCCCGAACACGAAGGTGTTCAAGGGGCAGATCGAGACGGACCCGGACGGCTATATTTTGTCGAAGGGCGGCGCGCGGACTAATATTTCGGGCGTGTTTCACGCGGGCGACGTACAGGACCGGGCGTACCGGCAGGCGATCACAGCGTCGGGCGCGGGTTGCATGGCGGCGATTGAAGCGGAGCGATTTCTGGAAGCGGAAGGACACTAGACGATGATCGAGCGCATATTTCCTCCGGGAGCACCGCAGCCGCGGGGTCCCTATTCGCCGGCGGTGCGGGCGGGCGATACGATTTACGTGGCGGGACAGATCCCGATCGACCCGGTGAGCGGCAAGGTGGTCGTGGGGGATGTGAAGTCGGAGACGCGGCAGGTGCTGACGAACATCCAGAACATCCTGGCGGGCTGCGGGGCGACGATGTCGGACGTGGTGCGCTGCGGCGTGTACCTGACGGACGCGGCGGACTTTCAAGCCATGAACGAAGTCTATGCGGAGTTTTTCGGCGAGTCGAAGCCGGCGCGTACGACGATCATCGTAGCGGCGCTGCCGTTGAAGGACGCGAGGGTGGAGATTGACGCGGTAGCGTACAAGCCGAAGTAAGTTGGCTCGGGCTCGTGGCGCGATGCAGTAGCCGCTATGGGGCTGGAGATTTCGGTAGCTTGGCCCGCCTGACTTTCCGGCGGCCCAAATTTCGCGACCGTTCGCAGCGAAGAACTGCGAGGCCGGTACTAATCACTGTCCCACGCTCGCTCGGAAGGACGAACTTGCGCGCGCGGATTTCGC
>Ga0335085_10015633_pt1 | contig 11001 bp, 7 predicted proteins | sample Lox_Sample_45_FD_206712 | JGI IMG/M metagenome (GOLD analysis project Ga0335085, IMG submission 206712) | Soil microbial communities from Loxahatchee National Wildlife Refuge, Florida, United States - Lox_Sample_4.5 | ecosystem: Environmental > Terrestrial > Soil > Wetlands | place: USA: Florida... | reverse complement strand
CAGTAGGCGATGCTTCCCGGATCGTGTCACCGCGGGTAGGGCATAGACATCTGCCGAGCTGAAGGCGGTCTCAACGAGCTTATCGCCCGGCCCAAAGTTATCTTTCAATAGTCGTAGAACCCAAAACCGTGGGTTGGGTTTTCCCGTTTGCCAATCCACCATCGACACGCTCGGATATTGTGTCGGGTAACCAACTAACTGAGACTCTCCGGCTGCAGCAATCCCAAGCTCGGACAAGTGCCCGAAAATATAGGCATATAACGCCCCGGTTAGATGCCAATAGGAACTCGGTATGGGCTTTTCGACGTGGCCAGGTTGTCCCTGATCGGAGTCATTTGCGGAGATCGCGCCAATCTCATTCACCATGGTGCCGGTTTCGGGCGAAAGCCGTTGCCTGATTGCCTCAATATAACGCACCACATTCAGAAAGCCGTCCGCCTGCGCAAAGAATGTATATTGCTCGGTCTCTGGAGTCTCGCTGGCATTTGGAGTGGCGTAAAAATGATAAGAGATGAAGTCCAGGGGCACGCCTGGTTTGTGGTTCTTGTGGTCCAGAAAATACTCGAAAAAACGAGGGCTTTGCGAGGGCGCGCCCAACGCGAGACCAACAAACTTTGTGGTCGGCTCCACTCCGTGCAGCGCCGTGACAATCGCATCGTACAGCCTGGTGTAGGCCTCCGGCGAAGTCTGATGCTCAAAATCGACTTCATTGAGAACTTCCCAGTACGGGATAGAGTAGCGATAGCCAGATTCATGCTTTTTCCCTAGTTCGTCCGTGAATTCGCCCTTCGTATACCAGGCGAGTAAACGGGCATAATAATCGGCCACTTCCCGTCCGCTGGGATCTCTTAATTCGGTTCCTTGCTCATAATTCCACATCACCTGATCAGGATCGGCCGGATACGTAACGGGCTTCTCCGTTTTGTACATCCATTGCGGAATCGTGCTGAAGTTCAGAACAGCCGGGTGACCCTTTGTGGCTTCAAGGAAGTCCATCGTCATGGGATCGATGACGGAAAAATCCCATGAAGTTTTGCCGTTGTCAGGCGGATCGAGTTCCGCGACAGCCAGCCTGGGGTAGGGCAGCCAAGGAACGTAGCGGACAAAATCCGCGTGTAGTTCATTCAGGGCTCGAAACGCGTTGTCATGAACGGGAGTTCCGCGGCGCAGGGGAGGGTTCACGACCACCTGCAGCGTGGCGGTGGTTTTCGAAACACGCACAGTGTTGTTCCAATTCACCGATAGCTTCGATGAATCAGAATCTTGCGGATACGCGAAAGAAGAAATCAGTAAGGACAGAAACAAGCAGGTGCACAACCTGCCGCAACATTTAACGTTCGGAATATTTCCTCCACCGGCCAAGTTTGGCGTTCGTGATAATGTTTTGCCAAGACTATAGTCCGCCGCCGCCCTCTTTTCAATGTGCGGATTCTCTGCAACGCGGAGTTTGTGTGCTATAAATCGCATCGTTGACCCATTTACTCACCTCCCTGGAGATGGGCATGCACCGTAATCGTGACAGTGATTTCACCATTGGACTGTTTGGCATCGGTCTGGAAGCCTACTGGCCACAATTCCCAGGATTGCACGAAAGGCTAAATGGCTACTTGACGCGAATCGAGGAGATTGTCGGGCAACGGGATGTCAAAGTTGTGAATCTCGGATTGATTGATACACCGGAAAAAGCCTTTGCTGCCGGACATGGATTCCGCTGCGCCGACGTGGATTTGATCTTCCTTTATGTCACCACCTACGCGCTTTCCTCCACGGTATTACCAGTGGTCAGACGCGCAAAAGCGCCGGTGGTACTTTTGAATGTGACGCCGGGCGCGGCCATCGACTACGAATCGTTCAACAAGATGGGGGATCGTACGAAAATGACCGGCGAGTGGTTAGCCCACTGCCAGGCGTGCGCTGTGCCAGAGATCGCGAATGTGTTTAAACGTTGCCAGATTCCTTTTTTCCAGGTGGCCGGCATGCTGGAAAACGATGCGCTAGTCCCTCAAGAAATTGCCGAGTGGATTGATGCGGCTCGCGTAGCACATCGTATGGAGCACAACCGCCTCGGTGTCATGGGTCATTATTACAACGGCATGCTCGACGTCTATTCAGACCTAACGCAACAATGCGCGGTTTTTGGCGGACACATTGAGATTGTCGAGATAGACGAACTATCCGCCCTGCGTCGCGATGTCTCGAAAGAAGAGGTGCGGTCTCGCTTGCAGGACTTCCGCGACAATTTCGATGTGCAACCGGACTGTCCACAGGTAGAACTGGAGCGTGCAGCACGCACCTCGGTCGCTCTCGATCGCCTGGTCGAGATTCACGATCTCGGCTCGCTAGCGTATTACTACCGAGGTGTCGGCAATGCGGAAAACGACGACACCGTCACGTCTCTTATCCTGGGTACCAGCTTGCTTACGGGGCGAGGAGTGCCCGTGGCCGGTGAGTGCGAAATAAAAAATGCCCAAGCCATGAAGATCATGGACAGTTTTGGAGTTGGCGGTTCTTTCACGGAATATTACGCGGTTGATTTTGCGGACGACGTGATCCTGATGGGACATGACGGGCCTGGGCACATTGCGATCGCGCAGGGAAAAACGAAAGTCCGTCAATTGGGTGTTTATCATGGCAAAGTCGGCCGCGGTCTCTCTGTGGAAATGACCGTTAAACATGGTCCCGTCACTTTGCTATCGGTCGTTCAAACAGCCGATGGAAAACTGAAACTGCTTGTGGCCGAAGCCATCTCGGAACCGGGCCCAACTTTGGAAATTGGCAACACCAACAGCCGCTACCGCTTCGCCATGGGCGCCAGAGCCTTCATGAACGCCTGGAATGCCGAAGGACCCGCGCATCATTGCGCGGTCGGTGTGGGCCATATTTCGAGCAAGTTGCGCAAGCTTGCCCAGCTCTTAGGGATGGACTGCACCATCATTGGAAGTTGATCACATGCAGCGCGTGGTGTTCCGGTCCTTGCGAGCCAGCCGAGGGCACGCGCCGGCGGTGGCGCTACACGTGGCGGAGACCTCGTTTCATGAGCTGCAATGAGGGATAGCGATATCCAGGCTCGAGCCGAGGCCGGAACAGCGGTCTTAAGCGCGAGGTCAATCGCCCGTGTCGCGAATTCACTGGAATTGTCGCGCAGTTGCAATGAATACTGTACGCATACTAGGAATTGAAATTCATGTGGGGTGATCGGTTGTGTTGAGGCAAGGCGGCTCAATGTTTGTAGATCTCGGCACCGGCGAGCTTCACGGGGAAGCGATCCAGTGCGTAACCCGGACAATCAAGGATATGAAAGGTAGCTACCGCGACGAAGCAGCACGGCAGAGTTTGGCTCCGGAGACGATCATTTATCGCGTGCAAGCGTTTCATCCCGTGAGCGAGAACAGCGAAGGCGGTTTGTTTTGGGGAACAACATTTATTGAGCCGGGTATGATCGGTGATGAATATTTTATGACCAAGGGCCACCATCATGCGAAGCGCTCGCGCAGTGAGTTTTACCTCACCTTGGCTGGGAGCGGAGCCTTGATCCTGATGGACGAAAAACGCAAGACCGTTTTTGAGAAGATGAGTGCAGGCACCCTTCACTACGTTCCAAGCCACACTGCGCACCGTGTTGCGAACACCGGTGACGCTCTCCTGACGGTTCTGGCCTGCTGGCCGAGCGATTCGGGCCATGACTACGAAGCCATTGCCGGCCAGGGCTTCAGCGCACGTTTGCGCAATGTGGGAGGGATTCCGGTCCTCGTGGAGGAGCTGTGAAAGCGCTCGCCGTTGACCTGGGCGGAAGTCATGCCACGTGCGCTTTAGTCGAAAACACAGACGTCCTTGCATCGCGGACTGTCCCGGCGGATGGGGCGGCCGGGCTCAAATCGCTTTTGCCGCTGCTGGCCGAGACCCTGAACGGGATTCGCAGGGAGGAGGGCCACTGCGGCGTGGCCGGTGTGGTCTTCAGCTTTTGTGGCATTGTGGATTACTCTCGTGGGCGGATCCTTTCGACCAACGCCAAGTTCGATGATGCGCCCAGCTTAGATCTTGTAGCTTGGTGCCGCGAGCAACTCGGTCTCCCGCTGAAAATGGAAAATGATGCACGCCTGGCGCTGCTTGGCGAATGGTACGCCGGGGCGGCGCGGGGTTGCGCTGATGTTGTCATGATCACGTTGGGTACAGGCATCGGGGGTTCCGCCATGTCTGAGGGTCGATTGTTGCGGGGGAAGCACTCGCAGGCAGGCTGCCTTGGTGGACATCTCCCGGTGGATTTCGAGGGTCGCCTGTGTAGTTGCGGGGCGGTAGGGTGCGCGGAGGCCGAGGCATCCAGCGTGTCGCTGCCTGAGGTGTGTCGCTCTCATCCGAAATTCTCGACCAGTGCACTTGCTGGTGAAACGGCAATCACGTTCGAAAAGTTATTTCGGGCTCTGGCGGAAGGCGACCGCCTGGCTCAAGACGTCGCGGAGCGGTGCCTCAGAGTTTGGGCCGCCGTGACGGTAGGCCTGATTCACGCGCATGATCCCGAGCTCGTGATTGTGGGGGGCGGCGTAATGAAAAGCGCGGCGCAAATTCTCCCGTTCCTGCAAGCTTACGTCGAGAAACATGCGTGGACCCCGTGGGGAAAAGTCAAAGTGGCAAGCGCGGCACTGGGAAACAACGCGGCGCTGCTGGGAGCGATTCCACTGCTTAATGGTTTGGCCGATCGATGAGCACACCAACCACTTACGATAAGCAGGCGACGATTCCTATCAGTTCGACCGCGGACGATTGTGCAGCCGGATGGGAGAGCGTGCTCGATCGGTTGTTGGCTGAGGCACCAAGAGTCCTGTGCGTGGAGTGCTATCCGGGAGTGCACGTAGAGGGATTGGAGCGTCGGGTAAAGGAAGCGTTCGAACCTGCTCATGTTGTCCGCTCCAGCGAAATTCTGAAATCACCCGAGGAAGTCGAGAGAATGCTGTCGCCATTCTTGACGGACGATCCCGTCTTCGGGCGCATGAATGGTTTGAGGATCGACGATTTCATGGACGCGGGCAAGCTGGCGGCTGCCCGTGATTGGATCAGCAAGGCCGAAGGCCGCGTCTTGGTGATTGGCACGGGAGCCACGTTGTTGGTTTCCTCAGTCGACGTGCTGGTGTATGCGGACCTGGCGCGGTGGGAAATTCAGCAACGGCAGCGGCGAAACGAACTCTCGAATTTTGGAGCAGCCAATCGTCACGAGAAGGCTTCTCTGCAATACAAGCGCGCTTATTTTGTCGACTGGCGAGCCGCTGACCGCTTGAAAAAGGAAGTCTTTCCAAAGATCGATTTTCTTCTGGATACGAATGAGCCACGGTGCCCAAAGCTGGTTTCCGGGCAGGTGATTCGTCAGGCTCTTCGAACCATCTCCTCGCGTCCGTTCCGTGTTGTTCCTTTTTTCGATCCGGGCCCATGGGGTGGGGAATGGATGCGCAGAGTGTGCGACTTGCCGCTAGAAGCTCCAAATTATGCATGGTGCTTCGATTGCGTTCCGGAGGAGAACAGTTTGCGGTTGGGCTTCGGAGCAGTTTCTCTCGAAATTCCTGCATTAGATCTGGTTTTCTTTGAGCCAAGACGGCTGCTCGGTGAAGCGGTACACGGGCGATTCGGTACGGAGTTCCCGATCCGCTTTGATTTTCTGGACACTATGGGTGGCGGTAACCTTTCACTGCAAGTGCATCCCCTGACGGAATATATCCAGAATGAATTCGGCATGCATTACACGCAAGATGAGAGCTACTACCTGCTCGACGCGAAAGACGGCGCCGGAGTTTTCCTTGGGCTTCGCGAGGGAGTGAATCCGCACGAAATGTTGGAGGCGCTTGGGCGAGCCCAGCAAGGAAAGGGTTCATTTCTGGCGGAGCGCTTTGTGAATCTTTGGCCGGCAAAGAAGCACGACCATTTTCTTATCCCGGCCGGGACCGTGCACTGTTCAGGAAAGAACAGCATGGTGTTGGAGATCAGCGCCACGCCCTATATTTTCACATTCAAACTGTGGGACTGGGATCGCTTGGGACTTGACGGGACGCCTCGGTCCATCCACCTGGAGCATGGCCGCCAAAATATTCAGTGGGACCGCACCACAGAATGGGTTCGGCAAAACCTGATGAATCGGGTGGAGCGAACAGCGGAAGGGAACGGGTGGGTCGAGGAGCGCACCGGTCTTCATGAACGGGAATTCATCGAGACTCGCCGCCACTGGTTCACAGGAGCTGTGCCTCACGACACGAAAAATGGGGTGAACGTTCTAAATCTGGTTGAGGGACCGGAAGTGGTAGTCGAAAGTCCCGACGGGAGCTTCGCGCCATTTGTAGTGCATTATGCGGAGACTTTCATCGTCCCCGCCGCTGTGGGCCGTTATACCATTCGTCCAACAGGAGCGGGGCGTTGCGCGACGATAAAAGCGTATGTCAGGACAAATCCATGACTTTTGATCCCCGACTGAACATTCGCACTTGCGAAAATGCTTTGGGGTTCGAATTGGGGGCGGATGTATTTGGGCCTGAGCCGGAGTATCGCCGCCTGGACTCGATTCGAAACAGTCTGCAGGATCCGCAATGTGACGGTCCCGATCCTGTGTATGCCATTGTGATGGACGTGGGAAAAGAGGGACATCGCGAAGAATTGCGCAAAAGAATGTTGCTGTTTGGAGTCGTCACATACGCCGCAGGGCGACTCGGTAAGGAACCGGTGCGCAGCCAGGGGCATATTCACCGTGTGGCGGCTCATAGCGGATGGTCGCCGCCGGAAATCTACGAAATTTGGGCTGGCCGAGCGATCGTTTATATGCAGGAGTCCGCCGCCGACGATCCCGGCCGGTGTTTTGCGGTGACAGCTGAGCCCGGACAGATTGTTGTGGTGCCGCCAGGCTGGGCCCACGCTACGGTGAGCGCGTCACCGGATGTTCCGCTCACCTTCGGAGCTTGGTGCGACCGCGATTACGGTTTCGAATACGAACAAGTGCGCGCGCATCGCGGACTGGCCTGGTACGCCTGCTTCGACGATCATGGTCGACTCGCCTGGCACAGGAATACATCCTACATTCCGACAGAACTCAGCTTGGGCGCGGCTCGTGACTATCAGGAACTGGGGCTGCAGAAAGACTCACCTATTTACGCCCAGTTCGAAAAGGATCCCGAGACCGTGCAATGGGTTTCTGAGCCAGCACGCTTCGCTGAGCTGTGGCCAGACTTCACGCCATGCCGCGTGGACCTAGCGCATGATTGAAAACACCTCTGGTCCACCTGCTGCCGTTCCTGCTGCGCCTCGCGCCACCCTCATTCTTATGGCCAGCGTTGCTGCGTTGGGTGGCCTATTGTTTGGCTATGACACCAGCGTCATTTCCGGCGCCATGCTGTTCCTGCGGACGGATTTTCATCTCACAGACGTGCAACTGGAATTTGCCGTTGGCGTAGCGCTGGCAGGGGCTTTAGTGGGGGCTGCGGTGGCCGGCTACTGCGCGGATCGTTGGGGGCGACGGGTTGCTTTGCTAGCGACTGCAGTTGGTTTTGGAGTATTCGCGGTGCTCAGCGGGCTGGCCACGGGACTGGTGACATTTTCGGTCGCGCGCTTCTTTGTAGGGATCTGCATCGGGATGGCGTCATTAGTGACGCCCCTCTTTCTTGCGGAAATGTCGCCAGCGAACATCCGCGGTGCATTGGTTTCCCTTAATCAACTCGCGATTACTGTGGGCATCGCAGTCGCCTACTTCGTCGACTACGAACTCGCCGCCTCTCAGAACTGGCGCTGGATGTTCATGACCGCAGTTTTCCCCGCTCTCATTCTCATTGCCGGCATGATCTTTTTACCGGAAAGCCCGCGATGGCTGGCGCGCGCGGGATATCGCGAGCGTGCTTTGCAAGGCTTCCGCCGGCTCGGCCGTGGTGCGGAGGCCGTGGAGGAACTTGAAGACGTGGAACGAGTTCTCTCCGAAGAGCAAGAAGGTTTTGGGATTCTGCTTCGGCCAGGCTTTCGCATGGCACTGCTTGTGGGCATCGGGTTAGCGATCTTCCAGCAAATCACAGGCGTCAATACCATCATTTACTACTCGCCGGAGATTCTGCGCATGGCTGGGTATCCTTCTGCGCAAGCGGCGATCATCGCCGCTGGAATCATTGGCGTGGTAAATGTCCTGATCACCATTGTTTCGATAGTTTTGGTGGATCGCCTTGGCCGCCGGTTTTTGCTTCTCGTGGGAACCGCCGGTATGACCGTGGCGTTGGCCCTTGTCGGGCTGGCGTTCCAAAGACACATGAACGGAAGATCGGTTTTTTATGCGGTCATCGCGTACATTGTGTTCTTCGGTATCGGCCTTGGTCCGGTGGTGTGGCTCCTGATTGCGGAAATTTACCCGACGAAAATCCGCGGGAAAGCCATGTCGCTGGCCACCCTCACGGTTTGGGGAGCGAACTGGATTGTGGCGAGCACGTTCCTCTCGCTCATACACGGCGTAGGATTCACAGGCACGTTTTGGATTTATGCCATGATCTGTTTGTTAGCATTTCTCTTTTGCCTCGCGTTTGTACCGGAAACCAAGAACAAATCGTTGGAAGACATCGAACGCCGCTGGCGACAGCTGGGTGGAGACCGGTAAAGAAAGGGCCGCTCGGCCATGGATCGGCGGAAGTAGGTTTAGGGCTAGTTTGTTTTCAGAATCGTAGGCGCGATCAGCTTAGCAAGACCAGTTTGATGGGATAGCTCTGATTGGACCACCATTGCGGAACATAGAGAGCTCCCGTGGAATCAACGTACACGTCGTGTGGATGGTTGAATGTGTAGTTGAAGACTTGAAGGGGTTGTAGTTTTCCATCGGCGTATTGTGGAGATTCCCCACCCACGACGGAGACCACGCGGTTGCTTCCATCAAGAATCAGAATCATTCCGTTGAGGCTGGCAATGGCGATGTGATCCTTGAATCGGCCGTTTCCGGACGCGCTAAACGGAGCGACGTTGCTCGGCTGTGCACTGGGCACCGGCACGACCTTGAGCAATTCTCCTGACAGGGAAAACCACTTCAACGATTCATTGCCGCGGTCGCACACCAATAAGGATGGTTTCCCGGAGCGCGTGTCAATCCAGACGGAATGGGGCGTATTGAGATTGGCAGGGGCATCGCCCGTACCGCCGAAACTGGAAATGTAGCGGCCTTCGGGATCCATATGGTGGACGAAGCTTGAACCGTATCCATCGCTGATGAAGAAATCTCCGTCCGGCATGACGGCAGAGTTAGTCGGATGATATCTCTTTAGGTCTGGATATTTGGCGGCTAGCGCCTCGGGGCCTGTGCGGCGCAACTCCTTGCCATCGGGCGTGCAGACGGACACGCATTGAACATCATGATCGGTAATCCAATAACGGTCTTCGCCGCGATGATCTTCGATATCGAATCCGTGAGCGGCGGGGAACCGCTTCTCCCAGGCCTGGAGTAGCTTCCCGGTTTTGTCGTAGGCAATAAGATTGTTGTGCGTGTCATTGGTGAGCAGAACGATCCGGCCGTTCCGGTCTTCCGCAATGCCATGACAATCCTTCACAGGATAGTGGGCACGATCCAGCATCCCCCAGTGACGATAGGCCCGGTATTGGAACGGGGGTTGTCCGAGGACTTCGCCATCGCAAGCTTCATTCGCTTTTTGTGAATCCGCTGCGTGGAGTGCCGAGGCCGTCCTGTCCAGGGTAAACAGGCTAGCGATGGCAACGGTGGTGGTTGTGCCGCGGAGGAGCGAGCGACGAGAAAACACGGAGCGCTTGGACATGGTTATTGGCCCTTTCCTGGTATCTCGGTTACTTCAAAAGACGATTTCATTTTTTAACGCATCGGGCACTGGCGCGTCAGATGAAATTTTGGTCTCTTGAACGTAAAGGTGGTGAAGCTTGGGGAGGCTTGCGATGGTCGGCAGCGAGCCGGCGGTTATAGCGGTGTCGAAAAGGTTTAATGATTCCAATTGAGAGAGCGGGGTAAACGCCTTGACGGCAGCGTCGGTGATCTTTGTGTGCATTAGCCGCAAGGAGCGCAAGCGCGTCATGCTGGCGATGCCGCCCGAAGAGCGATCGGTGATGGCGGTGGCAGAGAAATCCGCCGTCACAATTTGCTGGCTGATGGGAGCAAGCGCCGCCAATTCCTCGTCTCCAAAGCTCGCGCCCAGCAACGACGCATTAATGACCAGATCAGCCGAGCTACGCGACTCGTAATCTAGCGCGGAAGGGAACCGTTGCTGCAATTTCGCCACTAGCGGAGCCAGGCCCGCCCTCTGTTTGGCGACGGCTACCGGATCAATCTCCTGAAAATTCACTTCCGCTACGGGGCCTGCGGTCACAGAATCGTCCGGCGAGTCTTTTACGGCTTCTGCCAGTTGCGTGCCGGAAGCGCCATTGGAGATCCAAAGTTCGATCCGCTTTATTTCTGCCGGGGAGAGAGGTGGCTTGTGCTCGGCGGGCATAAAGTCATCGTCGTTCGGAGGGAGCGTGACACGATGGAAAAGTTCGCTGCTTCGCGGATTGCCCATCTTGATGACGGGGCCATCTTTGGCGCCGCGCATGACGGCTTCATAACTGTCGAGCCGCAGCTTCGCTTTGTGTTTAGACTCGCCGTGGCACGCAATGCAATGCTGCGAGAAGATCGGCTGAATGCGGGCGCCATAAAACGTGGCGGGTCCGCCATTCGGCGAGCTTGAAGAAATACTCGCAAACGCCTGCAGGCCCAGCAGCGTGCGCAGTTGCTGCGGCATATGCTCGGTTAGATGATTCTGGCCTTGTGACAACTGGCCACCGCGATAACCGGTGAACATTACCAATGGGACCGTTGCAATCAGGACGATCGCGTACGAAAGATTTGGGCGCGCTCCACTGCTCCTCGCGCGCAACAGCCAACAGATCCAGGCAGCCGCAGCGACCGACACTCCACCCCACATGTGCTGCGTAACCAATGAGCCGGAGTAACTGCCACTTCGCGCGAGGCACCATCCGAGTCCGACAGCGGTGATCGCGCCGCAGATCGCG
>Ga0335085_10015632_pt1 | contig 11001 bp, 10 predicted proteins | sample Lox_Sample_45_FD_206712 | JGI IMG/M metagenome (GOLD analysis project Ga0335085, IMG submission 206712) | Soil microbial communities from Loxahatchee National Wildlife Refuge, Florida, United States - Lox_Sample_4.5 | ecosystem: Environmental > Terrestrial > Soil > Wetlands | place: USA... | reverse complement strand
TCAAATTCCCCAGTTTCCCACTGCATGCGAAATGTGGAGATAGACTTCCCGTGATCGTTCCAAATGACATAATCCAATCCGCCAAGCTGGAGGCCAAGGAGGACCGGCGGCATGAACGGAGGGCACTCTCGGCCAGACCACAAGTCGTGCAGAACCTTTTTTATTCGGAGAAAACGGCGCCCATCCATGCTTTCCAGATCTTGTTCCGCCGCATCGTAGAAATTATCGGGGAAAAATTCCGGCCACCGTTTTCGGAAAAACCGGACGTCAGCGGCTGTATCTCCCAGGTTGACATACTCCGTGAGCGCGCGGAGCAACTCGCGGGATTCTCTGCCTGCTAGAGGACTCGCCCATCGGATTTTGCTAGCGTACTTGCTCATGTTGACCTTCTAGCACTTTGCTGCCTATCCTAGAGCAAGCAGTTTTGTGATGTCAAGCAGGAAATGGGCGAAGTTCGAAATTCATGATCAGGAGTTAGCAGCAATGGCAGATACCTTACGAGGAATAGGCGATGTCGCCAGGCTTTTCGGAGTGAGCCATTTCACCATCCGCCGGCTGATTGATGGCGGGCATATCCATGCGGTGAACATCGGCACGCGTTGGCTAATCCCGAACGCCGAAATCGAACGGATAATTGCCACGGGTGCCGGCATTCCCCGCAGGCGCAAACGCCACGCTACCACCGCGCCTGCAGAGCGCCCGGCGTCGGCCTCGGACCACGGCAAGTGAACCCTATTCGGATCGCCTCGCGTGCGTCCCTTGGAGCACCGCTTTTGGGGTGCCGCGGCATGGGGACAGGCGCTGCTTCGCAGCGGCGGCAAGGGGGCCCGAAAGAACAGGACCCTGACACCCCACCCCTCACGAGGGTGCTGCCGGGTACCGGCGGTCCCCGCCAGTACCTCCACAGGATGAAGGACTTACAAGCATCAAGTACCGGCCAGTATTTGCCGTCTTCGTAAGGGCCCTTCAGTGATTTCAATAACTTAGGGGCGACGGATTGCCACATCGTACTGTGATGCACACGGAATAAATCAGCCAGCGTGACAGCAGAGTCGTGCTTAGCGCTCGGTCACTTGTTTGGTATAAACAGCGATCGCTCGCGGAAGGGTGCCTCGCCCGGCTTGTGGATTCCGTGAATGGTCCTAATGCATCTGCCGCGAACCCCTTCCATGTTGTCCGAGACGCACGCTATGAAGTAGAGCGTGATTAAGCTGTTCACCGAAGATCACAACACTACGTGGTTCGGCACATCCGGGTGCGGGTCCTGCGTTGGCTTCGACGGCAGCCGGTCTTCGCTTGCACGCCCAGCCATCATCATCAATCCTTCCAATGTCGTTTCTTTCGTGAGCATGAATTCGAGGACGTTAACGTTGTTGAAAGCGCACGTTTCGAACACAGTCGCCAGAATAAGGTATTCCTGCAATGTACGCTCTGTAAAACGACCATCAGCGTCCCTGCGGTATTTGGCGAAGCGCTTAATGGCGTGCTCGGCATTATTATTGTTCCATGGCACACTATCGTGCTCCAAGAACGTGAACATTTTTTCACCGCTCTTCTGAAACCGCTTTTGGTATTTGCAGGCAAGTTCCGAAGAGAAGTTTCTTGAAGCCACAGAATCAAGGAATTGACGGGCATCCCGCTCGTGTTTGCGCAGGTGGCGGCGTTTGAGGCCGTGACGGTCTATCGTCTGGATGATTGTGCGCAGCAGGGTTCCGAATTGTTGAGCGATGTTTTTTAGTTCTGCATCTAACGGGTTCCTCAGCACGTCGTCATCGATGTCGCGCACTAGATGCAGAAGGCACTTTTGTTGCTTGCAGCGCAGAGAATCGTAGGCTGAGTAGAAATCGGAAATCAAAATACCCGAGAATTGACTGAGCATTTCTTGGAGGAAGGATCCCTCTCGAGACGGCTTATAGAAGTAATACACCATGTCCATCGTGGCGATGACCCAGACGTACCCTCTGCGGTCCCGAAGCTTGACTGAAGTTTCATCGATGTGAATGATCGGGCTAGCTAAGACATCTTGGAGAATTTCTGCACAAAGGGTATTGTAGCGGGTCGCGATGTGGGTTTTTGCCTTGTAGACAACGTCGTGAGGAAACACGAGGCCGAACACATCCTCTACGCTCCTCCATACTCGGCCCAAGTTCGAGCCGCAAGTAATGTTGAAATAGAGACACCAGCTCAGCAGCCCGTTACCGTACTTCTGGGGTTGCGGCAGTCTTTCCTCGGAACTGAACTGGTGCTTGCATCTGGAGCAGCAATACCGCCAAGAAACAAACCTTGTAATCCACCGTTTGATTCCACCCTTGAAGAACTTCAGGTCAATCAGATCGTGAGTCAGTTGTTTGCGTTTCTCGATCTTTTTACTATCGCACTGAGGGCATCGGTAGCTTTCGACCAACTCCACTCTATTCACGCGGCGTGAAAGTCGCCTGAATTTCCGATGTCTCTTGTTAACGACCTTGAAATGAGGGTGCGTCCGCACGTAGACTTTCTCGCGTTGGTAATCGAAGTAGGCACATTGGGCAACCTTCTTGAGATCCTCTAAAGCGTATTCTCTGGGCCTGAACATGTCCCAGTGCGGCCGGTCCTTAATCAAATCGTCGGTATGAGCGGTCTTGGGGGAAATCTGAGAAATCGGGGCACCGGAGGAATCCGCCGCAGCCAAATTCCTAATGAATTCGACGATCCGTTTCAAGGTGTAACAGTCGTCCTTGTTGTATTGAAGCAGTTGTGCCTTGGTGTCAGTGGCTTTGCTCGATTCCCAACTCTTTCGCCAGGCGACGCTTTGCAGTCCTGTGGTGCATTCACGTGCGCGCTCGAAGCCCAGAAAACGGCCGATGTCTTTGAGGCTGTTCGAATAGGTTGGGAAGTAGACGTGGGGATGAATTACCGACAGCACGTTGGTTGATCGCTCGAGGAGGACGCCGATCTTTGGTTGAAGGTGCTCTGGCAATTGCTCCTTCATCCGTAGCAAGGCGACTCGTTCGTACTTCCCGTAATGAAAAACCTGAACGTCAGGGAAGCCGCGAATCGCTTCAAGGAACTGCACGAAGATGCTAGGCTCGTCTGATTCCAAGTCCGCCCAGAAGGAGTGGAAGGTCTCGGTTTGGCCCGAGGCAACTAGAACTCCGATAAGGTAATAAGATTCCTTATCGGGCAGCCCTTCGATATCTAAATACACCTGGGTCTCCGAGCCGGGAAGTTGGGGGTGTCCGTGGACATAAACGGTATTTTCGCGAATCGCCAGAGCCTGCAGGGCCGAGTAACGAGGCCGCGCTGGGTTCTTTGCCCATTTTGGTGATTTGCGAGGGCGGAAAGTGTAGGAGAGTTGCTTGACGGTGAAGATTCCCTTGCTGCGGTGGCGCGCGCGTTCCTTCTCCGTCATTCCGGATAACAGGCTCAGTTCGTCCGTCTCGATCGCCTTTTGCCTGCACCGGCTTTGAAACTCGCACTCCGCGCAATGGCGGTTAAGAACAAGGTCTGGCGGCAAACTGCTGGAGAGCAGTACATCAATCTCTTGGGTTAGTTTCTTGATCTGAGTAGCGAGAGCGCCCGTCTTCACCTCCAGCTTAAGAGTTTCGTCTCCATGGACAATCTTGCCAAGCCCGACTTCGCGCCCCAAACTCTCCGACAACACGAGGGCATCAAATGCTAGGAGGAGCCGGTCATCCGCGGTGAGCTTGTCCGTGTAGGTGAATCGAATAGGGACAAACTGGGTGAGCTCTCGCCGGTTCTGCGATGCCGCGCGTTCCGCGGCGTGAATAGTCGATTCTAGACGGTCCGTCCCCACGGTCAGATCTATTGCGAGTGTCCATTTGGCGAACTTCAGCTTTTCGCCAGCGGGCGGGCTGATGACGCATTCACCCGGAGTGGCTGCTGCCGTTAGCCGCTGGCTCGCTTCGCTGCGGTAATCCGCAATCTGTGTCCGCACCCAATCCGCGTAAGTGTTCCCCGGCGCCGTCTCACCGAGCGCCAGGAGAAAGCATTTGGTTGGACACTTAAGGTAGGCTTCGAACAGTTCTGGAGTGATTTTCATGGGTGCAGACTAACAGCTCCCGTGTTTGGGTGCCAGGCGGAAAACGGATGGAAGAGGCCATTCGCCAATAAGGGTCTCCTCTTAGCCGCGTACAGCCTATCCTTTTCACCGCCGCCGCTTCCTGGCAGGACATTGCCTTGTTACGAGAGCGACCAATATCAGGCGGCAGGGGGAGAAGGCTTAATCCCGAAGCGGGGCCTGCCACCTGGACGTATATTCTCTGCATGTCTCCTTTGTGAAGCAGTTTGCCAGAGCTTTCTATCTTCGGAATGTCGGGTGGCGTTCAAACCGAGGGGAGTTGTCAATCTACGAACCGACTCGAAGAATCTGTGGTAGGCTTTATTTGTCCGAAATATGTATATATGTTTCGGACGGAGCCCGGATTCCATGAATCCAGTTCAGAAAGCGGAGGCACGCGACAGTAAGCGGCAGCAAATCCATCGCGGTCCGTCCCTTGACCTCAAAATCCGTATCCTTCCGCGGATGCGCGAAGTCGCAGCTAGAGTCTGGACTCCCACTGATTTTCTCGACCTCGGCTCCCGTGCTGCCATCGACAAGGCTCTCCAGCGGCTGGTCATGTCCAAGGACATTCGCCGCATCGACCGCGGCCTGTATGACGTACCAGGCATCAACAAGCTCACAGGAAAGCCAACCAATCCCGATTACACCGCCGTGATCGATGCGGTTGGCCGCCGAGACCAAGCACGGCTCCTCGTAGACGGTTTGACTGCCGCCAATCAACTGGGGTTAACGAACGCTGTCCCGGCGCGGGTCACCGTCCATACTGACGCCCGAATCCGACCCATCCAGCTTGGCAATATGACCATCACCTTCAAGCTTACAGCCCCGAGCCGTTTATATTGGGCCGGTAGACCTGCGACGCGTATCGTGCAGGCGCTTCACTGGCTCCGCGATCTGCTGACATCGGACAAGGATTCCATTCTGAGTCGTCTGAAGGCTATCCTTAATGATCCGACCCAGGGGCCTGCAATTCGCGACGACCTCCGCGAGGGACTGCACACGTTACCCCAATGGATGCGTGAGCTAGTCAGCGATCTAATAAGCCAGACAACGGGGACTGCGGGTAATTCCTCCACAAAGACTATTCCGCCTAATGAACTCCCCAAGTCTGCAGAAATTAATGGCGGTCGGCCCAGGAGAAACCAAGCATGAATCCGGGGTTCGTCAAAATCCTCAGAGCGCCTGCCGCCGAGCGGCGTGATCTGTTCCTGGGTAAAGCGCACAGGCTTGGCACGCCCGAGGAAAACATCGAGAAGGACTTCTGGGTTTGCTGGATTCTTGACGCTCTTTTCAATGGCCTCGATAAGGGCGGGCCACGCCTGCTTTTCAAAGGAGGCACATCACTTTCCAAGGCGTTTGGTCTAATCTCCAGGTTCTCCGAGGATATCGATATCACGGTTTTCCGAGACGACCTCGGCCAGTCGGCATCAATCGCCGAACTTGAAGCGCACAGTGGAAAAAAGAGACGAGCCCGACTCGACGCGATCAAGCGTGCCTGCCAGGAATTTATTCAAGGAAATCTCTATGCGATGCTGTCCAAGCTTGTGGCGCAAACCATGGCCGACGCGCACATCGATGCTGCCCAGGGGCGTCTCATGCTTGACGAAGAGGATCCCGATCGCCAGAGTATTTTGTTTTGGTATCCCAGCGTTGCCGCTCGCCAGGAGGGCTATATCCGACCGGCGGTAAAGATCGAGGCCGGGGCGAAGTCAGCGCTGGAGCCTCACGAGGCAGTAACGATCCACCCGTTCATCGCAGGTGAGATTCCAGAACGGGCGCTCGCCGTTCTCAATGTCACCACTGGGGTCCCGGAACGCAGCTTTTGGGACAAGGTTGTGATGCTGCATGGACTCCGCCGCTGGTACGAAAAGCGAGGTGTTCTTCGGCATCAAGGACAGCGCGTTTCCCGCCATTACTACGACATTCACTCTATGATGCAGTCGGGAAAGATCGAAAGCACACTGTCCGATTTTGACTTGGCCCGCGACTGTGTCCGTCATGCGAAAATGTTCTTTGGGAGCCCCGACCTCGACTTGGAAACGGCACATCCGGGTAGCTTTGCGTTGTCTCCAAACGAAGGGATGGTTGGTGATTTGCGGCGAGACTACGAGCGAATGGCCGGAATGATCATCGGCGCGGCGCCGGCGTTCGAGAGTGTAATGGAGTCGGTTCGTACTCTCGAAGATCGGCTCAATGGCAAGGGCTGACGATTGCCATGCCATTAGAACCGATCAGTAGCCAGTAGCCCTTCGACTCGGGGCAGCAAGTTAGCTTCCCGTGCCCTATTTCCAGGCTCTTTCGAATCATACAGTTGACAAGCGCACACGCGCGTCAACGGGCGTGCACGACGCGGCGACAAGGGCTTGGGACGAAACGAGTTGACAGGTGTGAACGCGTGTTCACGGGCGTGAACCCAACATGGGGTGACGTGTCAGGGTCCGGTTCTTTCGGACCCCCATATCGCCGCTGCGAAGCAGCGATTTCCGGCCTTGCGCATACTGGCCACCACTCGTAGGTGGCCGCCGACCGACACAATTGCTTGTTAGAACTGCCGCCAATGCGCTCAGGATGCCCCAGAATCGACGAGGAGGGGTCGGCAAAGCCCAAGCCTGCACGAATCGCCCCGGAACGAAAATAGAGGCCTCCTCGCGATTTTGTGACGTGGTCTGTGACGTAACTGCTCAGATAAGCCCAAGATTTTGGCAATATGCGGGATTTGCAGAGGGAATTTAGCGCGTGCACACAACCAGCATAAATACTGGATAGAATGCAATTCCTACGATTCGTTGCTGTTATCCACTTTAGAACTCCGGAGCAACAGGTCGGGGGTTCGAATCCCTCCAGGCGTACCAGCTAACTCCTTTGGTTCCAAGTTCTCCTCTCCCTCCATATCCATCCTAAAGGCCGTTTCTGTAACAAAACTGTACCAAAACTGCCTAGTTTGGCCTCGCTGTACCAGAACTCCTTTCGTGTTCATTGGCCTGACGGTCCAATCTTTCGAGAGCTTCTCGCATCATATTGAGCTTGGCCTGGCTATACCGCTTGAAGACGCAGGCATCGCCTTGCCTGAGCATTAATGTAACGAAATGATCTGCTACTCCTCCCGCGCTGAGCCTCGTCGCGAACGTGTGGCGAAGCTCGTACAATGAGAAGTAGGCCACGCCAGCACGCCGCAGCGTCGTGCGCCAAACCTTTTTCACGTTGCCAAGGTAGGACTTGGTGCCGCGTGCTGTAAGGCGGGGAAATAAGTATTCGGAGCTCGCTGCTTCCGCCACTTGCTCCTTGAAGGCTTTGTGCGCGAGCTCCGTCATGGGCATTTCGCCAATACCGTTGTCTGTCTTTGACTCCGAAATGTGCACCAGCCTGTTTTCGAGATCAACCTGAGATTTGAGCATAGGGAGGAGCTCTTTGTATGGCCGAAGCCCCATCTCTGTCATGATCACGATGACATGCCTCAGGTAACTCGGTGCAACAAGTTCAATTCGTTGTTGTTCGCTTGAAGTCATGTAGTGCGGTCTGCGAGTCGAATGCTTAACGGAAACAGGGAATTCAAACCGCGCAGCATGGGTTGACGTGCAGCTTTCTCTGTCGTACGGCCAGATTCAGCATATTCCTAAGAACACGATATTCCTGATGAACAGTGGCGGGTTTGATCTTTCCCCGCCGGATCAGCCCCAATTTGGTGTGTGTCCTCCTTCCTTCCGTCAGGCGGTTTCCAATGTAATTTTCGACGGCTTCCGGCGTTATCTCTGAAAGACGCAGAGCCCCGAAAATTGGACGGAGCAGGTTCACTGCGTTCGTATTTTGGTGGTGCGTGCTTTGCGAACGATATGGCGGATTAGAACGCCTTTCCAGAAACCAATCCGCCCACTCACTAAATGTCAGATTCTTGCTAGAAAGGATGGCGGGTAGCCTGCCCTCGTCACGAGCGGTCAATCGCTCCCGAAGAAAACGTTCCGCTTCTTCGCGGTCCGCAGTCCCTGAGGATTCCTTGATTTTCTGCCCGTCGCGTGCCCGGTAACTTACCCACCAGAACGCTGATTCCTTGCGGGGGTACACAATGCCCCCGGTGTTGCGTGGTCTAGCCATAGATTCCTCCATTTACAAAGAACTGGCGCCGCCACTTCTCGAGTTCAGACAAGCTGAACCGGATTGCGCGACCCATCATTCGGAAATGGGGAATCTGCTTTCGCTCAACGTAAGCATACACCAGCGAGGGGCTGACACCAAGAAACCGCGCAGCCGTCTTCACATCGACCGGGACTTCGAGGCCATGAATCTCGCGCTGGTCGAACGGCTGGTGGACAGATGAATTTTCCTGGCTGGCGTTCATGATGATGACTCCTCTAGAATTCAAATAACTAATGGAACCTTAGGGGCAATCGACTGTTCCACATGGGCTGTCCGCGTAGGTTCTGAACGAAGCCCGTGAAAGGATAGTCAGCCCACTGTTCCTGGTGCTTCGAATCAGACTATCAAAAGGGAGTTCAGATCGGTTGAGTCGCTCTGTGCATAGCGATGCAGAGGCCGTCAAGCACCCCATTATTACAGCAGTGCGGCATCCGCCGGTTCGCCCTCCGAACAATATACGCCGATGACTTCAATGCCGACCTTCTCAAGCAAAGGGTTGGCGATGATGAGTTCCATGATTGCACTCTCAACATCGGCAATGTATTCCTCAGGGGGAATTTCCCTGAGGACTTCGCTTCCATCACAGATCGGCTCGAAAGCATAGCCGGTGCTTCCGTATTGGTCCCTCGCCAAGTGGACTGCTTCCTCTGCAATTGAGCCGTCCACGACAACCTCAATTTCAACCCTAAACATCCTTTTCATTATTATTTCCTTTCTGTGCCAGACCAGACTTCTTGGTTCGATTCGTCAAACCGAACACATTTGTGTTAGCTAATGGCAAGGTTTAGTGTGAGGAGGTGACCCGCTGTTGTGACTGAGGGACTCATAATCCCTAGGTCGGGAGTTCGATCCTCCCCCCGCTACCAATGCCTCTAGTTGGTGAACTGTAACAAAACTCCCTCGTTACTCATTAGTGAACTCTCGCCCGGCTTTGCTCCGGCGGTCTGCAAGCGTTCTGTGCCTTCCTGCCGACAGAACTCGCGATATTTGGGGACAATTGACCGGGTGCCGAAACGCACGTGGAAGTGTGGCGAGGACTGATTCATTTTCACCAATTGCTCACTAACAAATTCCCTCCGGAATCATCGGTAAACACACCTTGTGACAAGGCAAGACGTACTTCTCCCGTAACGCGATTGGCACAGTGGACAGATTGGTGGTGATAAGGAGATTTCAACAGTTATCCGTGGACGACTTCGGTAAACACTACTCCGCCAATCGCGGATGCCCACCGGTGACGCGTGGGCGTGCGGCTATTCCCGCTCATCGGCCGCCGTCAGAATAGCCGGTCGACTGCCATGGTCAGTTCGCGCCCGTGCGCAGCCCGTTCCTGAACGACGATTCTGCCGTCACGATAGAGGACCTGGCTCACTCCGGCAAAATCGCGTGGCACTTTCAGCAGAAAGGCAGTGTAAACGCGCGTAGCGCTTTCTCCCGCGTCCAGATAGGCAAAGGTAGGCCTGCCGAAGATCTGCGGTTTACCCAGCAAGACCTTAAAGGGTTGATGAAAACCGGTGGTTCCGAATTCGAGCCCCCGCGCGAACGGTCTGCCATTTTGCACGTGGCGCCAGATATTGACCCAGGGATAGTCTGCCGTCCGGAAGATGTATCCGAACAGCAGTTCCTGCGAGGCATTGGTGGCGGCCACCCACCCCACATCGCCGTCGATAACGAAAGAGGTCACATTGGGGTCCGGATCTGTGATCAGGTGGCGCAAATCCACGGGCTTGCCGTCCTTAATGGCCTGCGGCCAATGGATGGCCAATCGTTCTGGATCCGGCAACGGACTTGACTGCATGAATCCTTCCCCCCCATTCGAATCGACGACGGTGGTCTCATCCAAGAAGGGCGGGCCAATGGTGGCGTGTTGGACCATGTTGTACGCGCGGCCCAGCTTGTTGCGGTTGGTGACGGTCTCGGACACAGTGAAAACCGTTGCCGATTCCGACAGTCCGACGGTGCGTCGCACCTCCAGCCCCGCCAGCGGCAGGGTCGCTTCCATGGTGGCCACAATCCGTCCGGCGACGCCTTCAGTCGCGCCGAGTTGCCTCCATTCGACGCGCGCCGCTTCGCCATGGAACGGCATTCCATTGCGCAGTTCCGCGTCGGAAGGAGCGCCCCAGCGGTCCAGGCACAGGAAGTGTGCCATCGGGCGAATGGGCTTGTTTTCGTCCCCGGGCGCAACCCAATGAAGTGGGTTGATGCCGCCGGCAAGATGGAAGTCCACGATGGATCCACCGCCGAGGTCGATCATTACGGCGGCAGTCGGACTTTCCAGCCGGAGCGTCGGCCGGCTATTGGGGGGTTGCTGGGCGAACGCCCCCGCGAGCACGAAGAGGAAAATCAGGCGCGATGATCTCATGGTAGGTATCATAGGACAACCAACCTACCTTGTGCCGGTTCTGAACGCAATGGCCGAGTGGGACTGACCATCGATAAACACGATGGAGAGGATGCAATCCAAAGGAATCAAATCCTGTGCATCGATGTTCAATAAGCAACGCCGTCCGCGCCACCGCCACCCATGCCTCTTGCAAGACGTTCAGTAACCCCGTGCCGACAAACCACGATGGGTCGGGCAGTAGTTTCCTGCCGGCAAGGCCGGCCTCCCCACGCTCGCGTTTGGCCATGCTCGCTTCTTCAACAGAACCCGTTCACGGCGATGCCGATACCGGAAGTCTGTTGGTGGGAAGGGGATTTCAGTAATCAGCGGCGGACCGTGGCGGCGTGAGGCCGATCACAGCACCAGGCATACTCCTTGCGTACAGTACGCTTGCAGGCCCAGAAAATCGAGGAAGAAAGCGGCC
>Ga0335085_10015630_pt1 | contig 11002 bp, 10 predicted proteins | sample Lox_Sample_45_FD_206712 | JGI IMG/M metagenome (GOLD analysis project Ga0335085, IMG submission 206712) | Soil microbial communities from Loxahatchee National Wildlife Refuge, Florida, United States - Lox_Sample_4.5 | ecosystem: Environmental > Terrestrial > Soil > Wetlands | place: USA... | reverse complement strand
AAATCCGACGTGAACAATGACATAGTCGCCCACCTTCGCCTCCGGCACCCAGGCGACGCAGACGCGCTGCCGGACGCCGCCGAAGTCCGCCTTCGCCATCGGCGGATCAACCGTGCGATCAATCTCGATCACTTTCCCGGGCACGGCGAGGCACATTGATGAACTGTTCCTCTCTCAGCAGACAGGGGCAAGAGTCAAGCAGCAAGGGTCAAGATGATCTTCCATGTTTTTCCCTGCCCCCTGCCCCTTGTCCCTTGACCCTTCTCCGGTTTCTTCCCATTGCCACATACAACTGCCCCAACGCCAGACCGCCGTCATTCGGCGGGATCCGATGCGGCCAGAAGGGACGAGACCCCTCGTCATGGAGCCGCCGGATCGTCCCCTCGAGCAGCACGCGATTCTGAAAACAGCCTCCGGATAAGACCACACGGTCCTGCCCGACCCGACCGGCGACCGCCACGATCATCTCCGCCAACGTGTTGTGGAATGTGGCCGAGATCATGCCGATCGCAACACCATTTTTTATGTCGTCAAGAATGGCCAGCACCATCGGTGCCCAGTCGATGACCATCACCCCCTCATCGAGACCCGCTCCTTCGGCTCTTTCTCGCCCCCGTCGAGGGGGAGAGGATGGCTGAACAGCGGCACTGCGATCCTTAAAACAAAATGGGTAGGTCTCATCCGTTCGTTCTCCCTCGGCCGCAAACTCCAGCGCCATGGCCGCCTGGCCGTCGAAGCTGGCGCGCTGACACAGGTCGAGAAGCGAAGCGACCGCGTCGAACAGCCGTCCGACGCTGGAGGTCCCGGGCGCGTGGACGCCGCGGGCCAGCAGGTGCCGAAGCACCGGTCGCTCCGTTGCGGTCATGGTGCGCACGCAGGCCAGCTCATCATGATCGAAGAGCGCCCCGCCCCACACTTCCCAGAGCAGTCCGATGGCTGATCGCCTGGGTTCACGAACGGCCCTCTCTCCGCCGGGCAGCCGGAAGCGGCGGAAGGTCGCCACGCGCTCGAAGCCCGCCTCATCGGCCAGCAGAAACTCCCCGCCCCAGACCGTGCCGTCGGGACCCCACCCCGTGCCGTCCCACGCCACGCCGAGCACCAGGCCGCGCAATCGGTGCTCGGCCATGCAGGCGGCGATATGCGCATGGTGATGCTGCACGGCAACCACGGGCAGGCCGGAGGCTTCGGCCTCCAGCGTGGAGCGATAATCGGGATGCTGATCGCAGACCGCCTGCGCGGGCCGCAGCCGATGGATCGACGGCAGCTCCTCCACCGTCCGCCGGAAGAGGGCGCAGCCCTCCGCCGAGCCGAGATCGCCCAGATGCTGGCTGAGCACGGCGCGCCCGCCGATTGAGAGGGCCACCGTGTTTTTCAGATGGCCGCCCATGGCAATCATTGGGGCGATGATTGGCGCGGACCGGGCCGGGGCCCCCAGCCACACCGGCCGGGGCGCGTAGCCGCGTGCGCGGCGCAGGACCAGCTCCCGTCCCAGGACTGTCCGGACCACCGAATCGTCCACCGGCCTGACGATCGGCCGGTCGTGGACCAGAAACAGATCGGCGATGCCGCGCAACCGCTCGAGCGCCTCCTGCTCATCGATGCAGACCGGCTCCTCCGACCGATTGCCGCTGGTCGCCACGATCGGCACGCCCAGTTCCGCCATGAGGAGATGGTGCAGCGGTGTGGAGGGGAGCATGATGCCAAGGTACGGATTGCCGGGGGCGACGGAGGGGGAGAGAGAGCATGGGGTGCGGGAACTGCCGAGGCTGCATGTCGATCGAGGCGTATGGCGATGGGGGTTGTCAGGGGGAGCTGAGCATCTCCCCCTGACTTGAGCGAGCGTTGTCTGCGAGCGGACTCGAAGCAACACGATCGGGGCCTCGATCGAACAGAGTAGGCGCGCTTCGAGCGGTGAGACGTCGCAGATTTCCTCGACCGCTTCAAGCGAAGGAAACAGCAAGGCAAACGGTTTTTCCTCCCGCCTTTTCCGCTCTCTCAAGCGCCGGACGGCCGACTCGTTGCCGGCGTCGGCCATCAGATGAAAGCCGCCCAGCCCTTTGACGGCGACGATCCGCCCCTCCTTCAGCGCCTCGGCCGCGCCCAGCAGCGCGTGATCGCGCACGGCCAGTGGCCGGCCTGTCTCGTCCCACAGCAGCAGTTGCGGCCCGCAGTCCGGGCAGGCAATGGGTTGGGCATGAAACCGCCGGTCGTGCGGAGCATCATATTCCCGCCGGCAGGCTGGACACATGGCGAAGCGGCGCATCACCGTCCTTGCCCGGTCATAGGGCAGCGATTCAACGATCGTGTAACGCGGGCCGCAGTCGGTGCAAGTGAGAAAGGGATAGCGATACCGCCGGTCCCAGGGATCAAAGAGCTCGCGCCGGCAGGCGTCGCAGGTGGCCAGGTCGGGCGGCGGCCATGCGGCCGGCTTGTTCCCACTCCCTCCCTCTGCGCTGGCTCGAATCTCAAATCGATCGTCGCCTCTCGGCGTCAGCCGTTCCTGCTCCAGCGTCTGGATCTCACACTGGGCCGGCCGCTCTTGAATCAGTCGGGCAAGAAACTCTTCCAGCCGGTCCGGCTCCCCCTCCACCTCGATCAGCGCGCCGCCCGGATCGTTGGCCACCCACCCCCCCAGCCTCATCGCGTCGGCCAACCGGTAGGCGTACGGGCGAAAGCCGACCCCCTGGACCGTCCCGCCGATCAGGAGGCGAAGGCGGCTTCGCTCGATGATCATGATTCTCCCACCTCAAGTCCGACGAGGAGCAGATCGCTTCCCTCGGCCGGTTCGATCTCAAGCCGCGCCCCTTCCAACAGCGTTCCCGCGCTGGCGAGCTCGAAGGCGGCCGCGAACGACTCGGCCGGAATCCCCGTGAAGGCGCCGAGTCGAACGGTCACCGTTCTAACCTGTTGTCGGCCGTCGGCCGGAAGTTTGCGCTCGGCAAGTTGCACGAGGGCGCGGGCAAGGGAGAACTCATGCATGATGATGGCGCCCTTCCCGCTCCTCGACCGCCGCGCCCAGCCTTCGCAACTGCTCCACCACCGCGTCCACCGCCCGGGGCAGCGCGGCCGCAACCGGGCCGGATAATTCACCGGACAAATCGGGCCCGGCCTCATTCAACTCCCCCGACTCCACGCCGATGATCCGAACCTCGGGGCATCGGTCCAACGCCTCGAGCAGCGCGAACAGCTCCGTCAGTCCCATACCGTGGGACGAGCAGGCGCGCCGGCCGATGGAGGCCAATTGTTCACGCTCCACCCTGTAGACACTGCCCGGCGGCCGGCCGCCGCGGACGGCGTCCACCACGATCAGATGGCCGACGCCGTCCACCTCCGCCAGCAGCCGCGCCATCGGCGCGTCACTCCGGATGAGGCGCACGGCCGGCGGCAGCCGATAGCGGCGGGCCAGTTCGTCCAGCACCCTCGCCCCGACGCCATCGTCCCGCATGACGGTATTTCCCAATCCCAAGATGGCAACGGACGGCATTGCCCTCCCCTCGCGCTAGATGATGGGCAGCGGTTTCCGGCGCTTGGGGCCTTTCCCGCTGCCGACCGTCAGCACCGGACACGGCGCCAGCCTGACGACCCGTTCCGCGACGCTCCCCAGCACCACATGCTCAAGGCCCGTCCGTCCGTGTGTGCCCATGACAATCAGGTCCGCCCGCCGTTTGCGCACCTCGTCGACAATCTCGAACGGCGGCCGGCCCTGCCGAAGGACCGTGCGCACCGTCACGCCCTTCCGCTTCAACGCCTGCTGCTGCTGCGCGAGCAGCCGCTCGGCGATCGTTTTGAGCGCGGTGAAATGATCGACCACCCACATCGACTCGTTGATGTCGTAGGTGAAGGGCTCGATCACGTGCACGAGCACGATCCCGGCCTTGAACCGGCGGGCGAGCATCACCGCATAGTCGGCCGCCCGTCGGGAAAACCCGGTAAAATCGACCGGCACCACAATCCGCTTGATCCTCTTCATCGTTCCATTCCTCCCGTCTTACGCTGTGGTCGTTCCCCCGCCCGAGCCGATCTCGAGGGTGAGAAAATGCGTCGCGCACGAGATGCAGGGGTCATAGTTGCGGATCGCCTGCTCGCACCGCCGCGTCAACGCCTCCTTTGACAGCCGCTGATGCTCCTGCACGAAGCGGCGCAGGTCTTCTTCGATCATCGTCTGATTCTGGGAGGTCGGCGGCACGATGTTCGCCTCCAGAATGAGGCCGTCGCCGTCGACGCGATACCGGTGATAGAGAAGGCCGCGCGGCGCCTCGGTGCAGGCCGCGCCGGTCGATGCGACCGGCCGGATCTCCAGCGCGGGGGCCGCCGGCGGCTCATAGCCGTCGATCAGGCGCAGCGCCTCGTCGCAGGCATAGACCATCTCCACGCTCCTGACGATGATGCTCTTGAACGGATTGCGGCAGATTGATCCTGCCAGCCCGGCAGGAGGGGACAGGTCGGCCGCTTGGGCCGCCTCCCTCGCCAGCGGCGACAGCCGGTCGAAGTTCACATTAAAGCGGGCTAAAGGCCCGACGAAATAGGCGCCCGACCCGGCCCGTTCCCGCAGGCGGGCGTGGAGCGCGTTCGAGTAGGGCACCTGTTCCTCGATCACCGTCCGCTCGAAGGCGTCGACGTCGATGTCGAGCCCCCGGCTTGAGATCAGACGGCCTTCATTGAAGGGGTATTCATCGGGATGGCGCAAGGCGACGAACTCGTAATCGTGTTCAAAATCGGGAAAGGGGAAGGCGGCCGTCCACCGGACCGTCTCCAGCGCGGCGTCGCGCGCCCACCGCAGCCGTTCGGCCAGCGGTTGCAATTCCTCCTTCGACGGCACCCGGTAGAAGCCGCCCACACGGACGTTGATCGGATGGACCGCCCGGCCGCCGAGCAGCGTGATCAGCTCGTTCGCGGTTTTTTTGAGCCGCAATCCCCGTTCGACCGTTTCCCGGTGCTCCCTGGCCATCTCGATCGCGCTCTCGTAGCCGAGAAAATCGGGCGCGTGCAGCAGATAGACGTGCAGCGCGTGGCTTTCGAGCCACTCGCCGCAGTAGAGCAGGCGGCGTAAAGCGCGCAGTTGGCCGTCGACCCGGACGCCGAAGGCCCGCTCGATCGCGTGGACCGCGCTCATCTGATAGGCGACGGGGCAGATGCCGCAGATCCGCGCGGTGATGTCCGGCGCCTCAAAACAGTGGCGGCCGCGCAGGAGCGATTCAAAGAGGCGCGGCGGATCGTAGAGCCGCAGCCGCACCGCCTCCACCCGGTCGCCCTTCATCGTGATGGTGAGCGCCCCTTCGCCCTCCACGCGCGCCAATGCGTCGATTTTGATGGTTCTCTCAGCCACGCCGTCTCCGCATTACTCCTGCCTCTTGCCCCTTGCCTCTTGCTTCTGACTCTCTGTCAAAAAGACATCCGCATTAAAACTCCTGAAAACACGCCCCAACTCCTCCTCCGTCGCCCCCAGTGTCCGCCACTGCTCGCTCAATGACGCCGTATTCGGCGATTCCATCGGGCCGAAACAGCCGTAGCAGCCGCGATCATAGGCCGGGCAGAGGGCGCCGCAGCCGGCGTGGGTGACCGGGCCGAGGCAGGGCGTCCCCTTCGCCACCATCACGCAGACCGCGCCGCGCCGCTTGCACTCCAGGCAGACGCTGTGGGCCGGCGTCTGGGGCCGGCGGCCGCACAGAAACGCGCCGATCACCTCCAGCAACTGGCGCTTGTCGATCGGGCAGCCGCGCAATTCAAAATCGACCTTCACGTGCGCGGCGATCGGCGTGGACGTCGCCAGCGCGCTGATGTAGTCGGGGGTCGCGTAGACGATCGAAAGAAACTCCTTCACGTCTTTAAAGTTGCGCAGCGCCTGAATCCCGCCGGCGGTCGCGCAGGCGCCGATCGTGACGAGGTGTTTGGACACCCGTCGGACCCGGCGGATCCGCTCGACATCCTCCGGCGTGCTGATCGAGCCCTCGACCAGCGACAGATCGTAGGGGCCCTTGACCACAGCGCGGGAGGCCTCGAGAAAATAGGCGATTTCGACGCGGCCGGCGAGGGTGAGCAGCTCGTCCTCGCAATCGAGCAGGCTCAACTGGCAGCCGTCGCAGGAGGCGAACTTCCAGACGGCCAGCTTCGGCTTGCGCCGCATTTTCAAGCCGCCCCCTTTCTTCCCCTTGCTCTCCACTCTCCACTCTCCACTTTCCACTATTTCTACAGCTCCCGAATGTCGAACCAGCGGCTGATCCGGTCGTACCGCAGCACCGGGCCGTCCTTGCAGATGAACAGGGGCCCGTACTGGCAATGACCGCAGAAACCGACCGCGCACTTCATGTTCCGCTCCAGTGACAGATAGATCCGGTCCGCGGCGATGCCCCGCTCCACCAGCTCCCGGACAGCGAACCGCATCATCACCTCCGGGCCGCACATCATGACCACGCTGCGATCGGGATCGAGCCGCGCCTGCCCGAAGAGCGCGGTGACGAGGCCGACGTGGTCCTTCCACCGCCGGTCGGGACGATCGACGGTCAGATAGACCTCCGTGTTCGGCGCCTCTCGCCAGGCCTTGAACCGCTCCCGGTAGAGCAGATCGCCCGGGGTTTTGATCCCGTGAAAAATTTTCAACGCGCCGTAGGCCTCGCGCCGGGCCATGACGTAATTGATCGCCGCCACCACCGGCGCGCAGCCCAGGCCGCCGGTGACGATCACGACATCCTTCCCCCGCGCCTCCTCCAGCGGCCACCAGCTGCCGTACGGCCCGCGCAAGCCGATGACATCGCCGCGGTCACGCTCGCACAGCCGGTGCGTCACCGCGCCCACCACCCGGATGGTGTGATCCAGCAGCTCCGGATCGGCCGGATCGGAGACGATCGAGATCGGCACCTCGCCGACGCCGAAGTCATAGACCATGTTGAACTGGCCGGGCCGGAATTGAAACCGCCGGCGCCGCGCGTCATCCTTGAGCCGCAGCCGCAGCGTCCAGATCTTCGGCGCCTCCCGTCGTTTTTCGACGACTTCCGCGGCAACCGGCACAAATGACTGCATCTCTCTCACTCGTCACTCGTCACTTACCCTGCCTCTGGCTTCCTGCCCCTTGCTTCTCACTTTCTCTGATCGCCTTCACCTCTTCCGTGATGTCGATGGCCACCGGGCACCAGGTGATGCACCGGCCGCAGCCGACGCAGCCGGAGCTGCCGAACTGGTCCTGCCAGGTGGCCAGCTTGTGGGTCAGCCACTGCCGGTAACGGGCCTTGGGAGAGGAGCGGACGCTGCCGCCGTGGATGTAGGAAAAATCGGTCGTAAAGCAGGAGTCCCATTTCTGCCACCGCTCGGCGTGCTCGCCCGACAGATCGGTCACCTCCTCGACCGTCGTGCAAAAGCAGGTGGGGCAGACCATCGTGCAATTCCCGCAGGTCAGGCAGCGCTTGGCCACGTCGTCCCAGCGGGGATGGTCGTAATGTTGATACAGCAACTCCTTGAGGCCCGCCGTTTCCATCGTCCGGCCCATCTGATCGGCCGTCTTGGCCACGATCCGGTTGACGGTCTCGGCCTCCGCATCGTCGGCCGGCCGGGACTCGACGTCGAGGAGCAGCGCGCTTCCCTCGGCGCTCCCCTCTTCGACGACGAAATAATGGCGCCCTCCCTCCAACACCTCGGTCAGGGCCAGATCGAATCCCGCCGTCGCCTTCGGCCCCGTCTTCATCGACACGCAGAAGCAGGTGTTGCCCGCCTGGCCGCAATTGACCGCCACGATAAACGCATTCTTTCGGCGGGCGCGATAGGAGGCGTCAACCTGGGCGCCCTCCAGAAAGACCTTGTCCTGGACGGCCATGGCGTGCAGCTCGCAGGCGCGCACGCCGATGAAGGCAAATTTTGGCGCGTCCTTCTCTGCGTCGGACTCCTCTTCGGGAATGAAACGAACCGCGCGCCCCTCCCGCTCGGCCCGCCAGAGCCGCCGGGCCGGCGGGTGCAGAAACCGCTTCCACGACTGGGGGCCGACGACGTACCCGAACAGCGCGTCATCGTTCCGCCGCTTCAGGCGATAGACGCCCCCTTCCTGCTCGTCCGTCCAGCCGACGGGCAGGTCGGCGGTCGTCCGGATGGCGTCATAGATGATCGCGCCGTCCCGGACGGTCGGACCGACCGGCCGGTAGCCCCGGCGCACGAGCGCCGCAAAGAGCAGATCCAGCGCATGGCGGTCAATGACCTTCACCGCGACGCCGCCTCAATCCGCACTGAAATCGTTGGCGCGATCTCAATCGTCTTGTGCACCGTGCACCCCTCCAGCACCTTTTGCATCCGCCCCCGCATGGCGGGCTCCAACTCGACAGGCAGGTGGACCCGGGCCGTCATGGCGCCGATCCGGTGGGGGTGTTCCTCATAGTCCCACGCCATCGTCACCCGCAGGCCGTCGGCGGGCAGGTGATGGCGCTCGCAGAAGCGCGCGGCAAAATGGCCGATGCAACTGCCCAGCGAGGCGACGAGCAATTCCACCGGCGTCACGCCCTGATCCTCTCCCCCCTCGTCCGCCGGCTGGTCGACCAGCAGCCGGTGGCGCCGGACCTCCACGGCCAACTGAGCCCCCTTCAACCAATTGACGGTCATCGACTCCATCAACGCACCACCAGGACGGAGGAGGGCGAATACTTGACCACTTGATGGGAGACGCCTCCCAACCAGAGTCTTTTCAGTCCGGTCAGTCCACGGGAACCGATCACGACCAGATCGGCGCGCGTCCGGCGGGCCGCCGCCACGATTTCCTCGGCCGCATGGCCCATAACGACGCGCGCCGCCACCTCAAATCCGGCCCGCCGCAACGGCTCGCCGTATCGCGCCGCCACCATCCGCAGCGGCAGACCGGCCGGATGGGGCGGCAGCGGAGAGTCCCACACAAAGAGCGCCGTGCCCCGAAGTCCCGTGGGCCGCCATCGGCTCTTGACCCATCGCAGCGCCGCCTCCGACGACCGGGAACCGTCAGCGGCCAGCAACCACTTCGCGGCTCTCGGCCGCCCGGCCTTGACCACCAGCACCGAACAGGGGGCGTGGGCCGCCACCGCGTGGGAGACGCTGCCCAACAGAAAACCCCGGATGGCGCTCCGTCCGCGCGAACCCACAATAATCAGATCCGCCTTCTCCCGTTTGGCCCTGGCGATGATCTGCCCGGCGGGATCGCCCCGCATCACCACGCCCTTCGCGCGCGGCCAGCGCGCAGCGAGCTGTTTGGCCGTCCGCGCCGTCAACCGGCCGGCCTCCCGCAGGCTTCGCTGCACCTCCCGCCGCATCAACTGGCCGTATTTGAGGGCCGCAAGCGGCGACAACCGCACGGGCTCCGTCAGCGCGGCCAGATCGACGACGTGCAGGACGGTGATCCGCGGCGGCTCGTTGAAGGGCAACCGTTCGAGCAACCGGGCCGCCCAATGCGAATATTTCGACCCGTCCACGGCCAGCAGCACGTTCACGGCGTGATCGCTCCTTGTGACGCGGCGTTTCTCGAGCCAAACCGCCACCATTTCTCGGCCTCCACCGCCGCATAGACCGCACAGGCCGCCAGCAGGCAGAGGAGCAGCTCCGGCCCCGTCAGGGCCGTCGTGTGAACGATCGACTGCAGCGGGGAACTATAGGTCATCGCCAGTTGCAACGCCAGCGTCAGCATGACGGCGCCGACCAGGTTGGGATTGGAGAACCATCCGATCCTCCAGAGGGGGTCCCGTTCGGATCGGATGGCCAGCACATGAGACATTTGTAGCATGGTCAGCGTGAAAAAGGCCATCGTCCTGGCGTGGACGAGATCCTCGGTCGAGAGCGCCCAGGCAAAGAGGCCGATGGTCAACAGGCCCATTAGGACACCCACCCACACGACATGAAACCCCAATCCCCCGGCAAAGAGGCTTTCCTCCGGGTGCCGGGGCGGCCGCCGCATCAGATCCCGTTCGGCGGGCTCCGCGCCGAGCGCGAGCGCCGGCAGGCCGTCGGTCACCAGATTGATCCACAAAATCTGGATCGGCAGCAGCGGCAGCGGGAGGCCGAAGAGGATGGCGAACAGCATGGTCAGAATCTCGCCGCCGTTGGTGGAGAGCATGTACCGGGTGAATTTGCGGATGTTGTCGTAGATTCTCCGCCCCCCCTCCACCGCCGAGACGATGGTGGCGAAATTATCGTCCAGCAGGATCAGATCCGCCGCCTCGCGCGCCACGTCCGTCCCGCTCCGGCCCATGGCGACGCCGATGTCGGCGAGACGCAGCGCCGGCGCGTCGTTGACACCGTCGCCGGTCATGGCGACGATCTCACCCCGGCGGTTGAGGGCCTGGACGATCTTCACCTTCTGCTCCGGCGAGAGGCGGGCGTAGACCGACACCTCCCCGCAACGGGCGGCCAGCTCCTCGACGCTCATCGCGTCGAGCTCCTCCCCCGTCAGCACGGGCCGGCCCGGCTCGTGAATGGTCAGGGCGTCGGCGATCGCTTCCGCGGTCACCCGGTGGTCGCCGGTCATCATCAGCGGCCGGATCCCCGCCTGCCGGCAGCGCGCCACCGCCTCCTTCGCCTCGGGTCGGGGCGGATCGATCATGCCGACGAGGCCGAGCACGCACAGCTCCCGCTCGACGGCCGGCAACGACTCGGCGGAGGGCGCGGCGGGCAATCGCCGCGCGGCGCAGGCGAGGATGCGAACGCCGTCCATGGCCAATTCCCGGTTCATCTTCAGGAGCGCCTCGCGCCGGTCGGGCGTCAGCGGAACTTCCGCGTCGCCCTCGGCCACGGTCGCCGACCGGGCCAGCACCGCTTCGATGCCGCCCTTGGTGAAGGCCGCCACGCCGCCCCGAGGATCGCGGTGCAGGGTCGTCATCAGTTTGCGCGCCGGATCGAACGGCAGTTCGGCGAGGCGCGGAGCGTCGGCTTCCAGCTTTTCCTTCCACAAGCCGGCCTTGGCGGCGGCCGTCAGCAGGGCGCCCTCGGTCGGATCGCCCAGCACGCTCCACACGCCCTGCTCCTGCCGCAGGACGGCATTCGTGCAGAGCGAGGCGGCCTCGAGGAG
>Ga0335085_10015629_pt1 | contig 11002 bp, 5 predicted proteins | sample Lox_Sample_45_FD_206712 | JGI IMG/M metagenome (GOLD analysis project Ga0335085, IMG submission 206712) | Soil microbial communities from Loxahatchee National Wildlife Refuge, Florida, United States - Lox_Sample_4.5 | ecosystem: Environmental > Terrestrial > Soil > Wetlands | place: USA: Florida... | reverse complement strand
ATCGTCGGCTGCGAGCTCTATATCTGCAAAAAGGAAGACCATCGCGCCGCGCCCGAAGGCGACAGCTACAACCACCTGATCGTGCTGGCTGAGAGTGACGAAGGCTATCGCAACCTGGTGAAGATCGTCTCTGAGGCGTCGCTGCACGGCTTCTACTACAAGCCGCGCGTGAGCAAGCAATTCCTGGCACAGCACTCCAAGGGACTGATATGCCTGTCGGCGTGTTTGAAGGGAGAGGTGGCGGAAGATCTGGTCGAAGGCAAGTACGAGAAGGCTCGTGAAGCCGCCGTCACCTTCAACGACATCTTCGGCAACGGGAATTTCTATTTGGAGATTCAGGACCAGGGCCTGCCGGAGGAGAAGCGCATTCAGCCCAACCTTCTGAAGTTGGAGCAGGAACTCAGCATCCCGCTGGTTGCGACCAATGACAGCCATTACCTGTGCGAGGACGACGCGCACGCACAGGACGTGATGGTCTGCATTCAGACGGGCAAGTCGATCAACGACACCAACCGGTTGAAGTTCGCCAACAACCAGTTCTTCGTGAAGAGTCCAGCCGAGATGGCGAAGGTTTTTTCCGGATACGAGCGCGTGCTGAAGCGCACGGTGGAGATCGCCGAGCGCTGCAACCTGGAGCTGAAGAAAGTTCGCGAGCCGTTTCCGAAGTTCGAGGTACCTACCGGCCTCTCGCTTGACGAGTACTTCGAGCAGGTCACGCGCGAGGGCTTTAGACGCCGCCTGGCATGGTTGCGCGAATTACAAACCATGGGCCGGCTGAAGCATCCGCTGGAAGACTACGAGGCCCGCCTCTCGCGCGAGATCGGCATCATCCGCCAGATGCAGTTTGCCGGATACTTCCTCATCGTGTGGGACTTCATCCGCTACGCGAAGGAGAACAACATTCCTGTCGGGCCGGGCCGTGGCTCAGCCGCGGGCGCGCTGGTGGCTTACTCGCTGGGCATCACGGATATCGATCCCTTGCAGAACGAGCTGCTGTTCGAGCGCTTCCTGAATCCCGAGCGCGTCACCATGCCCGATATCGACATCGACTTCTGCATGAACCGGCGCGGCGAGGTCATCAATTACGTCACGCAGAAGTATGGACGCGACCAGGTAGCGCAGATCATTACCTTTGGCACCATGGCGGCGAAGGCGGCGATTAAAGACTCCGGCCGCGCCATGGAGGTGCCTTATGCCGAGGTTGAGCGGATCACCAAGATGGTGCCGGCAACGCTAAACATCAGCATTGATGGCGCGCTGAAGGATTCGCCGTCGATGGCCACCGCATATCAAACCGAGCCGCAAACCAAAGAGCTCATCGACACCGCCAAAAAGCTGGAAGGCCTGGTGCGCAACTCGGGTGTACACGCTGCGGGCGTGGTGATCTCACCGCAACCGCTCACCGATCTCGTCCCGCTCTACCGCACCAAGAACGACGAAATCGTCACCGCCTACGACATGAAGGCGGTGGAGAAGCTAGGCCTGCTGAAGATGGACTTCCTCGGGCTCACCACGCTGACCATCATCGACGACGCACTGCGACTGATCGAGCAGACGCGCGGTGAGCGGTTGAACCTGGAGCGGCTGGAACTGGACGACCAGACGACCTACGAGCGCGTATTCCATACCGGATTGACGTCAGGGGTATTCCAGTTTGAATCGCATGGCATGCGCGACGTGCTGCGCCGCTACAAGCCGACAAGCGTCGAAGACCTCACGGCCCTGAACGCACTCTACCGCCCCGGCCCGATCCAGGGCGGCATGATCGACGACTTCATCGACCGCAAGCATGGCCGCAAGAAAATCGAATACGAGCTGCCGCAGCTCGAAGCGGTGTTGAAGGAAACGCTCGGCGTCATCGTCTATCAGGAGCAGGTGATGCAGATCGCCAACCTGCTGGCCGGATACTCGCTGGGTGAAGCCGACCTGCTGCGCCGCGCCATGGGCAAGAAGAAGCCCGAGGAGATGGCCAAGCAGCGCGAGCGCTTCGTCAAGGGCGCGGCCGAGCGCAGCTTCCCGCCGAAGAAGATCGAGAAGATCTTCGATCTGATGGAGCAGTTCGCGGGATATGGATTCAACAAGTCGCACTCCGCGGCGTATGCGCTGCTCGCCTATCACACGGCTTACCTGAAGACGCACTATCCCATCGAATTCATGGCCGCGCTGCTGACGTCGGTCTCGTCGAGCACCGACGACGTGGTGAAGTACATCAACGAATGCCGCGAGATGGGCATCGCGGTCGAACCGCCGGATGTGAATGTCAGCGACTGGTCGTTTACGCCGCATGGCGAAGCGATTCGCTTCGGGTTGGGCGCGGTGAAGAACGTGGGGCAGCACGCGATCGAATCGATCGTCGCTGCGCGCAAGGAACTCGGCAGCTTCACCTCGATCTTCCAATTCTGCGAGAAGGTCGATCTGCGCCTGCTGAACAAGCGCGTCATCGAATCGCTGATCAAGAGCGGCGCCATGGATCAACTTGGCCGCCGCGCGCAGTTGATCGCCGTAGTTGATGGCGCCATGGAACATGCCGCGAAGGTGCAGCGTGATTCCGCCATGGGGCAGCACGGACTATTCGGCGTCTTTGCCGAGGATGAGCCCCAGGCGAAGGAGAAGCCGCTGCCCAACATTCCTGACTGGGATGAACATCAGCGTCTGGCCTATGAGAAAGAAATTCTCGGCTTCTTTATCACCGGGCATCCGCTGGAGAAATATTCCGAGAAGCTGCTCGACTTCCACGCGCTGACGACCGCTGAAGTGCTGGAGATGAAGGCTTCGACCGGCAAGGATGACACGCTGGTGGGCGGCGTGCTGAAGAACCTGCGCGTTGCCAAATCGAAGAAGGGCGACCTCTACGCGACCGGTCAGCTTGAAGATATGAACGGCTCGGTCGACATCCTGTGCTTTGCCGAGGCCTATCGCCGGCTGGGCGAGAAGCTGAAGCTTGATGTTCCCGTGCTGGTGAAAGGTGGCGTCAAAGTCGAAGAAGGTTCGAATACGAAGATCCTCGTCGGCGATATCACGCCTTTGGAAACGGCGCAGCCCAGGTTGCCGCAGAACCTGCGCATCAAGATCAACCTGGACAGTGCATCGGAGAGCACCATTACAGGTTTGCACTCGTTGTGCCAGGAGCGGCGCGGTGATGCCAAAGTGTTATTTGACCTGGAGCGTGCCGGCGACTTCACCGTGGTGATGGAGGCGGAAGGCTATAATGTGTTGCCGGACCGAAATTTTATCAGCCGCGTGGAACAGTTGTGCGGACGCGGCAGCGTGCGCGTGATCGACTAGGTTTTGTTGCGGGCCTGCGGTGGACGTGGTTGGGCAGATTTCGCTTCAGGGCACGACCTTGGTCGTGCCGCCAGCAATGGTTCTTGGTTTGTTTCTTTTGCAGGCGGGGCCTGGCCCGCGCTGCTTCGCTCCTTGCGCCGTCCCTAACGGGACTTGGATCTCGGGAAGACTTTTTCGGCACGACTGAAGTCGTGCCCTGACACAGGCCTTGTGATCGAGCTTCATTGATCTACAAGGACAAATCCGGACACGAATGATCATGGAAGTCGCTTCCAAAGCGCAGACCGAACTGGAGCGCATCGAGAAACAAATTGATCAATTGCAGGCTGCCGCGGGAGACAACGAAGACGCACGCCGGCAGCTACAGGAGATGCAAGAACGGGTTGATGCCCTGCGCCGGCAGGCCACCGGCCAGTTCAGCGCCTGGGAACGCACCGAACTGGCGCGTCACCCCATGCGGCCGCATTTCCTCGACTATGTAGAGCGCATCTTCCCCGACTTCAGCGAGATTCATGGCGACCGCGGCTTCGCCGACGATCCTGCGATCGTCACCGGCATAGCGCGCTTCAATGGCAGGGAAGTGGCTGTCATCGGCACCCAGAAGGGCCGCGAAACCAAGCAGCGCATCTATCGTAATTTCGGGCAGCCGAATCCGGAAGGATATCGCAAGGCGGTTCGCGTGATGCGCTTCGCCGAGAAGTGGCGGCGGCCGGTGATCACGCTCATCGACGTGCCCGGCGCTTATCCCGGGCTGGGCGCTGAAGAGCGCGGCCAGGCTGAAGCCATCGCGCACAACTTGCGCGAGATGGCGCGACTGAAGGTTCCTTTCATTGCGGCCATTACGGGAGAGGGCGGCAGCGGTGGCGCACTGGCCATCGCGGTTGCCGATCGCGTGCTGATGATGGAGAACAGTATCTACTCGGTGATCTCACCGGAAGGTTGCGCGTCTATCATGTGGCGCGACTCCAGCAAACGCGAGCTGGCTGCGCAGGCCATGCGCATCACGGCGCGCGACAACTTCGAGATGGGTTTCTGCGACGAGGTCATCTCCGAACCTGCCGGCGGTGCGCATCTTGACTGGGATGCTGCTGCGGCCTCGCTTAGTGCGGCTCTGGAAAAGAATCTTGCTGAGTTGGAGAAGAAGCCGCTGCAGGAACTGCTCGACGCGCGCTATCAGAAGTTCCGCCAGATGGCGCAGTTCTACGAGATGGTGTAGGGGTAAGTCTGAGCCCGAAGGGCGTGTCACGACAGCCCAAGGTGAAGCGTAGCGAGAACCCTGGGTTCGCAGTTTGGGAAAGCGCCGCAGCCGCGGAGCGGCAGCAGATGTATTGGTTCGAGCCAGGGCGCCGTCGCGATCATCGTCGTCCCCGAGGGACTCATCCTAAAGTAATGCAGTCGACCCAGGACTCCGCCTGCGGCTGCGTCCTGGGCTATCCTTTCACGCCCTCTGGGCTCAGATCGTTCGCGTCCAGCGTCCTAGTTTTCTTCCCGCTGCTTCATGCTCCCCGTCCGCAGATAGCGGCTATGCCAGCCCAGCGATTCCGTTAGCAGGTGCGGGGTGTGCTTGCCGTAGGACAGCCGCTCCGCCCGGTTGAGATAGTCGAGCAGCGCTGGCTTGTAGTCCGGATTGGCGCACTTCTCAATGATCAAATGCGCGCGTTGGCGCGGCGAGAGGCCGCGCAGGTCGGCCAGTCCTTGTTCGGTGACGACGACCTGGACGTCATGTTCGGTGTGGTCGATGTGAGAGACCATCGGCACGATCGTGGAGATAGCGCCCTTCTGTGCGAGCGACGGCGCCATGAAGATCGACAGATAGCCATTGCGGGCGAAGTCGCCGGAGCCGCCGATGCCATTCTGGATGCGCGATCCCATCACGTGCGTCGAATTCACGTTGCCGTAGATGTCGGCTTCGATCATGGCATTCATCGCGACGACACCAAGGCGGCGAATGATTTCGGGATGGTTGGAGATCTCCTGCGGCCGCAGGACGATGCGCTCACGATACATCGCCATGTCGGCATTCACCTCGGTGAGCATCTCCGGGCTGAGCGAGAACGCCGTTGCCGATGCCGACGTCAGCTTGCCCGACTTCAGCAGCCGGATCATGCCGTCCTGAATAACTTCGGTATAGGAGGTCAGGTTCTCAAACGGGCCTTCTTCCAGCCCGAACAGCACGGCGTTGGCGATGTTGCCCACGCCTGATTGCAGCGGCAACAGGTTAGCCGGCATGCGCCCCTTCTTCACTTCCCAGCTCAGGAATTCGAGGATATGTCCGGCAATTTTCTTGGAGGCCGCATCCGGCGCTTTGAACGGGCTGTTGCGGTCCGGAGAGTTGGTGAGCACGATGGCGACGACCTTCTCGGGCGGGACCTGGAGGTAGGGCGACCCTATGCGCTGGCCAGGGTGAACGAGCGGAATAGGTCCCCGGTTCGGCGGCGCTTCCAGCCCGTAGTAAATGTCGTGCATGCCTTCCAGCGCTTCCGGCTGCCACCCGTTTACTTCGAGAATGACGCGCTCGGCCTGATCGATCCACGTCTTGTTGTTGCCGATGGACGAGCTGGGCAACAGGCGTCCGTCTTCCAGAACGGCGGCGACCTCGATGAGGGCGACATTCAGCTTGCCAAGGAAGCCGTACTCCACGAACTGGGCCACATGGCTGAGGTGAATATCCATGTATTCCATCTCGCCGGCATTGATGCGCTTGCGGGTCTCGGGGTCAGACTGGTAGGGAAGGCGAAGGTTGATGCCGCCCGCCATGGCAAGAGCGCCGTCCAACTCCGGACCGGTCGACGCGCCGGTGAAGACGCTGACCTGAAACTTCTGTCCGCGGAAGTTGGCTTCGGCGATGCGCCGGGCCAACTCGATGGGAATCGCCTTCGGGTAGCCCGAGCCGGTAAAGCCGCTCATGCCGACCTGGTCGCCGGAGCGGATCAATCCGGCAGCTTCATCGGCGCCCATGATTTTGTTCGCTAATGCACTATTCAAAACACGGGAAGAGGTTGCGGAAACGGTTGCCATGAATGCCCTTTCAAAACCGGGGGAATAACCATTAACCATAGGGAATTAGGTCACCGGCGGTCTGTGAGCTAGGTCACTTCGGCGGCGGATTTCAGGGAGGGGGTGTCCCCGCCAAAGATGCTAGGGATGGCCGAAGATTCGGAAGTAGATTTTCAGTAAGCCGGACTGCGCCCCGGGCGGGCGGGACGAGTGCCAATCCCAAAGCTGCCGCTCCGATTCGATGAGCAGGCGCTCAAACTCCTGATCGCTGATGGTTCCTTTCCGCGCGAGCTGATCACGCTTCTTATGCATGACCGACCGTTTGGCAAAGGCTGCACGGATACCTCGAAAGTAGGCACCCAGTCCCCGGTTGCGAACGACATAGCCAAACCAGAGCGCCTGAAACAGCAAGATGCGAGACAAGTAGCGCTGGACGACGGCCGGGGGATAGTCCTTCGCCAGCAGCCAGAACTGGTTGCGCGTCACCAACTCCAGAATGCGAGGATGCACCGCGGCGCCCGTGGTCGCGCTGCCGATGTGGTACGCCACCGCCTGGGGCACGTACATCCCGCCATAACCGATCAGCTGGGTTCGCAGGCCGAGATCAATGTCGTCGAGATAGGCAAAGAAGTCCGCATCGAGTCCCCCGCATTGCTCGAAGGCCTCGCGCCGGTAGAGGAGGGCAGCGCCACAGCCGGTGAGGATCGGCATCGGCTGATCGAACTGCCCGCGGTCCTCGTCCATGCTGCCCAGGCGATAGGCTCCGCCCGCGATCAGCGTGGCATCGCCGGCGCCGTCCAGGTGCGTGCGCTGGGTGGCGCGCAACAACTTCCCCGCGGCGAAACCAAGATGCGCGTCGCCTTCGAGCGTGTGCACCAACGTCTCAAGGTAATTCGGTTCGAGTTCGATGTCGTTGTTCAACAACAGCACATACTTCGACGATGTCGCTGCCACCGCACGGTTGATCGACCCGGTTGTGCCTTCGTTCGTAGGCAGCTCGATGCGCGAAGTGTTGGGCGGGAGCGGATCGGGCAGGATGCTGTCGCTGCGGGCTTCGTTCTCGACAACGACGGCCTCCCACTCCGCGGCGGGCAGCCTTTGCCGCGACAAGAATTCGAGGCAGCGCTTCGTCAGGTCGGGGCGGTGCAGTGCGGGGATGACGATGGTGACAGTCTTCACGCGTGGCTAACGCGATTCTACACAGGCGAAGCTCGGCCGCAGGGTGCGGCCAATGTTATGGCTCAAGCCGGCTACTTCCAGCCGATTGCTGCGTAGTCCTGAAAGCCGTAGAGCAGCTCGTTCAGACGGACGATACCGGCGTTAAATTGCTCCAGCGCCTGAGGATCACCTTCGATCATCAGTTGAGGTATCTGATGTTCGCGCAGCGGCACCGAGAAGCGGAGCTCCACATTACGAAAGTTCGAGGACTCCATGGCAAACTGCAGGGTCTCGGGATGGATGGGACGTATGTGCGTCGGATCCAGAAAGAAATTACGAACCAGGGCAACCACACACTGGGGATTAATGCTTTCGAACACTACCGGCGAACTGGGCTTGCACTTTTGATAAGCAAGCGTGACATAGCGAAGCTGATCGCTGGCTGTCATATGCTCGATCACCTGAGCGCTAAAGATGCCGCCCAGCGATTCGTCAGGAGTGGCTTCCAGAAAGGTGAACAGGTCCTGCTGAAGGACATCGAGGCCTTTTTCCCGGCAGAGGAGAATCTGGTCCGTGCCTAGCTCGACCCCGCGCGCCGGAATGCCGGCATCGCGCAGCGCGTCCAGGAATTCTCCTCGGCCGCAACCAAGATCGACAACATTGTCGCGGCCGCGAAAATATTCGACGTAGGTTTGCTGCCTTAGCTTTATCTCGGTCTCGTCGCCGCGATATTGCTCTTCAAAGGCGAAGTAATCGAATTCCAGATCGCTGTTGACCTCGGAAGGGAACATCGCCGGAATCGGCGGTGGCGCAGCCGTGTTCGGCTTGACCGCCTCCGGCCCCGCCGTTCGCACCAGGCGCCGCAGGTCGCGTTCACGGACCCGCAGCCGCACGGAAGCCTCGCGGATTTGTTTGGTCAGCTCATCGACCCTGGCCTGGAGGAGATTGAAATTCGCTTTCAGGCCATCGATATGCACGCCGGCCTGTTCGGTTGCGGTTCGAGCAGCTTGCTCGGAAGAGATCTCCAGCGTCCGCACGGCGTTCTGCAGCGGCAGCACCTGTTGCTCAACCATGCTCGCCAGCCTGCTTTCCTGTGCCGCCAGCCGCTCGCGAAGACGGTGGACGCTTTGGTCGGTTGCCACCCGCAATATTTGCATTTGCTCGACCAGCCACGCCTGGTTGCGCTCAATCATGTCGGTATGGAGGTTGAGCGTCTCCGTGTTCTGGTGCAGCCGTCCGCGATGGGTGTCGAGAATGTTGGCGATGTGTTGCAGCGACCGAATGACCGCGCCTTCGAACAAATGCAGGGGACGCGTATACCACGCCAGCGAGCGCCGCATGACTTTCTTGCTGAACTGCACGGCGTCGTTCACCACTCCAGGATGGCGGGGATTCAATTGACCAGTCTGGCGGCTGCCTTCTTCGGCGAGCGAGATTTCGTTGCGGAGATTAAGCAGCTCGTCACTGCCGGGAACGGAAGGAGACGTTCCAGCGGCGGCCCGCAGGCGCTCCACAATGCCTTCAACGGCTGGAGGTCGACTCATGATTGGTCAGCGTTCAATGTCGCGGCCGCCGGCCACGCGAAAACCCGCAGGCTTCACGATCTTTCCGGAGGCAGTCCCAGGGAACAATGCAAAAGCCTATCAACGTGCGCCGATTCTCGCAATTGTGCAATCGATACTCTCCTACATTTCGCGGTAGTTGAGTAGTGCGGCTCCTATCAGCACGAAGCAGGCCGGCCAGACCCACGACGGAATCTTGCGGTTTCCCGGTGGCAGGCGCAGCTCCAGCCAGCGTGACCAGCCGGCAAAGACCGCCAGCACGCCCATGGGAACGTGGCTTAACTCCACCAGCAGGTTCTCTTTAACGTTGGTAATTGCGTGCTGGTGAGTGAGCAAAACCGCGCCGCCGGCTGCGCACATCAAGGGGAACACCAGGGCCATGCTGTCGTTTTCGCGCTTACGCCGGCGCACCCGCAGTTCGAAGATTGCGAAACCAATGCACACCAACGCAGCCATGCGATGCTGAAACACTTCCGGATCGGCAAAGCAGGCGCCGACGCTCTTCCAGCCCACTGGCCAGCATTCCGTGTCAGCCAGCAGAATGATGAACACAGCAATGCCGATCAGCAGCAGCGGCCAATACTCGGCCCAGGGCGCTTTGCCGGTGCGCGCCAGCAGGGCCAGGACGCCCATCAAGAGCACCAGCACCCCCATCCAGTGATGATTGGCCTCGGACTCCATTGAGTCGGCAATCATGTGGGGCGAAATCAACTGGCCATCGGCGTTGTGCGCCACCGGCAGCTTGCCCGCGGATCCTATGCCAGTACTCCCTGCACCAGCGGCGCTTGCGACCTCGACATGGCTGTAGGTGAGACGGGGAATCGTTGGCCGGAAGCGCTGGTAAATCTGATGCAGCGACACGATGTCGTTCGGTTGATCGACTGCCGGCGGCTGGGATGTGAGCGACGCGGCGGTAAGGATCACGGTGATGCCGATGCCGACCTCAGCTTCAATCAGGCGCCGTAGCCGCGGCATGACCTGGTCGCGCGGCAGGTTGCGCAGCATCAGGAAGTTGATGCCGCCCAGCACCATCAGTGCGCCCAGCATCACAGCCTTGGCCAAGACCATCACGCCGTAGGCTGTTCCCAGCACCGCCCGCCACGAGCCGATATACAACACGCTCATGGTCAGGCCGCTGAGGACGATCAGGCAGACGCTGATCAGCGCCAGTCGGGAGAACCTTTCGGTGATGTAGAAACGCGCAGTCGAATCCTTGTTGCGATACAGCGCGAGCACCAGGTACGGCAGGCCGCCGATCCAGAATCCGGTGGCCGCTTCATGGATCGCCGTCAGCGTCACCAGCAACGGCCGGCCGTCCAGGCGCGAGGCCGCGTGGTTGGTCATAAGCGACGCCGCCATGACGACGATCGCTGGAACAATCAGCGCCCACGAAGAAAACTTGCTGCGCGAGACGGAGATGATCAGGGCTAGCAGCGCCGCGCAGAGCACGACGCTACCCGAGATAAAGAAATTGGCGCCCACCACTCCGCTGAAGCCGATCTCGGCGCTGGCCATCAGCACGGATGAATCGACAAACAGGTAGAGCGCCTGAATGGCAATCAGTCCGATGATGCTTAAGCGCAACAGCGTCCACAGGCTCGACTCCATGCGCTGCCGTTGCGCGACGTCGCCGGGCGTGTTGCAGGAGATCCAGAGAACGAACAGTACTCCGCCGAGCAGCAGCGACTGGAAGACCAGTGTTCCCGCCCGCAGGACGACGGAAAGAAACCCGAATAGGTCGACGAGCTGTTGCATTCTCTGGAGCTACTGCACCGTGAACGGAACTTCGCCCTTGCTCATGTGCCCGTCGGAGGCGAGGACGTTCCACTTGATCTTGTAAGCTCCGGGCTTGAGGCCGGTCGCCTGCGATTGGAGCACATCGGGACTTGGCTGCTTGCCCAGGGGGAGCGTTGTCTGATTTCCATCCGGAGCAATCAGCTCGACACGCGAACGGCTGCCATCAATGCGGACGTTGTAGCGCAGCGTAATGTCCACATCGG
>Ga0335085_10015627_pt1 | contig 11003 bp, 8 predicted proteins | sample Lox_Sample_45_FD_206712 | JGI IMG/M metagenome (GOLD analysis project Ga0335085, IMG submission 206712) | Soil microbial communities from Loxahatchee National Wildlife Refuge, Florida, United States - Lox_Sample_4.5 | ecosystem: Environmental > Terrestrial > Soil > Wetlands | place: USA: Florida... | reverse complement strand
GCTATCTCCATGCCGATCATCGGTGACGTCGTCGCGGCAGGAAAGACGCCTACGGAGTTGGCGAAGGACTTGCAGGACAAGCTTAAGAGTTATGTGCAAGAGCCCATCGTCACCGTATCTCCTACGGAGTTTGTCGGACCAGCTGCAAGACAGGTCCGTGTGATCGGGGAAGCCGCCGAGCCGAAGGCCTTGCCCTACAAGACAAACATGACCCTTCTCGACGTCGTTATCGAGATCGGCGGCCTTTCGCGTTATGCCGACGGCAGCCACGCGGTAATCGTTCGGGTCGAAAAAGGCGTGCAGAAGACCTACCGAGTCGACCTCGACGGCCTCGTCCACGATGGCGACATCAATCAAAACGTCGCGATGGAGCCCGGCGATGTTCTGATCATTCCGCAGCGGTTCTTTTAGCTCCTGGAAGCTTTACGCAGAAGCAAACTCAATCAAGGAGGCCGCCTTCCATGCTTGCTGAAATTCCACAGACGCCGAGCCCCACGTCGTGGTTGATCGAGCAGGCCGTCAACATTCGGAAACGGAAGTGGCTCGTTATCGCGGTGAGCTGGGCGGTGTGTCTGCTGGGTTGGGCGGGAGCCATGATGGTGCCCCAAACCTACCAGTCAACCGCACGCGCGATTGTGGACGAGACCATCGCTCCTGTTCTGGTCATGAGAGGCTTTGTCGTGGACACGACGAGCAAGCAGGACGCAGCATACTTCCAGGCGTTACTGCAGAGTCATCCAGTTCTTGAGGCGGCGGCCGAACGTGCCCATCTCGTGCCCGCAGGTGCGAGCCCAGCTCAGCGAGCAGCGATTGCCGGGGGGCTCGCAAGCAAGATAAGCGTTGCAGCCGAAACGAAAACGCTCGGTTACCAGGCACAGAACGTCATCGACATTTCGTACACCGCTCCGAACCCCGTCGCAGCCAAGAAGGTGCTGGAAGTGGTGCTCGAAATGTTTGCCGAGAGGGTTGCCGGCAACACAAAACTCGACTTGCAGAAGGCGCAAGCTTTCGTGAACAAGCAGATTGCAATCTACCAGGTCGAACTGCGCGCAGCCGAGAGGCGGCGATCAGAATTCAGGCAGAAATATGCAGCCTATTTCGATGCCAATAATAATATCAAGCAGACGGACACGTTGCGCGCCGCTGCCGACCGTGCGGAGCAGGATTATCAGGAAGCCGTTGTTCGCGCCCGAACACTTCGCCAGGCGCCAGTAGTGGCAGTGAGCAGCGTAAGCGAGCATCTCTCGGCCACCGACCCTCATGTCGCTTTGGCCGAGGCGCGTCGGCGACTCGCAGAGCTCCAGCTTGTCGACACTGACAAGTATCCCGATGTGATTCTTGCCAAGCAAAAGATAGCCGAGCTCGAGGCCGAGGTTGAGCGCGGTCGGGATTCAGACGCTCAGGAAGTTCCAAATCCAGCTTACCAGCTCAAACTTGCCGAAGCGCAAGCGGATCTAACCGTTCTGGGAGCGCGACGCGACAAGGCAGTAAGCGACTACGACAACGCGAAAGCGCAAAGCGCAAACTTGCAGAAAATAGCAGCTATGCAGGCAGATCTGGATCGTGACTACGAGGCACTCAACAAGCAATACGACAACCTCACTAAGGTCCATGATGCCGCAAATTTTTCCGCGGCGGCGAGTGATCAGACGGCACACGCGCAGTTTCGCGTAATCGACCCCCCGCAGTTGCCAGGCGCTCCGAATTTTCCGGATCGGTCGATGATCAGGCCGACGTTTGCCTCGGCTGCCCAACTGCGTGGTTTGGGACTACCGGTGATCGGGACTATTACAAATGCGAGAACGGTCAGGCCTTCACCCATTTTCGGCTATGATGCGCGGTTTGTGTTCGTTGCAGCAAGCCTTGGGCTCATTGCGTTGTACGGGGGCCTCATTCTGACGAAGATGCTGAAGGGGATATGAAGATGGCCGATATCGCGCCCGATCTGGTTCAGCGTGCCGCGGCGCAATTGGAAAATTCTTTGCCTCGCCCGCAGCCCGTGCGCCCGCGGCCTGTCGCCGTCAGTTCCACCAAGCTTGCGGCGCACGGGATTGTGCTTCCCGAAACGGTGTATTCCCGGACCGTCGAGGAGTTTCGTGTCGTCAAAAGAAGTGTGCTGAATACGGTCGCGCGAGAGAGTGGCAGCGCTCAGGCCGAACAGAGCCGGATTGTGCTGGTCACCAGCGCCAATCCCGGCGAGGGAAAGACGTTCACGGCGATCAATCTTGCACTTTCGCTCGCCTGCGAAAAGGACACCAACCCGCTTCTCATGGACTGTGATGCATATCAGCAATCCTTGTTGGAATTCCTCGGAATATCGGCGGACAGGGGTTGGGTCGATATTGTCTCCGGGGACGGTGCACTCCCCGGCGATGTTATTCTTCCGACAAGCGTGTCCAATCTGGAAATTCTGCCGGCGGGCAAGCTGCGCCCCCACATCCCTGAGCTTATGTCAAGTCGAAGCGCCCGCCGCCTCTTCAGTGAATTGCTGCTTCAGAATCCGAATCGCATCATCATCATCGATGCGCCTGCTTGTCTGGTGAGCACGGAGCCGTCAATTCTTGCGGCGCTGGCCGGACAGACGGTGTTTGTTGTTGCCGCTTATGAGACGAGCAATGACGCTGTTGTTTCCTCGCTCCGCCAGTTCGAAACGTGCCCCAGCGTGAGCTTGATACTAAATAGGGCGGAGAAGTTTCTGACCGATCAAGGTTCGGCCAGCATATCGGAGGCCGCTCATTCGCATTAGTTCATCCGGCGAGAACCATGGTCCGCGAGGGGGGCGTCTATGGCGAACACGCTGGCGTCAGTTTTGGATTGCGGGCGCGCTGGCCATTTCGATGATGCTGTGCGCCGCGCAAACGGCACCGGCGCAGACGGCGGGATATCCCTCAGGGACGCAAAGCGCGCCGCAAAATCCAAACAACCAGCTCGTCGGAGGGATGCTCTCTGCGCCACAGAGTCAGGAGACGAGTCCCTATGGCGCGGCGACTTCAAGCCTGTATGGACAGATCCAGGCGCAGAGTTCGGCGGCGGCGCCACCCTGGATTCTGACGGAATATGCGGGCGTAGACGAAATCGCCACCGACAATGTCAATTTTACTTCAGTCGCCCGCCAAGCAGACTTGGGCTCACTTTTTTCTGCCGGGGGGATACTCACGACGGATTCGGCACGGGTAACCGGGATCCTTTCTTTGACTGGCGCCTACCGGCGCCAGATCGTGGACAGCGCCCTCGATCATTTTTTGGTTTACGGTTACACGAAGGAAGAGGTAACCCTTGTCCCCGGGTCGTTGTATCTGGGGCTGCATGGTCTGATGGACGACGTCGACAGAGTAGGCCTGGGTTTGCAGAACGCGCTCGCGCAGTATGGCAACCTCACCCAAATATACCAGGCCTCTGCATCACCTCTATATTATATTGACGTCAACGATTCCACATTCAATCTACTTCGATATGAAGCCGGACAGGTACTGTTTAGTAGGAATGATAGTTCCTTTAATTTTCAGGGCTTAACTATTCCCGGTATCACCAATTCTACAGACCAGCTCCTGCGGGACGATTTCAGGATGGTTGGGACGGTCTTTCAGCGACTGTTGACGGACATCTCGTTCGGTGGCGCTTCGTACAATAGCGGTTCGCAGGATGTGGGCGACTTTACGCGCGAAAGGGCGGAAATCGTCAACGCGTACGCTCTCACGCGTTCGCTGGCGCTGGTCGGCGCTGCAGGTTACGAACGGCTTCACGATCGCGACTTTCCTCAGGTCAGTGGGCAGGACGCAACTTGGAGCGCCGGTGTGCGATTTTTACCGAACGCCGACTCCTATGCGCTGCTGACCTACGGTCGTCAGGATCTGAGAACAGATTTTGCTGGCGAGCTCGCGTGGAATATTACGCCGCTAACGAGCGTGTACATGGATTATACCGATTTCGTGACGACCTTGCAGGAGCAGTCGATTGCCAACATTAATGCATCGGAGATTGGGCCCTTTGGCGCGGTCACGCACGTGGTCTTTGACCAGAACGCCGTCATCAACACGATCGACGACCCCCTCCTGAGTGGAACACCCGATGCCGGCCTCCCGACCACGACCCTCGGCGCGCCGCTCGCTGACGTCAATAACACGTTACCTCTGACAAACGGGTTGTTTCGTTTCAAGGCGTTGCGCGCAACGGCGAACGCGCAGATTACGGATAATGTCGTCAGTCTGACCTTCTTGAATTTTGATCAGACCCGGTTGGCCGGCCGGGGTGTGTACCCATTCGGGCGTACGCTGACTTCGTACCGGGCAGTTCTCTCATGGACCCGATTTCTATCGCCAGAGGTCGAGGGACATATCGCAGCAAATTTTGAACGACAGGTCGGATCCCAGAGCGCATCGACGAGCGCATCGACAAGTTTCGGGTCGGCCAATGAATATGGCATGAACATTGCCTTGAATTGGAGAATATCACAGCGGCTGGACGCATTTTTGCGATACGATTTCATTGATTATAGCAAGTCCGCGAATATCTACGAAAACGTAGTGACCGTTGGGTTACATAAGACGTTCGATTGATCTGGATGTTCCGATGTTCGAAGGCTTCTACAACCTTGCTGGTCCACCATTCCAGCTGACGCCGGATACCCGGTTTTTTTTCGGGAGCCGCGAGCATGAAAGAGCGATGGCGTTTCTGCGATATGGCATCGCGCAGCAGGAAGGCTTTGTTGTAGTCACGGGCGAGATCGGGGCCGGTAAGACAACCCTTGTCGAACGTCTACTCGCTAGCCTGGATTACTCCAGATACGCTGTGGGACACATCGCCTCGACCCAGTTGGACGCCTACGAAATTCTGTCGGCGATCGCAGTTGCATTTGGCCTTGCCGAGGAAGCCTCAAAGGAGGCCTTGATCCGCCTGATCAAGCAGAATTTCGAAATGTTGCATCGTCAAGGGATCCGCCCGCTCATCATTATCGACGAAGCGCAGGCATTGGGCAGCGATGCCGTCGAGGAACTGCGGATGCTGTCCAACATCACGCAGAGCGCAAAGGTGCCGTTTCAATGCGTTCTCTTAGGTCAGCCCAAATTCCGCGCCGCGCTTGCCGATCCCCAGTCGGAGCAGTTTCGCCAGCGCGTGATTGCATCCTGCCATCTCGGCGCTTTGGGAATAGACGACACGCGCAAGTATATCGAACACCGCTTGTCGCTCGTAGGCTGGAAGGACGACCCCCATTTCATGGACGATGCCTTCGAAGAGCTCTACCGGTCCACGGGCGGCGTACCTCGGCGAATTAATATTCTAGCGTCGCGGCTGCTGCTGCTGGGCTTCCTTGAGGAAAAGCATTCGATCGAGGCAAACGAAGTACGCAGCGTCGCTCAGGAACTTGAATTGGAGCTCGGGCCCCTGCATGGTTTCGGAGAGTTGGAACGGTCGAATGGTGCCACACTGGGTGTTGTCATGGATCGCGCATTTGAGGATCTGCAGTCGCGACTGCGTCAAGTAGAACGGATGTGCGACCGGCAAAATCGGATAACCAAGCGCGCCCTCGGCCTCGCTCATCGGTATCTTCAGGCCCGGAAACCGAAATGAGGACCGCAATCGGGCCGGAGGATTCTGCATTTGGCCGCAGTCCGGTCGTCAACGCCTTTTCCGTGGATGTCGAAGACTATTTCCAGGTGGAAGCGTTCAAGTCCGTCATTCACCGTGCCGATTGGGACCTTCATCCGGCACGCGTGGCCGCCAGCACGGATCGCATGCTCAAACTCCTTGAAGCGGCTGATGTGCGGGCAACGTTTTTCGTGCTTGGCTGGGTGGCGGAGCGCTTCGCCGATATGGTTTCACGCATTGAGGCGCACGGACACGAGGTCGCCAGCCACGGCTATTCGCACGAACTCGTTCATGCTCAGACCGCGAGCGAGTTCCGGCAGGACATCCGCCACGCCAAGCAACTCCTCGAGGATATCGTTGGCAAGCAGGTGCGCGGCTTCCGTGCGCCGACTTTCTCCATTGGCAGGGGGAATTGGTGGGCCTACGAGGTACTCGCCGAAGAAGGTTATGAATACAGCTCCAGCATCTATCCGATCTCCCATGATCTCTACGGCATGGAAAGCGCACCCAGAACGCCGTTTCGGCCGCTGAACCGCGATGGCTTTCTGGAAATACCGGTAACCACGGTGCGACTGCTCAACAAGAACCGACCATGCGCGGGAGGCGGATACTTTAGGCTTTTGCCTTATGGTGTTTCGCGTTGGTGCATGCGTCGTGTCAATAAGGCGGACCGGATGCCATGTGTGTTCTACTGCCACCCCTGGGAAATCGATGTCGATCAACCGCGCATAAAGCAGGCGCCCCTGAAGTCGCAGCTGCGGCACTACCTCAACATCCGCGAAATGGCGCCACGCATCGCGCGGTTGTTGCAGGATTTCTCATGGGGCAGAATCGACGACATCTATCTCCAATCCGGCGTGGTTTACCAGACGTTTGGGGGCGCCTGAAAGATGTCTCTTGCAGTCGATTTCCTCGAGGCTCGTGGCGAGCCTGCTTGGGATGACTTCGTCATGCAGGCGCCTGACGCGACTTTGTTTCACCTGTCGGGTTGGAGGCGTGTAATCGAGAAGGCGTTCGGCCATCGGACCTTCTACCTGGTGGCGCGCCGCGGCAGCAATGTCTGTGGCGTGCTCCCGCTCACCCAGGTCAAGAGCTTCCTTTTTGGGAATTCGCTGATTTCGAACGCGTTCTGCGTGCAAGGGGGGATTGTTGCCTCAGACGCGGAGGCGGGCGAGCATTTGCGAGCAGAAGCCGTAAGAGTTGCGCAGGAACTCAAGGTCGATAGTTTGGAATTTCGCGCGGCGAGCGGAGCGCCACCGCCATGGCAGACGAAGTCGGGTCTTTACGCGATATTTCGGCGCCCGCTGGCGACCGACGATGAGACGAATTTCAAAAGTATCCCGAAAATTCGGAGAAAAAAGATTCGCAAGGCCATGAATAACGGCCTGACCTCCCAGATCGACAGCGGAGTCGATCGGTTGCATCATGTCTATGCGCAGAGCGTAAGGCGGCTCGGGACGCCGGTATTTTCGCGGCGATACTTTCGACTGTTGAAGGAGGCGTTCGGATCGTCCTGCGAGGTGCTTACCGTCCTGCATAGAGGCGACCCGGTCGCTTCGTCCATGATTTTCTATTTTCGCGATAAAATGATGACCTACTATGGAGGCGGCGACTTCGACGCACGGAATTTGGCGGCAAACGACTTCATGTACTGGGAGATCATACGGCGCGGGTGTGAACGCGGCGCTGCCGTATTCGACTTCGGACGTTCTAAGGTCGGCACTGGCTCCTACCTTTTCAAGGAAGAATGGGGTTTCGAACCTACACCCCTCGCCTACGAATACTTCTTGCGTGAATCGCAAGTTATTCCCGAGATCAATCCGCTCAATCCAAAATATCAACTCGCCATAAAAGCTTGGCAACGTCTGCCGCTTTCCGTCACCAAATTGATCGGCCCGGCCATCGTGCGCTCGATTGGGTGACGGGCATGAAGGATCTGGTTTTTCTCTCGCACAGAATTCCGTTTCCCCCCGACAAAGGCGACAAGATCCGCTCCTACCATGTTCTGCGCCACCTTGCTTCGCGCTTCAGAATTCATCTCGGATGCTTTTTCGACGATCCCTCGGACATCCAACATATCGCACGCCTGAAAGATATCTGCGCTAATGTCTATTGCTTGCCGATCGGGCGCGCCCAAAAAGCGACTCGCTTGCTGCGCGCGTTGGCGGACGGGCGCTCCATGTCCGAGTTGTGTTTTCATGACCGGCGGATGCACGCATGGCTTCGGCGGACTTTGGCACGTCACGAGATCGGCCACGCCTATGTATTCTGCTCATCGATGTATCCCTATGTGGAGCCGTATTTGGGAACCATGCGTATTTTGGTCGATATGGTGGATGTCGATTCGCAGAAATGGGAGGCTTATGCGGCCTCGGCCGCATGGCCGCTAAGCATGGTTTATCGGGCCGAACATCGCCGCGTGTTCGCGCTGGAGAAGCGGGGATTTGCCGGCGCCGATTACTCTCTCTTTGTCTCGCAAGCTGAGGCCGAGTGTTTTCGCAAGCTCGTTTCTGGAACTCCTGGCCGTCTGGTTCATGTCGAAAACGGTGTCGATCTCACAAAATTGAGCCCTGAGCGCCAGTTTCCCAGTCCGTTCGCAAAGGAAAGCGCGGCCATCGTATTCACCGGCGCGATGGATTACCGACCGAACATAGATGCGGTTGTGTGGTTCGCGCATGAAGTCTTCCCATCCGTCCGTCGCGAGCATCCGCGCGCGGAGTTTTGGATCGTGGGAGCAAATCCTTCTGCCGCCGTGCGACGTTTGTCGGCGCAGCCGGGCGTGAATGTGACTGGTCGGGTCCCCGACATCAGGCCTTACATCTCCAACGCTGACTGCGCCGTGGCGCCGCTTCGCATTGCGCGGGGGGTCCAGAATAAAGTCCTGGAGGCAATGGCGATGGGCAAGCCTGTCGTCGGGACCCAGGCCGCGCTAGAAGGTATTAGCGCGATTCCCGGCCGCGACGCGCTCATGGCGCGTGACGCCAGCGAGTTTATTTCCCTCGTCTCGGGAGTCCTTTCAGGGGGCTATAGTCAGATCGGGTTGGCTGCGCGGGCGCGCGTCGAGTCGGACTACCGATGGGAAAGTAATCTGTCGATTCTGGATCGCCTGTATGCCGAAGACAATGCGGCGCCCAGTGCCCATGACGTTCCAATACGCATTGATGTCTGATGCTGATTTCGAGAAAGGGGCGGGCTCAATTCACCAGTGTCCAGATGAGCCGGAAGATCTCCCAATATGATACAGCTGAGATGCCAAGAATGGTGGCCACGCATGCCCAGCCCGGTAGGCGGTCATCAAAATCGGCCATTCTATGCGGGGAAACGACTGGCAGGCTTGCGTCTTGCATAGTCCGGGTCGCGGGATAAGATCTGCGGCCCCCAGAATGGCTACCAGTGCTTGCGAGAATGTTAAGTTCAGCGCGATCTTGCGGGTGGTAAGGGGCCGGCGCCGGTTCGGACCCTCGCGCTGCGCCATAGATCCGCGGACCGCCAGGGCGGGGCCATGGATCAGCCTACCGTCAGCAGTTTTTTTTACGTTTTGTTTATAACCTGTCACAATTTTTCGTTAGCATGCTCACAATAACATGGGGGGCTCCAGGGTGAACCGATTATTTGGCAATCATTTGACCGCGCCTCCGTTTGTGCTGTGCCTTCTGGAAGCTGCACTGACCGGGACGGCATGCGTCGCAATATTCGATTATTTCTTCTCTCGGGGTCCTGCCTCGCTTGGCATAGTGCCGTTCGCAGCGCTGTCCGCGTTTTGCATCGTCGGGCTTATGCATACCGGCGGGCTGTACAGCAAAGAAGCGGTGCTCGACTCCCCGCGCATGATGTGGCGTATAGGCTTGGTCGCCATTCCGCTCTTCATCGTCGTAATCTTGACCGGGGAGGAGTTCGGGAGGCACGCGGTGGTCCGAATCCACCCGTACCGGTTGAAGTGGACCCTCACATTTACGAGCTTCTGGCTGGTCACAGCCGTGTCGCTGCGCGTGTTGTTCCGCCAGCTCTATCATAGCGGGCTCTTCAACCGGCGCATACTGATCCTCGGGGGCGACAATCACACGGTTGAGCTTTCCGGTCTGGCTGATGCGTCAGGCCAACGTTTCCAGCTTGTTGGCCAGGTTCCTTCGTCCGCTCAAACGGCGCAGCCCGCACAAAGCGGACTGGTCGTACTCGCGCGCGATCTCAATGTGTCTGAAATCGTTGTTGCCGGAGATAAGGAAACCGTTCCCTGGGCTCAGCTGGTAAGTTGCCGGCAGTTGGGCATCCGGGTGACCGATTATCTGGATTTCTATGAACGCGAGGGCCGGCGCGTTTGCATCGATCACCTTCGCTGGGACTGGATCGCATTGTCCCGCGGATACACAGTGGGCTGGCTGAAGGCTTCATTCGGAAGGCTATTGGACGTAGTGGCGTCCATCATTGGCTTGGTCGCAGTAGCGCCGGTCTTGCTCATGGCTGCGCTCGCAATCAAATTGGACGATGGCGGACCGATCATTTACGCTCAGGAGCGCGTGGGGCTGAATGGGCGCACATTCGTGCTGCTGAAATTTCGCAGCATGAGGGTGGACGCCGAACGCGACGGAATGCCCGCGTGGGCAAGGGAGCGTGACAACCGGATCACCCGAGTCGGCAGGATCATTCGCAAGTTCAGAATAGACGAGTTGCCCCAAATTTTGAACGTGCTGCGCGGCGACATGGCTCTGATCGGGCCGCGGCCGGAGCGTCCTCACTTCGTGCAGCAGTTTTCCGAGTCCATACCGTTTTACAACTATCGCCATACCCTGAAGCCCGGAATTACCGGCTGGGCGCAAGTTTGCTTTCGTTACGGCGCCTCCTTCGAAGATACTAAGCGCAAGCTTGCCTACGACCTCTATTACATCAAGCATCGAGGCCTGCTGCTGGATGCACTCATACTCCTGAAGACAGTTCGCGTTGTCTTGAGTGGGGACGGAGCCAGGTAGATTCTTCGCGCGGAAACGGGGCAGGTCTGCAAACCAGTCCCAATACCATCCTGCATCCTGCAGCCAGTCTCGAGACTGCATCACGTCCGCATGGGTGTGAGCGGGGTCACAATGTGGTCGTCGGGATCAGTCGGCGCGAACTTGGTTCTAGATATGCACGCAGCGCAGCGCGCTGATCATCTGCGCAGCTGGCGGTCGCGCCCGCTGCCTGTCTTGGGCACCGCTGAGCGGCGACCATAAACCCAGGCGTCGAAATGTAGCGCAAAGCGGCGTATTTTCCTGCAAAGGAAAAGTGTAACGCCAGCCCGATAAGCCTTTGAAGTATACAGAAATATGCAGCAAAATCAAAGTAAGCGATTCAGCGACACCCTTGCCGCCCGCCGACTGAGTTGAACAGGCAGTTGAGCTACCGCTTACGGCGGCGGCGCGGTCTTGGGGTCTCTTCCATCGCGC
>Ga0335085_10015625_pt1 | contig 11004 bp, 7 predicted proteins | sample Lox_Sample_45_FD_206712 | JGI IMG/M metagenome (GOLD analysis project Ga0335085, IMG submission 206712) | Soil microbial communities from Loxahatchee National Wildlife Refuge, Florida, United States - Lox_Sample_4.5 | ecosystem: Environmental > Terrestrial > Soil > Wetlands | place: USA: Florida... | reverse complement strand
CTTTGACCTCGGCGAAATACTTTTCGGGAGTGCTGAACACCATCGTGGGCGCGCCAGGTTCTTTGCGGGCGCTCTGGATGGATTGAATATTGAGTTTGGTGGGCCCGCCGCCATGGTCGCCGGCTCCGTAAAAGGCCATCAAATCCTTGGTGGGTTCGGGCAAGTCCGTTACGATCCGGTGCACGCGCTGCATGATAGGCCCGTCGTAGTCACCGTAAGCAATGGGAATATGGTAGGCCAGGACGCGCGTCCCGTCCGTGCCCTCCCACCAGAAGAGATCGGAGGGCAGGGTTTTTTCCAGCGGCTGGGGGCGCATGAAGACGTAAGCGCGCAGCCCCTGCAACTTCAGAATTTGCGGCAGTGTTCCCGGGTGGCCGAATGAATCCGGGTTCCAGCCAATCTCCACCTCGCGACCGAAAAGCTGGCGGAACAGGCGTTGCCCGTAAAGCCCTTGCCGGACCAGCGCCTCGCCGCTCGGCATGTTCACATCGGGCTCAACCCACCAGCCGCCGACAATCGACCAGCGGCCTTCCTCCATGCGCCGCCGGATCTGCTGGATCAGGCCGGGGTCGGTGGCCGCGACCCACTCATAAAATTGCGCGGAGCTGGCCGTAAAGGTGAACTCCGGGTCTTCCTTCATCCGCTCGAGCGCGGAGCGGAAGGCGCTGACCACCGCGGACATCCCCTCCGGCCAGGTCCACAACCACACAGCATCAATGTGCGAGTTGCCAATCATGTGGAACCGGTAAGGCGAGGCTTCCGGCGGCCAAGGCGCCGGGGCGAGCGAACCGCCCGATTGCGCGCGCAAGCCCGCCCCGACCATGGCGAGCGAAACAATCATGGTAGCAACGCATAACATGCTGAAAAAACGAGACTTCATGGAGAGTCTCCTTCGCAGTATCAAAATCGTTCCGGCCGGATGACCGGGCATGAGGGCGTCAAAATCGAGATCGCCAAATCCGGTCTTGACTATAGATACCTAGGTGTGTATATATGTTGGCCGTTGGTTTGTCAAGCCGCCGAGGTCAATGCCAGACGTCGCTCGCGCTCTGGCGGCGGAATTGCCCAAGTCAGGAACCTGAATATGGTTCCTGGCACGCGTTGGGTCAATATGCTTCTTGATGATTTGCAAGCCTGTGTTCTTCCAATGCGCCGGGTCGCACGGGTCGTCGAAAGACCCTGCGGTCAACTCGAATCGTCTGGGGGAGGCACGAGGTTCCCTCCCCTCCTCCAGCCTGCCACTCATTACCAGCCTTCAGGAGGCTTAATATGTCCAACCGCCGCGAATTCATGCATGGAGTGCTTGGAACCACAGCGAGCGTCGCAGTTTCGAGCCTGGTGACCTCCAAGCGCGTGCTGGGCGCCAACGATCGGATCCGCATTGGATTGATTGGGGCAGGCGCGCGGGGCAAGTACGATTTCAAAGAAGCCATCAAGTGCCCCAATGTCGAGGCCGTGGCTGTGGCCGACGTTTACACTCGCCACCTCGAAGAAGTGCAGGCGATTGTCCCGGGCATCAAAACCTACCAGGACTTTCGCCGGCTCCTGGATGACAAGAGCATCGATGCCGTCATTATCGTCACCCCCCAGCACCAACACGCCTTGAGTTTCGTCCCGGCCATTCAGGCAGGGAAAGACGTCTACCAGGAAAAGACCATGGCGTTCAATCCGGAGCACGCGCGGCGCATGCGCAGGTCCTATGAGGGCTCCGGGCGGGTGGTGCAAATCGGCATGCAAATGCAAAGCGGGCCCGGCTATTGCAAGGTGCGCGAGCTCGCCACCCCGGAGCGCCTGGGCACCGTCACGCTGATTGAAACTCACCACTTCCGCAATTCACCCTATGGGGGCTGGATTCGCAAGGAAGTCCCCGCGGACTGCGATGCCCAGCACATTGACTGGGCGCTGTTCGAAGGCGAGGCCCGGCACTACGCATTCGACCCCGACCGCTACCTCAATTGGCGCTTCTATTTCGATTATTCCGGCGGCAACATGTTTGAAAACATGGTTCACCAAATCGGCTTTTGGTACCAGTTGCTGGACCTCCAGGTTCCTGAAACCGTCTCCATGATGGGCGCCAATTATCTCAGTCCCAGGATGCACATGCCGGATGTCATGGCCGTGTCCTTCAAGCTGCCCAACCGGGTCCTCATGACGTGGAGCTCCACGTTTTCCAACGATTTTTACGGCGAACAGCAGGGGTGCCTTTTTGGAACTAAGGGCACGATTATGCACACGCAGTCCAACAAGGTTTATTACCTGGCGCAAGGACAGGCAATCGGCGAAGGATCGTCCGACAAGCCGATTGAGAACCCCGAGTATGTGGATAACACCGACATCCATATGCAGAACTGGTTCGATTGCATCCGCAGCCGCAAGGAACCCAATTGCCCGTTTGAGGTGGGGTACCGCACGGCGCTGGCCTGCCAGATGGCCGTAGCCTCGTATCGGCGCGGCGTGCCTGTGCATTGGGATGCGGAAACCGAAGATATTGTATAGGCCAGGGGTGGTACCAATATGAATCGACGCACATTTATTCGAACTACCGGGGTCATGGCCGGCGCATCCTGCCTCCTCAAGGATACCAATAGCCTGCCTTTCCCAACGACGGTCCCGCCCCAACAATTCAAGCTGGCGGTCATCAGCGACGGCCTCTCAGCGGACTTTGAGGCGGCGCTCAAGATCCTGCAAAGCTATCAAATCCGCTGGGTGGAGATTCGTTCGGTTTGGGGCAAGTACAACACGGAGACCACGCCCGAACAAATCCTGCGCCTCAAAGAATTGCTGGACCGGTACCAGCTTCGCTGTTCGCAAGTGGACACGGCGTTGTTCAAATGTACGCTGCCCGGCACTAAGACCTTGGGCGCGGGCACGCCCGTTTATCCCTATGCCGAGCAAATGGACCTGCTGAAACGTGCGAGCGACCGCGCCCACGCCTGGGGATGCGACCAGGTAAGAATCTTCACCTTTTGGCGAGTGGCCGAGCCGGGGAAGATTTTCGCGCGGATCTCCGAGGAAGTGCAAAAGGCGGCAGAGGTGGCGAAGACCGCCGGCATTCGATTGACGATTGAAAACGAGGATGCCACCAACGTGGGAACCGTGCACGAGCTGGCCAGGATGCTGGCGACCCTCCCCTCCAATGTGGGCGCCAACTACGATATCGGCAATGGACTGTGGCTCGGGGAAGTGCCTTACCCGGACGGCTACCGGACCCTCGACCCCAAGCGGATTTGGAATATGCATCTGAAAGGGGCGCAATGCGGGCCGGATTTTACGGGCTGCAAGGAGACTTTTGCCGATCTTGGCCAGATTGATTTGAAGGGGCAATTACAGGCGCTGCTGCACGATGGATACCAGGGGACGATGTCCGTCGAATGTGAGTTCGAAGCCCCTGGCATTTCCCACACCGCCACCACGCGGCGCTCGCTGGAAGGATTGCTCAAGGTCATGTCGGCAGCGGTAGCGAAAGGATAACGACGGCACACCCCGTCATGACCGTGCCCCGGCAGCTCTAATGGTAATTCAGTTGCTGCCCTTTTTGATTGCAGTTCAGCATCCGCACTTACCTGGAGGCTTAACATGCGTTCACTGGAGCGAGTCCGCGCCCTCGTCGCGGGACAACCCGTTGACCATCTTCCCGTTCAGCCGGTGGTGATGATGTTCGCCGCCAAGCACCTGGGTATCCCCTTCATCGATTACACGCGCGATGGCCGGAACATGGCCGCCGCTCAGAGCAAGTTGGTGCGGGATTTTGGTATTGACTGCCTATTGACCTGCTCCGACCCCGCGCGCGAGGTCATCGACATTGCGGGAGAGGGGAGTGTGAACTGGTACGAGGACCAGGGTCCGGCCATTTGCGAGGAGCGGGCCGCTTTGCTCGATAAGTCCCGCCTAAAAACCTTCCGCATTCCCGACCCGCTAGGCGGTGGACGCATGCACGACCGAATCAAAGCAATTGAGGTCATGCACCGGGAATTTGGCGGCGAAGTCTCCATTGTCGGGTGGGTGGAAGGCCCGCTGGCGCTGGGTGCCGAACTGCGAGGCCTCACGCGCAGCATGACGGACTTCCTCGACGACCCCGGCTTCATCAGCGATCTGCTCGACTTTACGGCGGAGGTAGCGGTGGTCTACGCCGAGGCGCAGATTCAATCCGGCGCCGATACCATCGGCATGAGTGACGCCGCTGCCAGCATGACGGGGCCGCGCTATTACAGCGAGTTTCTCTTTCCGCGGCAGTTGCGGGTGGTGGAATCCATCCGCAAAGCGCACCCTGATGTGCTCGTGCGGCTGCACATGTGCGGGAACACCGATCCTCTAATTGCCCAAATGAAACAGCTCCCCGTTCAAATCTTCGAATTGGATTCCCCCACCAATCTGGCCGCGGCACGCGCCTGCCTGGGGCCAGACCGCGTGATTCTGGGCAACGTCGCGACGATTACCGACATGCTGGAAGGAAATCCGGAGCAGGTGTACGAAGCGTGCCTGCGCTGCCATGAAACCTGCGGAAAGTTTCACATTGTGGGGACGGGATGCGAGGTTCCCCCCACGACCCCGCCGGAAAACTTGCACGCCATGGTCCGGTATTCGCGTGAACACCCTCCTGAGGAGTACACCGCTAAGTGGGCGGCCTAGGGGCCTCCCCATTCAGGGACTGTTTTCGCTTTGCATCTCCAAGCGCCGACTGCGCCCGGATTTGGTAAAGTAGAGGCGAGAAAATCAAGCGGGCTTGGGACACTTCAGCCCACATTCCTGACTTAAATTCGTGCGCGTGCATCGCACGGCTGAATTGGAGCAATGAGAAGAATTCATGACCAAGATGTTGAATGAAATCCTGGAGCAGCCGCAGGCCTTGCGGAAGACGTTCGAAGCGGAGCGTGCGCACGCTCTGGAGTTCCTTAAGACTTCGCGAGAGCGGAAATTCCGCCTCATTGTACTGGTGGCGCGGGGAACGTCTGACAATGCCGCACAGTTTGGCCGCTACCTCATGGAGATGACCGCGGGCATCCCGGTTTCGCTCTGCGCACCCTCCGTGCACACGGTTTACCGAGCCCAGATCGACTATCGCCAGGCGCTCGTGGTCGGCATTTCGCAATCCGGCGAGGGCCAGGACATCAACATGGTGCTGGAAGCCGCGAAGCGTCGAGGCGGCTATACCATTGGCATCACCAATGAACGCGATTCTTCCATGGCCAAAGTGGTGGATGAAGTATTCCTGGTGCATGCGGGCAAGCAGCGATCCGTGGCAGCAACCAAAACCTACACAGGCCAGCTCATGCTTCTCTATCTGCTCGCCGCGTCGCTAGGGACCGCCGTTTCCATCGAAAGCATCAGCGAAATCCCCGGCCACGTTGAGGAAGCATTAAAGCTCATCCCGGAGCTGCGTGAATTGGTGGAGCGCTACCGCTACATGGATCATTGCGTGGTGGTGGGCCGCGGCCTCAATTACGGCAATGCCTTCGAATTCGCTTTGAAGCTGATGGAAACCTCCTACGTCATCGCCGAGCGCTTCTCCGCTGCAGACTTCATGCACGGCCCGATTGCGCTGATCGAACGCGATTTCCCGGCGTTCTTATTTATGCCGCCCGGCCGGACGTTCAAAGAAATGCGGGAATTGACGGCGCGACTCGCCAAGCTGCATTCCGAAGTAGTGGCGATCTCCGCTCCCGAGACGCGCATTCCCGCCGCTAATCGTGTCATCCGTGTGCCGGGGAACATTCCTGAAATCTACACACCTATACCCTACATTGTTCCCGGCCAGGTGTTTGCGGCGCTGCTATCAGGCATCAAGGGACTGGACCCGGACACGCCGCGGTCGCTGCGCATCGTAACGAAGACCGTGTAGGCAGTCCATTACACCGGGCTTGGTGATTCAGAAAATCCTGGCCTGCGCCGGAAGTCGCTTTGGAGTGCGGGAGCTTGCTCCCGCTTTTGACGGGAGCCATTCGGGACTCCCCTCCTGATTTAGGAGGGGCAGGCGCGAAAGCACCGGGGTGGTTACCAGTACGGTTTACAGGGTTTGAATCGGTGGGCCGTTCTCTACACCGTCAAATCTGCGGTGGGCAGGAAGCGGGGCGGCCGGCGCACCTTCGTCGTTTGCTCGAATGCGTAGGCAAGCTTGATCAGCGCCGGTTCACTATAAACTCTGCCGAAGAACGAGATGCCCACCGGCAAGCCAAAGACAAAACCAGCCGGCACGTTAATGATCGGATATCCGGAAATAGCGGCAGGCCGCGTGCTTTTGCCGGAGTCGTGATCGCCATTCACCAGGTCCGTCACCCATGCCGGTCCGGCCGACGGCGAGACGATAGCATCCAGCCGGTACTTGTCCATCAGCGCGTCAATGCCCTCGGCGCGGGTAAGGCGGTGGGCCTTTTCGAGCGCCTCCACGTATTGCGGCGTCGAGAGCGGGCCATACGATTGCGCAGTCAGGAAGCGGTCCTGGCCGAAGTAAGGCATCTCGCGCTGCCAATTCTTTTCGTTAAAAGCGATGACCTCTTCGAGGGAATGAATGGGCGCGCCCGGCCCCAGGCTGGCCAGGTAGGCGTTCAATCCCGCCTTGAATTCATAGAGGAGCACGATCTGCTCTGCCGCTTCGTACTTTCCCACGGTTTCGATATTCGCCGGATCGACGATTTCCGCCCCGGCGTGCTTCATGGCATCAAGCGCATTCTGCATAACGTCATCCACGGCTCTCCCCGCGTCGAAAAGGTTGCGAGTCACGCCGATGCGCGCGCCCTTCAGCCCCCCGGCATCCAGGAACTGCGTGTAGTCCGTAAAGGTCCGTCCGCGGCTCCCGGCGGTTGCGGGATCGGCAGAATCGATCGCGGCCAACACGCCAAGCACAATTGCGGCATCGGCCATGGTTCGCGCCATCGGTCCTACGGAATCCTGACTGTGCGAAATGGGAACCACTCCCGTGCGGCTGGCCAGACCCACGGTGGGCTTGATCCCAGCCAAACCGTTTGCCGAAGACGGGCACACAATGGAGCCATCGGTTTCGCTTCCCAGCGCCACCGCGGCGAGATTGGCGGAAATGGATGCCCCCGAGCCGGCACTTGATCCACTGGGATTGCGGTCGAGCGCGTAGGGGTTGAGCGTTTGGCCGCCGCGGGGACTCCAGCCGCTGGTGGAATAGTTAGACCTCACGTCCGCCCATTCGCTCAGATTAGCCTTCCCAAGGATTACGGCGCCGGCCTCGCGCAGCCGCTTGGCCACAAACGCGTCGCGCGGAGGAATAGATCCCAACAAAGCGAGCGAGCCGGCCGTGGTCATCATGCGGTCGTGCGTCCCGATGTTGTCCTTGATCAGCACGGGGACACCGTGCAAGGGACCGCGCGGGCCGCGTTCCTTCCGCTCCTTATCAAGTGCCGAGGCGATGGCCAGGGCGTCAGGGTTCAACTCAATCACCGAATTGATCGCCGGGCCACGCTTGTCAATCTCATCGACGCGCTCCAGGTACTTCTCCGCCAAAGAATGCGCTGTAAATTTGCCGGACTCCATGCCTTTCTAGAGGTCCGTGATGGTCGCCTCTTCAAGCTCGAAGGGGCGCACGTTGGGGGGGACGGGTGCGGCGGGGCCGGCCCCTCCACTCGCCGTGGACCCAGCCGCGCCGGACGCCGTGACAGACCCCACCGCTCCAGCCAGCACGCCCGATTGCAAAAACCTCCGGCGACCCACGGTGGAAGACGCTGTTGCCCTCATGTGGTCTCTTTTCAAGGATTCACCTCGCCTTACGGATGCTTGAGATAACGAGCATACCAATCGACGACGCGGTGGATAACGTCGCGCTGGTCTTGCGGCTTGGTCATACGATGGCCTTCTCCGGAATACACCACAAACTGATTTTCGACGCCCAAATCCTGCAAGGCGTGCCAGAATTCGAACGATTGCGGAAGCGGGCATTCGCCGTCGTGCTCACCCACCAGAATCAGGGTGGGCGTTTTCACATTCTTGATGAACGTGATGGGAGAGCTGCGCGCGTAAATGGCCGGGTCGTCGTAAACGGATGCGCCGAAGAAGGGAATCATCATTTGTTCGATGTTGTTCTCGCCGTAATAGCTTTGCCAGTTGGCGATACCTGCCCCAGCCACGGCGGCTCGGAAGCGATGCGTTTGGGTGACCGCCCACATGGTCATATAGCCGCCATAACTCCAGCCGGCAATGCCCATGCGTTGGTCATCGACAGGGTAATTCTTCACCACATAATCGACGCCCTTTAAGACGTCGCGAAGGTCGCCGTAGCCAAAATCCCGAACGTTGGCGCGCGTGAAGGCCTCACCCTGGCCGAAGCTGCCGCGCGCGTTGGGCAGAAAAACAAAGTATCCCTCATTCGTGAGAATGGTGAGATCGAAGAACCAACGGACGCGCGTGACGGAACTTGGGCCGCCGTGTACCTGCACAACCATGGGGTAGCGGCGGGCCCGATCGTAAGCCCTGGGGTAAGCCATCCATCCCTGGATATCGTAGCCTTCATTCGGCCAGTGGAGGCTCTCCACCTTGGTCAAGATGGGCCGAACACCGTCATTGGCGTGGGTGATTTGCTTCCACTCCCCGATCGGCCCGGCCCAGACCTCCGGCGGAAGGTTATAGAATTCACGGATCAGCGCCGCAGTGTGCCCGTCACGCGCCACCGAAAACGCGATATTGCGGACCCCAACCGCGGGGACATCGGAAAGAGTTTCTTTGCCGCTCCAGAGGGTTTTGATCCGGCCGGTCGATACATCAAGTTCGGCCACTCCGTTCGCCCCCGGCAGATCCTCGTAGAAGAGAATCCCCTGGCCGCTCGGCTGCCAACTGAGCCAGTTGGCCGTTGCCTTCATTCCAGGCGTCAGATTGCGAGCTACGCCTCCTTCGGCGGGAACGAGAAAGATGTCGCCGCCGGTTCGGCCCTCATCGCTCATCAGACCGCCGATGATAGCAATATTCTTCCCGTCTGGAGCCCAACGCGGCCCGCCAATCTGCAGGGGCGGCTTGTACACCGACCTCATCGCGCCAGAAGCCACGTCGAGCACATAAACCTGGGCGATGTACCAGTTGGCATCGCCTTCACCTTGCGCCGCAATCGCCGCGAGCCGACGGCTATCCGGCGACCAATCGTATTCATATACGTACATATCGGCGGGCGAAATCTGCCGCACCCGCCCGGAGGCGAAATCGACGGTGGCCAGGCGCTGCTCGTCAACCTTACTGCCGATAACGCCAGATGGGGCCGCAACGGGCAGCAGCGGGCCCACGATACGCGTTGTATTTTCCGTGAAGAGAAGGGCCAAGGACTTTCCATCGGGGGCAAATCGCGGCGTGGTGAGAAAGCCTTTCAGGCTGGTGAGTCTACGTGCCGGCCCACCTGTCGCGCTCGCCACGTACAATTGCATTTGACCCGGGATTTCTACGTCCGAGAGGAACGCTAGGCTTTCGCTATCCGGCGACCACGCCAAGTCGTGCTCTTCGCAGACGTCGCCGCCTTCCTCCGCGGTGATCCGGTGGGGAGATGGGCTCTCGCCGGAAAGTGCGGCGATGTAAATTACCGAGTGCGCCGGACGAGCGCTGCTCGCCTGGTGCACCGTTGCAACCCATGCAACTCGGCGCCCATCGGGCGAAATCGCGACCTCGCGAAATTCGTGAACCTGGTCGAGAGAATCGAGAACTTGGTCGATAGAGGGCGTGCCTGCCCCCAGCGCACAAGAGACGTGGGTCACCCATAAAAAGCAAGCGCCGAACAAGGCTGCGAAAAGCAGTCTTCTCCTAACGCGAACGTGGTGCATCTTCTCCCCTGGAACCATTTTCCAGTAGCCCCGAGTTGGATACTCTACACTGCCTGGCGCCGAATGGATTGAGTAACTATTGTAGAAAATCAGTTATGTACTGGTTCGCTTGTTCATTGTAATAATCCGTATCAATGCCGAAAACGAGATAGCGGTAGCGGAACGGCGGCTTCAGCGAAACAACCTGGTCCGTCCAATTCGTGGGGTCAGTCTGCAATACCGGCCGGTTTCCCATCGCCTTGACTAGACCATCCATATCCCAGCGCAGGACGAAACCTGGAACCACCGCATCCATGAGGTCCATGGCCACGGGCTTCTCCAGCGCCGACTCAAGGCTGTGAGGAGTCCGGTCCAGCCAGACCTTCTTAATTCGTGGGTCGGCCGCAGCCGCCAGCAAGAGCCAGACTCCGCGCACGCCGCGCGCCGTGGCGCTGATCGCTGCGGGATCAACATCGTCGCGGGCAGCCAACATATCCACCCCCCGCAAGATGTCATGAGCGCGCATCGCCGGCAGGTTCCGGCCGATCAGGTCCGCCCGCGTGTTGGCCAGCCAATTACCAACAAAGGATACATACTCGCGAAACATCGCTTCGGGCTCGTCGGCAGGAGATTCGATCGGAGAGTCGCGCGGTTCGATTTCCAAAACCACTCGCCCGTAGCCCGCCAATCTCTGGGCAAGCGCGGTGGTCGTTAAGATTCGCTTCGCGGTCATGTCGTCCCTGACCAGCAAAATCGCGGGTTTCCGCCCGCCCGCATTGGGAGCGTAGAGATTCGCGGTAATGGTAATTCCGGGCTCACTTTCATATTGAATGTGCTGGAGGCGCCAGGCGGCGCCTTTCGATTCACTCAACAATTTTATCGTTGGCGATGAACCATCGGTGGGAATTTGCAGGCGCTGCAATTCAGCTCGGAGTTCCGGCACGGTCCCCGGGCGCCTCTTAATGCGAAGCTCGTCCTGAAGCAGTTGATAGACTCCGCGGCTTCCCACCTCATCGCGAACCTGTCCCGTCGGCGTCACCTGAAGATCGAAATTGGTGTAGATTTTCACCGGTTTGTCTTGAATATCGCCCTGGCCGCCTTTCAGCCACCGCGTCATCCATTCATAGATGGCTTCGCGGCTTTCGCGAGGTGTGCCATGCGGACCGGGTCCGACAAAGAACTGAACCTTTTCCGCCGCGCCGTACAGCTCGAACCAGCGTTTTGCTTCTTCATAAACAATCTTGGTTCCGGGCGGAGTGAAAAAGTC
>Ga0335085_10015624_pt1 | contig 11004 bp, 10 predicted proteins | sample Lox_Sample_45_FD_206712 | JGI IMG/M metagenome (GOLD analysis project Ga0335085, IMG submission 206712) | Soil microbial communities from Loxahatchee National Wildlife Refuge, Florida, United States - Lox_Sample_4.5 | ecosystem: Environmental > Terrestrial > Soil > Wetlands | place: USA... | reverse complement strand
GGTCGGCTCGCCGGAGAAGACGGCGCGGAAGCCGCGCTCCTTCGCCAGCGCCTCGAGCTCCGAGCCGGGATCGGTGATCGCCGCGAAGCGCGCCCCCTCCTTGCCGGCCCGCTCCCAGAAGAGGTCGAGGTGCGACCGGGTCTCCAGCGTCGTCCCCGACTTCGAGGCGGCGACGAACACGGTGCGGGAGAGGTCGAGCGCGTCGGCGAGGCGCCTGATCGCCTTCGGATGCGTCGTGTCGAGGACGTGGAAGCGGTCGCGCTCGAACGCGCGCCGCAGCACCTCCGGTGCGAGGCTCGACCCGCCCATCCCGAGGAGGACGACGTCGTCCGCGTCGGCGGCGACCCCGGCCGCGAACTCGGCCAGCTCGGACACGCGCTCGCGCATCCGCAGCGGCTCGTCCAGCCAGCCGAGCCAGTGCGCCTCGTCGTGCCCGGTCCAGACGGTCGGATCTCGCTCCCAGATCCTCTCGACGAGTTCTTCCGGCTCGATCAAGCGCTGACCAGCTCGCCGCGCTTGGCGCGGATGCCGTCGAGCAGCGAGGCGTTGGAGTCGGAGAACTTCTGCACGCCCTCCTCCTCGAGCACCCGCGTGACGTCGTCGACGCTGACGCCGGCGGCCTCGACCTCCTCGAAGAGCCGTTCCGCCTCGTCGAGCCCCTGCGCCAGGGTGAGGGCGACCTCGCCGTGGTCCTGGAAGGCGGCGATCGTCTCCTCGGGCATCGTGTTGACGGTGTCGGGGCCGATCAGGTCCTCGACGTAGAGGACGTCGCGGTAGGCCGGGTTCTTCGTCGAGGTCGAGGCCCAGAGGCACCACTGCTTCGACGCGCCCTGCGCCTCGAGCGCCTCCCAGCGCGCGCCGGCGAAGACCTCCTGCCAGTTCCGGTACGCGAGCTTTGCGTTCGCGACCGCGAGCCGCCCCTTCAGGTCGTCGTGGCCGCCGATCGCGTCGAGCCGCTTGTCGGCCTCGGTGTCGACCCGCGAGACGAAGAAGCTCGCGACCGACGACACCGGCCGCGGGTCGCCGCCCGTCTCGATCAGCCGCTCGATCCCGCGCAGGTAGGCCTCCATCACCTCGCGGTGGCGCTCGAGCGAGAAGATCAGCGTGACGTTGATCGACTGGCCCGAGGCGATCATCTCCTCGATCGCCGGCAGGCCCGGCTTCGTCGCCGGGATCTTCACGTACAGGTTCGGCTTCGAGACGAGCGCGGCCAGCCGCTTCGCCTCCGCGACGGTCGCGGCGGTGTCGAGCGCGAGCGTCGGGTCGACCTCGAGCGAGACGTAGCCCCGCAGGCCCTTGCCGTCGTCCCAGACCTTGCGCATCAGGTCGCAGGCCTCGCCGATGTCGCGGCCGGCGAGGGCGATGAAGATCTCCTTCGCGTCCTGCTCGTGCTCGAGCAGCTCGCGGAGCTGGTCGTCGTAGGCGTTCCCCTGCGAGATCGCCTTCTGGAAGATCGTCGGGTTCGAGGTCACGCCGGTGACGGCGTCCTCGGCCATCTTCCGGGCGAGCTCGCCCGAGTGCAGGAGGTCGCGGGAGAGGTAGTCGATCCAGACGCTCTGGCCGAGCGCGGAGAGGCGGTCGAGGCGTGAGTCAGGCATGCGCTGTCCTTTCCAGGTCCGCGATCTTCTCGAGACGTTTCACGTACCGCTCCTTGCCGCTGAACTCGGCGGCGAGGAACGTGCGCACGAGGTCGGCGGCGAGCTCCCCGCCGACGACCTCGGAGCCGAGGCAGAGCACGTTCATGTCGTCGTGCTCGACCCCCTGGTGCGCGGAGTAGACGTCGTGGCAGACGGCTGCGCGGATGCCGGCGAGCTTCGAGGCGGCGACCGACGCGCCGACGCCGGAGCCGCAGACGAGCACGCCGCGCTCGGCCGCGCCGGACTGGATCGCGTCGCCCACCTCGCGCGCCTTGTCCGGGTAGTCGACCCGCACCGACGCGTCGTCGACGCCGAAGTCGACGACCTCGTGGTCGAGCGCGGCGAGCTCCTGGAGCACGCGCTCGCGGAGCTTCACGCCGCGGTGGTCGAACGCGACCGCCACCCTCATGGCAGCTACGTTACCGCGATGGACGACGTCCGCGTCTGGCGGGAGCTGGGACAGCAGTTCAGGGTCGATTCCGTCCGCTGCGCGGCGGCCGCGAACTCCGGCCATCCGACCTCCGGGATGTCCGCCGCCGACCTGATGGCGGTGCTCCTGGCGAAGTACCTGCGCTACGACTTCGACGACCCGAAGGCGCCGACGAACGACCGGCTCGTCTTCTCGAAGGGCCACGCCTCGACGCTGCTGTACGCGATGTTCCGCGCCGCCGGGGCGATCACCGACGAGGAGCTCCTCACCTACCGGCAGTTCGGCTCGATGCTCGAGGGGCACCCGACGCCGCTCATCCCCTGGGTGGACGTCGCGACCGGGTCGCTCGGCCAGGGCCTGCCGATCGGCGTCGGCCTGGCGCTCGCCGGCAAGTACCTCGACCGGCTCCCGTACCGGGTGTGGGTGCTCTGCGGCGACAGCGAGTCGGCCGAGGGCTCGATCTGGGAGGCGTTCCAGCACGCCTCGCACTACGAGCTCGACAACCTGACGGCGATCCTCGACGTCAACCGGCTGGGCCAGCGCGGGCCGACGATGGACGAGTGGCAGCTCGACCACTACGCCGAGCGCGCGAAGGCGTTCGGCTGGCACGCGATCGAGGTGGACGGTCACGACGTCGAGGCGGTCGACGCCGCGTACGCCGAGGCGGTCGCCACGACCGGGAAGCCGGCCGTCGTGATCGCGCACACGATCAAGGGCAAGGGTGTGAAGGCGGTCGAGAACCAGAACGGCTGGCACGGCAAGCCGCTCGACGATCCCGACGCCGCGATCGAGGAGCTCGGCGGGATCCGGCACGTCACCGTCGAGGTGGCGCAGCCGGCGGCGGGCGAGCCGTACGTCTTCGAGACCGGCGCGCTCGAGCTGCCGCAGTACGAGGTCGGCTCCGAGGTGGCGACCCGGAAGGCCTACGGCGAGGCGCTGGCCGCGGTCGGAACCGCGCGCGGGGACGTCGTCGCGGTCGACGGCGAGGTCTCGAACTCGACGTTCGCGGAGATCTTCAAGGCCGCGCACCCCGACCGGTTCTTCGAGATGTACATCGCCGAGCAGCAGATGGCCGCCGCCGCGGTCGGGCTGCAGGCGCGCGGCCGGCGCGTGTTCGCGTCGTCGTTCGCCGCCTTCCACTCGCGTGCGTACGACTTCGTCCGCATGGCGGCGATCAGCCGCGCGACGCTCTGTCTCTCCGGCTCCCACGCCGGGGTCTCGATCGGCGAGGACGGCCCGTCGCAGATGGCGCTCGAGGACCTGGCGATGATGCGCGCGGTGCACGGCTCGACCGTCCTCCATCCCTGCGACGGCAACTCGACGGCGAAGCTCGTCGCCGCGATGGCCGACCTCGAAGGGATCTCCTACCTCCGGACGCTGCGCCCGAACACGCCGGTCCTGTACGGGCCCGGCGAGGAGTTCCCCGTCGGCGGGAGCAAGGTGCTGCGCGACGGCGACGCGGTCACGCTCGTCGGCTGTGGGATCACCGTGCACGAGGCGCTGAAGGCGGCCGATGAGCTCGACGGCGCTCGGGTGATCGACTGCTACTCGATCAAGCCGATCGACTCGGCGACGCTCGCCGCAGCGGCCCGGGAGACCGGCCACCTCGTGGTCGTCGAGGACCACTGGCCCGAGGGCGGGCTCGGCGACGCCGTGCTCGCGGCGCTCGCCGCCGAGGGCGTGAGCGCGAGGGTCACGCACCTCGCCGTCCGGGACATGCCGCGCTCGGGGAAGCCCGCCGAGCTCATGGCCGCGTACGGGATCGACGCGGCGGCGATCGTGCAGGCGACCAGGGCCTAACCTCTACGGCGGCATGGCCGTCGTCATCGGCACCAACCTGCGCAAGGAGCTCGCCGGCGGGCTCCTCTTCGACGGCGTCTCGTTCAAGGTCGAGCGCCGCGAGCGCCTGTCGCTCTCCGGGCCGAACGGGGCCGGGAAGACGACGCTGCTCCGGATCCTCGCCGGCGAGACGGCGGCGAGCGGCGGCCAGCTCGTCTTCGAGAAGGGGACGCGCGTCGCGCTCCACGACCAACGGCCGCCGCTCGACGTCGACTACACGTTGCGCGAGTACGCGCTCTCGGGCGCGCGCGACCTGATCGCGCTGGAGGAGCAGCTGCGCCGGCTGGAGGCGGCGATGGCGGCCGGCGACCATGGCCAGGAGACGCTCGCGCGCTATGCGGAGGCGCAGGCGCGGCTCGAGCACGCGGGCGGGTACGCGTGGCGGGAGAACTCGCTCGCGACGCTCCGCGGGCTCGGCTTCGCCGACGACGAGCTCGACCGGCGGCTCGACACCTTCTCGGGCGGCGAGCTGACGCGCGCGTCGCTGGCCCGGGCGCTCGCCGGCGATCCCGATCTGCTCCTCCTCGACGAGCCGACGAACCACCTCGACGTCGAGCGGCTGGAGTGGCTGGAGCGCACGCTCGTCGGGCTCGACGCCGCCGTCGTCCTCGTCGCCCACGACCGCTGGTTCCTCGAGGCGACGACGACCGCGGTGCTCGAGCTGGAGGCCGGCCGCTCGACGTACTTCGCCGGCGAGTGGCACCTCTGGCGGCGCGAGAAGGCGGCGCGGATGCTCGACGCGTCGAAGGCGGTCGAGCGCTACGAGGCCGACATCGCGCGGCTGGAACGGTTCGTGGCGCGGTTCCGCTACAAGAAGTCGAAGGCGAAGCAGGCCCAGGCGAAGCTCACGCAGATCGGGCGGCTGCAGAAGGGGAAGGCCGAGCGGGCCGACGAGCTGGCCCTCCTGACGCGGCGGTCGCGCCGCCTCGGCTTCGAGTTCCTCGACCCGCCGCGGAGCGGACGGACGGTCGTCGAGGTGGAGGGGTTGTCGCTGGCGGCGGGCGAGAAGCACCTGCTGGAGGGGGTCTCGCTCGCGATCGAGCGCGGCGAGCACGTTGCGCTCGTCGGGCCGAACGGGAGCGGCAAGACGACGCTGCTCGAGACGCTGCTCGGGCGGCGGGAGGCGGCAGCAGGTTCCGTGCGGCTCGGCCACGGCGTCGTCCCGGCGTACTTCTCGCAGCACGAGGTAGAACTGGACGAGCGCGGGTCGGTGCTGGACTGCGTCCAGTCGATGACGGGCCTGCGGCGGCCCGACGCGCAGCGCCTCCTCGGCCGGTTTCTCTTCTCCGGCTGGGAGGCGCACGAGAAGGCGGTGTCGGTGCTCTCGGGCGGCGAGCGGCGGCGGCTCGCGCTGGCGATCGTCGTCGCCTCCGGCGCGAACTTCCTCGTCCTCGACGAGCCGACGAACCACCTCGACCTGGAGAGCCGCGAGGCGCTGGAAGCGGCGCTCGAGGCGTTCCCGGCGACGGTGCTGCTCGTCTCCCACGACCGCGCGCTCCTGGACGCGGTCGCGGGGCGGACGCTCGCGATCGAGGACGGGACGATCCGGAGCTCCGACGGCGGCTGGGCCGACTACGTGCGGGCGCGGGAGGCGCGCGGCGCGGCCCATCCGGTGTCTGGAACGGACGATCCGGTGTCTGACACCAAAAAGGCGCCTGCGAGCAGGGGAAGACACAAAGATGTAGGGGTTTCCGGCGAGATGCGTGACACCTCCAGGCCGCCTTCGCGGGCGGAGCTGACTCAGGTCGAGGAGCAGATCACGCGCCAGGAGGAGACGGTCGCCGAGCTCGAGCGGAAGCTGGCCGAGGACTGGGGCGACGTCGAGCTGCTCGCCGCGCACAAGCGCGCTCGCGACGAGCTCCAGGCGCTCCTCGACCGCTGGGAGACCCTCTTCGAGCAGGCGCAGGCCTGAAGTTCGTTAGGGTCGCGGCATGAGCCGTAGGCTCGACGGAGGCGAGCATCGGCGCAGGCTCGACGGAGCCGGCAATGAGCGCAGTTGCCGGCTTTGCCGGCGACGAAGCGGGACAGGAGTGAAGGCGCCGGCTTCGCCGGCGGCGGAGCGGGAATGAGCGAGACCCGCGACTTCCTGCACTCGATCGGGCTCCCCGCGGGCGACCTGAACGAGCTCCCGGACTCCACGAAGCGCTTCCCGGACGAGGCGCAGTACCGGATCGAGATCCCGAGCACCGAGGGGCCGCGGTGCCTCGAGGCCGTGCTCGAGGAGGCGGCGCGTCTCGACGTGACGATCCAGCGCGTCTCGCAGGGGAGCGGCGTCTTCCTGCTCACGGACGCCGAACTCGACGAGATGGCGCGGGCGGCGTCCGCCGCGAACGTCGAGGTCAGCCTCTTCGCCCGCCCGAACGCCGGGTGGGACACGTCCGCAATGGCCCGCTCCGCAGCCGGCGCCGTCCTCGCCCCCGCCGCCCGCGGCCAGGAGCAGGTCGTCGCGTGCCTCGACGACGCCCGTCGCGCAGCCGACCACGGCTTCCGCAGCGTCCTGATCGCCGATATCGGCGTCCTCTCCGCCTTCGCCGACGCCCGCCGCCTCGGGCTGCTCCCGGAGGACATGCAGGCGAAGATCTCCGTGATGCTGCCGGCGGCGAACCCGGCCGCCGCCCGCGTCCTCGCCGACCTCGGCGCCGACACGCTCAACCTCCCCACCGACCTCTCGCTGGCGCAGATCGCCGCGATCCGCGCCGCCGTGGACATCCCGCTCGACGTCTACGTCGAGTCGCCCGACAACGTCGGCGGCTTCGTCCGCCACCACGAGATCCCGGAGCTGATCCGCGTCGCCGCACCGGTCTACGTCAAGTTCGGGCTCCGGAACGCGCCCGACGTCTACCCGTCCGGCACGCACCTCGACTCGACGACCGTCGCCCTCTCCCGCGAGCGCGTCCGCCGCGCGCGCCTGGGGATGGAGCTCCTCGCCCGCTCCGGCTACGTGGCGACGACGTCCGAGCTCGGCGCCGCCGGCCTCGCCGTCCCCGTGCCGGCGTGATCGTCCGCCTCCTGCTCTGGAACCTCGCCGACTCGAGAACGAGCCTCGAGGAGCTGCGCCTGCGCCTCGAGCCAGGCGAGAACCGCACGTGGATCTCCGACGAGGCAACCGAGCGCTTCGGCGTGATCGAGACGTGGGAGGACGAGCCCGGCGACTTCCCGGCCGAGCTCCTCGACCTGATCGGCAAGGAGCCGGACATCGCGGAGGAGTTCGAGGTCGAGGGCTAGGGCCCGGACTCGAAGGTCGCGATCAGCGCGTCCGCAACGACCTTCAGCGGCCGCCCCGCCAGCTGCGACGCCCGGCGGAGGCGCTCGAACGCCTCCTGCTCGCTCAGGCCCTCCTTCTCCATCAGCAGGCCCTTCGCCCGCTCGATCGACTTCCGCGCCGCGAGCGCCTCGGCGAGCGACTCCGCCTCCTCGCGCAGCGCGGCGAGCTCCTCGTAGCGCGCCCGCGCCGCCGCGATCGCCGGCAGCAGGTCGGTCTCGCGGAACGGCTTGACGAGGTAGCCGAAGACGCCCGCCTCGACCGCCCGCGAGACGAGCTCCTGCTGGCCGTAGGCGGTCAGCATCACGATCGGGATCGGCCGCTCGTCGAGGATCCGGCGCGCCGCCTCGATCCCGTCGAGGCCGGGCATCTTCACGTCGAGGATCGCGAGGTCGGGCTCGGCCGACCCGGCGAGCTCGACCGCCTCGAGCCCGTCCTTCGCCTCGGCACAGACCTCGAAGCCGGCGTTCTCGAGCAGCTCGCGCAGGTCGAGACGGATGATCGTCTCGTCCTCGGCAATCAGGATTCGCACGCGGCGAGTCTAGACGCGGTTGAGCGCCGCCCCCGCCGCCCGTCGCCTCAAAGCCTCGGCGAACAGCGCACGCCGTCCGGCCCGCGAGCTCAGCGTCGGAGCGTCGGTGTCTGTCTGCGTCGGTGTCTGACACCAGCCGCGAGCTCTCTCGCGTGAGAGTGTGGTCGTTGCAGCGGTTTTCTCGGTACACGGGCCTTCACGGCGCCGAGTGGTGTCAGACACCAGACGGTGTCAAGCCCCAGGTGTGCCGGAAGTCCAACGTTTGCGGGCTCCTAGGCCGGGAAGACGACCTCGGCGCGCAAGCCGCCGTCGTCCGCCAACGACAGCGTCCCGCCGAGCTCGTCGCGGACGAGCGCCTCGACGATCGAGAGGCCCGTCCCGTGCGCGGCGCCTTCGATCCCGCCGCCGTCGTCGGCGATCTCGAGGACGACGTCGCCGTTCCGCTGCGCGAGCTCGATCCGCACCGAGCTGCCGCCGTGCTCGAGCGCGTTCTGGAGCAGCTCACTGAAGACGAGCGCCAAGGCGGTCGCGCGGTCGCCCTCCAACGAGACGGGCGTGAGCGCAGCCTCGACGTGCTTGTCCCCGGCGAGCCCCTGGACGAGCATCGCCCGCAGCCGCTCGATCAGCTCGGCGAGGTCGACGCTCTCGTCGCGCCGCTCGGTGAGCACCTCGTGCACGGCCGCGATCGCGAGGATCCGGTTGACGGAGTCGTCGAGCGCGCGCCGCGGGTCGATCCGGTCGGCGCCGCGCGCCTGGAGACGCAGGAGCGAGGCGACGGTCTGCAGGTTGTTCTTGACGCGGTGGTGGATCTCCTGGGCGAGCACGCCGCGCATGACCGCGCGCCCGTGCTCGAGCGCGACCGCCGCGTGGTGGGCGATCGACGCGAGCAGCTGCCGCTCCTCGTCCGTGAACGGCGTGTCGCGGTCGGCGACGAGCTCGCCGATCTGCCGGCGCTTCCAGCGGAGCGGCGTGCGGACGGCGTAGGTTCCGGCGCGCCCCTCGGGCCACGCGATCTTCCCGTCCTCGAGCACGAGCGCGGCGCCGGTCGCAGAGACCGCGCCCATCGTCGTCTTCACGATCGCCTCCAGCGACTCCTCGAGGTAGAGCGACTCGGAGACCGCCTCGGAGATCCGCGCGAGCGCCTCCAGCTCCTCGACCCGCCGCTGCGCGTCTGCGTAGAGCTTCGCGTGCTCGATCGACTGCGCGACCTGCGCCGCGATCGCGAGCAGCAGGTCGATCTCGGCCTCCGTGAACACGCGCGGCTCGCGCGTGCGGACGTTCAGCGCCCCCTCGAGCTTCTCGCGGGCGAGGATCGGCACCGCAAGGATCGACTCGTACTCCTCCTCGTGCAGGTTCGGGAACACCTTGAAGCGCGGGTCACGGTCGGCGTGCGACGGGATCATCACGGGCGCGCGCTCCGCCGCCGCCGCGCCGGTGATCCCCTCGCCCGGCCGCATCTTCGGGCGATGCGTCATCTCCTCCACGCTCGTCCCGTGCGTGGCGCGGAGGACGAGCTCGTCGGCCTGCTCGTCGTACAGGTAGACGAAGCACGCGTCGGTGCCGAGCGCCTCGGCGACGCGGCTCGCCACCAGCTCGAGCACCTCCTGGAGGTCGAGCGTCGAGTTGACCGCGGCGATCGTCTCCGTCAGGAGCCGGAGGTGCCGCTCGGACGCGTCCACTCCACCGATTGTAGGCCCCCGTCTCCCGTAGGCTGGCGCCGTGACGAAGTACGACTGGCTCCTGCTGATCCACCTCCTCGGAGCGTTCTGCTTCCTCTCCGGCTCGATCGTCGCCGGCATCCTCCACGCGGCGGCGACGCGCCGCGACCGGCCGAGCGAGGTGGCGCTGCTGCTCGGCCTCGTCCGGCCGATGGTCGCCGTCGTCGGCGCCGGCTCGATCGTCGTCCTCGTCTTCGGGGTCTGGCTCGCCCGCGACGCGGGCTACGGCGTCTCCGACGGCTGGGTGGTCGCCGCGATCGCGCTGTGGGCCGTCTCCAACGCGCTCGCCGGGCCGGCCGGGAAATCGCTGCGCCAGGCCCGCGAGCTCGCCGAGCGGCTCGCCGCAAACGGCAACCACCCGAGCGAGGAGCTCCACCGGGCGGTCGCCGACCGGCGCGCGCTGATCTTCAACTACACGAGCTTCCTGCTCCTGATCGTGATCCTCGTCCTGATGGTCTTCAAGCCGGGCAGCTGATGGTCGCCGCGATCCGCGCGACCGAGTGGAACTGGCTGCTCCTGTTCCACCTCCTGTTCTCCTTCGCCCTCGTCGGCGGCGCGATCACCGTCGTCACGACCTCGTTCGCGGCCGTCCGCAAGGCGTGGCCGGAACAGGTGCCGCTCCTGCGCGCGATCGCGTTCCGGACGAACCTCCTCGTCGTCCTGCCGGGGTTTGTCGGCGCGCACGTCTTCGGGAGCCTGCTCGCCGACCGCGAGTACCCCCACCACGAGCCCGACTGGCTCTCCGCCGGCTTCGCGATCACCGACGCGGCGCTGATCGTCGGGGGCGTCCTGCTCACGCTCCTCCAGTTCTGGGTGCTCCGCCGTACCCGCGCCGGGAGCCCCGGCGGCTGGCAGGCCGCCGTCGCCACCTACCTGCCGCCGTTCGTCCTCGCCGCGCTCGTCAGCGTGATCGTGCTGATGGCCGGCAAGCCGATCAGCTAGCGCCGGATCGTCCCGAGCACCCGCTCGGCCGGGCGGTCGAGCGGCGTGCGGTAGAAGCAATGCCGCAGCGTCAAGCGCCACGCCCGCACGGCCGCGAGCCGGTTCCGCCACGGCCGGACCCCGTGCTTGTCGCGGATGCGCCGCCGCCCGCGCAGCCACTCCGAGAGCGGAACGTCCGTCGTCAGCCGCGGGCAGTCGCGGTGGTCGCGGTAGAGGTAGAGGCACTCGGGCACGGCGACGAAGCGCGCGCCCGCCTCGGCCATCGTCCACGTGAAGTCCCAGTCGTCGGTGCCGACCTCCTCGAGCGTCTCGTCGACGCCCCCGTTCGCGAGCCCGAGCTCCCGCCGCCAGCAGAGCAGGTGCTTCACCGGCGAGCCGGCGACGAAGTCCGCCGTGCCGAACGCCTCGCGGGCCGGGTAGACGCGCGAGACGACCGCGTCGCTCCCGTCCACGATCGCCCGCGCCGAGTGGAAGAAGTCGCCCTCGGGATGCGCGGCGATCGCCTCGCCGAGCACGCGGACAGCCTCCGGCGCCCAGAGGTCGTCGCCGAGGAGGATCGCGACGAACTCCGTCGTCGCGCGGCGCATGCCGGTGTTCAGCGCGCCGGCGAGCCGGGCTCCCTCGCAGACCACGATCTCGATCCT
>Ga0335085_10015623_pt1 | contig 11004 bp, 10 predicted proteins | sample Lox_Sample_45_FD_206712 | JGI IMG/M metagenome (GOLD analysis project Ga0335085, IMG submission 206712) | Soil microbial communities from Loxahatchee National Wildlife Refuge, Florida, United States - Lox_Sample_4.5 | ecosystem: Environmental > Terrestrial > Soil > Wetlands | place: USA... | reverse complement strand
CGGGGATGCTGCCGTGCTCCCCGGTGAGCATCCCGAGTTCCTCGCGGCGGCCCACGAATTCCGCCGCCTCCGGCGGGAGGGTGTCCGGCGGTGCCGCCGGGACGGGGCGCTGGCCGGAAGGCCTGACCGCCAGCCCGGGGTCACGGCCCAGGATGCGCTGATGGAGCTCGGACAGGACCGGCCCCGGTTCCGTGCCCTGCTCGTCAACCAGGCGGCGGCGGGTTTCCCGGTAGAGGCTCAGCGCGTCGGCCGGCCTGCCGCTCCCGTAAAGGGCGGTCATCTGGTGGCCGACGAGCGTTTCATCCAGCGGGTACTGAGCCAGCAGATGGCGAAGCTCGCCGACCAGGTCGGCGTGCCGGCCGAGCTCCAGCTCGCACCCGACCCGCCCCAGGATGGCGGCCCGGCGCTCCTCTTCGAGACCGTCCCGCATCCGCGCCACCCAGTCGCCGCGGATCCCGGCCAGCGCCTCACCGCGCCAGAGCCCGTCGGCCTCCCGCAGCAGCGCGGCGGCGTGGTCATAGTCACCGCTGTCGGCCAGGGCATCCGCCTGCCGGCGCAGCCGGCGGAACTGATGCACGTCGACCGCCTCGGGATCGACCTCGAGCATGTACCCCCGCGCACGCCCCACCAGCTGCACGCTGTTGCCCACTGCCTGCCGGAGCGACGCCCGGAGCCGGGCGATATAGACCGACAGGCTCTCCCTGGCCTTGGGCGGGGGCCGCGTATCCCACAGCCGGTCGATAAGGGTCTCGACCGGCACTATCGTGCGCGGCGTCAGCAGGAGCATGGCCAGGATGCTCCGCGCCCTGGCGGGCCCAAGATCCTGTCGCTGTCCGGCCGACCAGAGCTCAATCGGCCCGAGTGCCCGGAATTCCATGATCGCCTTGCATCTTCCGCGCTCGTGGACAGGGCCGCAGCTGACACCTGAACGGGGTGTGCCGAAGCATTCCGTCGCGTAAAACCTGTGGCGGGCAGTTGTCACCCGTATTGTAAGTGAATTGGCACAGCAGGAAAAGATTGCGTTTTCCGCGCCCTCGGCGGGAAATTGCACGCCGGGCGGGCAGCGGGTGTTTCAGCGGACCTGCTAATGAAACTTGCACGGTGTTGGCATTGTTCCTATTCTCTGGCGGGCCGCGCCCGTGATGGCGGTGACAGCTGATGTCATGCGGGCAGCGGCAGGATAATGTGGCACAGAGGGGTTTCTGTTGCTGGCGGGACCTGGGTGACCGGGCCGGGAAAGCTCCGGGGCCCGGACGCTTCCCCGGCCGGCCGCGGCCGCAGCCGCCATTACTATTACGCTTAGTTTATGCCGGAACTGATGCCAGCGGCCGGCACAATATGGCGCGGTCACGTGCCGCTGTGTGACCCGCGCGGGCGATATCAAGAACGTCTCGGGAAAATGCCGTGCGGATTGACCCGAACGCCACATCCCGGGCTGGGTAATGGTGTAGTTTCTCTATCGAGAGACCCTGCAGAGTCTGCTATCCAGGTAACCGATGAGGGGATCTTCCCAATGAAGACTCACAGGCGGGTACGGTACGTTGCCATGCATGCCCGGGCCGTTCCGGTCGAGGGTTTGCCGGAAACGCCGCGAACCGATCCTATGGTCCGGACGGCACGCGGGATTCTCGTCCTGGCCCTGGCGCTCGGCAGCCTCGGTGCCCAGGCAGCAGCGGCGGGCCACGGCAGCGCCGATCATGCGAGTTCCCATCAGCCCGCGGGCAACACTCGTCTCACGGCGAGCGCCCATGCTGCCAGTAAGCCCTGGATATATTGACGCGATATCACGTTCAGGATCTGTGTGCCGTGGCTTTCCCGGTGCGGTAAGGCCGCGCTCCTGCCGGATGAGCTGCTGGCTTTTCCGGGCGCCGGTTCCCGGGCCTGGGAAACAGGTCCTCGGCCAGGCATCTGAGTCGGCGGATCGCTGCATGCATCCAGGCCAGCCAGGCCGGGATCCATGGCGCCAGTGTGTCCCCGGTCCTGGTCAGCCGGGCGGCCCGGCCGCCTGGATCAGGCGCTCGATGTCCACGCCGAAGGTCCGGTCGCCATCGATCGGGCCGATGATCCCGGCCAGCCAGTCGAGCACCGGCCGGCATCCGGCTGGCGGCTGGCGCCCGGCAAGCGCCGTCGCATGGTAGGCCACCAGCAGCTCGCTCGCCGTGACCGCGTGAGCGTGGCGCAGCGCGGTGCAGAGTTTCTCGGCGGCCTCCCAGGCGAACGACTGCACGTCCTCCTGGCCGCCGGAGGTCTCGATCAGGCCGGCCGGGGTGGCGGCTGCCAGGCGCCTCATGGCATGCACTTCCCCGGCGGCGCGCTTGTGGACCGGCGACAGGCCGGTATCCGGGCCCGGCTCGCGGGCCAGCTGCGCCGGCAGCCCGGTGACTGCGGGATCCAGCAGGCGGTGGATGCGCGCCGCCGCCACCTCCGCCGCATGGCAGAACGCCGCCGTGAGCAGGTCGCAATGCGCGGCCAGGTCGATTCCGTGGAACCCGGCGGTGCCGACGAACCGTCCGCCGAGATAGGCGGGGGAATCGGTGACCCCGGTCAGGGCGCGGCGCACGGCCGCCTCCAGCAGGCCGGCGGCCCGGTGCACCTGGGCGAGCACCGGGCCGGCCACCCGGAACGACACCGGCGCCTGCAGGGACCGGGGCGACGGGTCGTCGCCGGCGGCCGCCCGGAGCCGGCCGAGGACGGCGGCGAGTATGTCGTCACCGCGCCCGCACGCGGCGCTGTACGGGTCGCGCGACGCGCCGGCCGCGGCGATGGACAGCGCCGCGGCCGCCTCCATGAGCGAGGCGAGCGCGGCCGCCTCGTGGAGGCGGAGCACGCACAGCGCGGTGGTCCCGGGCACGCCCTGGATCAGGGCGATGCCCTCTTTCGGGCCGAGACTGAGCTCAGCCAGGCCGTGGCCGTGCAGCGCCTGGCGCGCCGGCCGCAGGGCCCCGTCCGGCCCGAGCACCTGGCCGATGCCGGCCAGGGGACCGAACGCGTGCGCCAGCTGCATGATCTCGCCCGCGGCCCCCATGCCGGTGCGGGGGACCGCGGGCACGATGCGGCGGTCGAGGAATTCGGCGAGCCGCTGGCAGAGCCCAGCCGACACGCCCGCGTCGCCGGACAGGAACGTCAGCAGCCTGACCGTGATGATCGCCCGGGCCTCGGGCTCACCCAGCCATGGCGGGCCGCCCGTGGCCCGCGCCAGCAGTAGGTTGCGCTGGTGGGAAAGCTGCTGCCGCTCGGTGAGGCGGACCGCGGACAGCGCCCCCATCCCGGTGTTCACGCCGTATACCGGCCGCCCGTCGCGCAGTGCCCGCCGGGCCTCATCGCATCGCCGCTGCACCGCGCCGAGCAGGCCCGGCCCGATGCTGACGGCCTGGCCGGCCGCGACGGCGCGGATGAGCCCGAGATCCGGGCCGCCGGCATCGGTGATCGTGAGCGCGGGCATCGCTAGCGGTACCGGAGCATCGTCCCGGCGCCTTCCTGCTCGGCCCGGCGCAAGATCGCCAGGCCGAGGGCGATGTCGAGGATGGCCAGCCCGCGATGCCAGAACAGGATCCGCTCATCGGCCCGTTCCCGGCCGGGCAGCTGCCCGGTGACGATCTGGCCCAGCTCGGCATGGAGCGATGCGGCCGAGAGCCGGCCGCTGTCCACGTGGCGGCGCAGTGCGCCGAACCTTCCCGACTGCGCCTCCCGCCAGTCGTCGACCACTACCTTGTCCATCACGTCGAGCAGGTCAAGCTCCACCGCGCTGACCGTGCCGTACGGGACGACGAAGGCGCCGGGCTTGACCGCGCCGGTGCGGAGCAGCGGCTCCGGCGCGGTGAGCCGCGACGCCTCGACCAGGATGTCGGCGCCATCGAAGGCTTCCTCGGCGGTGGCGGTGACCCGGACACGGCCCCGGCATACCGCGGCCAGCTGCCGCGCGAACGCCTCACGGGACTCGGGCCGCCGGCTGGTAACCCGGATCTCATCAAGATCGAACATCGCGTCCAGCGATACGACGTTCCAGTACGCGGTACCGCGCGCCCCGACGTGGCCGAGGACGCGGGAGTCGCGCCGGGCCAGATAGCGCGCACCCACCGCGGTCATGGCACCAGTCCGGCGCGCCGTGATCATGGTGGCATCCATGATCGACAGCGGCACGCCCGTCCCCGGGTCGTAGAGCGTCAGCAGCCCGAGCTCGCTGGGAAGCCCCACGGCATAGTTCGGCACGAAGTCACCGACCACCTTGACGCCGCTGACGCCCGGTGCCGGCAGATGGCCGCGGAGCACGTTGAAATGACCGGCACCGCCCGGGTCCGGGACGAGGTGCACCCTCGGCTCCAGGACGACGCGCCCCTCACCGTGCGCCCGCACCGCACCCTCGACCGCCGCGACGACATCAGCGTCCGGGAGGCCGAGCGCGTCAATATCGGGCCCGGACAGGAAACGGAGCCACAATTGCCCGCTGGCCCGCCCCGGCAGACGCGGCCCGCCGGGGGAAGATGAGCCCGCTGCGGCCGGCTCAGTGTTCACGTGAGTCCTCCCCTCACGACCTCTGCCGGATGGCACATCGGCCACCGGTTTAACCGGGCCAAACCATGGTCAGCCGGAAGCTGGCCGTACGGCCGCGGGGAATCCGGTCCACCGGAGCTCGGGGGTCAGGTGCCCGGCATCATTGAAAATGATCAGCGCGGGTGGCAGGCCGGGCCGGTAGCCGATCACCGTCAGCGCGCAGTTCATCTGGTTCAGCCCGAGCCAGCGCCACGAGGCAGCGCCCAGCGCCTGGCTGACGAGCCAGCCGATGAGGAAATTGTGCGTCACGATCAGCTCGTGGTTGTCGCCGCCGTCCTGGCCGGCCCGGGTGAAGCGCTCGATCGCGGCGGCGGCCAGCCTCGGTCCCTCGGCGCGCTCAGCCGGGGGGAACCCACCGACAAAGCTGGCGAAGCTGGGCGGGAGTTCATCGGGGCTGGGGTCCGACGGGAGGTAGTCCCCCGCGAGATCGCAGGCAGATACCGGGACGCCGGGGTGGCAGGCGGCGATGAGGCTGGCCGTCTGCGCCGCCCGCGGCAGCGGGCCGTGACGGATCGCCGACAGCGGCACGTCCTGCAGCCGCCTGCCGGTGAGCCGCGCCTGCTGTTCCCCGGCCGGGCTGAGCGGGCCGTCGTGCGGCGCCGCCTCGCCGTGCCGGACCAGGTACAGGAAATGAGTCATCCGGCTGCCTCCGGGTTCACCGCCGCCGTTCTGCAGGCCAGCAGCCGAGACTACATTCCCGGCGGGCCGCTGCCGCGGCGCGGGGTAAGGGCGCTGTGAATTCAGATCAGCGGCCGGCCTTAAGCCCGGGGTGAGGCATTGGCCGGGAGGCCGGCCCCGGAACGGCGTTGCGATTACCGCGCTATAGCGTTGATCTTGTACGGTGCAGCTAGCCGAACGCAGCAAAGGGAGGCCGGGGATGGCACAGAAGATAACCGTCGCACTCGAAGACGACCTTGATGGAGGCCCGGCGGATGAGACGGTGCGGTTCGGGCTCGGCGGCACCGAGTACGAGATCGACCTGAGCAAAAAGAACGCCGCGGCATTCCGCCGGCAGCTCGCGCCGTTCATCGAGCACGCCCGCAAGACCGGCCGTGGGCAGCGGCGCCGGCCCGGGCGGACCGCGTCCAGCCGTGAGCGCAGCGCGGACATCCGGGCCTGGGCGAAAGACCAGGGCATCACGGTCAGCGACCGCGGGCGCATCCCGGCCAGCGTCGCCGAGCAGTACGAGGCAGCCACCCAGGGGACCTGACCCGGGCTGATACCCGGCGGCCGGGCAGGCCGCGCCCAGGCGGCGCTGCCGCCAGCAGCGCCGTGCGTCAGCTTTCCCGCTGCCGCCCGCGGGTGAGAATCCGTGCTTCGCCCAGGTAGTCAACTGAATTGACTACCTGGGCGGGCGCGTGGCATCCTGGCTATGTTCAACTTAGTTGACTAACTGGGAAATGAGATGCCTGTCCTGCGCGCTCCTGCCGTCCCCACTCACCAGCTGGGCGGCGCCCGCTTCACCTCACTCGCCACCCCGTCCCGCGGGTCGACCGACACGTCGGTGTGGATCGTGGAGATCGCTCCCGGTACCCCGGCCACCCCGCACTCGCTGACCCGGGAAGAGGTGTTCGTGGTGATGGAGGGCACGGCGTCGGTGCTGATCGCGGGCGGCGCCGACGAGGCGCGGGCTGGTGACGCGATCGTGGTCCCGCCCGGGCTGGAATTCGAGCTGGCCAACGCGGGCACCGGCCCGCTGCGGCTGGTGTGCTGCCTGCCCGTCGGCGGGCAGGGCCGGCTCGCCGACGGCAGCACCTTCGTCCCGCCATGGGCGGCATGATGCCGGTGCCCGCATCCGGCGGCCCGCCCCTGGCCAGGCTGTTCGCGATCGCCTACCGGCTGCTGATCGACGGCCTGCATGAGCGGCTGCAGGCCCAGGGCTGGACCGATGTCCGGCCCGCGTTCGGGTTCGTGCTGCTGGCGGCCCGCGACGGGCCGGCCTCGGTGACCGGGCTGGCGTCGCTGATGGGCATGACCAAGCAGGCCACGTCGAAGCTGGTCGAGGCGATGGTGGCCGGCGGGTACCTCGAGCGTGGCGCGGACCCGCAGGATGGCCGTCAGCGGCCGGTGCACCTCACCGCCCGCGGGGAGGAACTCCTCCGCAGCGTCGAGCAGATCTATGCCGGGCTCGAAGCGCAGTGGGCAGATGTGATCGGCCCGTCGCACGTCCAGCGCATGCGCGGTGACCTCGTGCGCGTCCTGTCCGGCGCCAGCGGCGAGCTGCCACCGGTGCGCCCCACCTGGTAACACCCCGGCGGGACGCGCTGTCAGGCCGGCGGGCCAGCGGGATCTGCGGCCCAGGGCCCAGGGACGCTGTAGGCTTCGTGCCCGCCCGGCCAGGGCGGCATTGTCACACCTACCGCGGCGAGCGGCCCGCCGCTGGTGGACCGGAACTGAAAATGCGTGCCCGCAGGAATGGAGATGCAGGTTCCTGGCTGCAGGGGAACGGTCTCCTCCCGGCCCGCCTGGCGCCGCCACATCTGGCCGTGGCCGCGCAGGATGTACCAGATCTCATCCACCGAATGGTGGGCCACCGCGCGGGAGACCCGGCGGGCGCCCAGCTCGAAGTGCGCCATTCCCCCTCCGGCGAGCTGCAGCAGGACCCGCACGTCCGAGCCGTCCGGCGCGACGTCATCGCGGGCGACCGGCAATTGCCTGGTATCAGAAAACTGGCCCATGACACCTCCGTGGCCCGCCCGTCCCGCTCTGTCAGACGCTTGGTGCAGGCTAATGGGGAAAGGGCCGGCGGCGCCAAGGAGGGACCCCGTGGCTGTCAGCTTCCAGCTGGTGATTGACTGCGCCGATCCGGAGCGGCTGGCGCGCTTCTGGGCCGCGGCGCTGAGGTATGAGGTTGAGCCGCCCCCCGACGGCTTTGCCAGCTGGGACGACTACTGGCGCGACGTGGGGGTGCCCGATGAGGACCTGGGGATCGAGGTGGACAGCATCATCGACCCCGGCGGCGCCGGCCCGCGCATCTGGTTCCAGGTGGTATCCGAGCCCAAGACGGCCAAGAACCGGCTGCACCTGGACATCTGCGCCAGCGGCGGCCGGGCCGTGCCGATGGCCACCCGCCGGCAGCGGGTCGACGCCGAGGCCAGGCGGCTGACCGCGCTGGGCGCCACGATGATCAAAGTCCTGGAGGAGGAAGGGCTCGATCACTACGCGGTCGCGATGAAAGACCCCGAGGACAACGAGTTCGACATCAACTGACCGTCCGCACGGCCACCGGCTCCGCCCGGGGGGACATCACCACCTGCGGCAGGCCTCTTAGGCTGCTGGTATGGGCCAGGTCCGGGTGGGCACAGCGTCGTGGACGGACCGGACGCTGATCGAGTCGGGCTGGTACCCGCCGGAGGCGGACACGCCGGAAAAGCGGCTGCGGTATTACGCCCGCCAGTTCGCCCTGGTCGAGGTCGATTCCACCTACTATGCGCTGCCGGCGGAGCAGACCGCCGCGGTGTGGGCGGCGCGGACGCCGGACGGGTTCACCTTCAACATCAAGGCGTTCAGCCTGTTCACCCAGCACCCCACCCGGGTGGCGGCGCTGCCGGTCGACCTGCGGCCGGCCGCGGAGAAGACCGGCAAGGACCGGATCTACCTCAAAGACGCCGATCCCGCGATGGTCAGCGAGGCATGGGAGCGGTTCCTGGCGGCGCTGGATCCGCTCCGCCAGGCGGGCAAGCTGGGCGCGATCTTGCTGCAGTTCCCGCCGTGGTTCCCCATCTCCAGGGCGCGCAAGGACTACATCGTCGCCTGCGCCGAGCGGGCCGCGCCGGACCGGGTGTGCATCGAGTTCCGCAACCGGACCTGGATGACGCCCGGGAACCAGGACGAGACCTTGGGCTTCCTGGCTCAGCACCGGCTGCCCTATGTATGCGTGGACATGCCGCAGGGCCACCGGGACTCCATCCCGCCGGTGCTGGCCGCCACCGCACCCGATCTGGCCGTGGCCCGCCTGCATGGCCACTCGGACAAGTGGGACAGCAAGGACATCCACGAGCGGTTCGGCTACCGCTACACCGAAGCCGAGCTGGCCGGATGGGCACCCAGGATCCGGGATCTGGCCGGCCGCGCGGCCACCACCCACGTGCTGTTCAACAACTGCTACCGCGACTACGCCCAGACCAACGCCCAGCAGCTCGCCGCCCTGCTCCAAGACTGAGCACCGCCTCCCGGTCAGGCGTCCCGGAGGCGGAGCAGCAGCCCGCCGGCCAGCAGCGCCGCGCCCGCCCAGGCGGCGAGGACGCCGAGGCCGGCCCAGGGACTGATGGGCAGGCTGCGCAGGCCGGTGGTGGCCTGGATCTCCAGCCCAGCCGTCATCGGCGCGATCTGCTGGAGGTGGCGCTGCAGGTGCGGGTCGGAGATCACGCCGGCGACGATCGGGAACAGGTAGAGCAGACCGAGGACGAGCCCGATGGCGACCGCAGAGTCCCGCACGGCGGTGGCGGCACCGAGGCTGAGCAGGGCGATCAGGGCGAGATAGAGCACCGACCCGGCAGCGGCGCGCAGTACCGGCCCGTCGGCGAGGGACAGCGCCGCGAAGCCGTGGGCCACGGTGAAGCCATGACCGGGCAGGATGAGCCGCCCGGCCAGCAGCGATCCCAGGACGGCGAGGGCACCGGCGGCCAGCATCAGGCCGGTGAGGAGGGCCGCCTTGGCGGCCAGGACGGTGATCCGGTGCGGCATCGCCGCCAGGGTGGTGCGGATCATGCCGCTGCTGTACTCGCCGCTCATCGCCAGCACGGCCACCATGGCGACGGCCACCTGGCCCAGGTAGATGCCGGTCAGGCTGACCTTGGTGGGATCCTGCCCGCAGCCCGTGGCCGGGCACCGGGCCGCCGCCGCCGCGGCCGAGCTGACGGCCACGGTCAGCGCGACGACGGCGAACACCAGCCAGAAGGTGCCCGGTGCGGTGCGCAGCTTGGTCCACTCGGCATGCAGCGCGTCCCGCAGGCCGGTCCCGGCCGTGGGCGCCGCTGGCCGCGTAGGCGCCCGGGGCTCATCTGGTGCCACGGTCATGCGTCCCTCCGGCGTACCAGGAACACGGCCAGCCCCAGCGCGGCCGCCGCCCACGCGCACAGCACCGCGAAGCCGGCCCACGGCACCAGCGGATAGCAGCCACTTCCCACCGAGCAGACGTTGCTCACCTGCGGGTAGTTCGGAATGGTCTGCTGGATCGAGAGGGCGGCGGCCGGGACCAGCCGCATCAGCCACTGATCCGCACCGGCGGGCAGCAGGTTGGTGACCGAGATGAAGTACGGCAGCACGATCGCCACGATGACCACGGTGACCGCGACGGCGCTCCTGCGGAGCAGGGCGCCGATGGCCAGCGCCAAGACCGCGGCGACGGCGAGCACGGCCGCGGTGCCCGCCACCAGGCGCACCTCGGTCAGCGGGGTCACCGGGTACAGGTAGTTGCCGTTGTCGCGCAGCACGCGGCTGCTCAGCGGCACCGCGACGACGGCAGCCACCAGGGCGGCGGCGAAGGTGACCGAGCCGATCACGATGGCCTTCGCGGCCAGCACCCGCCCCCGCCGAGGGCTCGCGGCGAAGGTGGTGCGGATCAGGCCGCGCCGGTATTCGGCGGTGATGAACATCGTCCCCACGACGACCACCGCGATCAGGCCGGCGAACGCGCCCGCCAGGGTGCGGTCGAGGGTCTGGCCGGGACCTGCCCCGCCGGGCGTGTCCGGCGCGATGTCGCCGGATCCGGTCACCGTGAACGTGCCGCCGGCCAGGTGGTAACCGCCGCCCTGCACGGGGGACGCGGCGGTGGGGCCGCCGCCGATGGCGGTGCCGCTCCACGCGGCGGCCGGCCGGCCGCCGCGCAGGCTGACCCGGTCGAGCACGCCGGTGGCCAGGGTGGGCCCGCCGGTCCCGCTCATCCCGAGCAGGCCCTGGGCGGTCGTGACGCTGTAGGCGGGGGAGGTGGCGAACAGCCCGGCCTGCACCGTCGATGACAGCCCGGGCAGGGTGGCCGTGCCGACCAGCGTCCAGTGCCTGCCGTCGGCCGAGTCATAGCCGGTGACCGTGTCACCGGCACGGGTCAGCCGCAGCCAGCGCGGGGACGCCGTGGTGACGGCGCCCGGCAGGCCGGCGGCGTCCTGGGTGTAGTCGTACTGAATCCGCACCCCGTGGCCGCCGGTGACCATCATCGCCGCGTACGCCGACCCCTGCCGGGTGCTCTCCTTGATGATGATCCCGGCCTTGGACCACGGCTCGAGCCCGGGATGCATGCCCGACCGCGGGCCCTGGCCGGCCCGGACCCGGCCGCCCGAGGCCGTGGGGAGCAGGCCGGTCAGCGAGGTCATCCGCGCGGTGATGCTGCCGTTCCCGGCCAGCGGCCGGTGCACGAAGTAGAAGCTGTCGGTCACCGCCTCCCCGCCGGGTCCCACCGGGTAGAAGAAATGGCACGGCCTGCCGTTGCAGGAAGTGTGGCTGCCCGCCGCGGAC
>Ga0335085_10015622_pt1 | contig 11004 bp, 7 predicted proteins | sample Lox_Sample_45_FD_206712 | JGI IMG/M metagenome (GOLD analysis project Ga0335085, IMG submission 206712) | Soil microbial communities from Loxahatchee National Wildlife Refuge, Florida, United States - Lox_Sample_4.5 | ecosystem: Environmental > Terrestrial > Soil > Wetlands | place: USA: Florida... | reverse complement strand
TCCGTGACGGTCGAGGATCCGCCTCCCCGCGACGCGAACACAGTCGCGACGACGTTCGATGCGCTCAGTGCGCTCGGCACGCAGGGCTTCTTCCCAGACGGCGTGCACAAGCGTGCCGTCGTGGTGATCACCGACGGCGAAAGCCGCGCATTCGATCCGAACGCCGTCGCCTCGGCGCTCGCGGCCCACGGTGTACGGCTGGCGGTCGTCCGCGTCGGCGACGGCGCTGACCGCGTCTGGTCTGCTGACGGCCGTCCCGAAGCAGGCTACCGCCCCGACCCCACCGGCGCGCATATCGCGGTGTCCCGGCTCGACGAGGCGCTCGGTACTCCGCCGAGCGAGGGCGTCGCCGCCTTCGTGCGAAAGGCCGTCGGCAGCGGACCCACCGCGACCGTCGGCGTCACAACGCGGACGATCACGCTCGCGCCCGTGCCCGCTGTCCTCGCGCTGGCGCTTCTAGGGTTCGTTTTCCGGCGACCTCGTTCCGCGGCCCGCTACCGTTTGGGCGCGGGCCGTACTAGTGAGAGGGTGTCGGGATGAGAAATCTGCTGCTCGTCGGCGTCGGCCTGCTGCTTCTCCTTGCCGGAGGAGCGCCGGCTTCCACCCAGTCGTCCGGTGACTGGCTCGGCTTCGGCCGCACGACCGACAACATGCGGCATTCGCCGCTGGCGCAGATCACGCCGTCCAACGTGGCGAATCTCGGACGGATCTACGACATCAACCTGCAGTCGCTGGACAAGGACGTCCGGCGGGGAGAGCAGTCGTACCCGCTCGCCGTCGGTGGGACCCTCTACGAGACGACCAACGATGCGCAGGTGTTCGCGCTCAACGGAGCGACCGGAAAGGTGATCTGGCACTTCAAGCCCTCGGACAGCGGCCTCTTCAAGAACTTCGGGATCGTCGCGAACCGCGGCCTCGCCTACTGCAACGGCGCGCTGTTCCTGCTGACGCTCGACATGCACCTGAACAAGCTGAACGCAAAGACCGGTGCGCTCGAAGGGCGCGTTGCGATCGGCAAGGCGGTCCCCGGCGCCGCCTCCAACTATGGCTACTCGGAGACGAGCGCGCCGATCTGCGCCGGCAACCGCGTGATCGCCGGCGCAGCGGGCTCGGAGTACGGGGTACGCGGATACGTGATGGCGTGGACGACCGACCTGCGCCCGGCGTGGCCGAACCCGGTGTGGACGATCCCGCCCGAGCAGCAGAGCTGGCGGTCGCTGAGCCGCGTCGTCGGCGGCGGCGCCGTCTGGACGCCGGTCACCGTCGACACCTCGACCGACACCGTGTTCTTCGGCACCGGCTCGGCCACGCCGCTCTACTTCCCGGAGCTGCGGCCCGGCACGAACCCCCGCACCGACTCGCTCGTGGCAGTCGACCTGCGCACGGGACAGATCAAGTGGTGGCGCCAGCTGATCGCCGGGAACGAGTGGTCCTACGACGTCTCGCAGCCGCCGCTCGTGTACACGGGAAAGGTGGGCGGCAAGGTCCGCCACGTCGTCTCCGTGGCGACGATGGAGGGCGAGTGGTACGCGTTCGATGCGGCCACAGGGCAGCCGTTCTACCAGCGGGTCAAGGTGCTCGACCGGGTCGAGCACCCGGCGCTTCGCCCAGGGCAGCCCGTCGCCGTCTTCCCCTCGTCGATCGGCGGCCTCAACTACTCACCTGCCTCGTACGACCCGGCCACCGACTACGTGATCAACGCGGCTGCCGAGACGGCCTCCGTCGAGGTCCAGGCGAAGCTCACCCCGAGCGAGAAGAAGAACAAGTTCGTCCTCGGAAGCGTCTTCCTGGGGCTCGAGAATGGGAACTTCGGCGCAGTGCTGCCCGGGTGGCACGACCACGGCTCGATCAGCGCGATCGACGTCAACACCGGCAAGCGCGTGTGGAAGTTCTTGACGCCGGAGCCTGAACGGGGGGGCGTCACCACGACAGACTCCGGCCTGGGCTTCGCGGGTGGCGGCGACGGTGTGTTGCGCGCGTTCGACACGAAGACGGGCAAGGTGCTCTGGACGTTCCAGACCGGGCACCAGATCGCCGCCGGACCGACCATCTTCACCGGTGACGACGGCAAGGAGTACATCGCGATCTCCGTCGGGGGGACGCCGACGTCCTCGAACGGCGGCACAGCGTCCGAGCTCCAGGTCTTCGGCCTCGGCGGCTCGCAAGTGCCGTCGCCGCCGCCGGTGCTCGACCGGATGCTTCGCTCCTCCCCTGCTCCGGCTCCGAAGCTGATCGTCGACACGCCGGTCGCGGCGCGCACGACACGGGCCGCCGCAGCGAGCGGGCCTGCCCGGATCGCGACCTCAGCACCTGTCGCGGTGAGGCTCTGGGGCGCAAACAACCCGAACACGCAGCTCGTCGGGGGAACGCTCACGCTGGGCGGCAAGCCGGTCGCGGGCGCCGCGATGCAGGTGGACAACTACACCCTGCAGCAGCGCACGAACGCGCAAGGCCAGTTCTTCTACCGAGTGGACCCGACGATCCCGCGGCGGCACATCGTCCGCGTGGCGAGGCTCTCGGCGGCATCCGTTGACGGCCGTCCACTCACGGCTGCCGAGCGGAGCGCGCTGATCCGCGCGTCTGGCGCGTTCAACGTCGGCTACCGAGTCACCGCGCTCAACGAGTCGTCGAGCAACGGGCGGGTGGTGCTGACCGGCCGTCTGTCGTACGCGAACGGCCAGGCGCCGCCACCCGTCGTTCTCTATACGTACCGGCTCTCGGGGACGATCACCGATGCCACGGGGAAGCCTGTCGCCGGCGCGACGGTCGTGACGCGAACGCAGGATCGCGACTTCTGGACGTTCTCGACGCCGAGCGACGCGAACGGCCATTACGTCTCGTTCTTCACGGCCTCGGACGAGGCCGGGGACAACCCGGTGCCGCTGACGGTGCAGGTGGCGTCCGGCGCGATCTCGTACGCCTCTCCGACGGGTAAGAACGTCAACTTCGACCAGCTGCACAGTGCAACCATGGACGTCCGCCTGCCGGCCGCCCCGGGCGCCCCGCTCGCCCTGCCGACGTCTTCGTCCTATCCGGGGGCGGTCTACGAGGGGACGATCGTCGGCGTCTCCGGCCCGAACGGCGTCGTGAAGCCGCTGTCGGCGACGTGGCCCAGCGCGAACGGGAGCTTCCGGCTGGTGCTGCCTGCCTCGGCCGCCGGCAAGCCGCTTCGCGTCTGGGAGGACTACTCGACCTTCTTCCAGCCGAGCGCAGCGCGCCCGGGCGGTCCGATCGATACCGACGTCTGGCCTGACATCCCGCCCGGCGACGCGCCGCAGGGGCTCGCCGTCGTCGGCGGCTAGGAACGAGCACATGGGCGGGCCGCGTCACCGCGCCAATCGCGGTGGCCCGATTCGCTACGGCGGGTGCCTCTTGCTCGCGTCCGCGTTCGCACTTGCCGGATGCGGCGCAACCGGCAAACCGGCCGACCGGGTTGCCGGTGCCGCGACGAAGACGCTCGCACTGCACTGGGTCCGGTACGACATGACATTCGAGCGGCCGCGGCTGTTCGGTCCGTCGATCCGGATCGTCGGGGGCCGGGCAGCCCTCAACCTCGACGAGCGACTCGGCTACGAGGTGCTCGACCTGGAGCGGCGAGGCGGCGGCTCGCAGATCCTGTCGCTCGACCTGACGCCGACCACAGTCCTCGTCGATCCCGAGCCGCCTCCGGCCGGATTGCCTCCGGGAGCCGGCATCTGGATCTCGGCCCGCTTGACCGGTGCGGACGCGCTGGCGGGGCAGGCGGAAGGACTCTCGGCCGAGCTTCCGCTCGAGGAGATCAAGTGGGGGGCCGAGGGCGCCACCCATGTCGGCTCCGGCGTTCAAGGGCATCTGCCGTTGGAGGAGTACCGGGTCACGGTCGACCTGCCAAAGGCGCTGGCAGGCGCGGAACGCGCTCACCGCCCCGCGCTTGCGGCGGCGATCCGGAACGAGTTGCGCGCAAGCGCCTCGCCTCGGGTGTCTCTGCTCGTGTGGGTGAACGGGCCGGGGTACGTGAGCAGGATCGACGAAGTCGTCCCCGGCGCAGGGCTCGGCACCGTCTCACTCGTTTTCACGAACTTCAGGCTGCGCTACACAGGAACGCCACCCGCGTCCTCACATGTCTTGCCGCTGTCCGGGCTCTCGCCCGGCACGCGTTCGCTGTGGGCGGTGGCCACCGGCTCATGAGCCGAAGTCCGAGTGCAGGATGAGCTGCACGGCCTCGCGATCGTTGCCGAGCCGGGAAGCCGGAATGCTCGTGTGTGCGATGGTCGCGAACGGAGGCAGCACCGGGTTCGGGCTCACCCCGGGCCGCGTCGGGTATTCGAAGTCGTCGCCTTGCGAGATCAGCCGCTGCCCGGCCGGGCTGACGAGGAACGCGACGAAGCGCTGTGCATCCTGCTTTTGCCGGGTGGTGCCGAGCACCGCAACGCCAGACACGTTGACGATCGAGCCAGGGTCGCCGCTCGGGAAGTAGTAGAGCGCGCTCTTCATCGCGCTATGCCCGATCTCGCGTTGCAGCCGGTACCAGTAGTACTGGTTGATGATCCCGGCCGCGACGTCGCCTCGGTTGACCGCGGCGACGACCGACTCCTCGGTCTGGTAGACGTCCGCGTTTCGCTTCATTCCCGCCAGCCATTGCGCAGCAGCTTTTTCACCCTTCGTAGCGATCACCGCTCCGACGACCGGGGGGAAGTCCGAGTCGATGGGCGCGATCGCGACCTTCCCCTTCCACGCGGGCTGGGCGAGGTCGAGGATCGAGTGTGGAAGTTGCGAGCGGGAGAGAAGCGACGGGTTGTAGACCAGGCTGCTCACGCGCAACGCCACACCGACCCAGGTCCCGTCGGGAGCGCGGTCCCGAGCAGGAACCTGCGTCAGAACCGACTGCGGCAGGCGCGCGAGCAGCCCGTGCTCGGAGAGCTCGACAAGCTCGGGCGAGTTCTCGGTGAGATAGACGTCCGCGGGCGACGAGTGACCTTCCTGCAGGATCTGGTCGGCGAGCACGACGCCGTCGTCGGTTCGCAGCTTCACCTGAATGCCAGTTGCGCGCTGGAAGGCGGAGACGAGGCTCCGGGTGAGCTCGAGGTGCTGGCCGTTGTACAGGACGAGCGAGTGCCCTCCGCCGCCCGATCCACACCCCGCCATCAGCGCGGCCGCACCGGCGAGAGCGACGATTGATGCGCAGCGTCTGATCACGGCTCGTAGACCGTGACCGGTCCCACGACAGCAATGCTCCTCTCGTCGCCGACCTCGACCGTGGCTTCGTCGAAAGTCCTCGCGACGACAGGCGTCGCCGCTCCATTCAGGAGCTCCAGGTGCAGCTCCGTCTCTGCACCGAAGAAGCTCTTTGCGACGACTCGCGCCGCGACTCCACCGTCGCCGGTCGGTCGAAGTCTGATCTGCTCCGGGCGAATCATGATCTGAACGGGTCCGTCCCTCTCGTCGCCGCGAACGGCGAGCGCCCCGAGCACGCACGTTACCGAACCCCCTCGGGCTTCACCGGGAAGGACGACGGCTTCGCCGACGAATCGCGCCACGTCGAGATCGACCGGCGTCCGGTACAGCGCCGGCGGTGTGGCGGTCTGCACCAAGCGGCCGTCGCGGAGCACCGCGACCTCGCGGCCGGTCGAGAGCGCCTCTGCCTGGTCGTGCGTCACGAGGACGGCGGTCGCCCCCGTCGCGGCGAGGGCGCCGAGCACGGCAGACCGGGTCTCCGCACGCAGTGCGGCATCGAGCCCGGAGAACGGCTCGTCGAGGAGCACCGCCGCCGGCCGCGGTGCAAGCGCGCGTGCGAGCGCGACCCGGCGTTGCTCACCCCCCGAAAGCTCCTGCGGCCGCCGCTCCGCATAGCCGTGCTCGAGGCCGACGAGATCGAGCGCCTCCTCGACGCGCCGCCGGCTCCGCCGCTCGGAGCGCGACAACCCGAAGCCCACGTTTTCCGCGACGGTCAGGTGCGGAAACAGCGCCCCTTCCTGCGCGACATATCCGATGGCGCGCTTGTCCGGTGCGACGTGGATGCGTCCGGGATCCGCGACGACTCGATCGCCCACGGAGACCACTCCGCTATCAGGAGCGACGAAGCCCATCACGACTCGCAGCAGCGTCGTCTTGCCGCTGCCCGACGATCCGAGAATGGCGGTAAGGGTGCCCTCCGGAACCACCAGGTCGACGCCGGTGAGCACGGTGCGCCGGCCGTACGAGGCAGAGATTGCGCTACACCGAAGGTCGGCCACGTGTCAGCGCCGACCGGCCGTCCGGACACGGCCGAATCGAGTCATCAAAAGGTAAGCAGACGCGAGGGCGAGCACGATCAAGACTGCGGCGAACGGAGACGCCGCCGTGAACGCGACGGTCGAGCTGTTGGCGTTGAACTCCGTTCCGAGCGTGTAGAGGTTCACCGGCAGCAGCACCTGTGCGGTCGAGAGATCGCCGAGCGTGAACACGAACACGAGCACGAGTGCGGCGGCGAGACCGGGCCGGATCAGCGGCATCGTCACGCGCCAGAAGCTCTCGAGGCCGCCGGAGCCGAGAGACCGTGCCGACTCTTCGAGCGAAGGCTCGAGCTGGCCGAGCGCCGCGCGCAGCGCCACCACCGCGAAGGGCACGAAGAGGATCCCCTCGGCGAAGACGAGCAACGCGAAGCTGCCGTAGAGCGAGTGCAGCCAGTGGCTCGCCGCGTAGGCGATTGCGATCGCCGCGACGAGATCCGGAAGCCCGAAAGCCAGGTAGGTCACGCGCTCGAGCAGCGTGACGACGCCGCTGCGGCTCCGCACCACTGCGACCGCGATCGGGAGCGCGAGCAGAACACCGACGACGGCGGCAGCCGCTCCGATCTCGATCGACGTGATCGTCGCCGGAAGCAGGTACCTGAGGTTCCCCGAAGCAGTCGACAGCGCGGCGCCGGTGCTTTCCGAGAACCAGCGAACGAGCATCCCGACCGGAATGCCGACGCTGACGGCGCTGACCGCGGCCAGCCCGATGAGCACGGGAATCGTCGCTCGTCCGAGCGCGTACCGATGCGGCGTCCGCGGCGCCCCCTGGCTCACGCGCGTGTAGTTCGCGTGCCCGCGCAGGCGCGCCTCGCCGAACAGGAGCACGAGACAGAGCGCGATCGAGGCCAGCGAAAGCGCGGCCGCCCCGGAGGGGCTGAACCCGAGCTGGTACTGCGCGTAGACGCTGAACGAGAACGTCTGGAACTTCAGGCCGACGAACGCGTCGAACTCGACGAGTGCGTCGAGCACGATCAGGAGCACGCCGCCGTAGAGGGCCGGTCTCACCTGCGGCAGCACGACGCGGAAGAACGTCTTCCACCCACCGAGGCCGAGCGATCGTGCTGTTTCCTCGAGCGCGGGATCGAGGCCGCGAAGCGAAACCATGACCAGCAGGAAGACGATCGGGTAGTAGGTGAACGCGATGATTCCGGCGGCGCCGATGAACCCCTGGAACGGCCGGCCGAAGTACGCCCACGCGTAGCTCGTCACGAACGGCGGGATCGTCAGCGGTGCGACGAAGATCACCGCCCAGACCCCTCTGCCGGGAAGGTTCGTTCGCTCGACGAACCATGCCGTCGCGACGCCGAGGACCGCACAGATCGGTGTCGCGACGGCGGCGACCTCGATCGAGTGAAGCACGAGCGTCAGGGTCGACTGCGATCCGACGGCCGACCGCGCCGCGGAGAGCCCGCCCTGAACCGCCTGCACGATCGTGATCAGCACCGGTATTGCCACCAACAGCGCGGACAGGACGCACGCGGCGAGAAGCCCCTTCGACACACCGGACCGTCCCACCGCGCCGATCCTAGAGGCTGAAGACGAAGGGCCCGGCGTTTGCCGGGCCCTTCGTGCTCTTTCCGATCAGTGGTTGGTTACGGCAACGCGAACGTGTAGACGTAGTCGCCACGGACGCGCCGCGGGTCGAGGAGCCCGTACGGGCGCGTGACGTCGTTGTGGCCGGAGCCGCCGTCTTCGACAGTCACGTACTCCTTGCCGTTGACCGAGTAGATGATCGGGGCCGCCGACACCGGGTACGGCATGGTCGGCGACGTCCAGAGGGACTTGCCGGTCTTCGTATCGACCGCTTCGAGGTATCCGTCACCCTTCGAGCCGTCACCCGTTCCGAAGTGACCGACGAACGTGAGACCGCTGGCGGTGTTGGCCGACCCGGAGTAGCAGATCGCCTGCCAGTGCTGGTGCCACGTGTACTTGCCGGTCTCGACGTTGAGGGCGGTGAAGTTGCCCGAGTTGGCGCCGGGCGTCGAGCCGTCGGAGACGCCGAGCCGGTTGGCCCCGAGACCGCCGAAGAGACTCGGCACCTGGCTCGTGGCCGGGATCTGCTCCTGCGCCGTCGCACGGCCTGTGACTCCGCACGTCACCATCGAATGGATCGATGGCGCGTACGAGCTGGACGGCCAGTCCATCATCTCGAACGGCGTCACCACGTACTGACTGGTGTCGTAGGGCGTGTACGCGCAGCCGATCTTGTACGGCTTGCCGTCAGGCGCCGTCGCGGTCGCGAACGGGACGCCTTGCGCGTTCGCGGCCGTCGGAGTCGTACACGGGATGCCGTCCTTGCCGACCGGATTGAAGAGGACGTTCTGCGTGGCCGGGACCGGTTGGGTCGGCCAGGTGTTCACGCCGGGTGCCTTGTCCTGAGGCACCGGAGTCTCCTTCACCGGGATGAGCGGCTTTCCGGTCTCCTGATCGAGGACGAAGGTCATTCCGACCTTGTTCACGTAGGAGACGGCCGGCCGGGTCACGGACTTGCCGTTGACGGTGAACTTGCCCGTGAACAGGACGCCGTTGTTCGGAAGGTCGGAGTCCCACATGTCGTGGTGGACCTGCTGGAAGTACCACTTCATCTTGCCGGTGTGCAGGTCGAGGGCGACGATCGAGCACGTGTAGAGATCCGTGCCCGCACCGCGCGAGTTCCACGGCTCCGGGTTGCCCGTGCCGACGAACAGCAGGCCGAGCTTCGTGTTGATGATCGGCGCCTGCCAGAACGCGCCGCCACCGTAGGCCGTGTTGCCTCTGCCGTCATGTTGCGACCAGGTGCTGTACCCCGGCTGTCCCTGCTGCGGGATCGGGTTGAAGCTCCAGATGCGGGCGCCACTCGCGGCCGAGAAGGCGGACAGGTTCGGATCCGGGCCGCCGTTGTCGCCGGCGCCGTCGCCGACGATGACCATCCCGTCGACGTAGATCGGAGCCGTCGAGATGCGGTTGCCGAGCTTGTAGGACCCGACGTTGTTCTCCCAGATCAATGCGCCGTTCGTCTGGTTGAGAGCGACGAGGCGGCCGTCGGGCAGCGGGGCGAACACCTTCCCCTCGGCGACCGCTACTCCTGGCAGCCTCCCGCCGCTGCCGGGGCTGTAGACGGCGCCGGTGAGGGTCGTCTCGCCCGCGTACGAAGGCGTGTACTCCCAGATGATGTTGCCCGACGACGCGTCGATTGCGAACACCTGCCCGAGCGGGGCATTGGTGGTGTAGAGGACGCCGTCGACTGCGACGGGGTTGGATTCCATCGAGCCGCAGTTCGTGGGGTTGTTGGGCGACCCCTTGTTCGCACCCGGAACGGGCGGGTTCCCGGCGATGATCGAGGCGGTGCAGGTGCCGAGGCTCATCTGCCAGACCTGCTTGAGCGACCCGACATTCGACGTGGTGATCTGGTTGAGGGACGAGTACCGGTCCCCCGACAGGTCGCCGTAGAACTCGAGCCAGTTATTCCCCGCCGGAGCGCTGAGCTGCGATGCCGACCACGCCGGAGCCGGCGAGATCGTCTTCGGGATCGCACGTCCCGATTCCGCCGCAGTCGCGAGCACACCGACAGCAGCCGCAAGCACCAATACGACCCCTCCACGCAACCAACGAGACCGATTCATCTACCGCCTCCAGTCCGAACGGCTTTTGGGGACACGCGCACGCCAGTCGCCGGGTAAGTAACGAAGTTAACTGACGACCTCGAGACTCTACGCCTGTTGGGTAGGTTTCCGCAAGGCTATCGGCGGCCTCGGAGGACGACGGGCCCGCGCCCGGGGTCGCGTCGGTGCGCGGCCCGGTACATCAGAGCGAGGTAAAACGCGCGATCGAATCTACTTTTCGAGTGATAGCGTGTCGCCCATTCGGCTCGCTCGGGACGTGGATGCGCTCGAGGGAGCCGACGAACGTCGTCGTCAGTTCAATCACGTCCAGTTGAGGGAGGCTAGTAGCTGATGCGGGTGAAAACGCTCTTGGCGATCGGCTCGGTCGTCGCGGTCGTTCTCGTTGGGACGGCCGTGGCGTTGGCAGCGGACAACGGGTCGAAGCGCGACGCATCGACAGTGAAGATCTCCACTCGGGCCGTCACCGGTCTGGGCACGATCCTCGTCGACAGCCGGGGGCGGACGCTCTACATGTTCGCGCCCGACAAGCGCAAGTCGGTGACGTGCCACAAGGTCTGCGCGAAGATCTGGCCGCCGGTGTTCCTCCCGGCCGGCGCGAAGCTCGCAGCCGGTGGTAGCGCGAAGCTCGCGCTGCTCGGCAGCGACAAGGATTCGACGGGTGGCAAGGTCGTGACGTACAACCACTGGCCGCTCTATCTCTACCTCGGCGACAGCAAGGCCGGTACCGCGACCGGCCAGGCGCTCAACGTGAACGGCGGCCTCTGGTACGTCATCGCTCCGTCCGGGGCGATCATCAAGCACAAGCCGACCGCGAGTGGTGGTGGCGGCGGCGGCGGCGGCACGACGACGACAACCGGCGGCGGCGGGGGCCAGTGCAACAACGACGACGCCGACAGCGACGGCGATGGGAGCGTCGGCGGCCCGGACGACGGCGACGGCTGCGTCTAGCCGACCGCGGAACTGGGAGAGTCGGCGGATGCCCGCCGACTCTCCCGATGCACGTAGCAGCAGGGGGCGAATCGACGGTGCATGCAGGCGGGCGCCGGCAAGCGCGACAGGAGCGGGCGAATCCTCGTCTACCTCAACTCGACTCCGCAGCAAGGTGACGAGAATCTGGGGAACTGGACGCGGTTCCGGATCACGCGCGTTCG
>Ga0335085_10015621_pt1 | contig 11004 bp, 10 predicted proteins | sample Lox_Sample_45_FD_206712 | JGI IMG/M metagenome (GOLD analysis project Ga0335085, IMG submission 206712) | Soil microbial communities from Loxahatchee National Wildlife Refuge, Florida, United States - Lox_Sample_4.5 | ecosystem: Environmental > Terrestrial > Soil > Wetlands | place: USA... | reverse complement strand
GGTGGAGCGTGAGTTGCCGGCGTGGATGCATCCGGCGTAGCATGGGCGGCATGCTATCGAATCGCTCGATGCCCCGGAGCACGGTGCTCCCGGAACTCGCGTATCCGGACATTGGGGAAGCCATCCGCCGCCTATGCGAGGCATTCGGGTTCACCCTGCGCATCCGTATGGGCGATCATCGAGCTCAACTGAACGTGGGGGATGGCGCCGTGATCCTGATTGAAATGGATCGCGAGGTCTCCACAAAAGTGGGGGTCATGGTTCGCGTCGAAGACGTCAACGCTCACTATGAGCAGGCTCGCCGGAACGGAGTGCGTATACTTCGCGAGCCGGCGGATTACCCATACGGCGAGCGGCAATACAATGCGGAAGACTTCGCCGGGCACCATTGGTCCTTCTCGCAATCGATAGCCAATGTCGATCCGTGCGAATGGGGCGGAACTCCCGGCCGCCCCTAGACGCGAGGGCGCGCGGCGCGGGCGTGTAGCGCATCCGTTCGAAACCTCTCGGGTGGCCTTCGGTTTGGAAACGGTGGGCCGCTCTTTATTCTAAACTTCTGACCCTTGAACCCTTGAACTTTCGAATCTTGGTTACCGGAGGTACTCATTAACCGAAAAATCGTCCCAGTACTATAGAAGACTGTTAATATTCTGGATATCTTCTAGGAAAATAACCCATGTTGGGCGGGGAGTTCTCTCGCTTGCGCCGAGTGGAGCCAAGGGTTTCTACCTTGCGCCCCGCCCAGATTTCTCCGCGAATTCCGTTAAGTCTAATCATTCCAACACTTACGGGGCAATAATATACTTGACTCAGTGGTTTGAGGTAAGCATATTGCCCTTGGGGGCTATAAAATGACCCCAAGGGAGGTGTTCGTCTTGTGATTTATGCCTATGGTGATGACGGCTCGGACGAAAGGAAAAAGCGCGTGGTCGCGGTCTCTATAATTGCTGGATATGAGGAGTGGTGGCAGCAATTGGAAGATGAGTGGACTATCCGATGCAATGGAATTCCTTTTCACGCTACAGACTGTGAAAGCGACAAGGGAGACTACAAAAATATCCCGCACGAAGAGAACAAGGCTACCTACCGAGATTTAACAGGGATTCTAGCTGCCAGTAGGGTTGGTGGACTTGGAATCGCTATCGATCTAACCGCTGAAAAAGAAGTTTTCCCAAACGCTCCGCCGATTGCCTATTACAAAGCATTTCTCCATTGCCTTGAACATCTTGTTAACGTAGCTGAAAATATTAATGAAGTTTGCGAGGTGACTTACGACATCGGGCCGGAAAACGAATACCATGCCGCAAGTTTGTACGCTTGGCTGAGAGAAAACGATGATAGGTTTTGCAGGCTCATGCATCCAAAAATATCTTTTGCTCCTTGGCGTGAATCTGCGCGCCTTCAGGCGGCCGACCTCTTGGCTTTTGAGGCATGGAAGGCTTTAGACCATACGGTTGGCCCAATCAGGAGAGAAAGAAAATCGTGGGATTTGTTGAAAGCAACGAATCGTTTCGAAGCCATCGCCTATGGTAAAGAATGGTTCGAAGGCTTGAAAAATGACCTGCCGGAACTGGAAAAGCGGGTTGGATTTAATGAATCAGATTATTTGCAATGGCTAGGGCAACAGGATTTTAAACACAACATGAGCAACCTGATTTCTTTTATCCGGAGTAGGAACAATGAGTTTCAGAAATTTGACCATGTGGCCACTGAAATACTCAAAATGCCACACGCGGAGATCAAAGCTAAGCTAGACGCAGAGAAAAAAGAAAAGACTCAGCGAAAAAAGGAAAAAACAGATGCAATCAAGGGAAAAATGGATTGAGGATACTCCTCTTAAGGTTGTGAACCAATGTCTACGCCGCATGTCGCGGCTGCTTCTTTATACATACCCGAAATTGCGGAGAAAATCTCCCGTTTTCCAGCATTCTGTAAAGCGACATTCCAAATCTGGGAGAGATCGCCATCCTTTAAGACTTTATTCTCGCGGAGAACGTTGATGAGCTCTCCCATCATTCCGAGATGCATGGCAAACATCATCATCATGAGGCGATGCTCTTTTTCGTTCATTGGATTCTCCTATTTAGCGTTTCCATTTTCCGCGGGGCAGTCTAGTTGGGCAAGCGATCCGTCGTACCCACCTTGCCAGTTACTTCGGCATAGGTGAGGCGCTTTCCGATTACGTGAGAGGCAACGTGCTCGAAACGAAGTCCACCGTGAGCCAGTTCGCGGAAGTTATAGCGAAACACTTGCTCATCCAAATAGCGGAACGAGTGGAACGGTTCAACACCGATATATGTGCCCTTGAGTCGGCGCTTGAGCAGGCTCCAGAAGTTTTCGAGTCCGTTGGTGTGAACTTGCCCATCAACGTAGCGTTCCGCGTGGTCGATTACCTGATGCTGGAAATCCTGATGCTTCAAGCCTTGATAGGAAAGAAGCGCGTCAGTGTAGATCGCGCCGCCAGCTTTCACATGGCGGCGAATCTCGGCCTGAATGACATGCTTGCGGCGAGTGGGAACGAGGCTGGCGCGAACTTCGCCACCACGTTCGAGAATGCCCATCACAGCGGTTTTGTCTTTGGTGCCAGTCTCGGTAATGCGGCGCTTGCGCTTGTCAGCGTGCATGAAGCGAGCAGCGCCGCCGTTGAAAGTCTCATCTGCTTCGACTTCGGAGCCGCCCCCCCAATTTAGAACTGTGATTGCTCTGCATTGCCGGCCGGATGCGGTGAAGCATGAACCATGCGGACTTCTGGGTGATGCCAAGTGCGCGAGCCACTTCATAGGAACTGACGCCGTTCTTGCAGTTCGCAACCATCCAGATCGCAATAAGCCACTTGTCGAGAGGCAAAGCGGAATCCTCAAAGATAGTTCCAATCTTCACGCTGAATTGTTTCTTGGCATGTTTCTCTTTGCATTCCCACATTCTGCGAGTGGAGATAAAGCGCACGTCAGTACGGCCACAAGTGGGGCAGGTAACGCCATTAGGCCAGCGCCGCGACACCATGAACTTGAGGCAGTTGTCGGGGTCAGAGAAGTAAACGATAGCTTGCTGGAGGGTCCTTGGTTTGGCGCTCATGCTGTTCTCCAATGACCAATGTATGCGAGAAACGGTTACTGAGTCAAGTATATTATTGCCCTCACAGGCGACTCACTCGTAACCCCAATCATTCCAACACTTACGCAAAACGGGGGGGTGTTCCCCGTGGACACAATCATCGCCGCACTCGCCACCACCTCATCGGCGAAGGAGGACAGCTCAACTCCTCGGGCCACGGAGCACGGGCCACGACCTTCCCCGTGGAGAAGCCAAATTGACGGTTGCGCCTCTACTCTTCCCTGCGGGACACTGGTACTCCCGCAGTGCCCTGGCAATCCCAGGCGATTCCGTGAAGAGGTTACGCCATGACCAATCCAATGGGTGAAATGAATCCGCCTGCACGGCTGCTGATGACGCCGGGCCCGTGCTCGATCGATCCGCGCGTGTATCGCGCGCTGGCAAGCCCCATCGTGGGGCACCTCGATCCCTGGTTCCGCGAGTGCATGGAAGAGACGCAGATGCTGATGCGGCGGATTTTCCAGACGGAAAATCGGGTGACGTTTCCGCTGTCGGCGTCGGGCTCCGGAGGCATCGAGGCCGCGGTGCAGAATTCGCTGGAAGAAGGGGACGAGGCGATCTGCTGCGTGAACGGATTGTTTTCGGAGCGCATGCACGTGATCGCGCAGCATACGCCCGCGACGCTGCACGTGGTGAAGGCGCCCTACGGCAAGCCGGTGGATGCGGAAGAAGTCCGGAAGGTGGCGAGGGGCCGGAAGATCAAGATGATTGGGTTCGCGCAGGGGGAGACATCCTCCGGCGTGGTCACGCAGATTGACCCGCTCCGCCAGGTGGCGGACGAGTGCGGGGCGCTGCTGGTGGTGGACGCAGTGGCTTCGTTGGCGGCCGAACCGCTGCACGTGGACCGGCAGCGGGTGGATATTTGCTTCAGCGGCTCGCAGAAGGCCATCAGCGCGCCGCCGGGAATGTCTCCCATTACGGTAAGCCCGCGGGCGGAAGAAGTATTTCGCAACCGCAGGTCGAAGGTGCAAAGCTGGTACTTCGATTTGACGACCGCGATGAATTATTGGGGCAAGGACCGGCTGTATCACCACACGCCACCGATTTCGCTGATTTACGCGCTGCGCGAAGCGATGCGCATCGTGTTGGAAGAAGGACTGGAAGCGCGCTGGGCGAAACACAAGCTGAACCAGCAGGCGCTGATCGCCGGCGTCGAGGCGATGGGATTGAAGCTGCTGGTGGAGGATCCCAAGGACCGGCTGGTGACGGTGACCGCGGTGAAGATTCCGGCGGGCGTGGACGACGCAAAGCTCCGCGGCCAGTTGCTGGAGGAGTTCAACATCGAGATTGCGGGCGGCATCGGAGCGCTGAAGGGACAAATCTGGCGGCTGGGATTGATGGGCTACTGCAGCCAGAAGCCGTTTGTGCTGCAACTGCTGGCGGCGATGGAAAAAGCGCTGGGCGATCACGGGCACCGCATGTCACCGGGCGCGGGCGTCGGCGCGGCGGTTGGTGTCTACAGCAAGGCGGAAACGCCGGCGATGGCCGCGCGGTAATAACCGCGCGGGATTGACACACCGGCGCGGGAATTGGACACTGAGTGTCTGAAATTTGCGGGAGTTTACGGGCAAGGAACGCCCGAGGAAAACGAGGAATCCAGTGCCATCCCTGCCAGTGCTAGCCAACAGCGGCGCGATGAACCAGTTCATCGGCGCCTTTGAAGTTACCTCGAAGCTCACCGGCCACGTGTATGCCTGCAGCTTCTCGCACATCTGGAACGCGATCGCCACGCGGCATAGCGACACGATTGACGCGAAGTTCGAGGTGGACGGCGTGGGCCGCATCGTCGGACTGGCGCACTCGGCCTTTGTGGCATTCCGCGACAAAACCGGGCGCGACCTGACAGACCGCGAAGGGAGCTTCATCGCCGCGGAGTTTTTGCGCGAGCGGCTGGAAGAAGAGGACGAGCGGCCGCTCTACGACGTGCCGCACGACGAAGTGCTCCGGCTGATCGCGGCCATCGGAATCAAGTAAGAAACGCAGACCCTCGGCTCCCAATCGCCGGCGCATCTTCCTGAAAGCTAAACCGGGTGGGAGAGTTTGAGCGCTTCGTCTTCCGCACGAAAAGCGGCCAGGCGAGGATGGTGCAGTCCATCGCGCCGCACAAAATAAATCGCCACGAGCATCAGCAGCGCCCCGAAAACCATTACCGCAGTGGCCGCCTGCAATCCCACCTGTAGATCGGATGCGTCCGATATTTTGCCGATGAGCTGCGGACCCAGCGCGCCAAGCAGTTGGGTGACGAACATATAGAGGCCGATAGCCGTGGCGTGGGCCCGCTGCGGTGTCAGGTCATGCAGAACGGCAGTGGTGGGCCCGTGATACCACGACATGAAGAAACTCGCGACAAAGAAGCCCGCAAGGACAACCCATTTTTCGTCGGATTGAATCGCCAGCAGCAGAAACGGCGCGGCGAGCAGGAATGCCCCGGCGATGATGAGGATGCGTCCGTACGCGTACTTCTTCTGCAGGATGTCCGCGAAAAAGCCGCCGGAAAGGGCGCCGAGAAGCAATGAAAGCAGCGCGATTACGGAGAGGGAAAGCGCGGCTTCCTTAAGGCTGAAGTTTTTGTAGCTGGTGGCGTAGTCAATGCCCCAGGTAACGAACGAGACGGTGGAAAACGTGATGCAAATGCCCGCGACCATCATGGCGACAAAGGCAGGAACGGCGAGGAGCTTCAACGGGGAAACCAGCTCCGAGCGCGGGCGCTTGGGCGGCTCCTTCAACTTGAAGGCCGAGAGGCCGGGGAGGAGGCCGAGCGCGCCGACGATGAGGAATGCGTGCTGCCAGCCGTGGCGCTCGCCCATGATGCCGCCGAGGGCGAGGCCGCCCGCCCCGCCGAGCAGCATGCCGGAGGCAAAGATGGCCTGGGTGAGCGCGCGATGTTCGACGGGGAAAGAGTCCGAGATCATGGCCTGCGCGGCAGGTGCGTAGGCCGCCTCCCCGACACCAACGAAGCCGCGGCACACAAAGAGGACGGCAAAGGTGGGAGCGAGACCGCTGCCCATGGCGGCGACGCTCCAGAAGAGGACGCCGGTGGCGATGATGGTGTGTTGGCTGACGCGGTCCGCGAGATACCCGCAGGGGACGCTGGCCGCGGCCAGGACGACGAGAAGAACAGTTTGCAGCGAACCGAGTTGGGAATCGGAAACGGAAAAGTGCTGGCGCAGCAGTGGGAGAAGCGGGTTCAGGACCTGGCGATCCGCGAAGTTGACAAAATTGATCAAAGCAAGTACAGCAAGGAGACGCACTTGGGCGGCGTTAAAAGGGATCGAGCGAGACATCATTGGATAAAGTAAATTCCCCTGGCGCGTGCGACCCGGCGCGGAATTAACCGGTCACTCTCCCGAAACTGCTTGCACCGCAAAGGATTATATAACGCGAATGAACGAAGCCAACCCCAATACCTCGATGAGTGACCGACTGACCACGGTGCTTTCCTACGGGGCGCTGCTGCTGTTGGGCTACCTGGTATTTCGGATCGTAGCGCCGTTTTTGATACCTCTGGCGTGGTCGGCGGTGATGGCGATCTTCTTCTTCCCGGCTTTTTTGTGGCTGCGAAAGCGCATGTCGGTGACGAAGGCAGCGGCGATTTCGACGGTGGGAGTGACGCTGGTTCTAATCGTGCCGGTGTTGCTGGTGTCGCTCTACGCGGCGCGGGAAGCGGTGGATACCGCCGCGCGCATCCGCATGACGATCAGCACCGGGGGCGTCGCCGCGCCCGCGGCGCTCGCCGAGTTGATCCGGAAGCATCTGCCGCAGTCGATGCGGGACATCGATTTCATCGGGCCGCTGCAGCAAGCGGCGGAGCGCATCGCGTCCTACATGGCGGGGAGCGTGGGGGGAATGCTGAAGAACCTCCTGGCCTTCTTTGTGAACCTGTTCATTCTGCTGTTCGCGCTGTTCTTTGTGTTTCGTGACGGGGAGAAAATATTGCGTGCCCTCCGGCACCTGCTGCCGTTCGAAAAAAGCCTCCAGGAAGACATGATCCGCGAGTCGCGCGACCTGATTTTCGCCAGCGTGGCTGTGGCGCTGCTGATCGCGGCGATTCAGGGCCTTTTGGGAGGGCTGGCGTTCGCGGTGACGGGAATTTCCGCGCCGATCTTCATGGGCGTGTTGATCGGGTTCTGCTCGATTATTCCGGTGGTGGGCTCGGCGCTGATCTGGGTGCCGGCGGCGCTCTGGTGGGGATTCAACGGGAGTTGGGGCAGGGCCATCGTCATCCTGGTGATCTGCGGCGGGGTTGCCGGGCTGGCGGACAACATCGTGCGACCCTTACTGCTGCGCAACCGCACGCGCCTAAACGACCTGCTGCTGTTTATCAGCATTCTGGGCGGTCTGGAAGTGTTCGGGTTGCTGGGGTTGGTGGTCGGGCCCACGGTGGTGGCGGCAGCGCTGGGAGTTTTTCGCGTTTATACCGAACATCAGGACGAAATCGAGCCCATTGAGGCCAAAACGTAACTTGTTACGAAACGCCGGGGGCTAAATTCGGCGACTGGAGCGGACCGGTGTGCTAGAGTACGCGCCGGAACGGCCAATCCACTGGAAAGAACATGAGCAAGCTGAACGAACTCGGGCTGGAAAAGCTGCGGTGGCGCTGCGAACTGTCCCGCATCCCCTTTGAGACCACGGCGCAGGCGCAGAAGCGCGAAGGGTTCATCGGGCAGGAACGCGCGCTGCGCGCCCTGAAGATGGGCGTGGAGCTTACGGCTCCCGGCTACAACGTATTTGTATGCGGGCTGGCGGGAACAAGCCGTGGCGGCACGATCGCGCAGATGATTGGAGAACTCCATCCGGCGACAAAGCCCTCGATGGACCGCTGCTACGTGAACAATTTTAAAATTCCGGATCGGCCGAGGCTGCTGGTGCTGCCACGCGGATCGGCTGAGCCGTTTAAGAAGGACATGCAGGCGGGGATCGACTTTCTACGGCGGCGGATTCCGCAGGTGTTTGAAGGCGAGCCATTCCAGCGGCAAAAGAGCCGGATCGTGGAGCGCTTTTCCGTGCGCGAGAAAGAGTTGATGGACGATTTCACGCGGCGAATCGCGAGGGACCAATTCGCGCTGGGGCACATGCAGGTGGGCGCGGTGGCCTTGCCGGAGATTTTTCCGGTGCTCGAGGGGCAGATGGTGCCCATCGAGGATATTTCGAAGATGGTGCACGAGGGGAAGCTGGAAGCCACGGTGGCGGAGGAAATCGAGCGGAAATACGAACAGTTCCGCCAGGAATTTACGGTGGTTTACCGCAAGACGCTGACGCTTTCGCGCGAACTGGCCAGCGAGTTGAGCTACCTGGAACAGGAAGCCGCTTCGGTGCTGGTGGATGGAGTCATCGAAGAAATGAAGGAGAAATACCCGGGGACGGGGATGTCGGAATATCTGGAGGAAGTGCGGCATCACATTTTGGACAACCTGGGGCCGTTCAAGGAACGCGAAGGGGAAGAGGATCAAGGGGCGGAGACGCCCGAGGTGCAGCCGAAGGCGCCGGGCGCGCCGGAACGCGACCCATTCCGGGTGTACGGCGTGAACGTGCTGCTGGCGCATAGCAGCGAAGATACTTCGCCGGTGATCTTCGAGACGACGCCGAGTTACGCGAACCTGTTCGGTACGATCCAGCGGGCGTACGACGCGCGCGGCGGTTGGACGAGCGATTTCATGGATCTGCGCGGCGGGTCGTTGTTGCGAGCCGACGGCGGATTCCTGATCATGTACGCGATCGAAGCGCTTTCCGAAACCGGCGTGTGGCGGGCGCTGAAGCGGACGCTGAACCACAATCGGCTGGAGATCCAGCCGCTGGAAGTGTTTTACCCGTTTACGGCCACGGCCTTGAAGCCGGAGCCGGTGGAGATCAATGTCAAAGTGATTCTGATTGGGGACCGCGATTTGTACGAAGTGCTCTACGACTATGAGGAAGACTTCCGGAAAATCTTCAAAGTGCGCGTGGAGTTCGACGAAGAGATGCCCATGTCGGACGGGGTGATCGAAGAGTACGCCGGGCGGCTGCGGGGACTGAGCGAGAAAGAGAGCCTGTTCCCGTTCGACCGCGGGGCGTTCGCGGCGATCCTGGAGTACGGCGTGCGGAGAGCGGGGCGGCGCAACAAAGTGACGGCGCGGTTTGTGGACATCGCCGACCTGGCGCGAGAGGCACACTACGCCACGGCGGCGGCGGGAGAGACCGTGGTGCGGGCGGCGCACGTGCGCTCGGCGATCGCGTCCAAGATGGAACGCCACAATCTGGTGGAGACGCGCATCCGCGAAATGATCGAGGAAAAGACACTTCTGGTGGATGTCGCGGGCTGCTGCGTGGGACAAGTGAACGGTTTGAGCGTGCTGGAAATCGGCGGGTATTCCTTCGGCAAGCCGGTGCGCATCACGGCCAGCGCCGCGCTGGGGAAGACGGGATTAATCAATATTGAGCGGGAGGCGAATCTGAGCGGCAGGTTTCACGACAAGGGTGTGCAGATCATCGCCGGCTACCTGCGGAGTTGCTTCGCGAAGGACAAACCGCTGTCGCTGGCGGCGAGCATTTGTTTCGAGCAGTCGTATTCGGGAGTGGACGGGGACAGTGCGAGCTCGACCGAAGTGTACGCGCTGCTTTCCGCGCTGGCGGAATTGCCACTGCGCCAGGATGTGGCCGTGACTGGGTCGCTGAATCAAAAGGGAGACATTCAGGCGATTGGCGGGGTAAATGAAAAGATCGAAGGCTTCTTCGACACCTGCCGAATCCTGGGACTAACGGGAAGCCAGGGTGTGCTTATCCCGGCGGCGAACGTGGAAGATCTGATGCTGCGGGAAGACGTGCTGGACGCGGTGAGCGGCGGAAAATTCCACATTTGGCCGGTATCGCGGATCGAGCAGGGAATTGAATTGTTGACCGGACTTACCGCGGGCCATCGGAACGGCGACGGAAGCTTTGAGGATAATACGGTGTTTGGAAGAGTGGATCGGCGGCTAGGCCAGATGGCGAAGATGATGAAGGAGTTTGAGTAGGAGCGAGTTGCTCGCTAGTAAGTGCATGCAAGGACAGTTCGTTAAGACGGGATTGTATACTTCACGCAAGGCGGTGTGATAGACTCCCCGTTAAGTGGGAAGGATGCACATGGAATTCTTGCACGAATTTTTCGAGTGGGTTGTAGCCGTGTTTGAGCACTGGGAGGGGTACGTATTCGGTGGCGTTGTGGGTGTTGGCTTGGAGCTATTCAAGCGCTTCCGTGATTGGGAGCCGAATAAAAAAGTATTCAGCGTAATAGTCTCGATTGGATTCCTGTTCTCAATTTTTTCGGCGTGGAAGGACCAACGAGAAAGTGCACAGAAATACCAACACGAGTTTGAGCAACTGGCTGTACCCCAATTTGAACTTGTTCCGGGAACTTTACTCGTTACGACAACCACCCTTCATTTTGTTGAGAATGATAAATCTGAGTCTGAGGAGAAATATACCCTCGTTTTATTGCCAATGACGATATTCAATCGCGGAGCACAGAGTGTCATTCGTGGCTGGAATTTGGATATACGTATGACAAATGGGAATGAACTAAAAGGCTCTGCCCGCGTGCCTCAGGTTCCTGAAATAGACTTCAAAGGTCCAGATGGTCACTCAATACGCATAAATTCGGCCGAGAGTTTGTTTATAAAGGGTTCGGCAAATCCGATTGCAATGGGGGGGGGAGGTTCATGGCTATGTTTTGTATTTGCTACCCCCAGGAGTACGGACCTCTATTACTGCAATCGGAACGATCTACACGTTTCATTTTTCTGACATAACAGGAAAGGATTACGAGCACGTAATTACGGTAAATCATGAATCAACAAAGGATTTTGAAGGGCCCCCAGAATTACTTATGAATCGTTAAGCTGCATCTTGTACAGTCAGTTGTTTGTATTCGAGATT
>Ga0335085_10015620_pt1 | contig 11006 bp, 8 predicted proteins | sample Lox_Sample_45_FD_206712 | JGI IMG/M metagenome (GOLD analysis project Ga0335085, IMG submission 206712) | Soil microbial communities from Loxahatchee National Wildlife Refuge, Florida, United States - Lox_Sample_4.5 | ecosystem: Environmental > Terrestrial > Soil > Wetlands | place: USA: Florida... | reverse complement strand
GACCGCGACAGAAATGAGCGCGCTGACAACCACACAACTGGCGTCTCTGACTACCACCCAAGTCAATGCGCTGACGACGACCCAGGTGAATGCTTTGAGCAGCACGGAAGTTGCGTCACTGACCGCGGCGCAGCTTGGCGCCATGAGCACGACCCAAATTGCCGCCATGAGCACCAATGGTGTCTCTGGTTTGACAACCACGGAACTAGGGGAATTGACCACCAGGCAATTTGCAGCGCTGACCTCGACCGAAATCGGAGCGTTGACAACGACTGCGATCGGCGCGCTGACGTCCACCCAGATCGGCAATCTAACCACGACACAGATCAAAGGACTCACCGCGACCGAGATTGCGGAGCTGAGTGAGACCCAGCTGAACTCTTTGACTACGACCCAGATTGCGGCTCTCTCTGCCAGCGCCATTTCGGGTATGACGGCGAGCGAGATAGAAGAGCTAACGACGGAACAGATCGCTGCGCTGACCAGCAGCCAAATCGCAGCAATCTCAAGCACGGCAATTTCCGCGATGAGCACCGACGACATTGCAGAACTCACGAGCACACAGTTTGCGAGTCTTTCGTCGACGGCCGTCTCCGCGCTAACAGCCACCCAGATCGCGAGCCTGACAACGACAGAGCTCAATACGCTAACCACGACACAGTTGGGCGGTCTGACATCGACGGAGGTGTCGACGCTCTCCACGACGCAGTTGGAGACGCTAGCTACCACGCAGATTGCGGCATTAAGCACGTCGGGAATCGCAGGACTGACGGCGGCGCAAATGGCGGCTTTAACTACTACGCAACTCGCCGCATTCACTGCTACGGAGGTGGCTGCGTTGTCGGCGGACGCGGTCTCGGGCTTGACAAGCGCCGAGTTTTCAGCCCTGACCACGAAGCAATTCAGTGCGCTCTCGGCGACGGGAATAGAAGGCCTGACTACGACGCAAATCTCAGAACTTACTACGGCGCAAGTCGCGCTTCTGACTGCGACGGAACTCAGCGGGCTGACATCAACCCAAGTTGCAGCGCTAACGACCACACAGTTCGAAGCCTTAAGCTCAACGCAACTGGGCGCGCTTTCCACTGGTGGAATTGAGGGACTATCGGCGACGGACCTGAGCTTGATGAGCGCTACTCAGGAGAGCGGATTGACGGCCACGGGAATTAGCGGGCTGACCACTACGCAGATTCAGGAACTTTCTACGACGCAGTTGGCGGCTTTGACCGCTGATCAACTCGAAGGGCTCACGCGGATGCAGGTGCGAGCCTTAACGGAGAGCCAGTTTGCCGCTCTTACAACCACGGATATTTCATCGCTGGACGCGACACAGATTGCGGCATTGACATCCACGGAACTGAATGATCTGACAACAACGCAATTGAGCGCTTTGACAGCGGACCAAGTGGCCGAATTAGGCGCAGCACAGTTCGACGCGATGACAACAACGCAGCTCAATCTGATTACTCCCGATCAGTTAGGCGAACTTACGACAACCACAATCTCTGAATTGGCGACGACCACCGTGGCCAGCTTGACGACCACACAACTGGAAGCGCTGAACGGCACGCAGATTGCCGCGTTGACTGAAGACCAACTTGATGCGTTGAGCAGCAGCCAGCTTGCGGCGCTAGAGGACGCCGAGGCTTAACTGGCGAGGTTCTACAGACTAGATTTCGCTGTATCCAGAAGAATTCACGTGCTTTACTGGTCAAGAAGGGGAAGAGACCGTGTCCAACGATATCCTCGCATCCGCTGTCATTCAGTCCATGGCCAGAAGTCTGAGCGTTTCCGATCTGATTCGTACTGCGGACACGCTAAAACAGAGCAATCAGGCGCAGTCGATCCTGACTCTCTACTCAACCTGGATTCAGCATAATGCGGACCATCCGCTGCTCTACGCGGTTCTATTCAATTATGCGGTGACACTCACCGATGCCGGACGGCTGCAGGAAGCTAAAGAGTGTTTTGAGCGAGCGATCGCGATCAATCCCGATTTCATTCCCCCGTACATAAATTTGGGCCGCGTTTACGAACGTCTCGGGCAGGTGGGCATGGCAGTTGTGCAATGGTCGGCTGCCCTGACCAGAACTTCGGCGATTAACGGCACCGCGATATCTCACAAGACAACGGCGCTGAATCAAAGCGCACGAGCACTAGAGACAGCGAATCAGGATGAGAACGCAGAGGACTTTCTTCGTCAGAGTCTGGATATTGATAGTACGCAAAGGGAGGTAATTCAACACCTGATTGCGCTGCGGCAGCGTCAGTGCCAACGCCCTGTTTTACTTCCTGCAGAGCGAGTCACACGTAAGGCTTTGCTCGAAGGTATTTCCCCCTTATCTGTTGCCGCCCATACCGACGATCCGATGTTTCAATTGGCGGTTGCCTGGAACTACAACCGGCTCGATGTAGGAACATTGACTGATACCGAATTGTCATGGCCGAAGGCGGAGAGCCATTCAGGCCCCTTACGGATTGGCTATCTATCTTCCGATCTTCGTGAGCATGCGGTGGGCTACCTGATGACGGAAGTCCTGGGGCTGCATGACCGTGGCAAGGTAGAGGTGTTTGCATATTACTGCGGCCCCGAAGCAAAGGACTCACTGCACAAGCACTTCAGGAGCACGTCGGACCGATGGGTTTCGATCAGCCAGATGGACGACGCCGCTGCGGCCGAGAAGATCCGCCAGGATGGAATTCAGATACTTGTCGATCTCAATGGCTATACACGCGAAGCCCGGCTAAAGGTTGTCGCTCGAAGGCCGGCGCCAGTCATCGTGAATTGGCTGGGCTTTCCGGGCACGATGGGCAGCCCGTATCACAACTATGTGATCGCAGACGACTGGATCATCCCGAAAGAGCACGAGATCTATTTTTCGGAGAAGGTATTACGCCTACCCTGCTATCAACCGAACAACAGGACTCGCGTCGTAGCGACCAAATGTCCTACACGACGCGAAGTGGGCCTTCCCGATGGTGCGAAGGTCTATTGCTGTTTCAACGGCGCCCATAAGATCTCCCGCTTCACCTTCGAGCGCTGGATGATGATTCTGTCTCAAGTGCCGAACAGCGTTTTGTGGCTTCTTAGCAGCATCGAGTCGGTTGACGAGCGGCTGAAGAAGTATGCCTCCGAGATGGGCATCTCGCCGGATCGGATTATCTTTGCCAAGAAGGCCGCTAATCCGTTTCACCTAGCGCGATATGTGCTGGCCGATCTGATGCTCGATACGACTCCGTACGGTGCGCACACCACTGCCTCCGATGCGCTTTGGATGGGACTTCCAGTGATCACGCAGAGCGGCCGTTCTTTCGCTTCCCGTGTATGCGGAAGCCTGATCCGAGCCGCAGGCTTGCCCGAGCTGGTGACAACTTCCGCGGAAGAATTTGTCCGCCTCGCGGTAGAACTGGGCAAGGACCACGCGAGACTCAAGTCGCTCCGAAACAAACTCGCAAAGAATCGCGCGAATTGCATTTTATTCGATATGCCGCTGCTGGTGAGGGAACTGGAAGATCGCTATCGTCAGATGTGGGAAGAGTATCAATCGGGCAAACTTCCTGTCCCCGACCTGAGAAACCTCGATGTATACCTGGGAATTGGCTCAGAAATGGACCACGAAGACGTGGAAGTCCAGAACATCAAGGACTACGAGGAGTGGTGGCGCGAAAAACTGAAGAAGTGGAACCAATACCGTCCATTTGCTCCAGATCAGCGATTGTGGCAGCAGCCCAATGGGCAGGCTCCTCGGCGGCGCGTGTCAAAGGTGAAATGACAAGGAACCAATAAGTATGGTGGAGGCGGCGGGAGTCGAGTTTTCGCACCAGGCTAATTCTAAATAGTGTATTTATATTTTGACGCCGCCACAAACGCACGAAACGGCCGAGACGCGCTCTTGAAACACGTGAGAAGCACACGGGCTTTCAGGTTCCTGTGGCCTCTCACCCATAGCGAACATGGCGCACGCCTACTCGAGTCTTGAATCCGAGACTCACCGAACGCGATAATAATCCGTCCCGGCAGCGCAAGGCTTGCACAGTGTTTCTTCGTTCACTTCGACCTCGCGGCCATCCATCACGTTGCTGCCACAGCGGGTGCAGATGCGTCTGCGAAGCGGCTTGCCGGGAAGATCCTCTGGACGCAGAGAGACTTCGACATCCCGAATTTCGAACAACTCATCATCGGCAACGATACTGAAGTCAGGTGGATTGTCTTCTCCCTGCCGGCTTTTGGGGCGCATTGCCACACGGACCGACCTGTTCGTCTCGAGATTGTGGAAGGTAGCCGCCATTTTGCCGTAATCGAAGATCTTCATGCTGCGCTTGCCAGGGCGGCAGCCGGTCAACGCCATGATGGCATCGGTGGTGCAGCGGTCGATCTCCACAAAGACGATGAGCTTCTTTCTATCAGCACCTTTAGGATCGAGAATGCCAATCCGCTTCAGCCCGCACATGGCCATGCGCGTGCCGATGCGAATGCCGTGGCAGATGTCACCGTGAAAATCGCCGGCGATTTTCAGCATCGCTTCGTAGTTATCCAGGTTCATCGTTTCCATAGTTCACGCCTTTATTCGTTGAGTCATTCGTTCATCGTGGAGTAATCCGATTTCTACCATCGCCGGCCGGTTGATGAGATTGATCTTGCGGGCGCCATTCTTGAAGATATGCAGGCCGCCGCCACCTTCGGAGACGACCTCGAGAACGCGGCCGCCCTCGGTGATAGCAACCGTGCCGACTGCCGCAACTCCTCGCCGGAACAAAGGGGTGGGCACAAACCCCGCTGTGGGTCCTACCACCGCGATTGCGCTATTCTTGGGAACATAGCTCAACAACTCCTCGATGGATCCGTTCGCGATGGTGGCCCCGGTAAACACAGCGGTCTGACAGGATGCGAGGCTCTCCTCTGTTTTTTCAACCGGAACAAAATGCCCGAGAGCAGCCTCTTCCTGCGTCTCTTTCTTTTTGTCAATGATGACAATTTCGCTGGCGCCTATGTTATCAAGTTTCCTCAGCAGCGGAACAATTGCGCCAACCATGCAAACCCTGCGGCCGGCAAAGAGCTCCGGAATCGCGCTTAAATCGCCGCCCGGCGTGGCGCCAAGACTCTCCTGCTGCAGAAAGGGAACCGAAAGCGCATTAAGGGCGGCCAGACGGACGACGTGCGCGAATGGGCCTTCGAGCGAGCGGTCAATCATTTCGCTGGCGGATCTGCCGCGGTATGGGCGCGGCGAGCTGCCCAGAATCCGCGTGCTGGCGCGATTAATCGACTCCGGAGGAGTGTACGCGACGCCTGTGCTGCCGTCGGAGAACATTACGGCGGTGAAAAAGACGCCAACGACTACGCGTTCAACAATCAGTTGTTCAATGGCGACGCCGTGCAACTCTCTGAGGCAGCCGGCGGCATCGTCGAGGATCGCCGAAGAGCCTGCGGCCGGCGAAGAATCAACCTCGGGAGCATCGAAAGCATGCTTTGCCGAATCTATGTCGAAGCTACTCACTTGATCCTCCGGACGGATACTCGTGCACCTCGATCCTCTGGAGATAGCGAAGGCGGCGTGGTCCAGTGCGCAGGTCGTGGGCTGAGATAAACGCGATCTCGCCCTCGTTTTCGTCCAACGGCTGGCCGTCGCGTTCGATAATGACAATCGCCTGCTCGCCAACCGCTGAATTAAAGAGTTCCTGATAGGAAAACAGCGCCAGCCGGCCGTCGCTTGTGGCCAATGTGACGAAGATCGCATTGGCCGCGCCGTGGCGGCGCACAATTACGCCGGCCCGCTCCAGCACTGCCGTCAGCCGGACCCCGCGATATCTTTCCACCACGCCGTCTCGGCGCCCACTGCCACAAATAAGCCCAACGTTGTGAATCTCGGTTTGCTCCATGGCGCGCAGCTCGCTGGCGGTCAGGCGCAGAGACCGATTCACCAGGCCGGTTACCTGGACCTCGTGCGTTACCCACTCCGCGCCGAAGACTTTGGCGTGAGTATTCTCCAGTCTCTCCACGATGTACAGTCCTCCCAATCCAACAACTGCAACTGTTCAGTTAGCCATATGCGCGGCCTGCGAGCGCAGATCAGGAATCGCGCAGCCTCCCGCTCCGGCAGCTAACAGCAGTTGGCTCGAAACGCCATACAGTTCAGCCAGCGTACTGGCTGTAATTGTTGCCTGCGGAGCCCCGTCATGCACAATCCTGCCCTCTTTCATCATCACCACTCGGTCGGCGATGGCCATTGCGTGGTCCGGGTGATGGGTGCTGAAAAGGAACGTATAGCCCTCGTTGGCCAGATGGCCGATCCGCTCCAGCAGGCGGATTTGATTGCCGTAATCGAGGCTGTTCGAGGGCTCGTCCATGATGAAGACGCGCGCCCCCTGCGCCAGCGCCCGCGCGATCAGGGTCAATTGCCGTTCTCCACCACTAATCTGCGTGTAAGGCCGGTCCGCCAAATGCGCGATCTCAAGCCGCCTGAGTGCGTCGCGTACGATCTGATAGTCTTTTTCGCTGTAGCGTGAAAAAAATGAGCTGTGCGGCATGCGGCCCATCAGCGCGACATCGAAAACCGTGTAGCCGAAGGCCTCGCGATGCACCTGGGGAACATAAGCAACGGACCGCGCAAGCTCGCGCCGGGGAATTCTGTCCAGATCGTGGCCTTCAAGCCAAATGCTGCCCCGCCAGGGGCGGAGCAATCCGAGCATCAGTTTGAGCAGCGTGCTTTTGCCGCTGCCATTCGGTCCCAGCAGGGCGGTTGCGCCTCCCGGACCAATGGCGAGGCTTAAATCATCGATGACACGATGGCGGCCGTACTGAAAGGAAACGGAATTGATTTCGAAGAGGCGCATCAGTTCCATCCCTTGCGTGCATTGCGAAGCACGATTGCAAAGCAGGGAATGCCCACCAGCGCCGTCACTACTCCAATGGGAAGCTCGAAGGTGAAGGCCATGCGCGCAATATCGTCGACCACGATCAGGTAGGCGGCTCCGATCAGAATCGTCGCCGGCAGCAGACGCGTATTATCGGGCCCCGAGATCATGCGCGTGAAATGCGGAACAATCAGGCCCACCCACGCGATGGTTCCAGCGATCACCACCGTCAGCGCGCTGGCCACGGTAGCGCAGGCGATCACGATCAGCCGGAGGCGGTTTACGTTGATTCCCAGCGCGCGCGCTTCCTCGTCGCCCATGCTCAACACGTTCAGGTGCCGCGAAAGAGCCAGCAGCACCACGAGCGCCAACACGATAGGAATCGCGGTTTTAATCACGGTGGCGCGGTCGCTGAGCGTAAGGCTGCCCATCAGCCAGTTGACGATCGTCGGCAGTTGATTGTACGGGTCGGAAAGGTATTTCACCAGCGAGAGCAGCGAAGTAAAGAGCGCGCCGCTGATGATTCCGCCCAGCACCAGCATGATGGTAGTGTTGATGCGGTAAATGCGGGCGATGCCAACCGAGACGATCACCGCCAGCAGTCCGCAGATAAAGGTCGCGACCTGCACGCCGAACCACGTCTTCAGATAAACGATGCCCAGCGCCGCGCCAAAGGATGCGCCCGCCAGAACTCCCAGCAAGCTGGGCGATACCAGGGGATTAACGAACATGGCCTGGAAGGCGGCGCCGGAGGCCGAAAGAGCCGATCCGACCAGAGCCGCGGCGAGAATCCGGGGCAAACGGATCTCCACCAATACACTATTGAGAATCCTCATGCGATCCGGAGAGATGTAGGCGCCGCCAAAACACCGCTGCCAAATGAAGATAACAATCTCACTTAACGAAACCTTATACTTGCCCAAGGCAAGAGAGATGAGCATCGCGGCGAGCAGAAGGAGAACACTGCCGGGCAGCGGGAGAGCGCTTCGCAGTCTCTCCGGAACAGAACGCAAGCGTGCAGGGAGCCGGGATTCATCCGCGCTGCCGCGCGCTGGAGCTACTTCATCCTTTTCCGTATCCAGCGCGCCCGCAGAACTGCTCATTGTCCCAGAACCTCCCGCGCATCGCTGTCGCTCAACTCCACACCGAGAAACGTCGAGTAAAACTTCTGCGCTTCCTTAATCATATCCACCGGGTACTGGCCGGGATAGAGCTTATTCGTCAGCCACTCCAGCCCTAAGAAGCGCATGAAGGAAGGCGGGCGATCGAACCAGTTGAGCGGCGTGCGCGGTATCAGGTAGACACGATGGTCCTTGACGGCCTTGACGTCTCTCCAGGCTGGATCGCTGTAGACTTTGTCGGTAAACATGCTTTCCTGGGCCACGATCACGTCGGGGCTGTACTGCATCACCTGCTCGAGCGAGATTTTTTCGAGACCCATGTGGCTGGAAGTGTGGCAGCGGTGCACGTCCACATCGCCGTCGAGCATGAGCAATTGCACGTGAATCGAATCATTGCACTCCGTGCTCAGGCCATCCACTCCTTCGGCGTAATAGACCTTCGGCTTTTGCGCCTGCGGAACTCTGGCCACCGCTGCCGAGGTATCGGCCAGGATCTTTTCCGCCATCTTCGCCATCTTCTCGGCGCGCTCCTCGCGGTGCAGGAGCTTGCCTAGAAAGCGGATCGCATCGGGATACTCAGAGAGCGTCGTGGCAGAGACGAAGACATAGGGGATGCCTGTTTTGTCGTATAACGCGGTCGTCTGCTCGGTGATCGGCTTTGCCTCGGCGCGCCAGATGATCAACAATTGCGTGTCGGTCTTCAGCAACATTTCGGGATTGGCGTTGGGCCCGGCGCCCACTCCGCCGATCACTGGCAGACCCTGCAGCGTCTTAGGAAGGAACTTCTTGTCGCTCTCCTTGGGCAGAAACATCAGGCCACTCATCAGGTCCGGAGCGATTGCGTACATCATGTAGGCCCCATAGGGCGATGGAGCATAAACCCTTTTCAGGTCGTCGGGAATGGTTACCTTCCGGCCCACCATGTCGACCACTTCGCGCGCGTACGCCTGCCCGACAAGCGTGGCAAGCACGGCCATAACCGCAAAAAGTTTTTTCGCCATTGCAATTTCTCCTCAGCCGGCTCAAGGACGGCTTGTCATTTTATGAAATCGAATCCAGGTTCCTTCGTCGCCTTTGTCCACATTGAAGCTGCGAATCCCGGCCTCGTACAGGGCCTGGCTGTACTCGGAAACGTCGCGACGGGGGATTCCTGTCTGCATCTGCTTGTGCCATTGCGGATCGCGCTTCCGCATGGCGGTTTGAATCTTCTCTCTCATCTCCGGCGTCCCGAGCCCGCCGCCGATGTAGGCCTGGCCGTCCGGCTTGAGAAGACGCCAGATTTCACCGAATGCGGCGGCGAGGTTCTGCCAAAATGGCACCGATCCACGGCTGACGATCAGATCGAACGACGCATCGGGCAGCGGAATCGATTCGACGCTCGCCTGAATAAGATCCATTCTCGATGCCAAGCTGTGCTGCTCGATGTTCTCCCGAGCAACTGTCAGAGCCTCAGCGGATTGGTCCAGCAGGCTGATCGCCAGATCGGTGATCTCCGCTACTGCCAATCCAAGATGGCCGCCTCCACAGCCCACATCGAGGCACCGCCCGGAGCGAATGCCGGTCTTCTCGACAATGAGCCGCGCGTAATACGGATAGAGCGGAGCAAACACCTCACCGGCGATATTGCGATAGAACGTGGAGGTTGTGGTTGCCATGAATCTCCAGTTTACGGGTCAGTCCAATGCCGTAACTTCGTTTCTGCGTGCCGCAGCCTGATTCTGTTGGCTAAGATTGCAAGGCCACGCCGCCCCGATGTTGCAGCCAGAGCGGCGTGGCCGGTTGTGGCGCGCGGTTGCTAGAAGAATCTGGTTGCCAGCTCCACGCCCCAGGAGCGGCCGGGGTCACGATAAGCTCCGGTCACGTAGCGGGTGGCGTAAAGGTTGTTGTTCAGGTTGCGCCCATAGACGGTGAAGGTCATTGGCTTATCGTGCAGATAAAAGTTGTAGCCTCCGTTCAAATCGTCACGGGTGAAATTGGCCAGCTCGCCGTAATAGGTTCCACCTGGTGAGGAGGAGGACCATAGGGGTCCGTTGTAAATCATGTTGTACATGGCGAACCAGTTCTTCTGGCGGTATTCGAGACTGGCGTTCACAAAGTTGTGCGACATGGTTTTATTGCTCGCGGTGTTATTGGTGCTCACGTAGCCGTAGCCGGCGTTGTAGGAGAGCGGCCCGTACAGGCGGCCCGCGAAGATCGCTTCAGTTCCCGCCGTCAGCACGTCGGAGGGCGTGACGCAATCGATTTCATTGCCGTTCGAGTCGAGCCAAGATGAAGATCCGGTGTGCCCTGGGCAGTTGGTTGCTGAAGCTGGATAATTGTTAGTTCCGTAGGTGTAGATTGCGAGATTTGGCTTGAAGTACGGACTCAGAGAATAGATGGCGCTGAGTTCGCCGCGATTCTGCGACTCGTTGGGTAGCGCCGAGGTGGTCGTGGTTCCGCTCGCCATGACGGCGTTGGTCGGCGGCAAATATTGCAGATAGCCGTAGCGGGCCGTCGAGGTCAGTTTCTGCGTGAACTTGTAGGTGGCGCCGAAGGAGCCGGTGTTGAAGGCCGGGTTCCAGAGATCCTCTTTCTTTTTGGCAGTAATGCTCCAGCCGTTGTGCAGCTTGTCGTCGCGGTAGCCGGCGTCCAGAATCAGCTTGTTCTGCAGCAGGTGATATTCGTCCTGCACAAACCAACTCACCATCGCGTCGTCAAGCCGGTCATTGGCGACGCCTGAGGTGGGCGCTGAACCAAGCGGAGCAATATATTTCATGAACTGGCCGCCGCCGGTGATGGCGTTGCCTTTCAGCAGAATCGTGTGTTTCAGCAGCAGGCTGGCCTCGGTGGAGTCCTGTTCGTTCGTGATGCTGCCGGCTGCGGCCATACCTGCGTTGATGTGCAGGTTAGCGAAGCCGTACTGCACAGTCGTGCGGTTACTGCTGTTCCAATGCCGCACCACGTTAAGTGCGAAAAGATCGCCGTCGTCTTTATACATGTTCATGGCATTCACGGCGAGCGTACCAGCCGGGAGGACCTCGCCATACTCGAATC
>Ga0335085_10015619_pt1 | contig 11006 bp, 10 predicted proteins | sample Lox_Sample_45_FD_206712 | JGI IMG/M metagenome (GOLD analysis project Ga0335085, IMG submission 206712) | Soil microbial communities from Loxahatchee National Wildlife Refuge, Florida, United States - Lox_Sample_4.5 | ecosystem: Environmental > Terrestrial > Soil > Wetlands | place: USA... | reverse complement strand
ACGAAGTTTGACCTCGGGGGTCACGCGAACCTGAATAAACGCGTCTGCTGGCATGAGACGCAGTGTGTGACAAAAGCGGCCAGCGGCCTATCCTGCGTTTCCTATCAAAATGACCGGAAACTTCACAATCGCGCGCCGGCCAGAATCAAAAAATGTGCCAAATCCGAATGCCCTCCAGTGCCGTCCAAGAGCACCTTGCCTGGCGATTTGCCGAGCCAAATCGGCGAGCGGCGCTTGGGATTACCGGAGGGCGCCAATTAGCACTCCCTCGGGGCAGGTGGAACGTCGCAATGGCCAAGTAGGCGCGAGTGATCGGCAGACTCCCGCCAAAGATGGGCCCAAATCACGTCTGGCCATCGTCAGATCCCAATGCAGGGCTCTTCGAAAGCGAGGGGAATCCGAAACTGGTTGCTCAGGAGTGCCTTGGCACCCTTCTGGGCTCCGCTAGATTTGCACGTGGAAGCGAAGCGCGAGGATCGTCGCGGGACCCCGGTCCCGATTGTATGCAGGGTTCTGGACTCGCTGGAGGTCGAGCGTGACTTGAACGGGCTTCAACGCACAAAGTTCGTAATACGCCTCGACGATCTGTTCATTGCCGGCATGTTCCAATTGACCATCGCCCACGAGGACGCCCAGGCCACCCGCTGCCAGGAAGCGGCGCCGCTCCGCCGAGATTGTGTTAACCACGAAGGCCAGCCCGGCAGTGTCTTGTGCGCCCTTCCAGTGCGCTGCGCCAATCGTCATTCCGGTGGCCACAGAATGGTCGATGTCGGTGAAGTCGTATGTCTCGACGTTGCCAGCTGAGGTTCCGGCGCGCACGAAGATGCCCAGGCCGTCACGGATTTCCTGTTCGAAGTTGAGCGATACGCCTTGCCGGTCGCGAGTGTGACGAACGGCTGCCGGATCTGGAACCATGCCATTTGATTCACCCCAAGCGATGGCGTCAGAAAGGAGTGCCATTCGTGCATGCGTAGAGAAAGCCGTGGCGGCAAGCTTGCCCGGTCGCCCACCAATGGTGAAACGGCGCTCAAGTTCGACGATCCATTGGTTCTCGTCGAAGCCCGGCTCCAGACTCGGGCTGTTCGGCACATCGGAGACGTCGAAGAATCCAACTCGCAATGTCCACCGACCGCGATACCACTCCACGGCCGCACCGGCCGTGTATCCCCAGGCATCCGCTGCATAGTCGAAGCTTCCGGTATCGACGATGGACCAGTTGAGAAAGTCCCCACGCGGGTCGTGGGCGTAGCGATTGGTGTCGAATACATCCCCGACGCCGAACTTGCCGATCGTCATCACAATCCGGTTCGTGGCAAGGTCTGCCGAAAACTCGTTGGGCCCGGCTTCAACGGCCGATTTCTCACCGCCCAGACTCCAGGTCTGACGCACAAAGGCACGCTGCCAGCGCAGGTAAGGGGTAGAGCGACCAACCTTGTAGGCTTCGCCGCTGGAGAAGCCGGCGAGCCCCGTCGTGTCATTGAGCCCGAAGCCCTGGTCCAGTTCGGGGTTAATCCACAGCTCTGCGCCGTGCCAGAGCCGTGCGCCGGCGTACAGCGTGACATCCGCCGTCTGGCGGGTTCGGTTCGGCGTCAGGCTGTTTTCTCCCGAGTACGGTGATTTGAAGTCGTCCACGTGCTGTTCGACATACGTCGCCTGCACGTGCCAGGCGAAACGGTCAGAGTCCTCGGTTGCAAAGGCAGCGGAGGCCATACCCAACAGGGTGGCCGATACCAGAAGTGCGGTTACGAAAGTCATCACCAGATTCTCGTCGAGAGTAGTTACAGATGCCGTGCCAACTGGATGACCCGCACGATCACCATCAGGACGGCCACCAACAGGTAAGCTCGCAATATCAGCAGCCACCCGCGCTCGAGTGCGGTGAGTTTCAACGCTGCCAGTTGTGTCAGCGGTGGCATTTGCCAGGTCGCCATCTCCGCGATGTCCAGCGCCGCGTTTGCGCGTGGCCGACTGCCTGCCGAGGCCAGCGCAGCGAGCACCGACACCGAGATTCCGCCCGCCAGAATCTCGGTGATGCGCGTGCCCGTCAGGTCCGGAAACAGCACCGCCGCCGTCAGAATCACGGACAACGTCACGAGCAGACCGATCACGATGCCGGTGAAGGCGTTCAATCCACGCGAGTTCACCCAGGGACCCAGAACGGCCGCGTCATTGCACAGCAGGAACAGGAATACAGTGGCACTGGGCAGCAGCACCCCTGCCAACGTCTGAACCGCATTGGTCAGCAGTCCCAGGGGTGTGCCCGGGATCAGGACCAGGATGGCCGACACAGCGATCAGAGCGAAGTAGATGCCATAGAAGGCCTTCGCGCTGCCGGGCTTACGATGCAGGGAGTGACGTACTGAGAGCACATCGCCAATCGCGTAGGCCGTGGAGAGTGATACGGCGGCCGCACCGATCAGGCTTGCATCGATCAGCGCGATTGCAAAACACACGCCGGCCACCGGCCGGATGTGCCGCCCGAGCCCGGCCGCCACGGCCCCGGCGTCCTGAAACTGCCCGAACTGCGGTGTGCCGGAAAATGCCGCCGCACAGAAGGCTATCATGGCCGCGGCGCCCGCAACGACGATCAGGATGCCTAGGCACAGGTCCGCGCGCTCATAGCCGATCATCCGGGTCGTGATCCGCTTGTCGATGACGTAGCTTTGCTGGAAAAACAGCTGCCACGGGGCCACTGTCGTACCCACGATCGCGATAATCAGCAACATCACGTCGGCCAATGGGGCATGCGCCGGCAACTGCGGCACGACGAAATCATGCGCCAGAGTGCCCCAGGGCGGATGCGCCATAAACACCACCGGAATCAGAATGAGACTGCCGGCCACGAGGCCCAGGGCGAAGCGCTCGAATCGGCGGAAGTCACCGGTCGCGCCTGCGGCCATCACAAGTACGGCCGCGGCGGCTACGCCCCAAGTCTTCGGCAGCCCCAGATAGTCGAGCCCAAGACTCACGCCGACGAACTCGGTCACGATCGTCAGGCCGTTGAGCAAGAACAGGTCGACGATGCTGAAAGCGCCCCAGAAGCGGCCAAAGCGCTCCAGAATCAGCCGAGCGTGGCCGACCCGGGTCACCGAACCCAAGCGCAGGACCATCTCCTGGTTTACGTACAGCACGGGGACCAGCAGTAGCAGCGTCCACAACAATGAGGTGCCGTAGTCCTGGCCTGCCTGGGTATAGGTGCCGAAGGCGCCCGCGTCGTTGTCGCCAACCATGACGATCAGCCCGGGGCCCAGCACGGCCAGGAACATGCGCCAATGGCCCCGCCAGCCGGCGGGCCGTACCTGATCGGCCTTCCACGTCCCCAAGGCGCCGCGAACATCGCCCACGTGCGCCTCGTCCAGTGCGGCCGAGCGCTGGGTGTCGAGCGCGCTCATCGCCCAACCCCGAGGCAGCGGACACCTTGGGAGCCGGGGCACATCCAGTGCATGGTCGGACGGCCCGTAGTCGGGTCAATACACCAACGGAACTTGAGGCCACGAGCCGACAAGGCGGTCGATCTGTCGAAAACGAGTCGAACCACGCGGCCGGTCGACTGCAGGCGGGAGACCCGCCCGCTCTTGCGAATTACTTGGGTCATGGCCCATCTCCCGGACGCCTCAGGACGTCCCATATTCCCTATGCGCAAAGGGCCGCAGGATCGAGGGAGAGAAAGGCGTCAACGCTGGGAAAACTCCAGCGTACGGCGTCCTGCATGGCGCAGGAGGCCGCGGTGGAAGCCGGGGCTAGTCTGCGCTATGCAGCAATTCGCGCAGCGCGCGATGCTGTTCACAACCTGATTGACTACTGCCCACAGCGACCTCATGCCTCAAATGACGGCGCGTACCGTACGCCCCGGAATTGCGCCTGTAAATACCTTTTCGAAAATAAAGTACCATACCCCCCTAGGGTATCCAGGGAGGATGGGAAAATGACCGACGCAGTTCATGAGAAACACAAGCTGCTGAACAGGATTCGCCGAATCCGCGGGCAGGTGGATGCCGCAGAGCGGGCCATAGAAGCGGCCGATGGGTGCGCTGCCGTCATGCACCGACTGGCCGCCTGCCGAGGCGCAATCAACAGCCTATTGGCGGAAGTGGTGGAGGATCATGTGCGTGAGCATCTCACGGGCGGCTCCCGCAATCGCGCCGGCGAGCAGGCCGCCGATGAGTTGATCGATCTGGTGCATGCCTATTTCAAGTGACGGGTCGACCCCCAAACCGTCCGTCAATGCCTGTCGCGTCAAGGGCAATCTACGATCCAGATACGGTCTGCAATATCACGCCGTGTCCGATCCTCCCGCCGATAGCGTCCAGACATCGCGGCGGTTCATTCGGCGATGTCTTCTGATGCGGCATCCGCCGCTCGCGAGTACGGCCGGGCCGCCCGCGGCCGCTCGTCCAACAGCTCGGATAACCGAATCTCGCTCCCGTCTGGGCAGGAGCGAGATGGTGACACAACCTAAATAAGCCCCCTTTCCGCAAAACTCATGACGTCGGATCCTGCAACGATCAGGTGATCGAGGACACGCACATCCACGAGGCTTAAAGCGTCTCGCAACCGCTGCGTGATCAGCTCATCTGCCGCGGACGGCTCAGCCACAGCGCTCGGGTGGTTGTGGACTAGCAATATCGCCGCCGCCCGCTCCTGAAGTGCCACCTTTACGACCTCCCTCGGATGAACGCTTGCGCCATCAATCGTACCCCGGAACATCTCCAGGTAGCGCAGAACCCTGTGCCGGCAGTCCAGGAGGATTACGCAAAAATATTCGCAGTCCCGATCGCCCAGCGCCACAGTCAGATAGTCGCGCACGGCGCCAGGGCTCTGCAGCGAAGCTCCGCGTCGGACGCGATTCCGGAGGTACCCCTGCGCAGCGGCTAGAATGGCTGGCCCTTGCGCCGGTACGAATTCACCCTGCGCGTCGCGGATATAGAGTTTCTGGTTCATGGCTCGAATTCCTTGGATTCCGGGGCGGGATTGCCCGATCCGCCGTCCGCAGGTCGCAGCGCAGGGGTCAAGGGTCTGCCGACAGGCCGCGCGATCCTCGCGCGCCCTTGACGCCGAGAACGACCTGCTATGCTGAAAGAACACAGCAAACCCGCCCCTCATGGTGACCGCTTCTTGTAGTGGCCCCGGCACGCAATGACGCGTGCCACCGTTGCCGGGGCCACTCCCATCTCCGCTGCAAGCTCCCTCTGGGTTTTAAGGGACGCCCGCAGAGACTTCAATGCGAGAATCTGCTGGTGCCATGCCAAAATGCGTGCGACCTGCTCATCCGTCAGACGTCGTGGGCGACCGATCGTGCTTTTCATGACCGAAGTCCTGCGTGACGCAGGCGAACTGCCTGCGCGACTCATCCCCCACGTCGCAGCGGAGCGGTCCAGGCCGCGCAAAGCGCGCGCGCGAGCCCGCAGCGGGCGAAGGCCTGGACGGCGAGAACGACGTGGTAGGCTGAAAGCGTTCAAGGCAGTTCCTTGCCTCCTTCATTCCTCCGCGAGAACCAACGATTGCTGCGGTCCGCAAGCCGACGCCCCCGGGGCGGCGGTTCGGACGGCGTAGATGAACGGGAGGGAACAAGGCTGTTGGCCCAGCGAGAAATCCGGGTGTCGCTTGACGGACACCCGGATTGAAGCCGCTATGCGGCGGCAGTCTTGGTGACCTGCAGACCCTGCAGGAAATCGCTGGCCTTCTGGGCGTACGCAGCCGCCTGAAAGATGGCGCGCTTGTCGCCCTTCAGTACTTGGAGCCAGTGGTCGAGGTAGGCCGCATGGTCCTCCCTCGGCACCGCTTCAATTCCGAGGTCGGCGCACAGGAACGCGGCACCCAATTCAGCGACCAGCTCCTCCCGGGCATACCCCGTGTCCCCGAACGCCTTGCGCCCAAAGTCGCGGCTCAGGCGACTCTCGTGCTTTGTCCAATGCGTGAGCTCGTGCAGTAGAGTGGCGTAGTAGCTCTGCGCATCCCGGAACGACTCAAAAGGCGGCAGCTGGATCCGGTCTGGACCTTGCGCGTAGTAGGCCATGTTGCCGCCGTGGTGTACTTCTGCCCTCGTCGCTGCGACGAAGGCGTCGGCACGCCCTATTCGCTCGGACAGCGGCAGCGGTTCGGCTGCTTGGGCGTAGAAACGCACCGGCAAGCCCTCCACCTGCTCCGCATTGAACACGGTATACGCTTTGAGGAAGGGGATCTGCTCCTCGACCTCCTGACCTTTGTCATCCGTGCCGATCTGGGTGAACCGATCCGCATACACGACGGTTGAGCCGTGCTGGCCCTTTCGCACTTGCGCCTTCATCTCCGCGGCCTGCTTGTAGGTCACCCAGAACGGGGAGACGAATCCCTTGTCAACCGAGTCACCCCAGAGCATCAGGACATTAATGCCGCGATAAGGCTCGCCGTTATGGCGCAATGGTCGGGTGATGCGTCCGGCCGTGTGCTGCACACTCCAAGGCTTTATCCAGGGCCGCACTCCTTGTTCCAGTGCGGCAACGATCTTCGTGGTGACGCGGGTGTAGACATCCTCGCGCGGAGCGCGGGTAGAAACAGCGGTAGCGTTCATGAGATCTCTCCGATGCAGGCGGGATTGCCTGGTCGGAAAGTCCCTTCACGCCGCAGCGCAGCCGTCAGGACTGGCGCGCAGCGCCACTCGCCGAGCACGGGCGATGAGCCCGCGCGCAGGGTCTTGACGGCGAGAACGGTGTGATACCGTGACAGAAACCAGGCAAGACATATTCTTCGAGTTGTCGATGGCGCCAATCCTTCGCGAAGCGGGGGGTTGCAGTTCGGCCTGGTTTTGAGTTAGAACGGTTTTGGCGGCAGTGGTGGTGTTTCCAGCATTGACTTGCGACGTCCGGCCACGTGGCTGTGATTGTTCGCCCTCTGATACCCCATCCGGGTGATACGGGGCTCCATAAACACTTGGAGCCCTTATGAAACACAAAATCCTTCGCTTCCGTGAGGCCGCGTTCCGTCAACAGGCAGGACGCTGTTACTACTGCGCTCTACCCATGTTCCACAGCGACGTTGACAACAATATCGATAGAACCGCGCGGCGGTCCTTGGTGTATCGACTGACATGCACAGCCGAGCACCTGGTGGCGGCGTCCGAAGGAGGCCGTGATTCGGCGAAGAATATCGTCGCGGCCTGTCGACACTGCAATCACACCCGGCACAGGGCGAAGAGACCGCTTCCTCACAATGCCTACAAGGAACACGTGCGCCGGCGCATGCGGGCCGGTCGCTGGCACCCTATTGAGGTGCGAGTCGCCACGCGGTTCGTGGCCCCAACAGAACCGCCGGCGCAAGCTAGGATTTCGATCGCCTAAGATGTTGTGGCAGTTGTCGGAGAAAGTCGCGAGCGACTTCTTCCGACACTTCACCGCTACTGACGCGCTGCGAGAGCAGTCTGATTCCTTGGATCGACATCGCCACTGCGATGGTCAGCCGCGGATATCGGGAGGAAAGAATAGACTCCGTGAGCGCTAGTTGCTGTGCGCAATCTGTGATGTCGCATTCGAACCGCCGCTGTGCCACGCTTCGCCGATCCGAAGCACCGTCGCGCACTCTGCGGTTTCCACGCCTCGAGCTACCCATACGACGCCAGTTTGATGGGTGGCAGGTGTGGCCGCTACGTCAATTTATGACTGCTGGCCACAAATGGCCCGACTTCAGCGACATGAATCCACGTAGCGTTCCAGCTCGCACCGAGTAATGTACGTTCGGCCGCCATCCTTGTGCGGCTTGATCGCGCCATCGTTGATTCGATTGTAGAGCTGGGCGCGGCTCATTCGAAGCAGCTCGGCAGCCTCTGGAATGCCGAATCTCATCGGAGCGGCGCTAGCAGCAACCCGCGTCAGTGATGCCGGCCGGGGATCGACCTCTTCAGTGTGGGTAGCCATGCGGCAATCCTTCCGTAAGGGAGAGAGGGTGGAGATGATGTGATCAGGATGGTCACCCCGCACTGCCCTTCTGTCAGCCCCGAGTTTCCAATCATTTTGACCGGTTACTCAATGGCCCATACGGGTTGCCGACGACGTAATTTTAGGCTCGCACTGGCGTTTCTCGCTCCCGTGGCGTTCGATCTGCACCTTGAGCATGGACGCGGTCGCGCAATCGAACCGGTAGTAGCGGGTCACCCCGCTCAATGGCCTGCGCCAGGGCCGCTCGCACCAGCGTGACGAACTTCTTCTGATCTTCCGGATCGCGCAAAGTTGTGGCCGCGATCTCGGCAGCATGAAGATGAAGGTACGATCCGGCAAGCTCTGGATGTGAGGCCACCGCTGCCTTGGGTTCGATAGTAGGATCTCGCAACACCGCGGCTGCCGCTTCCCGCTCCTTGAAAAACTCGCGCTTCTCGATCACCCAGCGATTACGATGCGTGTCGAGATCGCTCTCCTTGAGCACGGTGCCCTCGCCATCGCGTTCGCGTCGCTTCACCGTGACGTGGTCCCGTCCCGTCAATTTCAGCGCGACCTCCTCTCCTATTTTTGGCTGGGTCAGGGATTGGTCCATCGCCCGCTGCAGATCCTTGCCCCAGAAGGTCCGCTTGCCCTCCGGCGTTTGGATGCGAATGAAGTACGACATCTCCTCGTGCGGATCGAAGTGATAAGTATCCCGGCCATGATCCACGAGCTTTCCGGCGATGACCCCCGATCGCCGGTCATCAGCCGATTTCATGGGCCCCGGGTATTCGGCCACCGCATCGCCAGGGCCTGGCGCCCTGGAGGGTAGGGGCTCATCCGGTGCAGCTTGCCGGCGTGCCAGGGCACGCGATAGCGCGGCCCGTTCGGGCTCGCTGGGTCGATATCCTCGAACGGCGAGGCCTTCCAGCCTCGCCTGCCGCCAGGCCTCTTCCCGGAATCGGTCGGTGCCCTGCACCACCACGGTGTCCCATCCGCGGGCCTTGGCGATCTCCACCAGGCTGCGGATGAGCTCCGCATTCTCGCTCGGTGTGCTGAGCCTTCGGCCATGATCCCGGAACGCCTTCGCACCATCTGGGAAGTAGAACCGGTGACCCTCCTGGGTGAACCGGTCGCGCACCGAGGCCGGTACCGTCCATGGATCGGAGTTCGAGGTACTCGAGTGCCCGACCGATGGCACCGTGGGCGTCTGCGGTGCGGGGGGTTCCTGGGCCGGCCCGCGAGTCTCGGGCCTGCGGGCGCGCGCGCGGCGTGGCCGGATGGAGTTCTCAGGTTCCTTAGGTTCCCGCGGTGGTGCGGACGAAGACCGGGAGGCAGGTTCCGTAACGGTCCCGGGGACTTCTTCCTTCTGTCTGGTCGGCATTCGACCTCCCCTATCGAACCTTTTCCATGAACACCGCCAAGCACTGATCCATCTCAGCTTCCGACAAGCGGCCATCATGCTCGGGGGCTGCAATGGAAAAGTCGGTGGCAAAATCTGAAAGTTGCAGTGACTCGATCCGGACGATATCGGCGACGGTGGCTTCCCTGGTCACGGTGCGTTCCTCCTCGAGAACCGCGGCCGAGACGGCCTTGGATGAACCCTGGGATTCGAGTTCGGTTGTGGGTGTGCCACGGGCGCCGGCTGTCACGCGCGCCTCGTCGGCGTGCACCTCCACTCTCATCGGCAATGGCGGGGGCGGCATGAGCCGCTCGCGAAATGCGCGCTCCTGGTAGTAGCGGATCTTCTGGCACCGGATGGGACGCAGGCCTTCGTAGGTAATGAGCGCCTCTTCCGTCCCCAGCTCCTTCACCTCCTGCGGCAAGAGCAAGGCACGGCGCTGTTCGCTGACATTGACGCTGCCGGATCGGCGACTTCGAGAATCAAGACTCATCGCAGGCTTGGAGTGGCTCCGGACCTTCACCGTCAGGAAGCCCAGCTCATCGGAGATCTCCCGCGCATCGGCAAAGTCCTTGGGCGCAAACATGATGCGCGCCGCCAAGCTTTTGAGCATGGTCTCGGAGTTGTGGACGCCGTACACCTCGCGCAGTTGCGCCAAGGCCTGGATCACGAGCACCACGCGCACGTTGTAGCCCGGCAGGTACGAGATCGCCTCGGCGATGATCGGAATCCTTCCCAAGGCGGTGAATTCATCCAGCATCATGAGGACTTGATATCGAAGCGCCGGATTGCGCTCCGGCAGTTCGCGGGTCTGCAAGCCTATGGCCTGCTGACACAGCAGGTTGAGCACCGGTCGCAGCCGATGCAGGTCATCCGGGTTCACGCCGATGTAGAGTGAGATGGGCTTGGAGCGCAGCTCGCGCAGGTCAAAGTCGCTGGCCGAGGTGGCCGCATCCAGGATGGGATTGAGCCACAGATCCAGCCGGCTGGTGAAGGTCACGCGGATGCTGCTGGCCGTGACCGGCGCCAGGTCGATCACGTTATAGAGGGCCCGAACACACTGCGAAGACAGCGGACGCTCACCACTTTGCCTGCCCTCGACAATCCGCTTCCAGTGTTGCCCGAACCCCTCATCGTCACTGGCCATGCCCTGTCGCAGAACCTCCCCGATCGTCCTCGGGAGCGAGGGTGTCTCGAACAGGTACAGGGAAATCCCCAAGAACAGGGATCGGGCGGAGGCCGTCCAGAACGGGTCCACATTGGGCGGGTCCGGATAGAGCATCTCGGCGATCCGCTGCAGGTCATTCAGGCGCCGACGAGGATCCTCCGAGACGTACGTGAAAGGATTCCAGCGCGTCGTTCGACCATCCTCGGAAAAGGGATCAAAGAGATAGCAGGCCTGTCCGCAGTGTGCGCGGTAGCCGGCGGTCAATTGCCAGTTCTCACGCTTGATGTCGATGCACACCAGTGAGCCGGCCCAGTTGAGGAGATTGGGCACCACGATGCCCGTGCCCTTACCCGCTCGAGGCGGTGCCGCCAGGGCCACCCCCTGCTGGCCTCCCAGGGTCAGATACCGGCGACCGACTTTTCCCAGCAGCACCCCCTCCTGCGCCAGCAGTCCCGCGCCGCGGATCTCGCGAAGCGTGGCAAATCGCGCATCGCCGTGCAGCGAGCGACGCTTCGGAAGCAAAAGGGGCAAGCCGGTCAGAACCATG
>Ga0335085_10015618_pt1 | contig 11006 bp, 9 predicted proteins | sample Lox_Sample_45_FD_206712 | JGI IMG/M metagenome (GOLD analysis project Ga0335085, IMG submission 206712) | Soil microbial communities from Loxahatchee National Wildlife Refuge, Florida, United States - Lox_Sample_4.5 | ecosystem: Environmental > Terrestrial > Soil > Wetlands | place: USA: Florida... | reverse complement strand
AGCAGAGCGCGTGCCTCTCGCAGAAGGGCTTTTTGTGCCGGATCTGCGTGGCTGCGCCTCCATTCCTTCGGAGGTCGCGCAGAATCCCGGAGTTCAGATGCGCGCGAGCGGCGGCGGCGATCGGCTCACGTCCGGTCATGCACGTCATGCGCCGATTTTGCCATCGGCGCGACGCTTTGGTAATCGCCGGCCGCGATCGACGACCAAATTCGGGGATTTCCGGTCGCTCGTGCCGGGGCACGGCGTTTGCCCCTACAGTCAGAGCTTCCCGCAGCAGGAGGATCCCATGCTCTTGGTGGTCGCCGTTGTGTTTGGCGTTCTGGCGTTTGGATTCGTGAAGGTGCGGCGGCGCCGCAAGACCGCCGGCGCGCCGATCGCCTAAGACGCGACGGCCGCGAGGTCCTTGCCGAAAGGCGTTTCCCCCTTCCGCTCGATGGCTGCCGCGAGCTGCTCGTCCAGCAGGCGCGCGGCAGCCGCACCTTCCGACTGCATGCGCTCGGCGAACCGCCGCTTCGCGTACTGCAGATTGAGCTGCAGCCGCTTCCGGAGGTCGTTGGCCTTGTGCTTCCCCGAATCGGCGACGTAGACCGATTCGAGATCGTTGACGATTGACGCCGCGTATTCGCGGAACTCCGCCATCGCCTCTTCGTCGAAGGCGAGGCGCGTCAGCAGCGGCACGGTGTGCCACAGCAGGATTTCCGCGACGCGCACCCGCCGCTCCGGCGACGAGGCCTCGGCCTGCGACTGGCCCGAGTCGTCTGCGTAGAGCACGGCGCGCACCTGACCGCGGATCGGCACCGGGAGGACCAGCACGAACGCCGGCGATCCACCGACGAGCGCGCGCGTCGTTTCCGTCAGCTCGCGCGCGGTCAGTCCCTGAACCTTGCCGTCCTTCACCGCCCGCGTCAGCGGACTCTGCATCGTCAGCGGGACCACGACCTTGGACATGTCGTGGCCGTCGAAGCCGGCGTGACGGCTCACCTCGAGACGGTGCGCGTTGACGTCGAAGACGGCCACGCGCGGGAACTCGGTCGCCATCGACTCGAGCAGGACGCGCAGCACGTCGTCGATGGTCTCGACGCTGCGGAAGCGATCGAATGCGGTGCGCAGGTGGTCGAGCGGCTGCAGCGCGTTCTTCGCCAGGCGCGCCTTCTCGGCGCGCAGCTGCTCGGCCTGCGTTTTCTCGGCGTCCTGCTGCGCCGCCTCGGCGTGCTTCAGCGCCGCCTCGGCCTGCTTCTGCGCGGTCTCCGCCTGCTTCTGCGCCGTCTCGGCCTGCTTCAATGCGCGCGCGTGCTCGCGGTCCCGATCGCGAATCTGCTCGCGCGCGCTCGCCAGATCGCGTTCGGCCGAGGCGCGCAGCGTCGCTTCCTCCTCGCGCGCCGCCGCTTCCTTGTCGCGCGCGGCTTCGGCCTCGCGTCGAGCCGCGTCGGCGAACGCCTGTGCCGCCGAGTGTTCTTTGACCTGCTTTTCCGCCTGAGCGCGCTGGCGCTTTTCTTCCTCGAGCGCCGCGGCGAGGGAGGTCCGCTCGGCGACGGCCGCGTCGACCTTCTTTTGCGCCTCGGCGCGCGCGGCCGCGATTTGCTTCTCGGCGTCAGCCGAGGCCGCCCGGGTCAGTTTGTCGAACGACGCCGAGAGGGCCGCTTCGAGTGCCGATGCCTCGGCCGCCGCAAGATCGTGCAGCTGCATGGGGAGTAGGACAGTCGTCCGGTGCGAATAGTGCAAAGAAAAGGCCCGGCGCCGAATGCGAAATCATGCGCGTTTTTCGTCGGTAGGCGGTCGGCCGATGACAGTTTTGTCAGCGAGAGGCGAGATTCTGTTCGTCGAGCTTGCCGGCGAAGAACACGAGGCGCTCGGCGACGACGCGCATCTGGAACTCGCCGGCCGGGCGGCGGTAGAAACGGTCGAAATCGCGGTCCCCCAGGCCGCGCAGCGACATCAGGTCGTGGCTGGCGCGGACGCGTGGACCGAATTGCTGCTCGTACAGCTCGATCGTCTCGGTCTCGAACCGCTCGAACGCCTGTTCGTCGGTGTCCCACGTCTCGGGCCGCGGCGGATGCGGCGCGACGCGGCGGCGCCCCTGCAAAAACGCGTCGATCTGATACGCGAGCCCGCGCGACGTCTGCGCCAGATCGGCACGCTGCTGCACGACGACGTAGTTGAAGGCGGCTTCGAGGATGGACTGGCGGATGGCCACCCAGGACATGCCGATCGCGATGAAGCTGACGAAGGTCGCGAGCCGCTGCTCGCGCCCGAATGTGTGTCCGGCGACGGCAACCCAGGCGAAGAGGCGGACGGCCAGCAGCAGTTCCACGACGGTCAGGCAGCGCTCCTCGACGTCCGGGGCCGGCGGGTGCATGCGTCCCGCGAGGATGCCCAGCGCGGAGGCGACCAGGATGCCGGGCAGCAGGACGGGCCAGGAGAACGGCCGGCTGCGCGTCATCGGCGCAACGCCTTTACCGCGGCACGCGCTGCGCGGTTGAGTCGCTCGTCGAACGACATGAACTTGGCGTCACGATCCGTTCGGCGAAACAACTCGAGAAAGGACGCAAGATGCATCGCATCGAGGCCGCGCAGATGGTGACGCTCGGCTAACTCGCCCGCTTCGCGAAGGAGCGCAGGCGCTGGCTCGATCGCGAAGTAGTACGGCCAATCGTGATCGAGTTCCCGCCGCACTGTGCTGAACAGGTCCTGCGTCAACGTTCGCTCTCGTGTTCACGCGCGATCGTCGCGGTCTTCAATTACCGCTTCGGCCAGTCTGGCGTTCGGCGCATGACGGGGAGTCCTGGCACCGAGCGGCTTCCCGCCGCTCCATCGCGCTTTGCCTTCGCGAATCATCTGCTTCGCCCATTCGAGCAGGGCCGGGGCGTCCACGGGCTCGATCGTCGCGATGGCTCGCCCGTGCTCCGCGAGAACAATTCGCTGGCCCTGGCGCACTCGCTTGAGATGTTTGCGCAGCTGATTCTTCAGCTCGCGCACGCCGACGGATGTCATGCCGCCCCTCGTAGCCACAATTGTTAGCAAAATGTAGCTACATCGTTTCCTGACAAAAAAGGCGGCGCCGAAGCGCCGCCCATCTGGCAATCAACCTTTGGCAATCAGCCGTCAGCAATTTGCATCTAACACGATACGCACTTGTGGTTGTTCTTCGCGCCGAGCGATTCGAGCAGCGCCAGCGCCTCCGGCCAGGGCTGGATGCGCTGTACCGGACCGTTCGCCATGTCGGCGGTCGTCTTCCCTTCGCGGTTCACGGCCATCACGTTGGCGCCCTTCGAGACGAGGTACTTGATCATCTCGACGTCGCCGCGCGCCGCCGCGTTGTGCAGCGCCGTGTTCCCTTCGTGATCGCTCGCGTTCACGTCCGCGCCAACCTCCTCGACGAGGTATTTCACCGCGGCCAGCATCCCCGTCGGCGCGTAGCGGTGCGAGTTCGCGGCGAAGCCTTCGCCATACCCGGCGCCGGCGGCGGCCACGAGCGGCGGGATTCCCGGTCCACCGAGCGGCACGGGCGGCGTCTTCGCGACGTCCTTCACTTCGCGGTTCTCGTCCGCGATGCGCGGACGGCCGGCGCCCTTCATCGTCGGGATGTTCGGGTCGGCGCCGTGCGCGATGAGGAGCTGCATCGCCTCGATGTCGCTGGCGTATGCGGCGCGCCAGAACGGCGTCGCGCCGATTTCGTCCACACCCGAGAGGTCGAAGCTGTAGCCCTGGTACCAGACCTTCTTCGTCAGCCGCACGTTCGGATCGGCGCCTTTGTCGAGCAGCGCCTTCATCAGCTCGAGGTACGTCGTCTTCTGGTTCGCGTAGGCGCGCGGCTGCGGATAGAGCGCCTTGGGCGCCCATTCGCAGTTCAGCGCGGCGTAGAGCGGCGTCGCGCCATTCTCGGACGCGATGCGCGGGTCCGCGCCTTTGTCGAGGAGCGCCTTCGCGAGATCGAAGTGGCCGTTCAGCGTCGCGATCAGCATCGGCGTCGTGTGATCGCCGGCGCTCGGCTGATTGAGGTCGGCGCCGTCGGCGAGCAGCGTATTGACCGTGTTCGTGTACCCCTGGCGCGCGGCAAGCAGAAGCGGTGTCATGCCGCCCTGCGCGTAGACGAGCTCGTTCAGCTGATACTGCCGATCGACGCCGGCCGTGCCCGCGAACGGGTTGCGTCCGCCAAACCCCGGTTGACCTGCGCCTGCCGAAGCGCCGCCGCCGGCGCTGGCAGCCGGCGCGTTTTGCCCTCTGCCCTCCGCCCGTTGCCCTTCTCTCCCTCCGCCCTGCTGCACCTGCGGATTGCCCGTGAGGATGCCGGCGAACACCGCGCTGTTGCGCCCCATCTTGTTCAGCTCGACCACCTTCGTCGTCGCCTTCAGGTCGGCGCCGTGCTTGGCCAGGAGGTCGACAACGTCGCTGCGATCCGCGGCGGCGGCATACATGATCGCCGTGAGGCCGCGATAGGTTTCGGTCGCGTTCACGTTGGCGTGGTGCTCGAGCAGTTCGGTGACCGCTTCCGTGTTGCCAGATGCGGCAGCGAACATCAGCGGCGTCGTGCCGTTCGACGTCGGGGCGTTGACGTCGGCGCCGCCCTTCAGCAGCGGATCCATGACCGCCGCGTTGCCGTTCTTCGCCGCGAGCAGCAGCGGCGTGTACGCATTGAGGCGCGTCGTCGCCTTGATGTTGGCGCCGGCGTAGAGCAGCGTCTGCGCCAGCTCGGCGTCGTTGCGCATCGCGGCCCAGTGCAGCGCCGTCATCCCGTCGGCCTGCGCCGCGTTGACGTCGGCGGCCTGTTTCAAGAGCGAGCGGACCGTGTCGCGGTCGCCCGATTCCGCGGCGTCGGCGACGGCCGATCCGGACGGCGCCGCTTTCAGCAGCGCGCCCAGCGCGAGCGCCGCGACGAATGCGCCCAGCGGGATGCCACGTACAAGCGTGTGTTTCATGACTACGCCTTCGAATCGGTCGTAACGGCCGGAGCCGGCGCGTTGTTCAGATCCATCGCGGCATTGCTGTCGCCGAAGCTCTGCATGTCGTCGAAGCCGAGCGCGTGCGCCATGCCGAGCATCGCATTCGCCATCGGCGTCCCGTCGTTCGCCCGGATGTGCACGCCGCCCTTCAGGCGTCCGCCTGCGTGGCCGGCGATGAACAGCGGGCAGCGCTTGTGGTTGTGCACGTTCGAGTCGCCCATCGGCGACCCGTAGAGGACGAGCGAATTCTCGAGCAGGTTGCTGCCGTCGGCGTCGGTCATGCTCTTCAGCTTGCCGAGGAAATACGGGACCATGCTGACGTGGTAGTCGTTGATCTTCTTGAAATCCGCGATCCGATCCTCGCGCTCGCCGTGATGCGACGAGGAATGGAACGCGCCGTTGAATCCGCTCTCCGGATAGACGCGGTTCGACGCATCGCGTCCGAGCTTGAACGCGAACACCCGCGTGATGTCCGACCCGAATGCCAGCGCCTGGAGATCGAACATCAGCTTGACGTGCTCGCTGAACGAATCCGGCACGCCAACCGGCGCTTCCGGCAGCTCGCGCGGCTCGCCGCTGGCGTTCTTCGCCTCGACCTTCTGAATGCGCCGCTCGATCTCGCGCACTTCTTCGAGATACTGACCGAGCCGCGCGCGATCGGCCATCCCCAGCTCGCGGTTCAGCCGCGACGTGGACGTCGAGAGCCAGTCGAGGATGCTGCGGTCTTCGCTGCGCCGCTCGGCGCGCTCCTGTGGCGTCGCCCCGACGCCGAACAACTGGTCGAAGACGACTCGCGGGTCGCGGATCATCGGCAGCGGCCTGTCGGGCGCCGCCCAGCTGATCGAATCCGTGTACGTGCACGAGTAGCCGTACGAGCAGCCGCCGGCGGCGTCGACGTTCTCGATGCACAGCTGCATCGACGGAATCGCCGTGTCCTGCCCGAACTTCTGCGCGTACATCTGGTCGATCGAGGTCCCGGCGCGGACGTCGGACCCCTGCGTCTGCTTCGGGTGCATCTGCGTCAGGAAGACCGCGCTCGACCGGAAGTGATCGCCGCCGATCTCCGGCGCCGTGAACGCTTCCGCGTTCCGCACGTCGGTGTTGCTGACGATGGTGAGGTAGTCGCGATAGGGCTGCAGCGACAGGAGCGACGTCGGCGCAAGGTCGAAATCGCGGCCGGTCGCCACCGGCGCCCACATGTTGCGCTTGATGCCGAATGCGGTGCTGCCGGCCGAGCCGTGCACCATCTCGATCGTCACGACGCGAATCTTCTTGTTGCCGCCGACGGCGCCGAAGGCGCTCCGCGCCGGAATCATCGCTTCGAGAACGGGCAGCGCCACGGTCACACCAATTCCCTTGAGGACCGTCCGGCGCGACAGATGTTTATTCGTGATGAACATCGATGTACGTCTCCCCTACCGTGACCGATCGTCGGTGACGAGCTCCTTCGTCGTCTCCGGCTTCACCATGCGGAACGATGGACTGTTGACGATGCCGAGAATGTAGGCGGACCAGCGGTTGTCCCGCTTCGAGGCGTCGCGGATGATCGCGCGGATCGTCGGCATGTCGGTGTATTCGACGCGGCGTCCGAGCGCGTAGGTCATCAGGTTCTCCATGAAGCTGCGCAGGATCATGTCCTGGTGCTTCAGGAGGGCCGCCTGCAGGCCGAGCGGACCGTCCATCTTCGTGCCGTCGTACAGCTCGCCGACGACGTCCACCGGCACTTCGTTGTCCTTGATGCGCCACGCGCCGGTGACGTCGAAGTTGTCGAGCGCGAGGCCGAGCGGGTCGATCACGCGGTGGCAGCTCGCGCACGGCATGTTCTTGCGATGCTCTTCCATGCGCTGACGCGTGGAGAGCCGCTGGCCACCCTGCTCGCTCTTCGTCGATTCGTCGAGCGTCGGCACGTCGGGCGGCGGCGGGGGCGGCGGCGTGCCGAAGAGCACTTCGAGCACCCACTTGCCGCGCAGCACCGGCGACGTGCGATCGGCCACCGACGTCAGCGTCAGGATGCTGCCTTCGCCGAGAATGCCCCGGCGATACGGCGGCATCTGCACTTTGCGGAACTCGGGACCGGTCACGTTCGGGATGCCGTAGTGCTTCGCGAGCCGCTCGTTCACGAAGCTGTAGTCGGCCGTGAACATGTCGAGGACGCTCTTGTCGTCGCGCACGAGGCTCTCGATGAAGAGCTCGGTCTCCTTCCGCATCGCTTCGGCGAGGCGGTCGTCGTACTGCGGGTACAGCAGAACGTCGGGGTGAATCTTGTCCAGATCCTGCAGACGGAACCACTGGCTCGCGAAGCGCGTCGCGAGCGCCGCGGCGTGCGGATCGGCGAGCATCCGCTTCACCTGCCGGTCGAGGCCCGCCGCCGTGTGCAGCGATCCGTTGCCGGCCGCCTTCAGCAGCTCCGCATCCGGCGCGGTGTCCCACAGGAAGAACGACAGCCGCGACGCCAGATCCTGATCGGTGATGCGATACGGCGCCGACGCGTTCGTCACCTTCGGGGCCGCTTCGAGACGGAACAGGAACCGCGGGCTGACGAGAATCGACTGCAGCGCCATCCGGATGCCGTTCTCGAAGTCGCCCGTCTTGCGGCCCTTCTCGTAGAACTCCATCGCGTCCTGCAGGTCGTCCGGCGTCGACTCGCCGCGGTACGCCTGGTTCGTCAGACGCGTCAGAATCGTTTTCGCGCAGGTCTCTTCTTCGTTCGCGCTGGTCGGCCGGCACGTGAAGATCTTCTCGCGGCTGACCGTCTCCGACACGCCGCTCACGTGCGACGGGCCGATGATCGTCATGTCGCGCATGTGCGGCAGCGCCGTGATGCCGAACTCGACGTCGACGTCAGCCAGCGTGTTCTCGAGCGGCGAGACGAGATCATCGTTCGGCCCTTCGAGCTTCTGGATGAACGCCGCGGTGACGCGCTGCGGGCCCGCCTTGATGTGAATCGGCGAGGTGACCAGCTCGAGGCCGTTGTGGCCGCTCTGCATGTCGGTCTCGCTCATGTTCGGCTTGACCTCGAGCAGCGCCACGCGCTCGCCGTTGATCGAGACTTCGAGCTGCTCGTTGATGTTCATCGTCAGCATCGAGTAGCGGCCGAAGAGGCCGCCGAGCGGCTCGTAGTGGAACGAGGTCTTGATCACGTAGTCGCCGTCGGCCGGGAAGATGTGGACGACGGAGATGCCGCCGCGCGTGCCGACGGGTGCGCCGTCGACCTGACGCATCTGCGAGCCGAAGCGGCCGATCTTGTAGGTGGCCGACGTCGCGCTCGCGTTGCGATCGCCGACCGCGAGCCGGCTGATCTGGCTCGCCGCGCGCAGGTAGCCTTCGAGCAGCGCCGGCGAGAAGTTCTGCTCGTCGGCGACGTTGTCGAAGCCGGTGCTGACCGTGTCGGGCGGCAGATACGCGTTGACGTCGATGTCGAGGCCGAGCAGATCCTTCAGCGTGCGCTGATATTCAGCGCGGTTCAGACGCTGGAACGGACGCCAGCCGGGATTCGGATTCAAGGCCGCAGCGGTGTCGATCGTCGTTTCGAGCGCGGTGTAGAACGCTTTGACGGCTTCAGCATCGGGACGCCGCGCCTGTGCGGGCGGCATCATGCCGGCGCGCAGCTTGCGGATCATCTTCTCGGTGATGTCCGCGTGCTCCACGACCTTGCTCGCGTCGAAGCTCGCGAGCGAGAGGCCGCCCGAACGCATCTTGTCGCTGTGGCAGGTCGCGCAGTAGGTTTTGACGAGCTGGTTCTGTGCGTCGATGGACATGCCGGCCGGCGCCGTCGTCTTCTTGGCGACTGGATGCGACGCGGCGAGCACCGGTTTCTTCGCGGGTGGCGTCTGCTGTGCGGCGAGGCCCAGCGACAGGGTCGCCGCCACGCTCATGCTGACGACCGCGCTGACCAAAATCCTCATTCGGCCCTCACCCCCAATTCGTGTAAGTATACGGAAGAAAACGGCCTAAGTAGTCACCGGTTGTCACCCGGAGGAGTCGGTGCCGCTCTTCGACTTTCGGTGCAAAACCTGCGGAAAACTCTTCGAAACCCTCGTGCGCACGGGCGATTCGCCCCGCTGTCCCGCGTGCGGCGGCGCCGACCTCGAGAAGCAGCTGCCGACCTTTGCACTCAGCACGGACGAGCGCCGCGCGGCGGCCGCGAAACAGTCCCGGCTGCGTCAGATCGCCGCGCGTAAGGACGCCATCATCGCCGACGAGGAATACCGGCAGAAGCACGACAAGGAGTAATGAAGGTCCATGCCATCCGCCATGAGCCATCAGCCATGAGCCATCAGCCATGAATGTGGCCCAGTTTCGCCGTATGGCGCTCGGGTTCGATGGCGCCGTCGAGAAGGCGCACATGGGCCATCCCGACTTCCGCACGCCGAAGGGGAAGATCTTCGCGACGCTGCACGCCGACAACACGCACGGGATGGTGGCGCTCACGCCGGAGCAGCAGTCGCGATTCGTTGTGCATCACCCCGACGCGTTCGCGCCGGCCGCCGGCGCGTGGGGCCGCGCCGGATCGACCATCGTCACGCTCGCGGCCATCGACGCAGAAACGCTTGGCGAAGCGATGACGCTCGCCTGGCAGAACAAGACAGTCGTCAGTCGCCAGTCTTCAGTCAGGGGTCGAAAGACTCGCAAAACGTAGTGTCCGGCTTGAGCCGGACCCGCACGTCCGCCTGAAGGCGGACACTACGCGGATCAGCTGCCGACCGCGACCGCCGACTGCTCTACTTCTTTACCTCGGCTGTAATGCCGTCCAGCCACTTCGCCTCGCGCGTGATCGCGTTCGCGGCGCGCGTCATCTCGCGCGCGGCGAGATCGTACTCGCCCTGTTCGATCGCCTCGCGGACGCCGGGCAGCGTCTTCACGCCGTAGCCGGTGTAGAAACCCGGCGCGTACAGCAAATGGCGGTACCAGTCGCGGTGCGGCAGCCCTTCTCGATCGATGAACTGCTGCTCGGAGCGCAGCAGCTTGTCGTCCACCGACTTGAGCACGGCCGGCGAGAGGCGCGCGCTCTTGATGGCCGCCTCGTAGGCCCGCGCGCTCTCGAAGAGCGCTTCGGCGGAGGTCTCGAGCGGCCCGAAGTCGAGCGCGGGCGGCACTGCCTCCTGCTTCGGCGCGACGCGCGGACGCCGCGGATCGTTGATGGCGGCGTACACGCCGTCGGCCAGGTTGCGGTTCGTCGCCGTGGCCTCGTCCTGCTTCTTCTTCAGCACCTTCTGCAGATCCTTGATGTAGCTGTCGACCGTATCGGCGAGGTCCGTGTACTCGTACGGCAGGACGTCGGCGTCCGCGAGCCGGATGACCGCCGTCCCCGCCGTTTGCGCCAGCGCGCGGCCGTAGACGAACGTCGTGTCCAGGAAGTGCGTGTAGAAGTAGAAGTCGTCGTAGACGGAGTGGTAGATGCCGTCCTCGTCCTCGCCGCCGAACCCGATGTTGATTGACGCGACGCCGAGGTGCTGCAGGAACGGCGTGTAGTCCGAACCGGACCCGAGCGCTTCGATGCGCAGGTCGTGCCGGTCGCGCGCGTCCTTCTTCGCGTCCGCGTCGCCGCGCGTCAACGCCCGTGCCTGCGCGCGCTTCCAGACGCTGTCGTGCGACTCGGGATCCGTGATGTCGCGCGCGACGTCGTTGAGGAAGTGCTCGAGCGCGTGCGACCCGCCCATGTTGAGATACCCGCGCGAGTTCCCGTCGGAGTTGATGTACGCGACGGCGTGCTGCCGTAGTTCCTCGGCGTGGGTCTCGGCCCATTCCGTCGACCCGAGCAGCGCCGGCTCCTCGCCGTCCCACATCGTGTAGACGATCGTGCGCTTCGGCTGCCAGCCCTGCTTGCGCAGCTCGCCGAGCCCGCGCGCCTCTTCCAGTTCCGCCGACGCGCCGCTCAACGGATCCGACGCGCCGTTCACCCATGCGTCGTGATGGTTGCCGCGAATCACCCACTCGTCGGCGAAGGTCGATCCTGGGATGCGTGCGATGACGTCGTAGAGCGGTTTCATGTCCCAGTTGAACGCGAGCTTCAGGTGCGCGCGACCGGCTCCAGGACCGACGTGATAGGTAATCGGCAGCGCGCCG
>Ga0335085_10015617_pt1 | contig 11006 bp, 7 predicted proteins | sample Lox_Sample_45_FD_206712 | JGI IMG/M metagenome (GOLD analysis project Ga0335085, IMG submission 206712) | Soil microbial communities from Loxahatchee National Wildlife Refuge, Florida, United States - Lox_Sample_4.5 | ecosystem: Environmental > Terrestrial > Soil > Wetlands | place: USA: Florida... | reverse complement strand
TGGCGGGAAGCCCACTTCGTGCTCGATGAGATCCTCGGCAACGCCACCGACTTGCCCATCACCGAGCACGCAACAGATACCCATGGCGTTGTTGTTACATGGACACCTCTTGTCCCGCTTGCCTCACTGGCACCAGGATGCAATCAGTCGTCCGGGGATCGGGCGGGCCGGATCCGGAGGTGTCTGTGCGGGTACGGCAGCAGCGCGGTGAAGACGGCTCCCACCGGGTCGACCTGCTCGGCGAGGACGGTGAGCCGGTCGAGGTCGTGTCGGGGTTCCTGCGGTTCCTGGCGGCTCGGGACTGCTCGCCCAACACGCTGGTCTCCTACGCCTACGACCTTCGTCACCTGTGGCGGTTCTTCGACCGTGACGGCCTGACCTGGGCGGAGTTCGCTCCGCGGCACTCGATCGCGTTGCTGGAGTACCTGCGGTCGGTGCCCTCGCGCAGGCCTCGGCAGCGGATGACGCTGACGGTGGTGGTCGACGCGGATGGGCCTGCGACCAAGCTGGCGGCGACCACGGTGAACCGGATTCTCGCCGCGGTCTCCTCCTTCTACGAGTACGTGATCCTGGCCGGGATGTTCGACCGGCTGAACCCGATCGAGAAGCGCCCGGACCCGGCCCTGCAGCGGGTCTCCGAACGGCACCGCCCGTTCATGGGCGGCGCCAGCCGGCAACGGCCGATCCGGCGCGCGGTGCGGGTCAAGACGGTGCAGCGGGTGCCGCGGCCGCTGAGCGAGGCCCAGGTGCAGGTGCTGCTGGCGCAGCTGCGCGGCAACCGAGACCGGGCGATCGTGCTGCTGATGCTGCAGGGCGGGCTGCGGCCCGGTGAGGTCCTTGGCCTGCACCTGGAGGACATCGCCTACGGGCGGCGTCGGGTGGTGGTGCGTCACCGCGACGACCACCCGAAGGGGGCCCGGTCCAAGTCCCGCTACGAGCGGGTGGTCGACCTGCACGAGCCCGAGACCCTGGCCACGCTCAGCGCCTATGTGATGGACGAGCGCCCCGCAGACGGCGACAGCCCGCTGGTGTTCCTGATCGGCGGCCGCGGGAAGCGGCGGCTGGAGGCGCTCAGCTACGACGGGCTGGTGAAGATGTTCACCCGCGCCACGACCCGGGCCGGGATCCGGACGCCGTGGGTGACCCCGCACGCCTGCCGCCACACCCACGCCACCGCCATGTGGGAGGGCGGCATGCGAGAGCTGACCTTGCAGAAGAGACTCGGCCACGCCTCCCCGGAGTCCACCCGCATCTACACCCGAGTCTCCGATCCGGCCGTGGTGGCCGACTACAACCGGGCACTGGGCAGCCAGGACACCAACGACTACGAGCAGTCCTGATGGCCGGGCCGATCTCGGCCGCCGCGCTCGCGGCGACCTCGGTCACGCTGGCGGGCAAGCCCAAGCGGCGGCACTGTCCCGAGTCCGAGTACCTTGCCTTTGTCTGTGACCAGGAAATCCACCCTGGCTATCGCAACCAGAAGATCCGCTACTTCCGAGTGTTCAAGGCCGCCTGGCCGAAGATGGCCGACTGGTTCGCCGCCCCGCTGGCCGAGCGGGTCGGCCGGCTACCCGGCCAGACGCAGAAGAAGGCGTCCTACCCGGTCTCGTTCCAAGCCCGGCCCTACCTGGTGTTCCTCGGCCTGCGCGGCTACCTCACCCTCGACTATGCGTGGATGTTCGGTGCCGGACAGATCCGCATCGACGACGCCGCCACGGCGATGGGCATCGACCTGGGCACCGGCGAGCTGATCGAGGAGGCGATCGCGCTCGGCTACAACCCCAACTCGGCGCGCCAGGCGATGCGGTGGACGGTCGGCCGGATCGCGCTGCACACCGGCATCCGGCACTCCAGCGAGATCACCCAGGACCACATCACCGAAGCGCTGGAGGCCGTCCGGCTGTTCAGCGAACGCGACGACCTGCACCTGTTCTATCCCTCGGCGCAGAACTACCGCGACAACGCGGCCAAGCAGTGGATCACTCACCTGCACCAGCTGCAGGTAGTGCTGTTCCACCGAGGCCAGATCGCCACCCAGCCGCGCAAACTGATGCCGTCCTGGAAGCCGCCGCTGGTGCTACCGCCGAGAATGCAGGTGGTGGCGGACAAGTGGCTGGCCGCCCGGCGGCTGACTGACGCGCCCTCGACGGTGGAGAAGCTGGAGATCGCCGTCCGCAAGTTCGGCGAGTGGCTCGCCGAACACCACCCCGAGATCGTCTCCTACGTCGACGTCACCCGTGACCACTGCCTGGCCTGGGCCGAGTCGATCGCCGAGACCCCGACCGAGAAGACCGGCCGTCCGCTGTGCGCGGTCACCCGGATTCAGCGCATCTCGGGGCTATCACAGCTGTTCCGAGACGCCGCGGCCTGGGAGTACGACGACGTCCCCGGCTTCGCGCCCATCACCCCTCGCGACGCTCCCAAGCTGCCGCAGCGGATCCCGCGCTTCATCCCCGACCACGAACTCGAATTGGTGATGCCCGTCATCAACCAGATCACCTGCCCGTTCCAGCGGGCGGCTCTGCTGATCGCCCGCTGGTCGGGGGCCCGCCGAGACGAGATCCGGCACCTGCCGCTGGACTGCCTGGACCACTACCCCGACGGGACCCCGCGGCTGCGGCTTCCCGGCCGCAAGACCTACAAAGAACGCGTCGTCCCTCTCCACCAGGACGCCGCCGACGCGCTCCAGACCCTCATCGACCTGCGCAAGGGCGGCCCGGAACGGCCGTTCACCGACCCTCGCACCGGCGAGCAGATCCGCTACCTGTTCATGGACCACGGCAAGCTGCTGTCGCTCTACTACTTGTTCAACACCCCGATCCAGCAGGCGTGCATGGAGGTCGGGCTGGTCGTCCCGGGCGGCAAGAAGAACGGCCCGGGCGTCCGGGGCACCATCTCCGCCCACAGGTTCAGGCACACCGTCGGGACCCAGCTCGCCGAACGCGGCGCCAAGCTGCATACCATCATGAAGGTCCTAGGCCACTCCTCGGTCTCCATGGCCCTCATCTACGCCCAGATCAGCGACCAGGAAGTCCTGCGCGACTACAAGTCCGTCCTGGCTCCCGGCTCGGTCATCGCCGGGCCGGCCGCACTCGATCTGAAGTCCGGCGTCCTGCCGGACGAAGCCGTGCACTGGCTCAAGACCAACTTCTTCAAGACCGAGCTCGAACTCGGCCACTGCCTGCGCCTCCCCGCCGAAGGCCCCTGCGAGTGCGACCTCTACCTGACCTGCGCCAAGTTCGTCACCACCAGCGAGTACGCCCCACGGCTACAGGCCCGGCTGGATGTCGAGCAGCAGCTCGTCCAGGACGCCCAGGTCCGGGGCTGGGCCCGCGAAGCCGAACGCCACACCGCCATCGTCGGCCGACTACGAGGCCTGCTCACCGACCTCGGCGAACCCGCCGACCACGACACCCCCAAGACAGGAGCACGACCGTGCACGTCTACCGATTGAGCGAGCCGATCGACGACTTCGACGGCCTCACGCCGCTCAACGAATGGCTCGACGGCGACGCCGACCGCCTCGCCTGGGCACTGCGGGCCGTCCTCGCACTGACGGAGGCCGCGCTCACCGTCGGCTGGAAGGGCGACATGCGGCACCTGCCCATGGTCGGCCACCTGCCGACGAGCCCGTTCGTCACCCGCTACCTGGTCGTCAAGCAGGACAACAACGGGGACACGTTCCTGATCTGCGAAGCTGACCCGTCCTGGCTGTTCGACCACCCCTCCGAAGACGAGGTCACCCCCGGCCCCATCGGCGCATGGGCACCTCCGACCCGCCGCGTGCTGCTGGACGAGCCCGAGCTCGAAGCTGAGCCCGTGGCCATCGACTCGACCGAACCCGCATTCTGAGCTACGGAGGCCCCCCTTGACTTGTCCACATAATTGTTGGCGCCGTGGGTGTCGGTGTACTGGCGGCCGATCTCGGCGTCGGTGAGGTGCCGCAGCAGCCCCTCGATCATCGAGGCGACCTCGGACGCGGTCGTCGATGTGACCTGCGAGTAGATACAGACTGACCTTCGCTCGACGTGCCAGTACACCATGATCCCGGGCCCCCGGTACCGCTGATGCCACTCCGTCATCGCGTTCGCGTTCCACGAGCCGAACTTGCGGGAGTCCGACGCGCACGAGGTGCCCGGCCCCCACAACCCGGTGTCGCGGGCCGCCAAGGTCTTGTTCACGATCGTGCGGATCGCCGCGCGCAGGTTGTCCCGGTTGATGAACAGCCGCCGGATGCGGCGCAGCGCGACTTCGGTGTCGGCCTCCAGGCCGGGCACTGCGGCGACACCGTCGGCGACACGCTTGATACCTATGTTGGTGCCCAGCCCGTACAGGTCCAGCAGGAGCCGGCGGCGCAGCACGTCCGGGTCGATGCTGGTGCGGGAGGCGACGGAGGTGAAGTCCGCCGTGAAGGCGGTGGCGCGATCGACCTCCTTCAGCACGTTCAGCAGGTCGATCACACCCCACCGGCTGCTGATCTCCTCCTTCAGCGCGGCCAGGTTCGCCGGCTCCGGCTGCTTGGCCAGCGCTGGGACGCTGATCCAGGACTCACCGCGCCTCGTGGTGATCCGGACGCCTCCGGTGGTGTCCTTGCGCACTGCCTTGTTCAATCGGTCGAGGGCCACGGTGTGGCGTTTTTGCAGGTTGGCGACGAACGCCGACGGGTCGCGTAGCTTGGACAGCGCTTCGTAGTGCACGTCGCGGTTGTCCTCGAAGTCCGGCGGCAGGTCGGCGTCGGGGTTGCGCCAGGCATTGCCGCCCTCGACCCAGATCTCCCGGCGCCGGATCGCCACCCGCAGCGCCCGCAGCACGCACAGTTCATATGGGATCCGGCCGACCCGTCCGTTCTCGTCGACGACCGCGTCCTTCCAGTCCTCGGGCACGATGTGCTTCATCGGCACCGTGTCGGACACGGCGTAGTGCTCCGCGGCCGAGTCGGCGTAGCGGTCCAGCAGCGCCAACGCGTCCATGACCGGCTGGAACTCGATGTTGCTGCTCCGGAACGTCACCGCTTTCAGCAGCTTCGGAAGGCCGCGCCGGTAGTGGTGGGAGTAGGAGCTGCGCAGCTTGGTGCGGACCCGCTTGTTGAATGCGGCCTCGTTTGCCTTTGCCTCGGAGATGATGTCGTTCAGCGTTCGTGGCCCGACCACCGGGTAGATCGCCTTGCGCACCACTTCGTCGGGAAACGCGATCGCAGCTGTGGCGAGCCTGACCAGGATGCCGTTCTTGCCGTGCACCCGCCGGTGCTCAGCGTTGATCTCCTTCTCGACCTTGTTCTCGGCCCGCACGTTGATCTTGTGGACCGTCTGGATCAGCAGCTCGACCAGGCCGTCGATCATCTCGGTCGTGCGGGTGTGGCACAGCGCGGCAAGCAGCGTCAACCGCACCGGTGCTTGGGCAGCGGCGAAGTCGGAGGGGTACATCTTCATCGACCTCGCCCGCCATCCGGCCACGATCTTCTCCGAGACGCCCTCGAACAAGTTCACAGGCAGTCCGACCGCCTTGACCCGCTCAAGCTTCGTGATCTCGGCAAGCAGTGTCTCGACCTGGATCGGCCCCGGGTCCTCCTTCAGTTCCTGCAGGAAACTGCGGCGGCCGCCGGCCACCTCCGGATCACCGGTTGCGATGAGTTCCTGGAGCCTCGCGATCGAGACGTCGCTCAGCCGAGCCGTCGTGGTCGTGGTGAACTGCTTCTCAAATGCCGTCTCCGCTGCGCCGAGCAGCCGCTCGATCTGGGCCGGCTTCGGCGGCTCGACCCGCATCTCCCGGCACCGCGCTGACAACGCCGCGCGCAGCCGGTCACGCGACATCTCCGACGGGCACATCTTCGTGGCCAGCCACGAGACCAGCTTGTCCTCCTCGCCGACAGTGATGACCCGGAACCGGTGAAACTTGCGTATCTCGCCCTTGTGCCTGTCGAAGGTGCTGCCTGCCCAGCGGTAGTCGGCGAACAGTTCCGGAGCGACCTTCGCCTGCCTCGCCAGGTATTCGACTGCGGCCCGCGGCACGTCCTCGCGTCGCGGGAACCGGCCCTCCAGCTCGAAGAACTTCAGCATCAACGCGAACCCGAGACGGGTCGCGCCACTCTTGTTGCCGAGCTCCTTCAACTCGACCTCATCAAGCGTCCAGCACTCGATCAGATCCTCCAGATCCCACTCCCGGCGCACCATGCACCTCTTTCTCCCGATCCATGAAAGAAGGGTCGAAAGAACACTCGGTGGTGATCAACTACTTACTGCCCGGTATCGACTCGATGTGATCGAAGCGTAGTGAGATCGGAACACTACACCGTGCTACTTGGGGCGTCCTCGCAGCTTCCCGAGTGAGGGTGACGGAAGAGCGCGATCCGGGCGCGGGCCCTTCTGCCGTCAGCGGTCAGGTGGCCCAGATTGCCTCGCCGGAGCCGGGGTCGAAGAACTGCATGCCATCGGCGTTGACCGCGAAGGCGACGCGCTCGCCGGGCTTGACCGGGGCGCTGGGGTCGACCCGTGCCACGCCCTCGCCTGCTTCGGTGATCGCTTCGGTGTCCGCGTCGGTCGCGCCTTCGGGCCGGACCCGGCGCGCGTCGATCGTGAAGTGGACGACGAGCTCGGCGCCGAGCGCCTCGACCAGGTCGACGTCGGCGACCAGCGCCGGCCCGGCCTGGCCGCTGCCCGCGACGGGCAGGTGCTCGGGTCGCAGTCCCACCACGACCGGCTTGCCCGCGTAGGTGGCCAGCGCGGAGTGCGCCACCTGGACCTGGTCGGGCAGGTCGATCAGCTGTGAGCCCAGTCGCACCGAGCGGCCGCCCTCGCCGACGGCGGCCTCGTACAGGTTCATGGACGGCGAGCCGATGAACGCGGCGACGAACAGGTTGTCCGGCCGGTTATACAGGACCTGCGGGTGGTCGCACTGCTGCAGGACGCCGGAGCGCATGACGGCCACCCGGTCGCCCATCGTCATGGCCTCGATCTGGTCGTGGGTGACGTACATGGTCGACACGTTCAGGCGTTTCTGGATCCGCAGTATCTCCGCGCGCATCTGCACCCGCAGCTTGGCGTCCAGGTTGGACAGCGGCTCGTCCATCAGGAACGCTGAGGGCTCGCGCACGATCGCCCGGCCCATCGCCACCCGCTGCCGCTGGCCGCCGGACAGCTGGCCGGGCCTGCGGTCCAGCCAGTCGGTGAGCCCGAGGATCTCGGCGGTTTCCTTCACCTTGGCGTCGATCTCGCTCTTGGGCATCTTTTTCAGCTTGAGCGAGAACGCGATGTTGTCGGCCACGGTCATGTGCGGGTAGAGCGCGTAATTCTGGAACACCATCGCGATGTCCCGGTCCTTCGGGCTGACGTTGTTGACCAGCCGGTCGCCGATGCGCAGCGTTCCGGAGGAAATGCCCTCCAGGCCGGCCACCATCCGCAGCGCCGTCGTCTTGCCGCACCCGGACGGGCCGACAAGCACCATGAACTCGCCGTCGGCTACCTCCAGGTCCAGGTCCCTGACGGCGTGGAAGCCATTCTCGTACACCTTGTTGACCTGCTCCAGGTCTACCGTCGCCATCATGCCTCCTTAGAGGGGGCCAGCTCACCCATCTGATGAAAGGTTCCACCGATATGGTGAACCGTGCTCTTGCCGGTGTCAAGAGGGCCGATTCCGGGGGCTAACAGCGGCGGGACGCGCCAAGGCGGCCCGATAACACCTGACCGGCGTGGTCCTGGGACGTTCCGGTTCCGTACCGGGGATGCGGCGGGATGCTGCGCCCCAGGCGCAGCAGAGTCGGGACGATTTCTCCCGGCTCGCTATCCTGGCCATTCTCGACCTGCCGGAGAACCCGGTCGACGACGCGCACGGCGATGTCCTCAAGTGGCATGACGATGCTGGTCAGTGAGGGATTCAGCAACTCGGTGCCGGCGCTGCCGTCGAAACCGACAACGGCGAGGTCACGGCCGACGGCCAGGTTCAGCTCCGCCGCCACGCTGTAGACGATGGTCGCGATCCTGTCGCTGCCGGTAAGCACCGCGTCCGGCTGTGCCGATGACAGGAACGAGCGGATCTTGGCACGCGCGCTGGTGTCCTCGACACGGAGCAGGCCCGCGCCCTCGCCGGGGATACCGCGGCTGGCCAGGCCGGCCCGAAATCCGGCCTCGCGCTCGGCGTCCCAGTAATTACCGGATGCGTAGCCGACATATCCGGGGCGGGTAAAGCCCTGGCCCAGGACATACCGCACCGCCTCGGCCTCGGCCTCGGCATTGTCGAAATCCACCCAGTGCTGGGGCAGGCCCCGATCCGTCCGGCCCATGCACGCGAACGGCATCCCGAGCGCGTGCAGCAGCGCCACCCGCCGGTCGCCGGGCTGCAGATCCGAGAGCACGAACGCGTCCACCATGCGGCCGGCGACCAGGCGGCGGATGTCCTCACCGGGGTCGGGCTGCTGGCCGACGACAAGCACCCCGTACTGCCGGTCCGCCGCCGCCCTGACCAGCGCCTGCAGGAACTGCATCATGATCAGGTTGGTGGGCTGCAGCTGGGCCGGCGCCATCAGGTAGGCCAGCTGCATCGTCCGGTGGACTCGCATGCTGCGCGCGCCGTGATGCGGACGGTAGCCGAGCTGGTCCACCGCCTCGAGCACCCGGGCCCGCGCGGCCTCGCCGAACCGGCCGCTGCCGTTCAGCACGTTCGATACCGTCGACTTGCCGACGCCGGCGGCGCGGGCCACGTCAAAAACCGTGACCTTCTGCTGGGCCGGGCGCGCTGGCCGGCGTTCTGGCGATGCCACCGTTCACCGTCCCTAGTAGGAAAGCCGCTGCTCCGATTTTGCCTGAATCGTGTCTTGACACTTGGGCCGGGCGGCGTTTTCATGTTGATGGAACATTCCACTAAACGTACCGGAGCGGCATCCACTGCCACAAACCGGCCGGCATGTACCGCCAGTCATGGGAGGCGCGATGAGCGTAGCCACAGCCCCAACTGCAGCCCTGCCGAAACGGCGGAAGACGGCGGCCGCGGAGGACACGGCCGAACGACGCCGGACCATCCGGACCGCGTTCGCCTTCCTCGCGCCGAGCCTGATCGGCGTGCTGCTGTTCCTGCTGATCCCGATCGTCATGGTCATCGGCTTGAGCCTGGTCCAGTGGAACATGCTCACCCCGATGAAGTGGGTCGGGCTCAGCAACTACGTGAACATCTTCGAGTTCGACGGCTTCGGCCACTCGCTGATCGTCACCTTGTACTACGTGATCCTGAACATCCCGATCCAGACGGCGTTCGCGCTGGGGATGGCGATGCTGCTGCGGCAAAAGCACGCCGGCAGCGGGCTGATACGCGTCATCGCCGTGCTGCCGTTCCTGTCCACCCCGGTCGCGATGGGCGTGGTGTGGAACTGGATCTTCAGCCCCACCACCGGCCTGGTCAACCAGTTCCTGGGCCACCTGGGCATCACCGGGCCCGCCTGGCTGTCGAATGAGGCCACCGCGATGCCGGTGATCGCGTTCGCCAACATCTGGCAGTACGCCGGCTACAACATGCTGTTCTTCCTGGCCGGCCTGGGCGCGATCCCGCTGTCGCTGTATGAGGCCGCGGCGCTGGACGGGGCGGGCAAGTGGGAGCAGTTCCGCCGGGTGACGCTGCCGCTGCTGCGGCCGACGATGCTGTTCGTCCTGGTCACCGGCGTCATCGGCTCATTCCAGGTGTTCGACACCGTGTACGTGATGACCGCCGGCGGCCCCGGGAACGCGACCCAGGTGGCCAGCCTGAACATCTACAACACGGCGTTCGCCGGGTTCCGGATCGGCGAGGCCGCGGCGATGTCGGTGGTGCTGTTCCTGATCATCCTGGCCATCACCATCGCGCAATTCCGGTATTTCAACAAACGCATCACGTACGAGATCGCGTGAGGAGCCGACCATGAGCTCAGTAACCACGACCGCCTCCGCGGCCGTCGCCACGGGACTGGCGACGGAAGAACGCGCATCGCGGCTGGGCCGGGGCGTGCGGCTCACCGGGTTCTACCTGCTGCTGCTGATCATCGCCCTGATCTTCATCCTGCCGTACCTGATGTCGGTCTTCGCCGCGTTCAAGCCGCTGCCGGCGATCCTGGCGCAGTCCCCGCTGCGCCCGCCGACGTCCCCGACCTGGTCGAACTTCTCGACGCTGTTCACCCAGTACGACTTCGGCCGGTACCTGGCCAACACCCTGCTCGTCACCGTGATCCTGACCGCCGGGCAGGTGATCTTCTCGATGATGGGCGCGTATGCGTTCGCCCGGATGAGCTTCCCCGGCCGTGACTCGCTGTTCTGGCTGTACCTGATGACGCTGATGGTGCCGAACATCGTGACCCTGGTCCCGCTGTACGTGCTGTTCGCGCACAGCCACCTGCTGAACACCTACTGGGCGATCTTCCTGCCGTACGTGCTGGGCGTCCCGTACTCGGTGTTCCTGATGCGGCAGTACTTCATGACGATCCCGAAGGAGGTGATGGAGGCCGCGCGGCTGGACGGCTGCTCCGAAGGCCGGATCCTGTGGAAGATCATCGTGCCGATTTCCCGGCCGATCATCATCACCGCCACGCTGCTGGCGTTCGTGTTCGGCTGGAACAACTTCATGTGGCCGCTGATCGTGACGAACTCCAACTCGCTGAACGTCCTGACCGTGGGCATCGCGAACTTCAACTCCAACTTCGGCGTCGAGTGGAACCTGATCCTGGCCGGGGCGCTGGTCGCGCTGGTCCCGATGGTCATCTTGTTCGCGATCTTCCAGAAGCACATCGTGAACTCCATCTCGCTCACCGGGATCAACCGATGACCGGCCTGCGGCCCGGGCGGACCCGGGGGCACGCGCGGCGGCGCGCTCGCTTCGCCGCCCGGATCATGATCATCGGCGCGGCGCTGACGCTGCTGTCCGGCTGCGCAGGCTGGGGCTTCAGCGGCTCGGGCGGCGGGAAGACGGTGACTCTGACCTACGCGCTGTGGGACCCGCACGAGCAGGTCGGCTACCAGCAGTCCATCAACGAGTTCGAGAAGCTCCACCCGGAC